>Ga0247831_1001654_pt1 | contig 40435 bp, 30 predicted proteins | sample LaCruzMarch2015__9_FD_192406 | JGI IMG/M metagenome (GOLD analysis project Ga0247831, IMG submission 192406) | Freshwater microbial communities from meromictic Lake La Cruz, Castile-La Mancha, Spain - LaCruzMarch2015_1m | ecosystem: Environmental > Aquatic > Freshwater > Lake | place: Spain...
CGGATATGAATATTTATATTTAGACAAGAAAAAAAAATATACTCAAAATTCTAGGATCTAAATCAATTAATTAACAGATATCTGATTTAGAAATGAGTTATTAAACGAATCTAAAGTAATTTATTAACAGATTATTGATTTAGAAGAAAAAACCATATAAACATTTTATTTGTATAATATAAATACGATGTCTTACCAACTTACAGTTGACAATAAAAAGATCTATGATTTTTATCAAGAGCATAGTAATTTGGACTTTGAAGAAATGAATATGTTATTTATAGATATTCTTGGTAAGATTATGGAGTGCTCTAACCCGTCACTTAATACTAGTGTAGCTTCACAGATAGTTGATAGTATTAAATCTCTACAGTCTCAGGTATCAGGTGTTACAAACATGATGACGAGATCACAATCTGATATGACAACTGCTTTTGCAGTTAAGTTTATGGAGTTCAAACGTGATTATATGACAGATCTACAGTTGATATTGTCAAGTAATACTGCTGACAGGGTAGCACCTGTTATTAAGGAGTGTAACGATGCTCTTCTTGACAAAACACGTATTATGTTGAGTGAAATTATTCCTAAGAATAAAGAAGCACTATCAGTTGATATAGATAACTCTATAAAGTCATTACATTCACTAATAAACATAGATACAGATAAGTTGGTAAAGGGCGCTGTTACAAAGGAGTCTCTAGACCATTTTATGAAGTCAATTGAAGATACGTTCTCTAGGACCATATTAAATTCACAAACGATTTTCAACTCGTTGGTTTCATCAAGTGAAAGCAGGCTTGATTCCAAGCTGTCGGAACTAAAGGATATCTCAAAGACCAACAATACAACACAGTCTGCTCTACAGAATAATGTTGGAGAACTTCTTAGGAAGATGGAGAATTCATCATCAAAGGGTAAGATCTCTGAGAATCTACTATATAATATTCTTCTTACTATATACCCTACAGCACAGATTGACTCTGTTGGTACAACCAAGGAAACTGGGGACATCATGATGTTTCGTAAAGACAAGCCAACTATCCTATTTGAGAACAAGAACTATGATAAGAATGTTTCTCAAGATGAGGTACGAAAATTCTTACGTGACGTAGAAACAAAGAATTGCTCTGCAATCATGATGGCACAGCATTATGGAATTACAAACAAAGACAACTTTGAAATTGAATTGAATAATAATAATGTACTTGTGTATTTACATAAGGTAGAGTATGATGCCGATAAGATCAAGGCAGCTGTTGATATAATAGATCATTTTAAATTGACCCTCGTACAAACTGACAATAATGAAGGCGAATCATTGACAATCAATAAGGAAATGTTAGATGAAATCAATAAGGAATATCAGATCTTTACAACTAATAAACTATCGCACATCAAGACTATCAAGGACTACAATCAAAAGTTGATCGCACAGGCGGATGATATGAAGCTTCCCAACCTAGAACAGTATCTTTCTAAGTTATATGCATCGTCTTCATCTAAGAATGATGTATGCGAGCACTGTAATTATGCTGCGAAAAATACGAGAGCCCTACTAGCGCACTACAGAGGATGTTCTAAGAAAAAGGCATTTGATTCACCTCCTGCTGCAGTTCTAACAAACATTGTTATCATACCAGGAAACAAAAGCGCGTGATTAACAAAAAGTAAATTTAAACTATTTAAGAGAACATATGCCATTTTAAAAAATGTCATACATATATATAAATATGTATAACACAGAAGGATTGCGTGCGCGTAGTGGCGGTGCTGGCGGGATCGGTGGCAGTGGCGTATTCGGATTGTTTGGAACAGTGGTCCAATGCAATTCTGATGATAATTCATGGTATTGTATGTTAGCCAAGGTTGTGAATGTTTTAATAATGTTGATGATATTGTTCTTCATATTGTCTCTTGCGTTTGATTATGTGCGAAGCTTCTCTGGTAAGAGATTCAAGGGTGGGGTTGGACGCATGAGTAATGGTATATTTGGTATGCTTTCGTAATATGAATCCGATAGTTACTATAATATACTTTTAAAAAATTGAAATATTATTATAAAACTATAATATTATTTAAAATATATATAATGGAAGTTGGAAAGCGCTACATATATGTTGAGACGGATAACAAAACATACACGGGTGATGTGTTAAGCACAAGCGAAAAGATGGTAACGATACAGAACAGGTCATGCGATTCTTATAAAAATAGTTGGGGTCTATTTAATATCGAACGAACTCTTATCAAATGGTCCTTCCCTCTAGACGATCTTATTGAAGGGCAACGATATAAATTCACTATACATACAGACAACAACACATCAGAGGGAACATTTATGAATATGTCAGGTAGAAATGACACAGTCTATTTGAAGACCGTTAATAACGGCATTCACACCTTCTCTATATATTGTGTAAAACTTATAAATCGTGTTTAACATCTGATCCACTTCTCACCTGGAGGGTGCCAAAATGGTTGATAGTATATTATACCATCACTCAGTATTGCTGCAGTGTAACTGAACGAGCTTCTTGACGTTACCAAAATATCAGCTGCTACTAATCCAGTGAACGTGTCAAACATGTTTTCATTCAAATGGAAGCATAGTCCTTCCTTATCAAATTCATCATAATCACTCATGTCATTTTGTGAATATATATGAAATATTAATTGCTTATCATTAACCATTGTTTTTTTAATTCGTTCAATAATATTAAAATAATATTTTAAGTGAGTATCTGCTCCTTCAATTCTGTTATCATGGGGATTAGGTCTACGTATATGTAACGCAACATTTATAGCATCATTATTAAAGAAATTGCGATTTTTGTTTTTCCAGAAATTTGATTTAAGTTTCATCAATGATTCTGAACTCATTAGAAAGTTTATGTTTTTCTCAAAATTATATATTAGTTGCTGTGGAGTAAATGATAATATCTTATCGCTTGAACTAATATCTACAATTGAATGATAATTTCCTACTATATTCATTAGCAATTCAACCTTAGATAAGTATTCCGGATCGTTATCATAATTGTGTTCCATTGATTTTATTTTATTATGTATATATTTATTACCTGTGTTCTCTGCTATTAATATACAGTATATTATTGTTTGGAACTGAGCTCCGAACCCATCTGATCTTTCACTAACAGTATAAAACATATATTATTTATTAATATATTTTTTTAAGTTGTATTATGACATTTGTCTAATGTATATTTTATCATACAAATGACTGTATTTTACATTTAAGAATGTTGGATCGCTCGTATTCGGATGAACTATTCGTACGAATCCCTGCGACTTTAAATATTTACTCATATTCTCAGCTGTGTTATTATAGCAACCATTATATTGTATGTTCTCTGGTTCAGCTGTTATAAAAACTACTCTATTTTTCAGATATTCACCGGCTCCTTTTATTATATCAAAATCTGCACCTTGTGCGTCTATTTTAATATAATCAATATAAGCAAACCTATTCCATGGAAATACATCAAAAAAATGCTTCAGAGAATAAACTGGTACTTTAATCTGAGATTTAATAGGACCAAGACTAATATCTATAGGTTCATATAAACTAGATGTTCCTATGTCATTAGACATAGCATAAAAATTCATATTAGTTGGTTTTTCTACATTAGAAAGTGCCACTGGTAATAATCTGAATCGTGTCCCTATAAATTCATCCTTTATTGGTTCTCCGTGAGATTCATGTCTCTTCTGGATATTTTTATTCGTTATGCAATTAACTGCATCAGGATTAGGTTCAAATCCAAATACAAATAAATTGGGTTCACGACATAACCAGTCGTTGGATTGTGGAGCACTGTATGATAATCCAATGTCTAATTTTACATGGGTAATGTGATCTGGTATGTTTTTAAAATTATCTATTTCAGATCTTGGAACAATGAATGCCTCTTCCCCTGTAACATTTTGTATCTTATATCCAATATAATCTATGTAATTAATTAATTCATTTACATCCACATTGCACTGTGTCATATTTATCTTATTCCATTCTATTTGAATCTGTGGTTTATACTTACGTATAGTCTTTTCTCCACCTTTCAGTATAAACAATTCCCATCCCTCAGTATCTATCTTAATAAAATCTACTGGTATATCCATATCATAAAATAAATTATCAATAGTATTTACTTCTATTTCGGTTGGTTTTATGTCAACGAAACGTTTTACATTGTTACCCATAGTATGTAGACCATTATGAGACGTACACGTATTCAGTATACTCCTTCCTGGTTTATCTGATAATCCAACATTGTAAGTTTTTACATTAGTTAAATTGTTTAGTTTTATATTATCGTTCAAAAGTCCAAACGTGGTAATAAATGGCTCAAATGAGTAAAATGTTGCGTTAGGTAAGTATTTCGCATATAATGAATATAATCCAGATTGTGCTCCGCAATCAATAATGTTAACTGGTCTATCAAGTGGAACATTACTGTAAAAATACTTGATACTTGCCTCTTCTTCGGTACGATTATCATTAATATGAAATGTGTGTGGAGTTAACATGCAGGTTTCATCTGTTACATTTATAACAAATCTATTATCATTGAAGTAATTATAAGATTTCATTTATATATGAATGCTTTGAATATTGTTTAAGTTTTTATATATTAAATACATTTTAGTAACATATTCATTTACAATATGTTACTTTATTTATTATATTTTGATACAAATGATGAACTTAACAATTCATTGTTAAGAGGGATCTTAGAACCGATTATTACAAATCTTGCTGTATGATATTCAGGTACATTGAACTGAGACGGAAATTCAATATGACGCGTTTGAGTAAGTGGCATGTAAACGTATGCAAATTTAGTCTTCATATAATTCCATAGAATATTTCGTGTAGGTCTACATCCGATTCCATCTATTGCTTGCGTTCGTGCAATACCTTCATTTAAATTATATATTCCATCTTTATTTGTATCCAGCGATACAACTGTTTCTATTACGCAGAATTCATTCGTTTTTTCATATATTTTATCTATAAATTTAAGTGGGTTCTGTATATGATATAAAATTCCATATGCAATTGTTATATCGCACTTAGGAATTAGCGACCAATCATCGTCTGTTAAATTGTGTTGCATAATCTTGCTATTTTTATTTTGTTTTTTTACAAAATCTATTATATCCTGTCTACCGTCTACTGGATATATATCAGCTCCCTTATCATAAAAATACTTTGAAATGATACCAGGACCACACCCCAACTCAAGTACGGTTTTATCATTCCAGTTAAAATTGAGAGAATCTAGATGTTTTATTCTTAAATTATTAAAACTCATAATATCGTCCGCAAAAAATAAAACTTCTATGCTAGACATTGCTTTATTTTATACGAACAATTAATATAGTTTAATTGTAACGCACTAAACATTTTATAGTAGCAGGTAATTATTTTAGTAATAAATGTAAAATTATTATACACTAATATCTAAATGGATAAACCCTTAATAACTATGTTTAAGAATGACTTTATTTACATGATTCAAAAGGTATATAGTGACAAGTATGGTTTCGCAAATGAACTTTGTAATTTTCATAGGATTTTAAATGGACCGTCCATAAGCGATGATGAGAAAGCATCTATGCAATGTATAAAAATTATAGGCAATGATCGTGGTTCAGTATTCTATGATGATTATCACAATTTTATAGATAATACAAGCGCATTTAACGATATCTATCATAAATTTATAAGTGATTATGTCAAACCATTATACGCAGTTGGTGATAAGATCGTGGTACAAAAGACTCCAAATCTTAGAATTTCATTTCCAAATACAACTGCGATAGGTAAACATTTAAACGAAAATGAATCAGACAATGTAATCGGTCTACATAAAGATTCTGACTTCGGCCATCATGAATCTGAAGTCAACTTTATAATACCACTCACTGATATGTTTGATACAAATAGTATATACTATGAACCTTATATCAGATCAGGTCTTTCAACAGATGAGTTTTTAAACCTAAAGCTATCATCCGACGAATTTTTCATATGCAAATTCAATCAGTTATTACACTTCAATAAAATTAACAATACTGGGGTCACTCGGATGAGCTTAGACTTTCGTATTATACCTTATGATAAGTATGTTGAAAATGAAGAATACTTTAAAAACACCAAATTTGAGATTGGTAAGTATTATATAGTGTTATAGAAATACTAATTTAAAATGATAAGTTTGATATCATTATTATAATGCAAAATATTACAGTTATTGGTATCGGTAGACTGGGGTTAGGATTCGCATTGATGTTAGAGAATTCAGGCTATAATGTGGTAGGAGTTGATATAAATCATCAGTATGTATCTGAATTAAATAACAAACAGTTCACATGCAATGAACCTGCTTATAACGAATTGCTACAACAGTGTAAAAACTTTAAGGCAACGACCAGTCTACAAGATGGCATTTCGCATTCAGACATCATATTTATTATCGTACAAACACCTAACTCGGGTGGAGATCGTTTCTACGATCATTCTATATTATCTGGATTACTCGTAAAGATTAATAAGCTCAAACCAGTAAACAAGAATTTAATTATCGGATGTACGGTTATGCCGAAATACATAGACGAGGTTGCAAATGTTTTATGTAGCGATTGTATTGATTGTCATTTGAGTTACAATCCGGAATTTGTTGCGCAGGGCGATATCATAAATGGTTTCAAATCCCCTGATATAATCCTAGTCGGAACAAATAACAAGGCATTGTGCCCGATAATGGAAGAAATATATGGCAAGATGTGTGAAAATAATCCAAAGTTCTGTTTCCTTAGCCCACTTGAAGCTGAAATTACAAAGATATCCATTAATGGATTTATAACTACCAAACTCAGTTATGCTAACATGATAGCCGACCTATGTGACAATTTACATGCTAATAAAGATACAGTTCTTAGGTCAATTGGAAGTGATAGTAGAATCGGTAACAAGTATTTTCGCGCAGGATACTCTTTTGGTGGACCTTGTTTTCCCAGAGATACTCGTGCACTGAAGCAAGTAATGGACCAAAATGGTATTTTCTCAGGGTTACTTGAGAATACAACATCATCAAATGAATGGCACATTGAATATCAGACACAACAGCTGATGAGTGAATCACGCGAAACATACAAATTTGAAAATGTCTGTTACAAGGAGAACTCTCAAATACCAATTATAGAAGAATCCGCCAAGCTTAAGATTGCAAAGAAATTGGCTGTACGTGGTAAAAAGATTATTATATGCGACACCGATGAAATTATAACAGAAGTAAAGAAGGAATATGGTAACTTATTTACTTATCAATCAAATTCTTAAATTATAACTATAAATTTATAAGTATAATTATCGTATCAACGACTCCGCTACTAGCTTTATCAGTCCCGGTGGGACGGAATTACCGATCTGTACTATTCTTTGTTTCAAGTTTCCCGCCATCTTATAATCTGCTGGGAATCCCTGGATTTGCTTCAGCTCATCTGGTAATAGACATCTCAAAAAATATCCATTCTTATTTCGCAACGGAACAAATAAACGTGGTTGGTGTTCGTACGTACATATAATCGTCTTGGATGGCAGCCGAATATCTATAATCTCACAGTGTATCGGTGAATCGCGCTTACCAAACGACAACATGTTTTCATGCGTTTTGTCACCATATGTCTCGTTCCTAGTCTTTGCCTTCAATCTGAGGTATGGATGTGGTTTGTTCTCAACTTCCTCATTATCCATGTCCGTCAATATACACTCTGCTGGGATCGTACTCATATCAAAATCAGCAGGTTCTATCTTGATAGCGCCTGTCATATCAAACTTCACAATATTTTTCAAATTGGGTACACCAGGCACCTCATCGGGGAAAACCAATTCGCTGCCTGTACGAGAACCTATTATTACCAATCGTTCTCTCTTTTGTGGTATTCCGTACTTATCTGTTTTAAAGAGTTTGTACTTGATTTGGTATCCCAGGTTCTCAAACTCACTTACGATAACATCAATGTATTTCTGTCCGTCGTTCATTTCGCGAGTCAATAGTCCTTTCACATTCTCACCAATGATATACTTCGGCATGATAAGGCGCGTTGCTCTCAAAAACTGGCTAAACATTGTATTGCGAACATCATTTGCATCCTTTTTGCCTGCTTGGGAGAACCCCTGACAGTTATGAACGATCGTGTTCTCTACAATATAACTATTGTCATTTGCAACTTCAAAATTATAAACCTCCTCGTCTTCTACTTCATTGGTTGTAAATGATATTGGCGCCTCCCATGTATATTCGTTTACTGTATTGTACTGTGTCTCTTGTGTATCTTTATCCACTGTTGCCATAACTTCTTTTTCACGTAAACAGAGTCCCTTGCCAGTGGATGCCGTCTTTGTTTTGGTATAAGAATTCACAATTGTGCTGATATTGGTATTTGTAACCATTCCACAATAATCATCCATTGTAAGATTTTTTGCAGCTTTCCAAATTGGGTCGCCAAAGTTATGATTACCCTTATAGGTTCTCACATAAAAAGGATGTTCCTCCGTACAAACGATAGGTTTGCGATCCTGATACAATACGGTATACATAGCTCCAGTATATAGCTTCTGTTGGATATTTACAATCTTTTGAAATACACCCTTGTGAGTAGCCAGTTTCATATCCAACTTAACTTCCTCAATATTCTTATATCCACTGTCAGTGAGAACCTGAGTACCTTTCACAAAACACGGAAATCCTGCGAATATCATATCAACCTCGTTTGCATATGCCTGGAATTCGGCGTCGGTTATTTTAGTTATGTCACCGCCAACTTTTTCACCGAGTGCTTTACAGTTCTTGAAATTAAGATCATGGGTTTCACGAAAAACTTTTTCCTTCTCTGAATATGCAACCAGGTCTAAACCAGCGTTAACCATACCGAGCGAATCTCCACCCATTCCAGAGAACAAACTAATTGCTTTCATGCGTATGGTATAAACGATACACTTGTATTTATACCATATTTTCTATAAAAAATATCAACAACACAAACTCGTCTGAGGATTCCTCGTATTTATAACTATCTCGCGAAACTCCTTTAACGTCGGACGTTCCTTCGGATTGTCGTTTGTAGCAATCCATATAAGTTTTGAATATACAGGAGCTGTATCTGTTAAACGAGGTCTTTCGTTAGCATGTATTCTAGAACCTTCATATGGATCTGCATTATTAACTATAAAATACAATACTAGTCCGAGTGAATATACCGAGCTCAATGTTGATGGTCTCGTATCGTAGCGGTTGAGTGATGATCGCTTCTGTATTGTTGTACGTTGATCTTTTGAATCTGGACTTCCAATATACATTAAATGATTGCGCTTACCAAGTAGTTCAGGTGATAAATACATAGTCTCGTTTATATCTTCTTTTGCCACGTCGTAATCCATTATATCCAGTAATTTTACACTTGTATTATTGTTTGCGTCGTAATCAATCCATATTAAATCCGGGTTAATGTGCGACTGTGATAATAGTCTGTTTTTCTGTAACAAATCCTCATATGCGTCTATCAATTTAACTAGCAAGTCTAGTGGATTCATACGGGCATGCCCTTGTCTTCGTAATGAAGTGCGGAATGATCTCCGCTCCGTGGGCTTGTTAACATCCGCAATAAATTCTCGTAAAGTTTTTCCACGGGTTGTTACATGGTATACAAGGTATTTGTATGGTCCTTCTTTGAAGGTTCGGTATGGTGATAATATATGCGGATTGTTCTCGTCTGGTTCACTTAATGTAATAGTGTCTCCATAAAACACCGGGAATTTATAATCGGTTATTGTGAATATTTTACTCATTGCTACATTATACCAATAAAATTGTATCTATTTCAATTTTATTATTACTTCTAATTCGCATCCTTAGACACTAGCGTTGCTCGGTTCAGTTCTTTTATTACCCTAGGAAATAGAGTATCGCGTTCGTATCCGGCAACCGAATTTCTTTGCATGGTAATACAATCATTTGAAAACTTGGAATTAACATTAGCATATTCAGGGTTGTTTTTCTTCCAATCAATAAGGGTTCCTATACTCTTTCTGGAAACCTCTTGTATTGCACTCCTTATCTTAACATCATCTGCTTCTTTATTCCATTCATTATTATCTTTTATATACACTGTATCACGCTTTAAATCGGTACAATGAATCGGACGTTCGTGTATTCCTAATTCTTTCAAATGATCTATCAGTATTTTTGAAATACCACTTACGAATCCAAGTTGGCCTGTGTTAGCAAGATCCTCTCTAGATACTTCAATGTTCTCTACAAACTCTTTGAAATTTATTGCATTTTTACACTGTTCGTTAAGAAAGAAATTCAAGTTGAATGATTTATTATTTGAATTAGTATTAGTGGTAGTATTGGTTGTTGTATTATGAGTTCCTTGTTTACATAATTCAATTACCTGCTTCTGAAGTTCTTGGTTACTTTTAACCAATTCTTTTACAAGTTCACATAAACTCTGAGTTTCATTTGGAGGTGGTGGTGGAGTATGAACTACCGGTTGACATTGTTTCTTGTGCTTACATAAACTCGAGCGGTGTTTATATGTCTGCGCACAAATATTACAAGCGTATACAATGGGTATTGACGGGCGATTTTCGTTAGTATTGTTTGCCATTGCGTGTTTCCGTGTAACTAAATGTCGTTTATAGTCCTTCTTATTAAAGCACAAGAACTCACACAATTTACATTCAAATGAATTGGGTGTTTTTGGGAGAATTTCGTTAGTCATAGTTAGTATATAATACCTAACTAGAAAAACCCCTAAATGGTTTTTACGCGTAAATATATAAAATTTTATGCTAACAAACTTTTTTAAAGCAAATGAATTTTAAAGCATTATGCTTTGAATGAGTTTTTTGACACTTGGATCCTCTTTGGCCTATTGAATTTTGGACATTTTATAAATGTCCATTTTTTTTTTCAGCCTATTAATAATGAATGTCTCCCAAACAATTCCAACACTTATTGATTTTTATACTTAAAGAACGACCTTCGTTTTCTGATCCTCCAATATATACAGGAAATACTCATATAATAAATCGGCTGCCTTGGACCAAGAGTAATCTTTGGAAATATATTCAATCATCTTGGTAGGATCTACGTTTTTTCGGGTATCAACACTTAATATTGCGGAAATCAAATCAGATTCTTCTATGTGATTATAGAATTGATTTCCAAGATTAGTTGCTACTACCGAATTTACGTAGGTTATAAATTCCGATCCTCCATTATTATATATATCATTCATGTATTGTTCGGTGCTACCAGTTCTCGGTATTATAACCTGTCTACCTGCTGTTAATGCCTCTAATGGAGATAAATTAAATCCCTCAGCCATATATGGTGATACATATATATCAACAATGTTATATAACTCATTACACATATTGAAAGTGAATGTATTACCCATGAAAATTACATAGCTTACTAGTTGTTGTGGAAATTCAAATTCTGAAATTATTTTTTCTACCTTTTGTTGTGATTCATATAGACTATTGCTTCCTTTCAATAGTAATTTATAGTTTGTTTTACCCTTTACAATTACAATATCATATAATGCTTTCAATAATATATGGATACCCTTGTTCTGTGTCATGGATCCAAACATACCAAGTAGAATTGTGTCCTTTGAAACTCCCAGATTATCTCGTAATGCATCACGAATGATATTTGAAACTGGTTTAAAAATATTAGTATCGGTTCCATGAGAGATTAAACGATTTCGTGATATTGATACATTAAATGTTTTTTCCATACCATATCCAGACCATATACTAGGAGTTGTAAAATATAACCGCGTCTGTGCTTGTAAATAAGTTTTTATATCTTGATTGTTTGCAAATTGTGGTTTGAAATACACATTATCTAGTGTCTGTAATTCGCATGTATAGAAAACACACTTTGGTGTATTACCCATCGGAGTGACATCAAATGGAAATGAAATACTATAAATCAAATCTATATGTTCTCCATTCCATTGCTTCAATCCTTGCAAGATCTCTGTATATTCTTCACTATAAAGCGATTGCGAATTTTTCCCCCAGTTTGGACCATAATATTCAGGTTCTTGAACGTAAATGTCAATCTTATCTTTATGATTCTTACATAGATATACGAGTTGCATACAATTGACTATAGCATAACTGTGTGGTATGTTTATCCAACCGTTCACGAGAACCGATATTTTCATGGCGTATAATGCAACATACATTACAAATTCTATATGCGTTTGCGTAAAATTGATTGTTATCGGTTGATTCCTTTATAAAGAACACAAAACACACCAAAACTAACTAAAATGCCCTGTGGAATTTGCAGACAGACCGGACACAATTCGCGAACTTGCCCGTCAGAGCTTGCATTACCAGTCTTATTTGACGCGGAGACCGTCGCCAGATTTCGGTTGCCACTCATTGATGCCAACGACGACGACTCCCTTAGCGATTATGATATCACACGTTGTGATGAATTGTATGAAGAAGACACCCCAGATCAGCCACTGGAATGCATTGTGTGCTGTGATGAAATTGGGGATGAGATGGTGAAGATCAAGTGCGGACATACTTATTGCGTATCTTGCTTTGTGAAGGACATGAGGCAGCGTGGCACGTGCGCTATGTGCCGCGCCGATATATGCGAAGCACCACCCAAAAAGACACTGAGTCGTAATACGAGAGCCGACATTATAGATCAATGGCTAGATAACTCACAACAGACTGCTGATATGATTCGCGCGGACTTCATAGAACAAATGCGAGCTAGTATAGACAGAAGCCGTATTATCCGAACGAATCATGTGAATGAATTAGAACAAGTCCTTATACAAGCAGCGATAAGCACAAATCTGACAGTGAGTTTATGGAATGCAGGGATCGTTGCGAGTGAGTACACATCGTATTGGTATGAAACTGACTTATAAAAAATAATTACAAATATATAATTATTGTTTTTTTATTAACATTGTAGGAGGAACAAGTCCGTATATTTCCATATTTCTGCGGGTTGTGGGAGAAGACGCATAATATATGTCAGCATTTGTGTATTCAATGTGCGGTTTTGATGTAGGTATAGCTTGCGCCATAGTTTTAATAATAGATTGCGTATTCGGAGAACGTGAATAATATTCTTCAGATAGTGTGCGTTTCACTATACTCCTAGACTTCTCCATACTACTATATAGTGTTAATTTTTTATATTTTAATTTTAAATAGGTGTCTCCTCGGCGGGCGTTTCCTCAGCGGGCGTTTCCTCAACGGGTGTCTCCTCAACGGGTGTCTCGGCGGGTGTCTCCTCAGCAGGCGTCTCCTCAGCAGGCGTCTCCTCGGCGGGTGTCTCCTCAGCAGGTGTCTCCTCAGCAGGTGTCTCGGCGGGTGTCTCCTCAGCAGGCGTCTCAACGACGGATGGTGTTGGCAGAGCTACATCAGGAAGTTTAATAGTAATTCCCTTCAATTGAGAAATATAATTATATAAATACGTATCATCATTTCCCCAAGCCAAGTATTCGTGGCCACTCAATGTAATTATTTCGGAATCAACATATTTATTACTAGTATCCATATATGTAATGCGTAAGCTGACACTCTTAAATAATTCAAAGCCTTCTATAGTTAGGTAGATATTACAAATTGTTCTCGAAGATATACGTTGATATGGCTCCACAGGCACATTAACTATCGGATTACGGATCATATTATATACTTAATGTAGGAAAAATATATAAGATTAATACTCATCCTAAATAAATGTATAGTGAGATATGTGATTTCTTATATGTGGGTAGTGCGAATGCTATAACACATGCCAATAAGTTTGACCTTATTATAAATTGCACTTCGGACATGAGAGAACCTAAACAATACAAACAGTTTATTCGGTTACCAATTAATGACGATCCGAATGACACTGAAAACGCTTTCTCAATCATAAATAAGACCGGGGTTCTAACCATCATAGATGCAGCAATCAGTAGCGGACAACACGTGCTAGTTCATTGTTATGCAGGAGAACAGCGATCATGTACTATAGTCGCTTGTTATTTGATTCGGTATCAAGGAATGACACCAACTAAAGCAGTCATGTATATACAAGAACGTCACGAATGTGCTTTTAACGGAGGCACGAACCTGATAGAATTACTTGAAAAAATTGAACTACAAACCAGAGAACAACAACAATTGCAATACTAATGTGGAAAACTTTAAAATTAGATACGTTAACCCAAATTGAACCCCGTAATCTGAAGATAGGACAAATGTATTTAATGTATTCATCTGGTAGATCCAGACGAATATTCCGACTTAAAAGGCACCACTTGGGTATGTATTTTATAGTTAATATAAAGGATACCTATAATGTTACCGAATATCATATGCCACAATACAACAGAATAAAAGACTTAATGTTTGATTTTACTGGTTATAAATTCTATGATTATTCAGACATTTATAATCTAAATACGATCGCGCCATCATTATCGTCACTTGCATTCTACCAACTTTCAACCGCAGAGTTGGAATATGCAAATTACAATCTATGTTTTAACCGCCGTATCTCGTCGTGTAGATGACGCATGCTCGCGTATAGTTCATACTTGAAACCAAACTCTGTATAATATTTTTCTACGTATCTTTCTACAATCACAGCTTTGTCGCATACCATGTTTATTGCATTTGCCGCTCTCAACAATGCAAGTCCATTAATCTCGTACAGTGGTTTAATCTGTGAGATTTCATCGTACATTTCTACAGCAAACTTCTTTGTTTCGGGAATACCATCATATACACCCAGAACCTCTGTGATCTTTGCTTCTATACTTTCAACACTCATTTTTTGTATATAAATAAAAAAAAACGAGAACATAATATCAATTTTACTTCTTGAAAATAGCCGAAGTCTTATAGTTTCCGATATCCATAAATTTATACTCCATTTTAATAGTAGAAAAAAACTCGTCGGTTGCACGTCGTTGTCCGTCCCAATGATAATAATCATCAAATATGATAATACCACCTGTTACTACCTTATCATACATACGCTCAAGTTCAAATTTACTGGACTCGTACCAATCCGTGTCTAGACGAAGGATTGCGATCTTATCGGGAATATTGGATTCATCGCGTAGAGTTTCCATAACATCACCTACTATAAAATGTAACTTAGATTGCGGATACCCGGTAGAAAATAATGTGCGTTGTACCTTTTCCAGCGGAGTATAACACCAGCTGTTTACATTTTCATTAACAATACGATCGGACCAATACTTGTGGACTTGGTCTTTATCCATCTTGAATAACTTAGCTCCATCGCAAGTATAGTCGTAATCACCAGGAGCCGTTAATCCAGTGAAGGTATCATATAAATATATATCGCGAGTTTTTCCTTGTCTCTGTAGTTCATCAATCCATACGGATTCAAAATATCCCGCATCAACACCGCACTCACAAACTGCACCTTCTATGTTATTACGTAATACGTACTGTATAGCATCGCGTCCGTCCATTATATTAGTCATTCAAATATTAATATTTAAGTACCTATGCTAGTTTAGTATTTGCGAACCTTCGCATCGCGAAATCGCAGAATAAATACAAGTAACTACCATACATCAGTATTCCCGCGATCACGTTCTCTGCTTTCACCGCACAATTTACGTCACCGAACAATAGTAGATATAGGGACATACCACATAACGCTGTTCCTACGATCATCTGTGCGATTTGACATATGGTTATAATCAGTGGATTGAACCACGTAGGTTTCGCGTCAACTGCCATCAAATAATAATACCCATACATGATCGCGTGTACGGAATAGTTCATAGCCACAAAGAACAAACCGGTGGATGCTTCCGTCGCATACGAATGCCAGCAGAACAACAGAACGGTCACATGATGATACCAGTGTAGGAAAATGAGAGGTTTCTTTCGTGCAACTATGAAGAATGTATCCAGTAGCTCGGGAATCTTGGAGTATATAAACAGCTGTACCCATAATCCGCAGGCGCCCATGCCGAATGAAATGCGTGGTTCAATACATATGTTCTCTGTAATTGACATCGTACGGAGATTATGTATGAGTGTTGGAATTGTGCGAAACATACCGACAAACGAGAACGTTGATAACAATAAATTCCAATATGCTAGAGGTCTTCGGAGATCCATAGGTTCTCTCATTACCATAAATGCTCGCCCATAATAACATAGCCACAAGTACCCTGTTACTACACCGATCGGAATGAATGGATGGTTTTTAGCGAAATTAATACCGGGCACCGGATCATAGTTTGTTTCGTATGCGGAATACATTCGTTTATTTGCTGAGCTAAATAAGATTGAATTATTACAATATTCAATTTTATTACTTCATTTGCTTACGCATGGTGCGGTTGTGCTTCTTGCGGCAGAATGTACGCTTGGTTCCACTGGCAACCTTGCATCCACGTACCTTCTTGCAAACATTAGGGTTCTTGGTTCTCTTACGAGTGCACAGAGACTTGGCGGGCATTTGTATATATTGTTATTATATTTTATTTATTGAGTTTACTAAATTTGTATTTATGATATTATATAAATATAATTTTTAACATATATATAATGGAGTGTGAAATATGCATTGAAAAATACAACAAGTCTAGTCGTAGCCCCGTTACTTGTCCCTATTGTCACTATAACGCATGTCGTAAGTGCTGTGAGACATGGTTATTGAGCGAGACGAATGCAAGGTGTATAAACGCACAGTGTGGTAAGGAATGGACCAGGCAATACGTAGCGAGTACATTTACGAAAACATTTATGTGTAATGATTATAAAAAACACAGGGAGACGGTCCTCTTCGACCAGGAGCGCGCGCTACTTCCAGCTACACAACCCCTGGTAGAGAACATTCTCCAACGTGAACGAATAGATACAGAAATCCGACGTATAGAAGCAGAGGAATTATCCGCTATCTATAAACGCATTGGTGCTCTTCGTGCCGAACAGAATCGTCTAGGGCGCTCCTCCTCCGATGCATCTAAGGAACGATCTACATTCATCAAGGCATGTCCTGATACAAACTGTCGTGGTTTTTTGAGTTCTCAATGGAAATGTGGATTGTGTGAGAAATGGACGTGTAGTGATTGTCATGAAGTCAAGGGACTGACTCGCGATTGCGAACATGTATGTGATCCGAATAACGTTGCTACTGCCGCACTGCTGGCGAATGATACTAAGTCATGCCCCAGTTGTGGAACTGGTATCCATAAGCTAGAAGGATGCGATCAAATGTTCTGTACGATGTGTAATACCGGGTTTAGTTGGAGAACCGGACGTATTGAAACCAATATCCATAATCCCCATTACTTTGAATATTTGCGGAGAACCGGTGGTGACCTACAGCGCAATCCTAATGAAATCCGTTGCGGTCAAGAAATCAATACACCATTTGTGCGTGCGCTAATGGCATCTTTGCGTATTAAAAATTTTCCACAAGATATTACTAATCGGGTGTCGCGCATATGCGAAGCAGTCCTCCATCATCGTTATGTAGAAATGGAGCGTTATCAAGTTGATCGTGTATTAAACAACCAGGATTTACGTATACAATATATGCGGAATCATCTAACGGAAGATGAGTTCAAAACACAGATACAGCGATTAGATAAGAAACATCAGAAAAATCGCGAAATTCATAATATATTTACAATAATGAATAGTACAGTTACTGATATACTGTATCGGTTTGATCATGCGATCAAAGTAGCGCCCAATTTTTCTAGTAGTTCAGATGAGGAGAATCAAAAGGTGTGTGATATATTGAAAGAGATTGATCGGATTCGTGATTATGTGAACGAATGCCTTGTAGAGATATCAAAGACGTATGGTTCTCGGCAGTTACAATTCACGGATACGATGCGATTGCGATAGCTTTCCATTCGGAAATACTGTGGATTTTGATTGTCTGGTTCTCCGCATTAACTAGTGCGACTTTACCACGCCATCTCCCGAATACGTGCCAGCGATTTGTATAATATTTATATTTTTCATTTCCATCATCAAATACGATTATTTCAACCGTATTTGATACATTCGGTGCGAAATAAGTCCACTCGTCGGTCATATGTGGATTATCGGCGCGAGTAACCTTTATGTCGTTTACTCTTGTTTCGTTTTTTGGTTCGTTTTCTAGTTTTCTTTTTTTGTTTCAAACGTGACCCTCCGTCAAAATCATCATCGTCTGCATCCAACTCAGCTAATTGTTGCCTCCTTAATCTTGCAAGTTCTTCGGTTGTATTATCTTTAGCTAATCTAGAACGTGCATAAAGCATCTTAAGCGCGTCTGTCGGTTTAGTTAGATCATTTATATCTACAGTAAAATATTTTTGTAAATTTGGATAATGTATAGATAAAGTCTGTATGTCAGTCAAAAATTGTGTAAACCTTGGTAAAAAAATGCTATCTATTTCTTTTAATAATGTATCTATATGATTTTTAAGCGCCGGAGGTCTATTTAATATACCTTGCATCTCATCTATTATTGGGTTGAGATTTCGTTTAAGGTCTGCATCAAAATTTCGTATATTTTGCAAATATGTAGACACAATATTTGCGATGTGGCTAATGTCTCCTGGATTTTTGTTACCATACAAAACCTTTTTAAAATCTTCAAATGCCTTAAATTTTGCTTGTAGTTCCAATGCTAGTTTAATTTCCTCACTGTATATTCTTTCCGAATTAACTGCTCGATCAATGAGATATTCTAGGTCGTTATCGTAGAATTCAGGTACTGGTGCTTGTTCTTCAAGTTCAAGTTTACGTTTACCGTTTGGTTTACCAATCATTCCCTTATTGTGTAGTGTACTAATTAGTTTATCTACGTTCACAACACCCATAGCTCCTACGTCTTCAAATACACCTGGATCCGATACCCTGTCGATTTCTATATAATGCGGTTCCGTCAAAACATCTCCCTCGCCTCTAATAGATGTTATAGTATACAACTCAACACTAAAATTTTTAAAATCTCTTAATTTATCTAATTTGTGTTGTATGGCACTAGCAACAAAATTACCAGAAAATACATTATATAGTGCGCTATGCGGATTAGTATACTTACGTGTAATTTTATTTTTATAATCATGGGTATATCTACACTCAATTGCATACCGAGCACCATCGCTTACGCGATAAAACTCTATAATTTTAGTTACTCCAGGACCAGCCAATTCAATTACATTCGTTTCATCTTGTTTTAGTGGTGTCACATGAGTAACAGGAATATATGAATTGGGTATATACTTGTTCTTTTTTATAAAATGGTGGTTACCTAATACAATCATGTATTCTGGTAATCCTGGTATATCTCGCCTTATACTCCCATCCGAAAAACGACTCATATCTTATATAATATCCAAACATAATTTCATTCTAAACTGCGGTCATATCACGCAGAAATTCCTCATCCGTTTTTACAATCATATTCTCATATTTGCCTTTCAAAAGCGCAACAACAATCCGCGTCAGTTCCTCGGGTTCATAATTCATAGTAACAATCTCACCAGTTATGATATTCAAAATCTTAAAATTCTTAGCGGGTTTATCCAACATATCCCAGATCCATGCATATATAATGACTTGTAACTTATGGTCCATGGATATATCACCAGTACATTTCAACTCCCAAATACTCGCCTCAGTTAGTAAATCAACAACAGCAGAGAATCTGAATCGCATGTTCTCAGGGAAATGAGGCGCAAGTACCTGGTCTATCTTCGTATGTTGTTCTTCCATAGAATGATGGATTATAACGTGTTCCGGGAGAACCTGTGGGTTCTCTCCTTTCAGTTCAATTCCTATTATAGAATCAAGACGTTCCAGACAGTCGGCTATGACTTGTTCGGATATCCAATCGTATTCATCTATTTGTTTTAATTTGAAATACAAACGTTCTTGGATCGCAGTGTATACATTCGCTAACAAAAGATAATCCTTTATAGATTCACATTGGACGGGCATTTCTTTGACGATCCGTTTCAAATACATATGTTCGTTCTCTTTCATCTCAATCAACGAATTCTCCACCATTTTATAAAGTAGGTTCTCCTGATTAAGCCGATCATAATAGATTGATGGAATTGCGATGCCATTGAGATCACTCACCGATTCAAAGAAACCTCCCTTTGTCTCTACGATCATTGGTATATCTATAGTATTGGAGATGGGAGAACTTATGGTAAACAACCGATCAATAATAGGCGAAATATAGTCCAAAACTGAATCGGGTATGAACTTTATCATTTTAGTGGGCGACTCATACTTTTTATCTATCAGAGACTTCGCCTTGTCGCCCGCCTCATCTTGGTAAAAAATGGAACGCGGAATACCTTTGAATTTCACAAAATCAGATTTAATGAAATCATGGTGTCCCATCTTCAGAAAGTCCAGTGGGCGATCCGTCGGATACTGATCGAACTCCAAGAGATACAATCCATGTGTGGCTCTAGTACAACCTACATAGAGTGTATTCGGACATTGTGATGTGTCATCCAAGGTTCTCGCAAACTGATTGAAATAGTTATTATCAAACCCGACGATGAATACATACTTGCGCTGTCGTCCCTTCGCGCAGTGAAATGTAGAGAACACAATCTTACCACCAATCACGCGCTCATCCAATTTATCGGTGTCAAACATAGGAACATGACAAGGGATGTTTTGATCTACCAAGGCGTTCTCCATCTTACGTACATTACTATTTAATCCTTTTACAGACGCGGCGAGAACAAAGATCTCACTCGGCTTCACACCACTATCAAGAAGTTCCTTGATCGTATAAACCACCGTTTTTTCTATATTATGACGCGAATTCCGTATGTATGTCACAGGTTCTCCAGATTTGCATGTTAACATAAGTTGAGAACCAAACATCGCTTCGTTAACAAACTTTCCCATTTGATCGGTAATCCTATAGGACATTTTGAGAGAACAATGGACGAACGTTTGACTCTTCAATAAATCAGATCCTTTCCATATCTGATCGGCCATAGTTAGAAACCGGGAGTCAGCGCCCTTGAATCCATACAGGCATTGTAATGGATCGCCTAGAATCAGTATCTGTACGGGAGAACCCATATCACTCAAAAACTTTAGAACGAAGCGAAAATACAGCTCGGAACAATCTTGGAATTCATCCAACATGCAAAGATCAATCTTCAAAATTTCACTCCTTGGTTTTGTATCATTCAACAAGACACGTCGTATACCAGTATCGGTATGACAATCCGCCGAATAGTATTTCACTGCTAAACTATGGAATGTATGAATGGAAATGTTCTCCAATCCAAAATACTTAACTTTCTCCTTGATTTCCAGACGCAAGCTGGAATTGTACGTGATCTGTAAAATCTGGCGATCGGGCATCTGTTTGGATGTGGAGAGAACCGTACTTGATTTACCTGAACCAGCCACTGCGGAACATACTACATTGTATCCATTTTTTAAATTATCTATGACAAGCTGTTGTTCCTCACTTGGTTGATTCATATCGTTTAAATAGTAAATACAATTATGTTTATACTATTTTACTATTTTGTATTAGGCTTCCTCAGCTTAAAAGTCCGATTGTTCTCAATGGCGCGTAATAGATTGATCTGACGCCTTGCCTTGCTTTTACTGGTACACTTCGCAAATACGCGCTTGGTCGTTCTATTATAGACCTTGAAGCAACGGCGATTCGGGACTTTACGAGTAGCGTATGGCATATTTTATATATAATACATACATATATTTACCTTTTAGAATTGTACTATATATGTTGCGCGTAAGGTTCCGCTTACATCAAGTGTATATGCAGGCGCGGTCGTTGATATACCGACATTACCAGTATTATAATAAATGTCACTACCAGACAGCGCCCATATAGAAGGTCCAGTACAACCAGTAGCACCAGTAGCTCCCGTCATTCCTGTTGATCCAGTCAAACCCTGCTGCGAGTATCCGAACGAAATTTGATTGATTGCATCATATTGGTGATATAATACGATCCTCGCTCGTAATGAAGATGTACCTGGTAATAATACATCAGTGCTAATTTGAACGCCATTCTTATACCAGTAAACCCCACTAGACTGTGTGGCAATGGTGAAAATGTCATTATCAACATATGTTGATATGGGAGATCCAAACACGCCATCATAATACAAATATACACCACCATTTATAAACGAAAACCCATAAGTATCTGCGATACCGTCCCTACTCAAACTCGCCTCATAATTGTTTGTTAAATGAGTTTTTATTGCAAATGTCAAGAATGTAGAATCGTACGGATAACTTTCAATCGAAGTTACAGTAGAAGAACCTTCATCCGACCCAGTTTTAATAATATAATTTGAAGAAATAAACAATAAATCAGTATTATTAGAAACTAGTGTGAAGAGTGCTGGTCCGATACCAGTAGCACCCGTAGCTCCAGTACATCCAGTGGCACCCGTCGCGCCTGTAGCGCCTGTGGCTCCAGTAGCCCCAGTCGCCCCAGTACAACCCGTTGCCCCGGTCGCTCCAGTCGGACCTTGTAATGCGTAACCAAACGAAATCTGATCTATGACATCATATTGTTGGTAAAGTGCAATGCGTACTTTCAACGCGGATGTACCGGTAATGAGATCATTAATACCAATCTGCACTCCATTTTTATACCAATACACCTGGGTTGTTTGTGCTATAACTAAAAATACATCATTATCTGAATAAGTGGTTACAGACGAACCGAACGAGTCATTATAATATAAATATACGTCTCCGCCTTGTAAAGAGAACCCATATGTGTTGACTGAACCATCTGTAGATAATGAAGCAGTATAATCACTCGCGGAATGTGTTTTCACTCGGAAAGCCAAAAAGGTACTGTTATAAGGATAACTTTCACTTGATGTTATTACAGCGGCGCTAGTATCAGCACCTGATTTCACAACCTCATTTGCAGATATAATCGTTAAATCACTACTAGTTGTACTCAATGTAAATAGCGCGGGTCCAAATATTCCAGTAGCTCCAGTAGCTCCAGTCAAACCAGTGGCACCGGTACATCCAGTAGCACCCGTTGCACCCGTTGCACCTGTAGCTCCAGTACATCCAGTAGCTCCAGTAGCTCCAGTCGGACCTTGTAATGCGTAACCAAATGCGATTTGATCTATGATATCGTATTGCGAAAATAATGTAATAGATGCTTTCAATGAAGATGTTCCAGATATTAAATCATTAATACCAATCTGTACTCCATTCTGATACCAATAAACCTGTGTTGTTTGTGCGATCACTAGAAAAATATCACCATTTGAATATGTGGAAACAGGAGGACTTAATAAATCATTATAATATAAATACACATCACCACCTTGAAACGAAAATCCGTATGTATTTGCCAAACCATCAGTAGATAATGTAGCTATATAATCACCAGCAGTGTGACTCTGCATACGGAAAGTAAAAAATGTACGATCATAAGGGTAGCTTTCATTGGATGTAATTAACGCACCTGAAGTATCCGTTCCAGTTTTCACAACTTGATTTGCAGAAATGATCGTTATATCGCTACTAGCTGTACTCAATGTAAACAGCGCAGGTCCGAATATTCCAGTGGCTCCAGTAGCTCCAGTCAAACCGGTGGCACCGGTACATCCAGTCGGTCCAGTTGGTCCTGTAGCTCCAGCGCCAGTCATACCAGTCGCTCCAGTGGCTCCAGTACATCCAGTAGCACCCGTAGATCCAGTAGCACCCGTAGATCCAGTAGCGCCCGTAGCTCCAGTTGGTCCAGTGCGACCTGTAGCTCCAGTTGGTCCAGTGCGACCCGTAGCGCCCGTAGCTCCAGTAGCACCAGTTGCTCCAGTGCATCCAGTTGCACCAGTAGCACTAGTCGCTCCAGTATATCCAGTCGCCCCAGTGGCGCCGGTAGCTCCAGTACATCCAGTCGCCCCAGTAGCACTCGTGGCTCCAGTAGCTCCAGTCGGCCCAATAGGTAATATCTGATTCGCTAATGTAGTACGAATGTAAGACAAGCTCGGTGGACTGAAGAAAATAGTAATATTATTGACGAACGTGCTACTACAACAATACTGCCTTGCGTATACTTTAATACGAATATTAGAGCTTAAATCGGGTAGAGCGAAATACGGAAAGAACAAGGAATTCACGTAACGTTGTGTAATCTGATTGTTTGTAATCGGTGTCGGTGCATTAGTACCATCAATGATGAGAACTTCATTTCCCAAAGCATCAACATAGTATATACGCATGAAAAATACAACATCGCCTACCGAACGATAATTTGAAGTAGCATACAAATGCAAATCCCATAATCCAGGAGCAATAGAAGTGGTAGTGACGTACCCGAAATCAGTTGTGAATGCGCCAATTAAATGTTCGGATAAATTATTCAATGGAAATGTATATGTTATAGATGATTGTAGTTGATTCATGCTCGGATCAGCTATCAAATTGCCCGATAATTCAGGCACTATTGCAGTTTGGCTCGGTGATAAAAACAGATTATATTCCAGAGATAATCCAGGCGGACCCTCTTTACCAATTCCTTGTGGACCCTGAATACCGGTTGGTCCGGTTGGTCCGGTTCTCCCGATAGAACTATATCCAGGTATTATAGATGGAGATGTAGATATAGGAAGACAAGCACCGGTTGTTCCTGAATTACAAAGCGGAACCTGGAAATAATTAGTAGCATTATTTGTTATAGTGTTTATCATAACGGACTGTGTCTGTGCGCTAGCCGTTGTTCTACTAGCATCGGAGTTTCTTATTTTTAGTAAATTTATATAATCGCCCGACGACATGTATATATATAAACGATGTTTGTTTTTGTGGCGTTTAACTATTTGACTAAATCATTTACTTGGCACCAGGGCAACTGCCACAAGTAGTCGGTGTAACGATCATAGAGGTTCCTAGAGAAGTGTAAGCGACTTTTGTTGGCTTGCCGTTGAAAACCATTTTCATCATTCTATCTGTATAGTATACCCAACTACAAAATTGATTTTCAATTCCCAAGAATATAGAATCCGAAATAAAAAAACGCAAATGGATACAGACCTACATGCATTGATATTACAGTTGACAGACAGGGTAAACCGTCTAGAGAAGATGGTCCGATCAAATCCGATACAAGATGCTCCATCAGTCAATCTGTCCGAATGGATAGAGAATTGTATAGTAACGACAGATGACGTAGACATGGTATATGAGAAGAACAATGGCTTTATGAATGCATTCAAACACTGTATCGCCCGAAATCACGCAAACTCGCCGATCCCGATCATGAAATTTAAGAACACGACCTATGTATATGGGTCCGACAGCTGGGAAAAACTGGATAGCGAAGCTCACATACACGTACTGACACGAGATATATGGCGAAAGTTTTTAAAATTACACATGCAAACACCAGTGGATCCACTATTAGAAGATGATATGCGTGATATGCAGCGAAAGTGCATCATAGAAATGAGACAGAAGTTGTATGAGGTTAAGAAGAACCGCATGGAATTGTGTCGGTGGGTAATGAAAATTGATTCGTAATTTGGCCAATCAAACAACAATATCAATACCAAGAACAATGCTAGCAATCAAGAACGCACACGAACGTGACAAGGACATCAAGTTTGATGAGGGGCCTCACGTCTATACGGTGAGAGGGGAGACGGGGTATACATCGGTAACGACTTGGAATCATGCGCACTTTTCCCAGTTTGATAGTTCCAAGATCCTGGGAAACATCCTAAGGAGTCCAAAGATGAAAGACCCGAGTTACAAGTATTATGGCATGACGGGAGAGGAGATTCTCAAGTCATGGGACGATAACCGCGACGCCGCTGCGAGCGCCGGAACACAGACACACTATAACATTGAGTGTTTCTATAACGGAATTGACGTTGTGGACGACAGCGTAGAGTTCAAGTATTTCAAAGAGTTCGTGAGAGACCATCCTCACTTGGAAGCATACCGAACGGAGTGGTGTGTGTTCTACGAAGAGATTAAGATTTCGGGGTCCATTGACATGGTATTCCGCGACAAAAACACAGGCGAGTACTTGATCTACGACTGGAAGCGATCTAAGGGGATTGAGTACGAGAGCTATGGTGGAAAGACCGCGATCACGCCCTGCATCGCTCATTTGCCGGATACGAATTTCTGGCACTACTCGCTACAGCTCAACGTGTATCGGAAGATTCTACAGGACAAGTACGACATGAAAATCGCCCGTATGGCGCTCGTGGTTCTTCACCCGGACAATCACAACAAGACGTACGAAGTGGTGGAGGTGCCAGTTATGGATAAAGAAATGGAGGACCTATGGAAAACAAGAAGTCCCTAAAAAAATGATATAAACCATTCGTTTGATACTATAAAAAGGAACATGCAGAACACATTGAGACAAATATTTTTTTATATGTATATCAGGATTTTGTATGTATACTATACCGTACGAAATCTGCTTATACCCCAACCACCACCTCCGATTATATTAGATCCAGTAGAGGAATATACAAAACCCAAGAAACAAAAGTTATTATTGACATACGAATCGGATGTAAACATGAATGCAAATATCAATCAAGACATATATGACCGAAAAAAGCTGAGCGAGTTGTTGAAAGACGAATCTAATGAATTGGAACGTATGTGGAAGACAAGGCTATTATACGAAACTACACCTAGAGGTCCAGTGATTATGTATTATGATATATTTAAGCAGGGGTTCGCATATTATTCAGATCAGAGTGGTATACCATACTCAATACTGAACGCAGTGGCTATGAAGTATGTAGTAACATTTTTCTGTAGAGACTTGTTTTTTGACGAGATAACTATAACAACTGATAAGTTATCACCGCTTGTGAAAGTATTTAACGAAGAAGAAAAGAAAGCAAAACCGAAAACTACCTTAGAAAAGGAAGATCAGCCGTTTGCAAAGCTAAGGAACTATAAGACCGAACAACCCATAATTAAAACTGGTAACAAAGAAGAAGATGAGGAAAAGGAGAAAGAAAAGGAAAAAGAGCGTCCAAAAATGAAGAATAAATTCATCTCACTAGGAAAGATGTATAATTTCTCAATCGTACAAAAGGTTCCTAAGAATAAGAAACTTCCGAATAAACCAACGAGTTTTGATGGTATGTTCTCTTATAAGGATTTCAAAAACCGTCAGAACAAACTCACTTAGACTTATACCACTCTAGAAATCCCGTGCTTTTTTCAAGTGAAAACGACATCCCAAGATGCGATTTAGCGATCAAATACGCCTTCATCTCCTTCTCCGATAGCGACGCGAGGTACTGGTCTAGAATTGACTGCTCCATATAATTTTTATACATAATAAAAATTTTATTATCCAATTCAATTTTATTTAAACCGATGAAGATTTCAAATGGGACGCCTACGGCGTCTGTTTGTAAACTTATCGGTCATAATCCTTAAGAAAAAATGGAACTTCGTTCCATTTTAATTCTTCAAGGGTTTAATAAAAATAAATCCATATAGTATATAATGTCACTTGCCACATTGAAAAAGAAAACTGCAACCAAATACAATAATATGAGTGTAAACAGACCGTCATTCTCTCTGAATGGAACCCACCGTTCCCAAGGGTATGTAGGACAAGATACATTGGGTCGTTCTCTACCGAAGACACCGATGAATGGAAATGTCGCGAGAGGTCATGGTGGATGTTGTGGAACATATCTCCGATCCAATATAGTACAATCTGCTGTTACGAGTACAAATGATCCGGATGTGGTTAAATCATCGGTGAAAGGAACCTCGGGACAATTGGCGAAATGGTTACATACACCTCTGTATAATGTCGCCAAACCAGACACCACCAACAATATAAATACTCAACAAGATTATATTTCTAGAGTAGAGCAACAAGCGATTCAGGCTACAGCATTAACACAAACTGCCGGTAACGTATGCAATATTGCAAAGGTAAATATCTGCAATTTGCTACCAAGCGATTTCATTGCTAGGAAGGGTAAATCCAACGTATTCAGCCGAACGAAAGATGTATGCAATACAGTTAAAGACTTAACTGGTGCGAGTAAATCTCAGAGCTTGTATGTTCTACAGCTTACCAAGAAGTGTTATGAGAACGATATCTATAAATTCGCGAGTAATACTCGCCGTGACCCGTTACCTGGAAATTAAAGATCATAAATCATCTTGAATGTGAGTACAAAAGAATAATTCGCATGATTCAATCCAAGTGGTCTTCCATGGTCGTCATATAATTGAATCCGCAAACGCTGAATATCTACTGGACCAAAATACTTACGTGGTTCCGTAACGATACCCAAATTATTTGCAACCAACACCGCGAAACTATTGGATTGTAAAGCAACTCGGGCGAGAACGTTCTCACCTATATGTTTATCATGAAACGCATTAAAAAATAGACGATTGGCACTCCGCTGATAATCATCTATTCCCAGATATACATATCGCATTATAGATAAATCCATAACCGTATCAGATGTATACGCATTGGAACCAAGGTATTTGGCCTTCGTGAATCCTAGATTCCAGCCGATCCTGGTTGTTATCGGCGAATCATCGGCACAACAGCTGATACTTTTGGTAAAATCCAATCCTATGGAATGTACGATGTTTGACTGTGGGTAGTCCGCATTCGGTCCAACATACAATCTGCCACTACCGGAAGAATTCTCATTAATATCTATGTAAAATTTGATATAGGAAAATACACTATCCGGTTCTAGTAAAGCACCAGCTGTGTCCGTTGGCGCTAAGAGACTATTGATTTTGATGAGAAGATCGGTTGCATTATAGTTGCCATCCGGAATGATAATAACCGTTTCATATGGAGTAATCGGCCCACCTTCCGAAGACTGTGTATCGGCGTACATATAAAGAAAATTATTACCATACTTCGCGGATATAGAATAACATGTTATAGTGAACTCTAGCGACGACAACTGCATAGAGACGACCTTATTGAGCCGAGATGGTAATTGAATTGTAAAATCGGAAGCACTAGTTGTCTCGTAATTATCACGGAAGCGTGTATCTATAGGCACATACTTTGTAACTGTTCTCGTATCCAGTGGATTTAACTGACCTGGATGATATTCACTCGGGTATGAATTCACATATTTTTTATCGGGTCTTGTAATTAGTTCGTTCTCTGCACGACTTGTGAATGCTACCTCCTTATATTCGCTATGTTCTTTTTGTGCGCTCGGTTCAATCATGCCCGTTTTTTTACTGGATAGGAGCTGTTTTGCTTTTGACAAAAAATCAATGAGATCCTTCTTGAATTGGCGTTTCACATGTCCGCTGGAAAGTAATTGTTCTCGGATTTCATATTCTCGTAGTTCAATATCACCGGAAGTATAATTCTGCTTCGGATCTAAACTGAAGAACTTCTCTAGATCACCGATACTATAATTCGTAATATCTAAATCAATGTCTGACATATCCTTATTATACTATATTAAAATTATATTATAATAATGACGTATTATTTTCCTAACCTAGTCGTCGTTTAATCTCATCAATATCCGCTTGTTGTCTCTGGACCGTTTGTTCTAATTCGGCTATCCGAATGTCTTGTGATGCAATCCGAACGTCTTGTGATACAATCCGAGATTTCGCCTCTTGTAATTGAGCGTCTATTTCTTTTGTTGCACTTAATGTTACCGTCCAGATAGTGTCTTTATTAATTACATGGAAGTCATCTACCTGTGATCCATATACGAAAATACCCTTTTTGACTTCTCCGGTGTAAACTTGCGAACCTCTCTTATAAGTGGTTACACCATCCTTTCTATACTCATCCAGCGTATTACCGCATATATCCATACAGAATATGTTATTTGATATATCGGTGTCTATAGAGAATGTTTTGTTATCATCTATGCTAGTTACATCTACTATTGTATCAGAATTATTTTTGTTACGTAATTTCAATTTACAGTAAGATATATCAGTGGTAGTTTTATTGATAAGTGTTATTTTATTTCCATCTACGAATGCGTTCTCATATACGGATGGTATAAAGTCGGTTACCGTTTTAACTGATTTTGGTATTAGTTCCTTTATCTCTTGTGCCACGAAACCATATACCGATTCTTTATTTTCATCATCTATATATTTATATTCACGGGGCCTAATTTGCCGAATGATATCCAATGACTGGAGATTTATATCAGTTATGTTTACTTTGATGCGCTGATCGGATAATGCATTAAAAGTCGTTGCAGTTACAGTACCCTGTACTTGTAAGGGACTTACTGGACCTAGTGTTCCAATTCCAACACGACCATTTGAAAGAATTATCATTTTTGTATTGGTGTTTACTCTGTCGGTATCTACTTCGATTGTATCAAACACTATTTGCCCGGATCTTAATCTTATACGATCTAAATTTACATTACTAGAACCGTCATTGTCATTTCCTTTGTATAATAATAATTCAGTTTGATCCGCTGCCCCCCAACGCCTACTCTCTATTACACTAAAATTATAACCATTGTCCCCGATAAGCCCCCCAAAGAATATACTTTTGGTATTACTATTATCAGTCGCGTTATTACCAATAAATAGATTATTAGCAACAATTAGCCCAGTAGTATCAATTGTAACACGTATAGTTCCATCGGTACTATTGTCGGTAGGACTATTAGTAAAAAATCTATGAGTTGTAGACGTACAATATTTAATAGTGTTGGAATCAAGACCCAATCCAAATCCTCCCCCACCCCCCCACATTGATAGTGCATTTGGACCTTTCAATGCGGTATTGCCATTAACATTAATACCTCCTCCATCTCGGGTGGGAGTTCCAAGAACACTCAATGTTCCTCCGATAAGAACATTTCCTGTTATACCCACTTGTCCTCCAGTAACATTCAATGACGAACCTAAAGAAACCGGCCCAGCAACCGATAGTGGCCCAGAGAGTGTGGTATCATTTGGAGTTCCGAAAACTCCAGATACGCCAATGCTAATAGGGCTTGTACGAATGGTCCAGTTAGTTCCATCCAATGATGTCGCTATTTTTCCAGTATCACCTACTCCTATAAACAACGAGCCATTCCAAGTAACTCCTCGTCCGACACCGTCAAAAACGGTTGCGCCGCGACCGGTCCAGGTGGTTCCATTGGTTGATGTCGCTATCGTATTGGTTCCATTACCTACCGCAACCCATAATGACAAGAATGGACTCCAAGCAACTCCAAATACACCACTCGTAATTGGTGAAGTGCGTGCGGTCCATGTGGTTCCATCCGTTGATGTAGCTATCGTATTTCCTCCTTGACCTACCGCTACCCATAATGAACCATTCCAGGCAACTCCTCGTCCGAGACCGGCACTTGAAAAAATAGTTGCACCAAGACCGGTCCATGAGGTTCCATCAGTTGATGTCGCTATTGTATTTCCCGTTCCGGAACCTACCGCCACCCATAATGATAATGATGGACTCCAGGCAACTCCATGTCCGGCACTGCTAAAAATGGTTCTACCTTGACCGATCCAATTAATTCCATCAGATGATGTTGCTATCGTATTTCCTGATCCACTACCTACCGCAACCCAATATAAACCATTCCAGGCAACTCCGTTTACCAGAGTACCAATAATTTTACCCCGACCTACCCAATTGGTTCCATTAGTTGATGTCGCTATCGTATGAGTGTCCCCCTGACCTCCTGCTACCCATAAGGAGCCATTCCAGGCAACTGCAAATGCATTAGTGTTAATAACAGTCCCACCGTGACCGGTCCATGTGGTTCCTCCATCCGATGATGTTGCGATTATATTTCCTCCCTGACCTACCGCGACCGATAAACCCGAAACCCGAAGAGATCCTTGGTAAATATTTGTATTGGAAAGCGTTGTTGTCCCACTAACATTCAATCCCGATTTTAGAGAAGCATCTTGTGTAACCGTGAGAGTTCCTTCAAGATCAGTGTCATTTGGTGTTCCGGCTACATCATTTCCTGAACCGACAAAAATGGTTGTACCAGTACTAATGCGACTTACCCATGTGAATCCATCCGATGATGTCGCTATTACATTTCCTGTAAAATTGGAACCTCCTGTCGCAACGAACAACGACCCATTCCAGGCTACTCCTCGTCCAGTGGCAAAAGTGTTTGTACCCTGACCTATCCATGTGGTTCCATTCGTTGATGTAGCTATTGTATTTCCTCCAATTCCAACCGCCACCCATAATGACAAAGATGGACTCCATGCAATTCCTCGTCCACTAGAGGTAAATACGTTTGAACCAAGACCGGTCCATGTGGTTCCATTCGTTGAAGTTGCTATTGTATTTGTTCCCGAACCTACCGCCACCCATCTTGACAATGATGGGCTCCATGCAACTCTATACCCATTAATGCTAAAAATGGTTGTACCAGTACGACCAGTCCAGTTAATTCCATCGGTTGATGTCGCTATCGTATTTCCTCCATTGCCTAACGCCACCCACAATGAGCCATTCCATGCAACTCCATTTCCTTGGTTGTTAAAAGGAGTCGCGGCATTGTTGCTTACATCTAAAATAGAACGTCCAGTCCATGAAATTCCATCTGGCGATGTAGCTACCGTATTCCCTCCCTGACCTACAGCCACCCATAATGAGCCATTCCAGGCAACACCTGATCCATTATTAGCAAAAGGGCTTATACGATTAGTCCATACAGTTCCATTAGTTGAAGTTGCTATTGTATTTCCTCCGAAACCTACTACTACCCACAATGAGCCATTCCATGCAACTCCATTTCCACCGCCGTTAATGTTGAAAATGCTTGTACCAGTACGTCCAACCCATGTGGTGCCTCCATCTAATGACGTAGCTATCGGATTTACTCCCAAACCTCCTCCCTGACCTACCGCCACCCATAATCCTGAAACCCGTAGAGATCCTTGGTAAACATCCAACGATCCAGTAATGGTTGTATTGGAAAGAGTTGAAAGGCCAGTAACATTCAATCCGCCAGCCAATGTGGTTGATGATGTAACATTCAGAGTTCCCACAACTGTGCTTCCGCCGCTTCCACTTGCGCTATTAATTAGTCCAATCAATGTATTATAACTACTATCCAATCCAGGGTTAGATATTTTTCCAGTGACGTTCATAGTTCCACCAGCGAATACATTCCCTTTAATGCCGATACCTCCACTGACTACAAGTGATCCTGAATTTGTACTAGTGGATTCAGTTGTTACGGTTGATTGTACTATATTACCAGATGCATTTATTATACCTTGATTTGAAATACCAGTAATATTGAGGGTTCCACCAGCATATACATTCCCTTTGATACCTATACCACCACTGAGTACTAGCGATCCTGAATTTGTACTAGTTGATTCGGTTGTTACCGTCTGCTGAATGATATTACCAAGAATCAAGTTATTAGGCGCCTGGATAAGATTAAACCCAGACGTAGATGTGATCCAATTGTTTCCACTAGAAACAGTTATCTGATTATGCCCGACGCCTCCAATACCGGTAGCTGTCAACTTATTAAATCCAGTTGTCGTAGTAAGCTGATTTGTACCATCTGCGGAATTTATGTTATTCGACAACTTCGCATCAATATCATTGTATGCATCGGAATGGATGTAATTAGTACCAGTTGCAAAACCATTAGCAAGGATCCAATTTAAACCCTGAACGCTTGCACTACCAGATCTAATCGTAGTTCCACCGGCACCACTTGTTATAGTGTTCGTACTATTGATTGATCCGGTAACCAAATTACCAGAGACATTCAACGAACCTCCAGTAACATTCAATGATCCAATAACAGTTGTATTGGAAAGAGTTGATGCTCCAGTAACATTCAACAGTCCTCCCAAGGTGGTTCCTCCACCAACCGTCAGTGGTCCTCCAGTAACATTGAGAGATCCAATAACAGTTGTATTGGAGAGTGTTGATACTCCACTAACAGTCAATCCATTATTCGCGGTAACCAGTCCAGACGCGGTAATAGCAGCTTGCGTTGACGTACCGGCAACAGTCAATGTCTGACTGACTGGAACTGTCAACCCGGCATTAGCAGTAATCAATCCAGATGCGTTAATAATTGCTTGCGTTGATGTGCCGGCAACAGTCAACGTCTGAGTGACTGGCACTGTCAACCCAGCATTAGCCGTAATCAATCCAGATGCAGTAATGGCTGCTTGCGTTGATGTACCAGCAACAGTCAACGTCTGAGTGACTGGCACTGTCAACCCGGCATTAGCAGTAATCAATCCAGATGCAGTAATGGCTGCTTGCGTTGATGTACCGGCAACTGTCAACCCAGCATTAGCTGTAACCAGTCCAGACGCGGTAATAGCAGCTTGTGTTGACGCTCCAGTAACATTCAACAATCCTCCAAGTGTGGTTCCTCCACCGACTATGAGAGGTCCTCCAGTAACATTCAGAGATCCAATTACAGTTGTATTAGAAAGCACTGTTGCTCCTCCGACATTGAGTGATCCTGATAGCGTTTCATCGGTTCCTGTAATAGTTGTCAAGGTAGACGCTCCAACAACATTCAACAATCCTCCGAGTGTGGTACCTCCACCGACCGTGAGAGGTCCTCCAGTAACATTCAGAGATCCAATTACAGTTGTATTAGAAAGCACTGTTGCTCCTCCGACATTGAGTGATCCTGATAGCGTTTCATCGGTTCCTGTAATAGTTGTCAAGGTAGACGCTCCAACAACATTCAACAATCCTCCAAGTGTGGTTCCTCCACCGACCATGAGAGGTCCTCCAGTAACATTCAGAGATCCAATTACAGTTGTATTAGAAAGCACTGTTGCTCCACCAACATTCAACGTTCCTGACAGTGTTTCATCGGTTCCTGTAATAGTTGTCAAGGTAGACGCTCCAACAACATTCAACAATCCTCCGAGTGTGGTTCCTCCACCGACCATGAGAGGTCCTCCAGTAACATTCAGAGATCCAATTACGGTTGTATTGGAAAGCACTGTCGCTCCACCAACATTCAACGTTCCTGACAGTGTTTCATCGGTTCCTGTAATAGTTGTCAAGGTAGACGCTCCAACAACATTCAACAATCCTCCAAGTGTGGTTCCTCCACCAATATTCAAGTTATTTCCTACACCGAGTCCTCCCTTAACCTGAAGCGCGCCAGTATTAGTGCTTGTAGATTGTGTAAGTCCATTCACAATTAGCCTATTATTCATAGAAACATCACCTCCGTTTTCTACTGATACAACTAAGATAGTATCATCGTAAAATCTTGCAATCGGTTGTTCTCCAAATTGACGAACTATTAAGCCAGGTCCAGTTCCACTATTAGATATATCAACTTGTTCGGAGAAATACACATTCAAACTAATATCATTCTGGAAAACACTACCAGTAAAGTTGAAAGTTCCATCTACAATCAAATTACCATGCAATCTCGAGGTTCCATATACATCCATTCCAATTGCAACACTCAAGTGTTTACCAATACCAACGCCACCAGCTACTACTAATGCACCGGTATCGGTACTTGTAGAATCTGATGTGTTTTCGATACTTGTTATTCCCGAGACATTGAGTGTTCCTGACAGTGTTTCATCGGTTCCTGTAATAGTTGTCAACGTAGATGCTCCAACAACATTCAACAATCCCCCAAGCGTGGTTCCTCCACCAACCACGAGAGGTCCTCCAGTGACATTCAGAGATCCATTTACAGTTGTATTGGAAAGCACTGTTACTCCTCCTACATTGAGTGTTCCTGACAGCGTTTCATCTGTTCCAGTAATAGTTGTCAAGGTAGACGCTCCAACAACATTCAACAATCCTCCAAGCGTGGTTCCTCCACCGACTGTGAGAGGTCCTCCAGTAACATTCAGAGATCCAATCACAGTTGTATTGGAAAGAGACGATACTCCACTAACAGTCAATCCGGCATTCGCAGTAACCAGTCCGGATGCGGTAATGTCAGCTTGTGTAGACGATCCAGTAACATTCAACAATCCTCCAAGTGTGGTTCCTCCACCAACTGTGAGAGGTCCTCCAGTGACATTCAAAGATCCAATAACAGTTGTATTGGAAAGTGTTGACACTCCAGTAACAGTCAACCCAGCGTTTGCAGTCACCAGTCCGGATGCGGTAATATCAGCTTGTGTAGACGTTCCAGTAACATTCAACAATCCACCGAGTGTGGTTCCGCCACTAACTGTGAGTTGTCCTCCGGTAACATTCAATCCACCGGATAATGTAGTTGACGATGTAACAAAGAGTGTTCCTACAACTGTGCTTCCACCCCCGCCACCAGATCCGATCAATCCAAGTAAAGTATTATAACTACTATCCAATCCGGGGTTAGATATTTTTCCAGTTACATTCAATATTCCGGCAAGTGTGGTGCCTCCACTCACTGTGAGCGGTCCTCCAGTGACATTCAAAGATCCAATAACAGTTGTATTGGAGAGTGTTGATACTCCACTAACAGTCAACCCAGCATTCGCAGTAACCAGCCCAGACGCGGTAATGTCAGCTTGTGTTGACGCTCCAACAACATTCAACAATCCTCCGAGTGTGGTTCCTCCGCTCACCGTGAGAGGTCCCCCAGTAACATTGAGAGATCCAATAATAGTTGTATTAGAAAGTGTTGATACTCCAGTAACAGTCAACCCAGCATTCGCTGTAACCAGTCCAGACGCGGTAATGTCAGCTTGTGTAGACGCTCCAGTAACATTCAACAATCCTCCAAGTGTGGTGCCTCCACTCACCGTCAGAGGTCCCCCAGTAACATTGAGAGATCCAATAACAGTTGTATTAGAAAGAGACGATACTCCAGTAACAGTTAACCCGGCATTTGCAGTAACCATTCCAGATGCGGTAATGGCAGCTTGAGTTGATGTACCAACAACATTCAACAATCCTCCAAGTGTGGTACCTCCGCTAACTGTGAGTGGTCCTCCAGTAACATTCAAAGATCCAAGAACAGTTGTATTGGAAAGAGTTGACACTCCAGTAACATTCAACAATCCTCCAAGTGTGGTGCCTCCACTAACTGTGAGTGGTCCTCCAGTAACATTCAATGATCCACGAACAGTTGTATTGGAAAGTGTTGACACTCCAGTAACATTCAACAATCCTCCAAGTGTGGTACCTCCGCTAACTGTGAGTGGTCCTCCAGTAACATTCAAAGATCCAAGAACAGTTGTATTGGAAAGAGTTGACACTCCAGTAACATTCAACAATCCTCCAAGTGTGGTACCTCCACTAACTGTGAGTGGTCCTCCAGTAACATTCAATGATCCACGAACAGTTGTATTGGAAAGTGTTGACACTCCAGTAACATTCAACAATCCACCGAGTGTGGTACCTCCGCTAACTGTGAGTGGTCCTCCAGTAACATTCAATGATCCAAGAACAGTTGTATTGGAAAGAGTTGACACTCCAGTAACATTCAACAATCCTCCAAGTGTGGTACCTCCACTAACTGTGAGTGGTCCTCCAGTAACATTCAATCCACCTGAAATAGTACTTCCTCCAGAAACAGTTAACCCTGAATTAGCCGTGACAAAAACTGACGCGGCGATGGTAGTACTACTGACAGTGAGTCCTGCATATGCGGTATTATCTGTGGTTCCAGCAACTCCTCCACTTTGAACGAAAGCAGTGTTACCGCGACCGATCCATGTGGTTCCATTGGTTGATGTTACAATTGAATGTGTGTTTCCGACACCTACCACCACAAACAATGACCCATTCCAGGCAACTCCTAGTCCTTTTCCGTATAGACCCAAAGGGCTTGTAGTAACACCTGTCCAGTTAGTGCCATTAGATGATGTCGCTATCGTATTTCCTCCAAAACTATCCCCTACCGCCACCCATAATGATAATGATGGGCTCCATGCAACTCCATATCCAGAAACGCTAAATGTTATTTTACCCTGACCTATCCATGTATTCCCATCTGTGGATGTCGCTATTGTATTATTTCCGTAACCTACTGCCACCCATAACGAACCATTCCAAGCAACTCCCTCTCCTCCGTTAAAAATGGTTGCGCCAGTGCGACCGGTCCAGTTAGTTCCATTATTTGACGTAGCTATTGAATTTCCTCCACTACCTGTCGCCACAAACAGTGAACCATTCCAGGCAACTGCACTTCCGACAGTGAAAGGACTTGCGATAACACCAGTCCAGTTAGTGCCATTGGGTGATGTCGCTATTGCATACCCTTCGCCACCTACTGCAACCCACAATGATAATGATGGACTCCAAGTAACTCCATATCCGGAATTACTAAAAATGGTTGTACCCTGACCGATCCAGTTAATTCCATTAGATGACGTAGCTATCGTATTTCCTCCTTGACCTGTCGCCACCCATAATGAGCCATTCCAAGCAACTCTCTGTCCGAATGAGCTAAAAATGGTTGCGCCAAGACCAGTCCATGTGGTTCCTCCGTCTGATGATGTAGCTATTGTATTTCCTAAGCTACTATAACCTAACGCAACCCATAAACCAGGCGTAGTATTTATGACACCAGTTGCAAAACTACCTAATACATTTAATCCGCCTGACATGGTTGTCGCTTGACCAACTCTGAGTGTACCGGTAACATTCAATGATCCAAGAACAGTTGTATTGGAAAGTGTTGACGCTCCAGTAACATTCAACAATCCGCTGAGTGTGGTACCTCCGCTAACCGTCAGTGGTCCTCCAGTAACATTCAATGATCCAAGAACAGTTGTATTGGAAAGTGTTGACGCTCCAGTAACATTCAACAATCCGCCGAGTGTGGTACCTCCACTAACCCTGAGTGGTCCTCCAGTAACATTCAACGATCCCAAAATCGTCGTATTGGAAAGTGTTGACCCTCCAACAACGTTCAACAATCCGCCGAGTGTGGTACCTCCGCTAACCGTCAGTGGTCCTCCAGTAACATTCAATGATCCAAGAACAGTTGTATTGGAAAGTGTTGACCCTCCAACAACGTTCAACAATCCGCCGAGTGTGGTACCTCCACCAACGGTCAGTGGTCCTCCAGTAACATTGAGAGATCCAATAATAGTTGTATTGGAAAGCGTTGACGCGCCAGTAACATTCAACAACCCTCCAAGTGTAGTTCCTCCACTAACCGTCAGTTGTCCTCCGGTTACATTCAATCCACCAGACAATGTGGTTGATCCAGTAACTCTAAGAGTTCCTACAACTGTGCTTCCACTTGCATTGGCAATTAGTCCAATTAGCGTATTATAACTACTATCCAATCCAGGGTTAGATATTTTTCCAGTTACATTTAATATTCCAGCTAATGTGGTTCCTCCACCAACGGTGAGTGGTCCTCCAGTAACATTGAGAGATCCTACAATAGTTGTATTTGAAAGCGTTGATACTCCACTAACAGTCAATCCAGCATTTGCGGTAACCAAGCCAGACGCGGTAATAGCAGCTTGTGTTGAGGCTCCAGTAACATTCAACAAACCTCCAAGTGTGGTTCCTCCACCGACTGTGAGAGCTCCTCCAGTAACATTCAGTGATCCAACAATGGTACTATTTGAAAGCACTGTTGCTCCTCCGACATTGAGTGATCCTGATAGTGTTTCATCGGTTCCTGTAATAGTTGTCAAGGTAGACGATCCAACAACATTCAACAATCCTCCGAGTGTGGTTCCTCCACCGACATTCAAGTTCTTTCCTACACCGAGCCCTCCCTTAACCTGAAGTGCTCCTGTATCAGTGCTTGTAGACTGTGTAAGTCCATTCACAACTAGTCTATTATTCATAGAAACATCACCTCCATTTTCTACTGATACAACTAAGACGGTATCATCGTAAAATCTTGCAATAGGTTGTTCTCCGAATTGACGAACGATTAACCCAGGGCCGGTTCCACTGTTTGATATGTCAACTTGTTCCGAGAAGTACACATTCAAGTTTATATCATTCTGAATTACATTACCTGTAAAGTTGAAAGTTCCATCTACAATTAAATTACCATGTAATCGCGAAGTTCCATAAACATCCATTCCGGTAGCAACACTCAAATGTTTACCAACACCAACACCGCCAGCTACTACTAATGCACCAGTATCGGTACTTGTAGAATCTGATGTGTTTTCGACAATTGTTATTCCCGAGACATTGAGTCTTCCTGACAGTGTTTCATCGGTTCCTGTAATAGTTGTCAAGGTAGACGCTCCAACAACATTCAACAATCCTCCAAGCGTGGTTCCTCCACCCACTATGAGAGGTCCTCCAGTAACATTCAGAGATCCAATTACAGTTGTATTGGAAAGCACCGTTGCTCCTCCAACGTTGAGTGATCCTGACAGTGTTTCATCGGTTCCTGTAATAGTTGT
>Ga0247831_1001659_pt1 | contig 40325 bp, 30 predicted proteins | sample LaCruzMarch2015__9_FD_192406 | JGI IMG/M metagenome (GOLD analysis project Ga0247831, IMG submission 192406) | Freshwater microbial communities from meromictic Lake La Cruz, Castile-La Mancha, Spain - LaCruzMarch2015_1m | ecosystem: Environmental > Aquatic > Freshwater > Lake | place: Spain...
GCGATCACGGCCGTGTTGATTTCCTTTATGAATTTCCGCGAAGAAATTCTGAAAGCGATTAACTTGGAGTCGCTTGCTCCCACGGAGGAATGGGTCTCGCTGATCCCGTTTGTCGCCTTGTGCGTCATTCTATGCTTTGTTGGCTTGCTCAAGCGGACCGAAGTCCCAAAAGACGAATCGTAGATACCAAAAAATGCATAAGCTCTGGGTCATAGCGCATCGCGAATACGTTGCCATGGTTGGTACCAAGGCTTTTGTCTTCACCTTAGTGATGATGCCGATACTGATGTTTGGCAGTCTGCTAGTCATGCCGTTGGTCAATCAAGTTTCCAGTGGCAAAATTCGAAAGATCGTTATTGCAGACGCGACGGGCGATCTGTTTCAACCCATCTCAAGGGCTGCACGTCTTCGAAACGAAGCGATTGAGAAACTTGCGGCAACCGAGCTCGATGAAAGCATTGGCGGGCCGTCCAAGTCCGCCAATCGAACAGGCTTTATGGGACAAGCCTCGGACATCTGGAAGTTTTCAGAAATGCAAGCTCCTTTGACCGAACAACAACGGTTGGAGCTGAGCGAACGGCTTCGGTCCGGTGAACTGTACGCTTTCGTCGAACTGCCCGAAGGGCTTCTGGATCTGCCGACGGAGCCCGCCAAATCAGAAGCGAACGAACAGGGAGAAACCGCACCAACGGTTTCGATTCCTAAGTTTTACAGCCAAGACGCATTGATCAATGAAGTCCGGGGATGGCTGGGCGTCGTGATCAATCAAGAGGCTAGACTTACACGGCTGAAACAAGCCGGCTTAGACAATTTGGATCCAAGGGTCTTTGCAAAGATCGATGCCAAGATCGAACTTGCCCCCAGTTTGCCCATGCAGGCTTCGGACAAAGGTAAGTCCGGCAACACCTCGGCGATGGATTCTTTGATTGCCATGTTCCTGCCTTTCGGAGTAATGATGTTGATGTTCATGGTCATCTTGATGGCGGCTCAACCGATGCTTGAAAGCGCTATGGAGGAAAAGAATCTTCGCATCTCGGAATTGCTTTTGGGGTCCGTGACACCGGCCCAACTCATGGGTGGCAAGCTGCTTGGAAACGTTGCTGGTTCGTTGATCATTTTTGTGTTGTATGGTTCGGGCGGTTTGTTTTTACTCAATTCGCAAGGCCTTGCAGACAAACTGCCCGCTTCGGTATTACCCTGGTTCTTGTTGTTTCAACTGCTGGGTGTGTTGTTCTTCAGTTCGATCTTTCTAACGGTGGGGGCTTCGGTCAACGAACTCAAAGAAGCACAATCGCTGCTTCTGCCCGTTTGGATGGTTTTGATGATGCCGATGATGGTTTGGTTCATTGCGATTCGAGATCCGAACGGCCCGGTAGCAACGACTCTCAGTTTCTTCCCACCGTCTTGCCCGATGATGATGGTATTGAGATTGGCATCCGGTACGACGGTACCCTATTGGCAGCCCCCTTTAGCCGCGTTGATAATGGTCGTTTCTACCTACTTGATCGTCCGTACTGCGGGGCACATCTACCGAGCTGGTTTGCTACGAAATGAAGGCGTACGCTCAATCACTCAGTTGTTTCGACGATCTTTTTCAGGCTAGCACCCATGGCGATTCTTCCGATCATTGCCTTGATACTGCTGGTAGGCATGCTAACCGGAGCTAGTCTTTTTTCGGCGGGGGCTTGTACTCTTCTAGTTGTCTTTCAGCTGACTCGATTTTATTCGAATCGGTGGGCAGACAGTCTGACGGTGGAGCGTACGCTTACCGCTTCGGAATTGCAAATCGGGGAGAGCTTTTCGGTCGGATTGCAGCTAAGCAACAAAGCAGGCTATTTTATCCCATGGCTTTTTGCTGAGGATGTTTTATCGAAACGAGCGATCTCGCAACCGCACCAAGCGCTTGAGATTACCGGAAGTCCGGCAAAGCTGTATTGTTTAGCGGCGCGACAACTGGCTTTGATGACGTATCGGGTTCGCGTTTTGCGTCGAGGTTACTTTCAATTGGGGCCGACCGTCATTGAGACGGGCGATCTTTTGGGGCTACATCGCAACTATCGTATTGTTTCCGAGCCACAGTTTGTTCTGGTCTTGCCAAAATTGATTGCGTTGCAAGGCATGAATGTTACAAGCCGAAGACCGATGGGAGACTTGCATGTTCGAGATCGATCCATGGAGGATCCGACCCAAATGGTTGGGATTCGAGAGTATCGAGCCGGCGATGGCTTGAATCGTATTCACTGGCGTGCGACAGCTCGAACCGGAAAGCTGCATACTCGCATTTTTCAGCCAACTTGCATCCAAGGCGCTATGCTAGTGGTCGATATGCACCAACAGTCGAATCCGGAGAGAAACGAACCTTATCGCACGGACTTGGCGATCACGGCAGCCGCTTCGATTGCGCATACCTTGTACTTGATGAACCAGCCTTTTGGCTTAATCAGCAATGGACGAGATGCGGCCGATCGCGTTCGAGCGATGCGGGGGAACGACGCATTTTCCGACCGTGAATCCGCACGGTCCAATGTCGAAATGAAGGCTCAAAGCGATCGACTTCGGCCTGTTGTGCTGGATGCAAATCGCGGCCCCGAGCATTTCGCGGAATTACACCGAACCTTGGCACGCTTGGAGCGGACGGATGGGCTGCGGGTCGGTGACTTGCTGACGGAAACGCAAAGCCGGCTATCGCGACAGTTGTCGGTCTTGATCTTAGTGCAGGAAGTTGACGATGCGATGGCTTTGGCTCTTGGATTGCTCCGAAGGCAGGGGTATTCCGTCACCGCTATTGTGAATCAGCACCTTCAGGATGGGTTCGAGCAATCTGCTGGTCGACTTTTGGCTTACCATGTTCCCGTCTTTTCGCTTCCCAACGAGGATACTATTCCTCAGGTTTGCCGAGATCTTTTGGTTCTGTAAGCCGCGAGGTTGCAAGCGAATTCGATTCGAGCTTGGGTTTGCACCGTACGAAGCGTGCTTCATGCCGCCAGATCAGTCTTCCTCGCGCTTGGCATACTCCGATTCGATCGATCGAAGCAACCTTTGACGCAGAGTGTACAGCAGCGTTGGCTCGGTGATCTTTTTCCCATGGATATCAGTGACGTAAAACACATCCACGACCTGATCCAGATGGGTGCTAACTTTAGCAACTTGAAGATCCAGTTTCAGATCAAATAAGGCTTTGGAAATGTCGTATAGCAGGCCGGTACGGTCGTACGCAAATACCGAGATAATGGTGTGGTTTTCAGAAGTGCTGTTATCGAATCGAATTTGGGTGGGTTGATTCCGTGCTGTAGCAGCGTCAACCGCCGACTGGGCCTTCCATACCCGACGGAACACGGGTGGCTTTGAATTCAATGGATCGATGGATTGAACCAGTTGTTTGCAAACACGCTCGATGCGTTCCGGTGGTGGGGCACCTTCGTAATCCAAGTCTTCCACCACGAAACGATCCCAGGCAAGTCTTCCCGGCTGTGTATGAATTTCTGCGGAAAGAATGCTCAGACCTTGGCTCGATAGGGCTCCGACGATCAAATGAAAAAGACCTGTCGGTTGCTGTTGCAAGGCCGCCGTCACGTACTCGGTAGCATTTTGCTTTGCAATGAACGTGCCCCAAGCTTGAACCGGTGCGATCGGTGTCAGTTGCCGAAGTCGACGCAGTTCGGCAATCAACTCATTCGACTTCAGGGATAGCAGGTACCCCGAGGGGACTGCATTGATCTGTTCTTCCCACCAAGGATCTTCGCGTTCCTTAGCGTTGCGGAAGGTCATGACTTCGGTGCGTTGGGTTGCAACGATATCCAAGAATCGCTGGCCTGGACTGTCGCTTCGAAACTGCGATTCCGTTGCGTCATAGAGCTGTAGAATCAACCGAAGTTTCCAGTCGGTCAGTGCCCCCGGACCGACTGCTGCGAGATCGGCACAGGTTACGATCAGCAGCATCTGCAGACGTTCCAGCGATCCCACTTGCTTGGCAAAGTGTACGATGGGATCTTTCTGGGACAAATCGAAACGGAAGGCGGTATGTGCCATCAACAAATGCTGATGGACCAAGAAAACCAGCAGATCACGATCGGAATCGGACAGGTTCAGTAACTTTGCGGTGTCTTCCGCAATCACTTTTCCCACTTCGCTATGGTCTTCCACGAAGCCTTTTCCAAGATCGTGCAATAGCAGTGCCAGATGCAAGATCATTTTGTTCTTGCGACCGCGATAGACACGGCCAAGCACGTCGTCCGATCTAGCAAATTCGACAGCGCATTCCACGGAGCGAATGCAGTGAGCGTCGACGGTGTACTTATGATATTCATTGAATTGCAGAAGGCATCGCGCGTGTCGCATGGCGGGTATGATTTGTTCCAAGACTCGCAATTCATGGAGCCTTCGCAGGATTTCACCGAGCCGACCTGGTTCGCTGAGCAATTGCAAGAAACGTTCGATCGCTTCATGACCAACATTGGAACTTTGACGCCTTAGCATGGTTTGCCGAATGGTTCGCCATGTACGATGCTCGATCCGACGCCGGTATCGGTTCGATACTTGCATCAGTTCCAAAACTTTAGCGGGGTCGGACTTGAGTTGCTTCAGACCGGATTTGGTAGCCCAGATTTCCTGGAAGCCCAATCGAAGTCCCTTCCCGATGGGCCAACATAGAAACTTCGCCAAGAATCCGAATAAGCTAAGTCGAGAGCGTGCCATACCGACAAAGTTGGCAGAACTGTAGCGAACTTCGCTGGTGAACTCGAAGAACTCTTGCATGAATTCTTCGACGGGAAGCACGCCGTCCGTTCCTTCGAACTTCATGAGCTTGGCGAGTTCCACTTGCTTGGACCGATCCAGTGAATCTTGAGCACGTTGTGCCGAGAAGTGCAATTCATTGCGAAGTCGCAAGAGATAAAGATATCCGTCTCGGATCGCTTGAAAATCTTCTTGGGCAAGCAAACCCATTTCGACGAGCTGCTCAGGATTTCGTTCGGCGAAACAAACGTAACCGATCCAACGCACGATTTGAACGTCGCGCAAACAGCCTCGAGAGCGTTTCACGTTAGGATGCAGTAGGTAGACAGTCTCGCCAAATTTTTGGCGTTCGAGAAACCGTTCCTTTTCGATGATGGCAGCGAGTCTACCTGATCGGCGGCGGCATCCGACTCGGAATGAATTGTCGAAGTGATCGAAAAGAGATTGGCTGCCATTCACCAAACGCATTTCCGCCAAGGAGGTGACCACGGTCGCATCCGACCAGGCAATTTGCCTTGCTTGAAACGGCGTGCGAATAGAAAAGCCAAGTTGCAAACCGGCATCAACCACCATTTGCGCGATGGCTCGTGCAAGCGGGGCGATTTGTGACTCGCGAAGCCCACGATACAGCAACATCAGGTCGATGTCGGAATAGGGTGCTAAGTCACGTCGCCCATAACCCCCGAGGGCGATGAAGGCATACGAGTTCTTATCGATGGGGATTTGAAGTCCGGCCACCGCGGCTGCGATCAAGGAATTGATCACCTCGTCCACATCATCGGCCCAAGCAAAACAAACTTGCGGGCCTGTCGCTCCGGATTGGTGCAGGCTTGCTGCTTTGGACCGCGCGTTGACCAAAGACGAACGCGCTTCAACTACCTTCGGATGTAATGTAGACAAGTTAGACTAGCTGAGTCCTACAGTGCGTCTTCGCCGTTTTCGCCGGTACGAATACGAACTGCTGTTTGGAGATCGGAAACAAAAATCTTTCCATCGCCAATTTGGCCCGTTTGAGCTGTCTTCACGATGGTGTCGATTACAGTCTGCAAGTTCGCGTCGGAACAAACCACTTCGATTTTGACTTTTGGTACAAAGTCGACAGCGTACTCGGTACCGCGATAGATCTCAGTGTGCCCCTTTTGCCGACCGTACCCGCGCACTTCGGTAACCGTCATCCCATGGATGCCTTGTTCTGTGAGGGCATTCTTGACGTCTTCCAACTTAAAGTGACGAACAACGGCTTCAATTTTCTTCATCGCGAAACTCCAGGGATGCAGGGTTTGCCAGAATCCTAGCAAACATACCACGAATTATGGGACCGCCTGTGCGTCTCTCGCACATCCCATACCGTCAGTGTAACCAATTCCCTTCGAGTCCAACAAGGGTAGCTCGTAGATCCAACAATAAACTCCAGCATTTTTGCACAGAGTAGCGACTATTCGCGTTTTGATGTAGACCTTGAATTTCCTAATGTCCGCCAAAGCGACCCTAGGAGTAATTTTCATTATGCCGAGCCGATCGCATGGGTTCCAAATCGGATTGAACCCAAATTCGATTAGACTGATAATCTGACGGAAAGCTGTCCCCATTCGAAAGCCAGACATCTATGCGTTTTGACATCCGTTTTTCTTTTTTTGTCCCCTTCGCTCCTTGGTTTTTTTCGTTGATCGGCGGTTGGGGGGGCGTGCAAGCTCAAGATTCCGTCGAAACGCCAAAAGCCATTCGAGTCATCGAAACGCTCCAAGGAAAACCGCCCTCGGATGCTGTGGTTTTGTTTGATGGAAAATCCACAGAAGCTTTGGTGAGAGTCGACGGGAAGCCGTGCGACTGGAAGGTTGAAGATGGCGTTTTAACGGTCGGGAACGGTTTTGTGGTTTCGAAGTTCCATTTTCGCGACGCTCAGATTCATGCAGAGTTTGCCGTTCCCACCAAAGAGGCGGGCAACAGCGGACTTTACATTCACGGCCACTACGAGATGCAGATCTCCAACACGGCCGGGCAAACTCAGGCGAGCAAGGAAATGATTGGCTCGCTCTATCGATTCGAAGCGCCTTTGGTGAATGCTGGACGAGCGGTCGACGAATGGCAATCTTATGACATTGTTTATCGAGCTCCACGCTACAAAGCCGGAATAATCGAGGAAGAGGGAAACATCACTGCATTTTTGAACGGGGTCCTTGTCCAAAATCATATCGCATTCAAAGAGCCTCGTTCGCCTTATACCCCCTACATCTATCGCGAGACTCCCTACACCCTTCAAATTCTCGAAAGTCTCAAGAAAACGAATCGTGGCCCTTTGTACCTTCAGGACCACCAAAGTCCCGTTCGCTACCGAAGCGTTTGGATACGACCGCTCGACGAGGAATGCGGGATCTTTGAACCAAGCGGAATCAAGTAATCGAGTACTATCAGTTCATTTGCCTTGATCGGGCGAATTGCCTTGAAGCGCCTTCTTAAGAGCATCTCGTAAGGGTCTTCTGGGAGTGGATTCGGGCTTAGGTGCCGAGTTTTTTGCAGCATCTGGGGCGTTCGCAGCATCTGGAGCCGACTGGGACGATTCCCGATTCTTGGCGCGGCGTTCGCGTATCTGCTTCACGAGATCAACAGCCGCCGATATTGCTTGGTCGGCTTGCCCCTCGGTAACGCTGCTCAACGCGTCGACCACGGAACTCACGACAGGCGCCTCGCCCTGCAACTGGCCTGCGATCAATGCGAGCACCGCAGCGGAATCGCCGCGCATGGTCTCCCATTTCACTTCTGGTTGCTCCAAAGTGCCACCAATAGGCAAAATGACTTTGGGAACACCTAGCTTTTTCACTGATTCGCGACGCGCGAGTTGCTCGATCGGGACCGGGATTTCGATTTGCAAATCGAGCGATTGATCGACAAGACCAACATAGCCCTCACTCGCTAGTTGCAGCCTTGAATCCAGCCTAGGCAGTCCCGCTTCCAGCCCCGAATGAAAAACACACTTGTCTTGAACTTGGATCAATATCTGAGAACCGTCAACAAATACGATTTCGTGATTGGCTTCTTTTTCTCGAAGACGCGCAATTGCATCCAATGCACCAACAATCAGCGGTTCCGACGGACCGCTTCGTACTTCATGAAGCGTCAGGGTTGCTTGACCACGACTTTCCTGAGGTCGCTCCAGCGGGATAGAAATCTCCTGGCTTGTCAACGATAGCCTCCCATCGAACCAAGCGGTCTTTGCTAGGAATGGAATGGCCTTATCCAGACCTAGGCCAATCAGTTCCTGAGTGATTTTCACCTCGTTCAAAATCTTGGCGGGTTGGACAATCACCTTCGGCTCATCGCTGATTGCAGAATACAGAAACTCAATATCAAACGGCGGTACGACTTCCATTTCTGCAACGTCCGCCTGGGGAGCCACATAAACCGATAACCCTTGGATCGCAACGTTGAGGTCCAGTTTCGCAAGCGGTTTCTTAGTGGCTGGCTCCTTGGGCGAGGGTGCCCCCTGGACTGAATGGATCAGACGTTCAAGATTGGTGCCGTTTTCCAACAAGGTAATGTCGATTCTGGGCTTCTTGATTTCGACCCTACCCAGGTTGCGACCATTCCAAAGATACCCAAGTAGTCCTCGATTGCTTCTTATGGATTCAATTGAGAGGATGGCAGGCTCCGAGTCCGAAGCGTTTGGGGCAGTGGCTTGTTGGATTGCGATACCGCGAAACTCGAGCGGAGACAGCCAGTTTAAACTGACGGAGTCGATGGTAAGGATAAATTTTTCTTGAGCGAGCCTTTGGATCAGAGGTTCGTAGACCCATTTTGAACCCAATATGGACGGCAAAATCAAAACGAATCCCCCGAAAGCCAAGGCCAAAACAAGCAAGACAATTCGTCTTTTTTTTCTTGGAGATGGAGCATTCTCGGCGAGAGAGAGGGGGCGAGCCTTCGGCAACATGGTATTTTGGGTAAGACTGTGTTGAATTGGAAGTAGGGGCGACTTGCCGCCACTACTACACTATAGCCGATTTGAGTTTTTATTCCTTCGCCATTGCAAAGCACCTCCATGCGATTCAAGTTCACCGCCCTTGCTGTTGCTCTTCTGTTAATGTTCACTCCTGCTTGCGACGCTCCACGGCAGGCCAACACGGGGAGCGGAAAGACAACTGCCTCGCAACCTTTGACTCCAGACCAATCTGATGCTGCCTCGAAAATACTCAAAGGTGACGCCAGCCCTCAAGACAAGGCTAACGACGCTGCTTCGACGAAAACGAAAGTTGCACTTTTGCTGAACTGGTATCCTGAAGCCGAGCATGGTGGATTCTATGCAGCACAGGTTCATGGCATTTTTGAAAAGTACGGTCTCGATGTTGAAATTCGCTCCGGCGGAAAAACAACGTTGGTACCTCAAGAATTGACCTTAGGGCGAATCCAGTTTGGTGTCGCAAACGCGGACGATGTTTTGATTGCAAGAAGCCAGGATGTTCCGCTGGTCGCTCTGATGGCTCCCATCCAAAATGGACCGCGTTGCATCATGGTTCGCAAGGATTCTGGAATTACCTCCTTCGCCGATATTAAAAACATCAAGCTTCAAATCGATAAGTCGCGTCCGTACGTTCCCTTTTTGAAAAGCAAGGGTTACTTGAACGAAGGGGTCGAAATTGTTCCGTTCTTTGGAACCGTAGACCAGTTGGTTGCCGGCCCCGGCGTAGGGACTCAAGGATACAATTTCAGCGAACCTTTCATGGCTAGGCAAAAGGGAATTGAAGTGACTGAATTGATGATGTCCGAAATCGGCTACAACCCGTACTGTAGTCTGTTGGTTTCAACCGAAGACTACATTTCGAAAAACGAAAGTGTTTGCAAACGGATGACACAAGCGAGCATCGAAGGATGGAAAAAATACTTGGCTTCGCCGAGCGAAACGAACGCATTGATCCTAACCAAGAATAAACAAGGTCTTGAAAAGGATGCGCTGGAATTCGGCGTGGAAGCTTTGAAGCCTCTTTGCTTTACAAGTGCCAGTGGAGATGATTCAGCTATCGGTACCATGACGGCTGAACGTTGGCAACAACTTGCTGAAACTCTGGCGTCCCTGAAAATGATCGATGCAACCAAAGCCAAGGTCGAGAAAGCGTACACGCTTCAGTTTCAGCCCAGCGAATAACCGTTTTGACGGTGATGATTTTGCAAGCTTCATGAACAGTTGAGCGACAACTGTTCTGCATTGTAGTCGTCCGCTAGCGCGGGGCGGAACGCGACGATGTCGTGCGCTGCGTTCTTGACCCACCCTGCGTTCTTGACCTGGACGAGGTGCTCGCGCCCGAAGGAGCTCGTTTCACTTTCTTACGAAGCGAAACGCCTTGGCTTGATTTAGCATTGCGTCCCCCTCCGCCTCGTGCACCTTTGCTGCTCTTCGCGCCGGAGGACATCGAGGCCGAAGGTGTATAGGTGAACTCGGGGAACGATTCATTCACCTCGATCTCCTTGCCGGTCAAGCGTTCGATGTCCCGCAAGCATCCGCGTTCATCTGGTCCACAAAAGGAGACAGCGACGCCAGATGATTCCGCTCGTCCAGTTCTACCAATACGGTGAACATAGATTTCTGGTACTTCTGGCAATTGATAATTAATGACGTGAGATACTCCGCTCACATCAATTCCTCGGGCTGCGATGTCGGTAGCTACCAAAACAGGTGGACGATCTGATTTGAACTGATCCAAGTGGCGTGTTCTCGCGTTCTGGCTCTTGTTGCCGTGTATCGCTACAGCCTGAATTCCATTCTTCATGAGAACTTTGACTAGGTCGTCGGCGCCGTGTTTTGTCCTTGCGAAAACGATCGCGCGTGTAACGCTGGACGACTTGAGATACCGAGCAAGAAGCTTGGCCTTGTTCTGAAGCTCGACGTGAAACACCGATTGCGAAACCAATTCGGATGCACTCGAGATCGGCGAGACCTTGACGTATTTGGGTTCGTAAAGCCATTTGTCTGCCAGTTCCCGAATCGGTTCAGGCATGGTTGCCGAAAACATCAATGTTTGCCTGTCCAATGGGACTCGCGAAACAATACGCTCCAAGTCCCGAAGGAACCCCATGTCGAACATTTGGTCAGCCTCGTCGACGACAAGGACTTCTACCTTCGAAATATCGGCGACTCGCTGGTTCATCAGATCCAAAAGCCGGCCTGGGGTTGCAACAAGGATGTCTACCCCGCGTTCCAAAGCCCGCGCCTGAGGTGTCTGACTGACTCCTCCGTGAACCACGGTAGTGCGAAGTGACAGGAACTTGCCATAGGTCAAAAAGCTCTCTTCGATCTGAGCTGCAAGTTCCCGAGTTGGTGCAAGCACAAGACCACGAATGGGGCGTCTGGTGGTGTAACCAAGCGAAGTTTGGGAGTCACGCTTGGTGACGGCCAGTCGCTGGAGCGTAGGCAATGCGAACGCAGCTGTTTTGCCAGTCCCCGTTTGCGCACATCCCATAAGGTCAAAGCCGTCCATGACGGGTGGAATCGCAACCTGTTGGATTGGGGTTGGGATCGAATAGCCACTTTCATGAATGGCCTTCATAATGGGCTCTACGAACCCGAATTCTTCAAAATTGTTCAAGCAACAAATCTCAATGGAGTGTTAAGGGGCGAAGCCAAACAATGGAGCAGTTAAAAAAGTTGATCAGAACGATGGGTTTGGCTGTTTTCGCTGCTCGAAAAGATAGTTTTGACGGCCCAATGCCCCAGAGATTGGCCGCACTTATCTTGGAAATACAATAGCATCGAATGCCGCTCCGGTCAAATCAAACCTCGATGCAGACTCGAGACATTCTCTAAGCGGCAGGCAGCGAAGAAGGCACATCGCGTTCACCCGTCGATGATGCGTCCGGATGTTGGAGCTTTCTTTTTCTTCTCGATCGAACAACTTCTAATGCATTGCAATAATCGAGGTTCGGTCGAAACACCGTAAGCAGGGCTAAGGGCATGTACCAAGCCATATAGAGACCTCCACCAAATCCATGCCAAAACTGGGTGGCCGCCATAATCGCGGCGGAACAACTCAATAAGGTTGCTAGATTCTTCTGAGGTGGCCAGAAAACAAAAGATAAACTCAGTAGGACAAATGCCACGATGATGGGAATTCGCATGATGGGATACCAGCCCAGTCCCCAAATGCCGTCCATTCCGTTCATTGCAACTTCCTTGACCCCGAACATAAATCGCAGATCCTGAATCAAAGTGTTTGGATGCAGGATGATAACCGCCAAGACCAGGGCAAGAACCGCCGTCAAAAATCCACCAGTGAACCGACGAATCCCTCGTTGCCAATAAAAGCTGCACCACAAAGGCAAAAGCGAAAACGGGTAGTAGACCGCTCCTGCAGCACAGCCCAAAAACAATCCAGCGACAAACGGTTGACGGTACATCAGAACTGCCAATAAAAGCAGTGCACTGGGGACAACGTGATCGACTCGACCGGTCATATGCGCGGTGTAGGGCAATAGCAAGTAAAACGTTGCCGCGCCGACGCCGGTTTTGAAATTGCCAAAATGCCAATATCCAATCGATAGAATGCTAAAGACCAAAGTTAGGTTTGCCCCAATCGCAAGGATCTTCGCCAACGTGAGCTTGGCGCTGGATGGACGACCGCCTCCTTGAACATCGTCCACGATCGATTCCTGGGGAGTCGTCGCAATTTGCGGCAGAGCATTCATCAGTACATAACCTGGCCCCATTTCGGGGCTGTTTCGTCGCTGCTCAATCGGGTTGCTAGTAGCGATATTCACCATCAAGTAAATGAGGAGGGAAGTCCCCAAAAACAACATGCCGCCACTGCTTAAATTCGGATCCAAAAGCGGTCGGCGAACGATGGTAGTGTCGAGAAGCATCCGAATAACCAGCAGGCAAGCGCACACCAATAACCACAAAAATCCGAAGTAAAGCAGGGTTTTTGCTGTCCAATAGCCTTGAGTTGGAAATTCTGCCGAAAGCCCGTCTGGGATGACCAGAGATGGGAGCGGTGAAGGTTGCGAGTTCCCGTTTTCGGTACCTTGGCCAACGGGAGGCGTTTCTACCAGACCTGCAACCTTGGGTGAAACGAACGGCTCCACCGACTCCAGATCCGACTCTCGGAAGGCTTTCTGTCTGCCTTCGTAAACCATCATCATCCCAGGCGTAAACGCCAGGACAAGCATAATGTCCAAATTTCTGAGCGACCAGAATCGATGAAACATCAAAAACAGGCCTACCACAAGCAACGTGGATAGAAAAACCCAGGTTGGTGGTTCAAGTCGAACGTAGTGAAAAAGAAATTCGCTCATTTTGCGTCGCGACTAGGGCTAAGCCGAGGTGCGGGATACCCTTCCAAAACGAGGAAAGTACTGTTTTTTGGAAAAAAAACAAGGCGAATTGGAAACCCGTACTCGGATCCTGAAGCTGAAAGTCTCGCAAATCTTCCATTTGGGTTCTCCCTATCTCCAATTCAAGGGGGTGTTTTCTTGTTGGTCCGAGCCTCAAAAAGCAGCGATTATGCGTTTATGAAAAAATTCCAAAGCACTGCGGTTTTCGGAAGAATTCATCGCGTTACACAGCAATCGTGGTTTCTTAGACCATTTGCAACACCTTCCCCTCCATGGTTTCATTGGCTGAACGGTCCACTTGGTTCAGCATGCAACACACTAAAAAAAGAAGGAGCCGTGTTCGTGTGCGACTTAGCATCTACTAATTTATCAGACAATCGGAGCGCCAGCACTGAAGATGGTCTGCTTTGTAAGTTCCTTCTAGGGCTCGTGGACAGCATCTGCCAAGACAACGTTTTTTACACGCTTGATGCTTCCGGGCACTTCACTTTCGTAAGCAATTCCGTGCAGAATGTTCTCGGGTACACCCCTCCGATACTTGTCACCAAGCATATCTCCGAAAATTTGACGGCTGCAATTTGCAATGATTTCATGCGATCGGATAGATGGAAGCTGAAGTTAGAACAAAAGATGCACAGCGGTCAAATAGAAATGCGAGATAGATCCGGTTTGTCCGTCCCGCTTCGTTACTGGCAAACCACCATTTATGATGAGACGCGCCCCATCGGCGTTTCGGGAATGTTTCAATGTCTGATCACTCCGGAACCGCTCAGTAATTCCTCCGATTGGACCCCACAAGAGCATCAACTGATGCGTCGTGTTGAATCCCTTTCTGAGGTAGAACGTGAAGTCATTCAGATGGCTTGCCATGGGCAAATGAATAAAAGCATGGCAAGCTTGCTGAATGTTGCAGTCCGCACCATCGAATCGAGACGGGCTCGAGCGATGGTCAAGCTTGGTGCCAAGTCCATTTCCGACTTGGTGCAACTGTGGTTATCCGTCAGAAACATCGAATCACGAGGCTACCGGCTGCAACCACCGCAAGAAACTACATCTTGTCCGTTAGAGTCCTGAGACCTTACGGACAGGTCCAGCGGTGAAGCCAGGATTGTTTTGCATTGCTATTTGGGATGCTGCGTCGCTATTGCGAGCGCTCACTACCACCGACATCGGATACACGTAAGAACCCGCTGGCGGATAAAGATAAACTTCCCAAATACTGGTAAGGCCTGCATTCACCGCAGAAACTTGTAGCTGCAATCGAGAGATTTGCATAGCCTCTGCTTGTTGCTGTTGGTACGCAGCGGCCTGCGATTGCAGGTAGAGCGAGTTCTGACGTTGCTGCTCCTGCTGGCTTGCTTGTTCCTGCTGCGCGCTGTGGGTGCTTTCCCATTGCGTCCAAGCTGGCTTGAGCATGTTCTGATCGGTCTCTGAAAACATGAAAAAGGGAAACGCAAACTCGTCTCCATTAGCAAGCTCCAGCAAAACGCCTTCGCAATGGTACGTCTTCGGAGTTGCCTTCAGCTTGGTCACCCAAGTCATAAACGCGCGATCGTCTTCGAACTTGATGTTTTCGTACTCCTCAACAATCTTCGGAATCATTCGGCGATAGATCTCTGGAAGATTTTCCATCGGACGTTCGTTGACATAAACTCGTCCTCGACGGCGCTGAACGGTTACATCCTTTTTTGCAAAATCCACGATCTTTCCAAATAGCTTGAACCCGTTTCTCATGGTCCAAGTATGCGATTTGTCGGATTCGGAAAGCTTCTGAGTCAGTTCGGTCGACTCCAAGTATTTTCGGTCTGCATCCGACAGCTTGTCGATCGGAAAGGCGAGAAGCTCACGTCCTTTTGTAGGTTTTTCAAGCTTGATAACGATCTCTGTCTCATCCATGGCAATCAAGTCGCCAGTGACTTTGTAAGTTCCTGTCGTATCGGACCACTCGTGTGCAACCACTTGCCCGACAAGGCATGCCGTCAGAACCGATCCGGCACAGCAAGCACGTAGGAGGGCACATGATGAAGTGATAAAGGTTGTTGGACTGGCCATGATTACTTGCCTCGCGGAAAAACGGATGGGGAATAGGAGCAGAAAGATGCATCGCTTGCGGAAGCTGCATTATTCGTGCCGAACTGAATTGTAGTCAGAAATCGAGCCCAGGGGGAGAAGTGGCTGAAATCACTTGCAAAGTACCGGTACCACCAAACCGCCGGAAACACCAAACCGCCGGAAACACCGCGCAGTGCTCGGGCTTGAAGGCGTCTTACGCTTTCCGAATAAAATGAGCCGCATAGCTTCGAACGTGTTTTCCATTGAGAACATGGAACGTCCTAAGCTGCTGGACAACCGAATCTGCAAAATGCCCCAGCGGCACGTGCACCAAAGATTTTTTGAACATCTTGGCGATCTTTTTTAGAGCCAATCCGGGGGGCGTCCAACTCAATAACGCAATATGCCTTGATTGGCAGTGCAGGCAAGCGGCCGAAACGAGTCGTTGTTCCAAAGTGTCCGCGAAATCAAGTCGTTCGTCGTCCCATATGTCTTCGATAGGACGGGGAGGAAACAGAAACATGGCCCCACCATACGTGGAGACAGCCACCCCAGGTCCCAGCATTTCCTTCTGAAAAGGAGTTGCAAAGAACGCCAGAGTTGATTCTTCTTCGTGTTCAGCAAACCAGGTGGCTCGCCAGGAGTATTCCTGAGGATCAGGCTCGTTATCAAAGAGCATGACGGTCGCGTCCAATGTGCCAATGCTTGGCGGTTGCACTTTCACATACAATGAACCGTCGTACCAATGCCGTAACGTTTCTCGAAGGTCGATACCGTCCATCATACTGGTCGTGAACTTTTCGGTGCGAGCCAGATCGGCCCCAATCAACCCCATGGCTCGGTCGAGCACTCGATTTCGAAAGCTCTCAATGCGAGTATCTTCTTCGGGCCAAGAACACTGCTGATAGGGATTCCATCGTGTCTTCCACTTTTTCTTATCGGATTTCAAAGCGGGACGATTTAGTTCCAAGGAATGCCAAGTCGATGGAGTGCCTGGCAAGCGACTGGTTATCTCGACAATCCCATGTTCGGGTAGCGTCGCGCGATCGATCCCCATTTTGATCATGGGCCATGGTAAGAATTCCTCAAAAGAGTAGTTCTTCGCAGCTTCTACCAAATGGATCGTATACTGATCCCCCAAGATCTGTTGGGTCGACTTAGCAATCGTGTAAAAGCTTGGGCTGAAACGTCGATCAAGCAAGGTTTGATTGCGAATGAATTTTAAGCATTGAGACAACAGCATCGGAGTGATCTTTCGAGCCCGTTGGCCTAAATCCGCAACGTAGCTTTGCCGCGCAGAAATCAAAAGCTCCTTGAGTCCATCGACAACCAACGCATCATCCTCGTCCAAGGAACTACGAGCCTGCTCATAAAGTGAGGTAATGAATGGCAACTCGCCAAGGAGGAAAAGCAAGGTTCGACTATCCACACTGTAGTTCTCCACAGGAAGCACCCCGTCCGGGTTGGTTTCTTGCAGGGAAACCGCTTCGCTTGTCGGCTGGCTTGTCGCGTTAGGAATGTCAGATGCTCTCAGCGACTCACGAATCCATGGCCAGTCCTGCAAATCGCACAAGCAGACGATCTTTGCATATCGCCCCTGAAGCTGAGCCAACCTGGAAGCCACGAAGCGGATGCGATCCTTCCGCTGGGAGCCGACCGGACGTGGTATCGCAGGCAGCGAAGCAGCACAAAATCGCTCGATGGTTGTCGTTCGAAGAGCAAATGGATCGGGCACCAGTTGCGTCTCTTGTTCAAACGTTTCCGATTCCTGATCGATGAACTCGATCGCGACCCGGTCCGTCATGGCGAATCGAATCGCTGCAATCACTGCTTGGCAAGGATCAATGGGAACATACGTCGCACAGCTCGTAGACGGTACGACCTGGACCGCAGCGCTCACTGTCGGCAGCGCCTGCACTCCCGTCAGCACAGCTTCCCGAAACGAACCAGGCAACGGGATGGCAATACAATCGAACTTGTTGTCCAGCAGAAATCGTCTTATCGCAACGGCATAAGATGCGCTACCATGAACGACAGGAAGCAGAGTAAGCGATTCGTCGACGTTGAGAGCGTCCATCTTTACCATTCGCAGATTGAGACATGGTCCGTCATTTCAGCACCATTTTAGCACTCGTTGGCATTTGCCAGAAGCGAGGATGCCTACGTTCCACAATATCTGGCTGTTTTTAGCCCGCTTGGTAAATCCTTGCTTTTCTTCGTCTTGCATATCGATCGCATAGACCCAAACCACGCCGATGCTTTTATTGGCACGCTGTTTGCATTTGCTTGCAAGCTAATCCAAGAATGTCGAATCTGTGAATCCAGGGCGAAATCCGTTCGTCAGCATCTAAATCGGGGGGGAAAAGCAAATGCACAAGCGATTGGTTTGTTTGGCCGGCACTGCCTTGCTTGCAGTGGGCGGAGTCGTGGGAGCGCAGGGGCCAATAGGGCCTGTTGTCGCCGCTCCCATTCAGAATTGGAACTACACCAATCATTCGAGCACGTTCACCGAAGGCGCGCTAAGAGGGCAGGCCGCCGTTGTGAGTGCCGCGGGGGAAATGGTCTATTTAGACAGTCTCGCATCGGTGAATTATGCCGAAGCTAGCCGCAGGTGGATCGATAACAGCGTCGCGGCAACTCGAGCAATCTACGAGCGTCGAGCAATACGAGAAGAGTACCTTGAAAAATATGGCCCGAAGCCGTTCGCCGGTGAGGCTCGAAAACGAGCCTTAGACGCCTATCTACCCAAGCGATTATCGGCAGAGGATTTCGATCCAAAACTCAACAAAATTTCGTGGCCGCATGTCCTAAGACAAAGCCAATACGAACCAATTGTCATCAACATCGACCAGGTTTTTGCGGCTCGGAATGTCGACAATAGCGGAGACGGAAGCGTCACTCAGTTGCAGATCGGCAAACTTTGTCAATCGCTCCGAGGCCTGCTTCGAGAAAACATCAGCCGCTACTCGGCAGCTCAGTATGTCGACGCCCTGGAGTTTATCCGATCGGTCGACTTGGAATCGAAGTCGACCGTCTTGGCCAGCAATCATCAAAATCAAAACGAAGGTATGGATAAGGACGCTCTGAACAAGGACGCGGGCAACCCTTTGGAACTGGGCTCGAAGCTCAGCGTTGAACTTCCAGTCAACATGACTACCAAGGCGGGAAATGTCGCCGACTAGTCGGCCCAAAAAACTTGGTGCACATGATTCTTCCTTAGGCTTTTGTTCGTGTGTGTGGGGCCTAAAGAAGTATCGGTAGACGGTTGGCGATTTCGCGAAGATCGCCAGCCGTTTTTTTTCGCTCGGGAAATCAATCGAGCTGGCCGTGCTCGCCTAAGCTGAATAGAGCAGGTCGGTTGGCCTGAGTTTTTTGCGTTGCTTCGATTAACTTAGAATGTTATGAATCACATGACCATGGACGTCCGTTAGACGACGATCGATCCCGTTTTGGCGAACTGTCAACTGCGTATGGTCGATCCCTAAAAGATGCAGAATAGTGGCGTGGAGATCGTAGCAATAGGTTATGTTCTCGACGGCTTGGTATCCCCAGTCGTCGCTCTTGCCATACGAGATCCCAGGCTTGACGCCAGCTCCCCAAAGCCAGCTGACAAATGAGCCACCATTATGGTCGCGTCCCAAGCTTCCTTGGGCAAAGGGAGTGCGTCCAAACTCGGTTGTCCAAATAACCAGAGTGTCGTCGGCGAGTCCTCGCGCTTTCAAATCGCGAAGCAATGCAGCGATCGGGCGATCTACGCTGTTTGCCATCGGAGGTAGTTCGGTTTGAATGTTTCCGTGGTTGTCCCAATTTGCTGTCGCCCCCTGCGGGCCGCTCCATACTTGAACGAATCGAGTTCCACGTTCGGCAAGTCGAGCGGCTAAGAGGCACCGTCGCCCGAAGTCCTCGGTGACAGGGGAATCTAGCCCATACTCTTTTCGTATGTATGCCGGCTCGCGCGAGATATCAAAGGCCTCGGGGGCTGACAGTTGCATCTTTGCCGCAAGTTCATAGCTTGACATGCGTGCTTCTAATCGAGAATCATCGGTCCGTGAACTCGCATGTCTTGCATTGAGACGATGGAGAAGGGCTAAGCTATCGGAGCTGTTTTGTCGATTTGCGAATTCGAACTTGGAATTCGCTTCCAAATCTGCAAGTTGCTGGGATGTCGAGGTCACTGGGATTACCGTGCCTTGATGGACTGCCGGCAGGAAGCCTGCACTAAAACACGCCTTTTGGTTGTAGGGCAGTCCCTTTGGATCGGGAAGCACAATGAAGGTGGGCAGATTATCGGTGATGTTGCCGAGCGCGTACGAGATCCATGCACCCATGCAAGGAAAACCTGGAAGCAAGAAACCGCTGTTCATCATGAATGTTCCGGGACCATGCACATTGGTTTTGGTGGTCATGGCCATACAGAACGCAATTTCATCAACCAGCTTCGCTTGCTCCGGAAACAATTCGCTGACCCAGCGGCCGCATTGCCCATGCTGAGCAAACGCGAAAGGGCTCTTCATGATTGCACCCGCAGGAGCCGTAAATCCCTCTGGCTTATCCTTGGGACCAAGCATCTGGCCATGGAGCCGTTCCAGTTCCGGCTTGTAATCGTACAAGTCCATCGGGCTGGCGCCGCCCGTCATGAATAACTGAATGACTCGCTTCACCTTAGGCTGATGGTGACGCAATCCACTTGCCAATCCGTCTTGTGATAGCATTTGCGCGAGAGCAATGCCGCCAAAGCCGCTACCTAAGTTGGCGATCATTTGGCGTCGACAAAGCAAATCAGAAAGCGTTTCTTTTGTATTGGGTAGGTGTGCCATTGATTAGTCCACGAAAAGGAACTCGTTGCTGTTGAAGAGAACTCGGCACAGTTCTGCAAGACTATTTGCTCGAACAAATTCGCTCAGCTCTTGCAGCTCTGGCGAATCTGGTTTTCGTCCCCATATTCGCCAGACAGCTTCCTCGACACGGCTGGTGGTATCGGGCAGTGAAGTTTCTAAATCGGTCGCCATCGCTTGACTGTGGTACAAGATAAAATCGTTGTTAAAAAGAGCCAGAGATTGTAGCGACGAAGCGGAAAATCCACGCGTCGGAGCTAGCAACCCCAAGTCTGGAAAATCGACCGCTTCCATGAACGGGTCTGCGATCCCTCGCCAGACGTATCGGTAAATGCTGCGTCGCCGGCCTGCCACGCTCTTCCAATCGAAGGCCTGATAGTCCAACGTTGGGGTAGACTGCGGGCCTTTGCTTTGACGAAAATGTTGAACGGCAGGACCTCCCATGGTCAAGTCGATTTCGCGGCTTGCGCACAGGACAAAGTCACGAATGGAATCCGCATCCAAACGCTGTCGATCCTGTCGCCACAACCATCGATTGTCTGCGTCAATCCGATTCCCATCTGCGGACGGGAATGATACTTGGCAATAGGTTTCGCTGGTCACGATCAATCGATGCAGTTCCTTCAAAGATTCCTTTGCATCGTCTCGAAACCAAACCGCAAGCCAATCCAGCAATTCAGGATGGCTAGGCAAGCCTCCCATGCGACCGAAATCACTCGGGGAATCACACAGCCCGCGCCCAAAATGATGACTCCAAACGCGGTTGACAATGCTTCGCCAGGTTAAGACGTTTTGCTTGTCTGCAATCCAGTTTGCAAGCTGGCCTCTGCGTGCCGACTCAGGATCCGAATTCTTGATGGAAAATCGCGATGGAAGCTCATCCAAGACACTCAGGCTGCCGGGCATTATAACTTCACGAGGTTTGTCGAAATCACCTCGATGCAACACGTGAACCACCTTGGGCGAGTCGACGCTTCTGCGCTGGTAAGAACCGTTCCCTTCGGGAATTTCCACCTTGTTGCCCGCCGCAAACACCCGATTTGCCTTAGGTAACGCTGCTTGCTGCTTCATTGCCCATTCCTGCAGCAAATACGCCGCGATTGTCAAACGGTCGTTTTCTGGGACGGAGCTCCAGGAGGCGATCGAAAGATCCGGATGCTTCTGCAGAACCTGCTCCACCGATATCGGTTTGGCATGAATCGAGCTCGGTTCGTTCGCGGTGATGGACAGTTTCAAGGATCCGATTAAATGAGAGCCACCGTGGAGCTGCTTGAGAACGACCGATACCATTCCGCCGGCTGGCAGATCCAATGGTTTCTCGAATTCAAAAACAGCATAGTGCGATTGTCCAACGGCAGGGTGAATTCCCCAGGCCGTGCTGGGATCGCCATCAATAGCCCGTTCGATTCCCCAACTGACTTGATTAAAGTCTGCGGATGCCTGCTTCCATGGTACCTTCGTTGCCGCCGCTTTAGCAGGGTCAAAAACCAAGACCTCTATTTCCGACAAGTGAAGGTTTCCATTCTGGCAACGCCCTGGTCCGTTCATGGGAAGAGATTCGTGGGCCAAAACATCCAAACGTAAGGCGCTGATTTTTGCCAAGGAAGGCGAGGCGGTCAGGACATAAGTATCCCTTTCAGGCACGAGCCCGGATGCAAGAAGTCTACCGTCCGACTGTCGCGTCAAAGTGCTACCATCGGTCGAAACATAACTGGAGCAATCGAGCGATTCCCATTTGGCATGCCTGGACAGCGTCGAGAGGCTCTCCATGATTTGCGGCTCATAATGGGTTGCAAAAAGGATTGCGCCATTGCGTTCCTTTGCTGCGTCCAAAACGCGTTGCAGTTCGCGCCGACTTGCGCCGATCTCGGGTAAAGCATCGTACTCCACATCCCCTTTGAGAATACCCGCGAAGACTGCTTGTAAGCTGTAATAGTCCTCTTGCGATATAGGATCGAATTTGTGGGAATGGCATCGGGCGCAATTGGCGGTTGTACTGGTGAATGCCGCCATGGTTTGGGTCACCAGATCATCTCGATCCAAATAATCAAAAGTAACCGGAGCAGTGGCGAACGTGCTCAAGTCCAAGGTGCCGGCCCCCAGAAAGCCCATTGCAGGAACAAGCTGAGGCTGGTCCGGGAAGAAATGGTCCGCAGCCAACTGCTCTCGGATCATTTGCGACCATGGTTTATCTTGATTCAAGGCATCGATCAAATAATCGCGATAAGGCCACGCATTATCCCGTCCTACGTCGTGCTCGTATCCATGCGAATCAGCAAAGTGGATCGCATCCATCCAATGTCTTGCCCAACGCTCACCATAGCGTTGGGACGCCAGCAATCGGTCGACCAGTTGTTGGTAGGCTTGCTCACCAGGATCGGACTCAAACGCTCGTACTTCCTCCGGTGTAGGTGGAAGTCCAATCAAATCAAAATAAAGTCGACGGATCAGCGTGCGCCGATCCGCTCGTTCTGAATGGCTCAGTTTACTCTGAGCCAATTTCGCCGCAATGTAGCTGTCAATGGGATTAGAAAAGGTGCTGTCAGGTGGGTCGACTTTGGTCAGTGGCTTTAAGGACCACCAATCACGAGGCTCCCGGGTGCCGAATGCAGGGGCGGTGAACCGGTCGTCAAACGCACCTCGCTCAATCCAAGATTCGATCTGCTGTATTTCGAATTCGGGAATCTGCTCTTCGGGCATCTTGAGATCAGGAAGTTCGTGCTTGATCGCTTTGACAATCAAGCTTCGCAGCGGAGCACCCGGCTCTAAGGCTGGCCCTCGTGAGCCCCCTTTTTCCCAGCCAGCGCGAAAATCTAACGCCAATTCACTCTCAATCACACCCACGCCATGACTGTGACACCCGAAACATCGCTTTTGCAAAATGGGCAATACAACCTGCCGGAATTGATCCTCGCTAGATAGGTTCGTTGGTTCCTGCTGAGCCAACGCGAGAGTCTGAAAGGAGCCAACCGCTCCAAGCATAAGCCCCAACAAGTAAAGCCACGCGTTAGGGACGACACCTTGAGTTCCGTAATTGCCCCAGCCATTCAATTTGCTTGGATAACGCAATGGATGCTCCAACATTTTTCGCCCCACTTCGTTCGAATCGTCCATCATCATGATATTCAAATCGCTCGGTGAGCCGGATTACCCTGCGTAAAGATCTGAACAATACGTTGGGCATGAGTCGCGATGCTGAGCTCGTCCATCATGGTATGGTCCGGAGATTGAGGTGGGTGGTGGGATAGGATGGCTTCCAAGAGCTTTGCGACAAGGTCGGACTGGGAATCCGCTTGGAAGAGACTACCGCGATGGGTGTCTGGAACGATTATAGACAAATCTTGCCCCAGCCGAGCATGGATTTCAGGAAAGGCGCCATGATTGGGTTGCAAATAGGGCGTGCCCGCGGCGATCGCTTCCAGCAGAAAAAGACCCTTTGGCTCTTCGTAGGTGGTTGGGACACAGAATAGGTCAAGCGTCGACAAGAATTCCGCTTTCTGCTTCCGATCAATGCTTCCCAGGTATTCCCAACGATCGTTCAGACCTGCATTTTCAAGCTTGGTCTTTTGCGCTTTCCAAAAGTCCGCATGCTGAGCACCCATCCAGCCGGCTAATCGCAAACGAACATGCTCCATGCCAGGCTGACGTGCGATCTCAATAAACGCATCGACCAACCGGTGCAGCCCTTTCTCGGGAGCCATTCTTGCCAAATAGCCAACAACAAAATCTTTGGATACGCTGGGGCTTCGATTCACGTTGCGGAAATCCTTCACGTCGATTCCAAGGGGAACTACGTGCATCTTCTCGTTGGGGATCTGAAGTAGCTTTCCCATCCGAGACGCATAGTCCTGAGAATGTAGGAGGAATCCATCCACCCGAGGTACTAACGATTGCATCAGCTGGAGCGCTTGAGCTCGAAACTTACCCGGCAACGAGTCCAAGAAGATATCGTCTCCCTGAAGAGTTACGAAAATCTTGGCCTTACTGCGGCGTTGTAAATCAGGAATGCATCCTCCAATAAGCAGGTTGGTAAACACGATGATCTCCGGCTGGATATCGCGATCGATCCAGTCGAGCATCCTCAGAAATTCCTTCCGCTGCCTGCCTTCGGTCCCCTTCAACATCGAAACCGATAGAGCCCCCAAAAGTTTGGGAGAGGTTTTGCCTGCGTTCTTCGTCAGTGGGTTGATCAGCCAAGCTTGGTTGAGAAACCCATCGAACCAATTCGGTAGATACGACAAGAACGGCAGCTTTTGCTGCAGGTAGACATTGAGCCCCCCCATGAACACACGATCGATGCTTACATCCACCTCGTCCGTCCGAATGGGGGTGTAGACCGGAATCAGAAGACAATCGTGCCCTAGCTCTATTAGGTTTTTTGCTAGAGCATTGTCGTGCAAACACGAGCCGCAGATCATTCCGGCCGCTCCCGCGGTGAGGTAGACAATTTTCATTCGGACTTCATTTCGATAGGATGGAAAGTAAGGCAGGCTGACTTTGCGGATTGCTAAAAGGTTGATGCCGGTCTTTGGTAGGTTGGGCAAAATTTTCGGCTGAGTATTTGGACTAAACGAAAGCCTCCTCGCAACCGTCAAAACTTACGTAAACTCTTATTAGGCATCATTTTTCGAAAAATGGAACTGCAACCTCAAGGGTATTTCCACCTCTGGCCGATACCTTCCCTCAACCTCGCATCTTAACTTGGCTGTACGTGCAGTCCGGTGAGAAAGTTGCGAAAGAAGAATTGCCGGTGACCCAGATACTGATCGAGTAACGGGAATACTCGACCGGCAACGATTGCTAAGTTTTGGAAGACTGAGGGGTCTTTCAAAGCACAACGACGACGGACGAATGATCGCTCAACAGGAAGGTGATCATTTGAGTAATGAGGCAAACGAAGTCAATGGCACTGTGCTTCGGCAACGTGCTACATGCCACGCCAATTGAGGGCGATTTCGGCGGCGACTTCGTGCGCCGAAATCGGTCTCAAAGCAGCCGTCCAAGTTGGCCTGTTAACAATTGTCAGTGAACAATATACGTAGGGAGATTTGGCTCGATGAAAATGAATATTGTAGTTGGTTCGTTCGTCCTAGGTGCAAGCCTTTGTGGACAAAGCTTCGGCGGCGACCTGTTGAGCCGCCTGCTTGGCGGACATGGTTGCGGAGCATCCAGCTCGTGCTGCGATACTTCGGTTGTGGATCCTTCGTGCGGAGCTGAAATGGCTCCAGCTGGATCTGGTTGTGCAGCTGATCCTTCGTGCGGCGCTGAAATGGCTGCTCCATGCGGATCTGGTTGCGGTACAGCTCCAAGCTGCGGTGCAGAAATCGCTTCATGCGATCCATGCGGAACACCAAGCTGCGGCGTTGAAAGCCCATGCGGTGCTCATCATCGCAAGCCTATTCTTTCAGCCCTCAAGGGTTTGAAGGGCAAGCTTTGCGGTTTGAAGGGCAAGTTGGCTGGAAAGTTGGCTTGTGCTCCTAGCTGTGGCGCTGAAATCGCTGCTTGCGATCCTTGTGCAGCTCCGACTTGTGGCGTTGAAACCGCTCCATGCGGAAGCGGCTGCGGTGCAGCTCCAACATGCGGCGCTGAAATCGCTGCTTGCGATCCTTGTGCAGCTCCATCCTGCGACAGCGGATGTGGTTTGAAGAAGCATCGTGGTCTGCTTGCTAAGATTTTCTCGTGCAAGAAGAGCTCAGGCTGCGATGCAGCTGTTGCTTGCGATTCGTGCGCAGCTCCAGCTGGTTGCAGCTCGTGCGGTGGAACATCGGTTGCTGCTCCAGTTGCTGCACCAGCAGCGGCTCCAGCTCCAGTTGTTGATCCACATGCATACTTGAACACCAAGCGTCATGTCATTCAAGCAAGCAGCACTCGAATTCGTTAATAACGAAGCTCGAACTGCTTGTCGTCAGACATGATCTATAAAGTCGGCCCGTCAGAAATGACGGGCCGATTTTTTTGTTTTGAACCTCGGTTGCTCATATCCTGTTACTTCCATTAGGTTCGTGCTTCTTCTCCAACTCGTACTCAGCATCGCGGTACTCGTACTCGTACTCGATCGATCCATCCGATAGCGAATCAGGCTCGTTTTACCAATTCGACTCGTTCATGGACAAAGATGGGTTCGGTCATCTGCATCCTTTCGAGTACGAGGAAACACGATCTGATGCAGGAACTACTATTGACCCGACACCTTAGAAATGATCGCTTGATCAAAATAATTGGTTGACATTCCAGCATCGACCACAATCGTCTGAGAAGTAATGCCTGACGAACGCGGACTCAATAAGAAGACAACCGTATCTGCGACCTCTTGTGTCGTTACTCCTGTTCCTCGGGGGATGGCCTTTTCCGCAAAGAGATAAGCATCTACATATCCAGGGATGCCAGCCGACGCACTCGTCTTCAACAGCCCCGCCCCAACCGCATTGAACCGGATTTTGGAAAAGCGGCTGAACGATTTGGACAAAAATGCCAGGGACGAATCCAATGCGGCCTTGACCGGAGCCATAAAACCATAGCTTTCGCTCGCCATCTTGGTGGTTGAGATCCCTATGGTCACGACCGAAGCGTCTTGGGCTAGCAAGCCCTTGATCGCATTGCTGACCGCAACCAGAGAAAAGCAAGAAATATCAATCGCTTGCAGAAACTGCTTTCTGGTTGTTTCATGAAAGGCCTTCATGCCGTCACTGTAATCGGCAAATGCGATCGAATGAACAAATCCCTGAATGGATTGCGAATTGTTCGCTAAGTCGACTGCCAAGGAATCAATCTGCTGCTGGTCTTCCACATCGCAAATCCAAATCGGAGCGTTCGGAAATAGCTTCGACACTTCGTCTTTCCGCTTTTGGCTTCGAACCACATACTCCACCAGCGCACCGTTCGCTTCCAGCGATTTTCCGATCACGTAAGCAACGCTCTTGCGATTTGCCACTCCCATCACCACAAATCGCTTGCCTGAAAGTTGCCAATAGTCCATGTTTATTTTGCTTCTCCAGAAAGCAAGGTTTCGTTTTTCTTCGTTAAATTAAATCGCACTTGTCTAGCCACTTGTGGGTGCATTGTATCGCAAATCAAAAATGTCGGGCAACGCATCAGCATGTGGCTCATTGCAATTGACCCAAGGACTTCGCTGAATATCGCTCGTGTTTCCAGAGTCTTAGGAGAACGTCAGGACCGAACGCAAGACCGCGAGCAAGTCCGTTTTGGCGACGATTTCAGCATCGCTCTCAGGTCGCGGAGCTTGCCCCCGAGGTGGTGTGTGGCCTCGAGGCAAATTTCCTTTTCCAAACGGGACCGCCACCGGTTTGGGGTCGTCAGGTCGAAGGGGCCAATACGCGCTCTTGGAATCGACAATTCGAAGGCGCCCGTTATGTCTTCGTGCCAATTGCTCAATTCGTCCTTGGTCGGTATAGGTAAAGGACATGTAGCCATCTTCAATTCCCACATAGCGTATCGACCAAAGCGCTGCATCCATTCTCAGTTCGGCAATATCCAACAATCGAACCACCAAGGAGGGCGGAGCTCCGAAGCGGTCCGCAAGCTCCTGCTTCAGATCCGCAATCGACTGAACGTTCTGTAACCGACTGAGACGACGATAGACATCGATCTTATGACGAATTTCCGGGATATAATCGTTTGGCAAGAATGCTTCGACCGGCAGATTGATTTCCACATCAATGCTGATCCTGGGGGGCTGTTTGGTCAGTTGTCGCACCGCCCCTTCGAGCAATTGGCAATACAGTTCGTATCCAACCGTCGCAATGTGGCCGCTCTGTTGAGTCCCTAAAAGGTTTCCCGCACCGCGAATTTCCAGATCGCGCATCGCAATTCCAAACCCTGCCCCCAATTGCGAATACTCTTCGATCGCATGCAATCGTCTCGCTGCATCGGGATTCAGCATGCGGTCCCGATCGACAAGCAAATAACAATGGGCTTGGTTCTTGTATCTGCCAACCCGGCCTCGCAATTGGTGGAGCTCGCTAAGCCCATACCGATTGGCCTCATCGATGAAGATCGTGTTGGCGTTGGGGATATCCAGGCCGCTTTCGATGATGGTGGTTGCCAGCAAAACATCCGCACGATGGTCGACAAAGTCCAGCATCACCTGCTCGAGCGCACCTTCTGCCATTTGCCCATGCCCAATCAGAATGCGAGCCTCCGGTACAATCCGTTGCAACCGTGCCGCAATCGAATGCATGTCTTCGATCCGGTTGTGAACGAAATACACTTGGCCGTCGCGATTCAGTTCACGCAGAATCGCATTGCGGACCAGCGAATCGTCGAAACGAACCACGCGTGTTTCTACTGCCATTCGCTCTTCAGGAGGCGTTTCCAAATTGGAAATGTCGCGAACACCCAATAGGGACATATGCAACGTTCGCGGGATCGGGGTTGCCGACAAAGTCAGAATGTCCACCATCGCCGTGGATTTCTTGATGCGCTCCTTCAGCTCCACACCAAATTTTTGTTCTTCGTCAATCACCAACAAGCCAAGATTAAAGAACTGAACATCGGTCGATGCAAGCCGATGCGTTCCGATGACGATGTCCACCTGACCCTTGGCGATGCGTTTGACGGTTTCTTTTTGCTCTTGCGTCGTTTCAAAACGACTGAGCTTGGCGATTTCGAACGGAAATTCAGCCATGCGTTTGCAAAACGTTTTGTAATGCTGCTCAGCTAAGACGGTGGTCGGAACCAATACCGCGACTTGATACCCACTCTCTACCGCTTTAAAGACGGCACGCATGGCTACTTCGGTCTTGCCGAAACCAACATCGCCGCAAATCAAACGTTCCATAGGACGCGTTGCCATCATGTCGGCCTTGGTCGCGGCAATCGCTGTCAACTGATCCGGTGTCTCCTCATACGGAAACGATCCATCGAACTGGCTTTGCCAGACCGAATCTGGCTTGAATTGAATGCCAGTAAGGCTCTTGCGTTTCGCTTGAAGCTCCAAGAGATCGGACGCCATGTCAATGACTGCCGCTTCTGCTGCCTTCTTTTGTTTGCTCCAAGCTTGGCCTCCAATCCTGGCAAGCTTCGGTCGCGACTTGGTTGCCCCGATGTAACGCTGTACCAAATCGATCTTGCTACTGGGGACAAAAAGCTTCGAACCGCCATCGAATTCGATCGCCAAGTGCTCGTACTTCTGCCCTTGTTTCTCGATGAGCTCCATCCCTCGATAGATTCCAATTCCATGCGAAAGATGGACGACAAGGTCTCCTTCGCGAAGATCGAGAAAGCTATCGATCGCTCGCGAGGCCAGTTTCTTGGAAGATCGGCGAAGATTCGACCGCTTGAGCAATTGGTTTACCGTTAAGACCAGTGGCCCTTCGGGTCCCAATTCAAAACCACTGCTCAGCAACCCGATCTCAATATGAATTCGACCTTCAGCAAGCGCCTGCGATTTATGCAGCAAGTCATGAATTCGGCTCTGCTCCCCTTCATTGATGCAAACGATCAAAGCCGTTCGCTTGCCCCCCACCGCAGTATCGATGTCCCGAGCGAGGTTCTCAAGCTCGCCACCAATCCGCTGAACGTCACCGATCGGAACTCGACGAAGCTCTCCCAGGAATCCTGTGTCAGCAATCTGAGTGATCTGTGCATTCGCAAGTTTCATCAAGCCAGCCATCAACTCAGCCGGGGAGCGAAATCGCGTTGGAAATGGAACCCGCGCGTGAAACGCATTCGCATTGTGCATGGCAGCGATCGGTTCGCTCATCAGGACCATCGTATTCGAGGGCAAATAATCCAGTAACGAAGCTTCTTCTTTGATCGCTTCATTGGCCGCAATCAAATCGACTCGATCAAGTCGATTCAGCGATCTCTGTGTTACCGAATCAAAGCTGCGAATCGACTCCACTTCGTCGTCGAACAATTCGATGCGCCTGGGCTCGCCACAATCCGGGGGAAACACATCCAGAATGCCCCCGCGAGCCGTAAACTCGCCAGCCAATTGAACGCTCGTGGTTGTCCGGTAACCGCTGGATGCAAGCCAGCGTTTAAGATCCGCTAGGTCGACCCGCTCTCCAACTTGTAATGTTCGCCTGTCCCGACGCAACTGCTGAGGGCTGGGGACGAGATGCATCAACGCTGGCACGGTTGTCACGATCACCGGGACATCTTCCAGTTGACCTTTTTGTCGCAGATGAGACCGAGCCGCATCCAAGCGTGACAGTACTTGCAAGCGAAGTATCACCTCCTGCTGTTGAAGCAGGTCCTCTTGAACGTCGTCGGAAGAAGGGGGGAAAATGTCCGCATTGCGATCGAGAAAAAAATCGAGATCGCGTCCCACAGTCTCGGCGTCTTGATGCTGAGCTAAAACGATCAACATGGGGCGGCGATGTTGTCGGACAACCGCTGACGCAAGCGGGGCAATTGCACCCAGCCATGCACCTTCCCAGCAAAGTCCCTTACCATCAGCCCATTCTTGAGATGCAGCCTGAAAATCGAGGCGTTCGAGAATCCCGCTTAACAGCTCCGCAGCTTTGGCCTTCTGGACAGGCAACGCATGGATCTCTTTGGCCGCGATCGACGCTTCGTGGATCTGATTCTCTCGCTGGCGCAGCTTTTCCGCCCGCGTGATGTCTGGCTTAGGTTCCGGCTTGGCCTTGCGAACTCGCGATGGCGACGACTTTGGCTTTGTTTTTGCTGCCAAAACATCCTTTGCGGGCGCAGCGTTAGCGATCAATTCTGCTTTCGTTCGGTCGGTTTGGAGTGCGATATCCTCGAGCTCGATTTGACCTTCGGGAAGTTCAGCAGCATTGTTTCGATTCAGAAAATCGGCAAGCGTTCGTTTGGCTTTTGCTCCTTGCGGCTTCATCCCGCCCATTCGACATCAAAAACCCCATCCGCAAAAGCCCCTCAACAGGCGAACTTGTTGGGAGCATGGAAAAGAACTCGGATTCTTGATGAGCCGCAGACGCTTGCCGCGGATGATTCATGAACCTAGTACGGTTTGGATGTAAGTCAAGCTCGCGTAAATTGTTACGTTGGGATGCCAACAATGCAGACCGCTTTCACAACCCGAATCGTAACGGCGCGCTGCTTGAATGAATACGTTATTGGGTAAGGACCGTACGACGGACTTCCCAGTCCGTCCATGGAGAATTCGACGGACTAGGAAGTCCTTCGTACCATTAAATCAACAGCCCGGTAAGCTTCGGGTTGTGAATAATCTGCGGCAAGCGCCTTTGGATGTCGTGAAAAACCGGAATCCTAACCACCGCACTCTTGAGCAACGTGGCTTTTCGTTCTGGTACTCAGCACCAGCGGTACTCATGCTCGACCAGAGTGTTTCGAGTGCGAATGATAGCCGAAATGCTCAACATCAAAACTAGCGACTGGGGCTCAGGATGAGTTTGGCGGTGCCGAAACTAGCCGAAAGGCAAGGCGTCACTTCGAAGGCTTATCGGGAGCTTTGTTCTCTTTGCGATAATCCCATGGTGCCACCGGAGATTCCTTGGACCATAACCCCTTCTTGGCTAGCTTGGCTTCCGATTCGATCTTGGCTAGCTCCTCCGATTTGTTATACCGCTTGAAGTGCCACGCCATTCCAGATCGCAACATTTCAATATTGATATGTTTGTCTTCCAAGTAAACTTGAGCGAGCAGTCGATCGTAAGTGTCTTTGCTTTTCCAGGTCAGCTTGACTTTCTGGTCCTTGAGCATTTTTGTCAGTGCCTCGAGCGATTCCTTGCCGAATTCTTGTTTCATTTCCGGAGCGTCAATCCCCTCCAGCTGAGCCTCAAACTCCATGTCGTTGCTGTCGACAACCAAGATCGAATCTCCATCGATCACGCGCTTGACTTTAGCCTCCATCGTTTCATCGGCTGATGCGATTGCCGAAGCCATCATGGCGAATGCTAAACCGAATACGGTTTGAACCAAAATTCTGTGGGTCATAAGCTAAAACCTATTGAAAGCAAAGTGTCAGTTTCTCTTGCTTGCCTGCCGCCAGCGAGCAATCACGCTGAATCCAGCAATGATATCCTCCAACATGCTAACAAAAAACCCTTCGGTGGACATCGAAGGGTTTGTTAAGATTGCTCAATTGTTTCGAAAGTGGATCAGTCCACTCGACGCGGCGCATTTTTCGCTAGGGAATCCCTGATCTCGCGAAGCAGCAACACATCCTCGGACGGTGAGGCCGTAGCGGCTGGCGCCTCTTCTTGCTTCTTCTTTAGCGAGTTCATGACTTTGATCACCATAAAAAGTGCAAAGGCCACAATCAGGAAATCGAGTGTCGCTTGCAAAAAGGGACCGTACTTCAATAGGTCGGGATCCGACAAGACAGGAACTTCCTTGCCGTCAACAAGTACCGGCTTGCCACCTTCCATCTTAGGTAGGGAAATCTCAGACCCAAATAGTGTGGAGTACTTTAGCGACAGGCTATTGAACGTCAGGCCGGACTTTGCAGTAATCAGGTTGAGAGGCGGCATAATGATATCCCCCACCATGGAACTGATGATCTTGCCGAACGCCCCGCCAATCACCACACCCACTGCCAAATCAACAACATTGCCTCGCATCGCAAAGGCTTTAAATTCTTGCAGTAAACTCATTAGATCGGATTCTCAGAATGGTACTTTGTTTAGGTGAACGACTTGTCAAGGGCGGATTATAGCTTCGAGATAACGAACAGTACAAGACGGGTCGCCACATCCTGTTTTGAAACTATAAGATTTGTCTGATTGGCTTGGCAAAGTCGATCTCGAAGCATCAAACGTTGGAACGCTTTTTGTGGTTCAAGTTCGGCTGATCCACGAGCGAACTCGCCGCGATTTTCGATACGAGAATCGCAAAAGGTTCAGCAAAGCTGCTGGAACTCGCCAGCCAAACGGATAGATCCACGGTCGATAAACCCAGAAATATGCCCGTTTTATATCCTCCCACGCGCCACAATCCTCGGGGATCAAGAAATCGGAAACGTCCACGATGACTCCCCGACCCTCGCTCAACATGATATTGCGCCCGTGGACATCATGAGGTGTTAAACCTTGGCTTATCGAATAGCGAAGCGCTTCATCAATGTCCGTAATCACCTGGCTGGGGATTCGGATTCCTCGCAAAACACAATCATAAAGAGTAACACCATGCATTCGCTTTAGAATAAGAAAGTTATCGCCCCTGCCTAAGCACTCAGAGAAGGAGGGATGCTGACCTAAATGCTCATAGACTCGTACCTCCTCCTCTAGTCCTGGACGACCGGGGGCGTAGATCTTCACGACGACATCATCGAATGCAGGATGGCACAGCACTGCTGCATAGTTTCCGCAACCTAAGACCTGCCACGGGCTAGGAACATGGTGCGCCACAACTGGATCAACCTCGCTCACACTTTCAAGATGAAGCGATGGCAGCAGTGAATCAAGGGCCTGATGGTAGATTTCGTGCATGCGCAATTCTTTCAGTAACGCATTTCTCCTGGAGAAGAATCCTTGCAATTATTGCGACAACTCAGCGAATGCTAAAGGGGGCTCTCACCCACCCTTTGGATCATTTCGCTTTCCACGTTTCAGGCGGTGATGACGTTCGGGGCGAGTGTGCATGCCCCAGCGTAGCGATTCGTCCTGTTCGTAACGCTTTCCAAGGGTCAGGGCGGTTAACGCTTTGTTCAATTCGAATCCCAAGTAGAAGGCATGTGATGGATCGACGTTTCTTGATTCAGGAAGCGTCATAAGCTGTTCCATCATTTCGAAAGGGTCGGTCCCCTGAAGATGAACGCCAGCACTTATCATGTGAATTTGCTTGTCGTCGATCAAGATTCGATAGTTGTTGTCCTTGATGTTCCGGGCTAACGCCGCAATCGCTTCCGCCGAAAAAATGGTGGTCGAGGGATCCCGAAGCATCACCAACCGGTCTTCGAAGTGCTTCGGTGGGATTTTGTGACGCACGGCATAGTTCACGAGCCTTCGGGCAAAATCGCATTCACGAACACTGGAACGTGCCCAAGAAATGACTTGCGTCGTCAACACACTGCTGATTTGAATCTCTTCGCAAAACCCCAACAATAAGGTATTGAGACCCGCCGAATCACAATCGGTCAATTCCGTCAGGTTGCCAATCCCCATCATGATGGACGCTTCCGGGAACGCTTCACGAGCTTCCAAATAACGTCCCAACGAATTCGCAAATCCACAACCGATCGGCTCGAGGATGGGGTCCAATCGAAACGAAATCGAACGCTTCTGCAAATACTCGGCTGTTTCCACCATCCCTGGCATGAAGTCGCTTAAATCGTCGGGAACCACCACCACTTCACACCCCCAGTCGACCGACGCTTCGCGATTCGTCTTGTTCACGGACAGAACCAGAGAAGAACCAGCCTTCGTTGCCATGGCTGCTTCCCAGACGTCAAACGTGTCGATCGAAGTCGGTATGCCTTCATCGCAAAGTGCCTTGACAGCATCCGCAACCCCTGACCAACGCACTCCAGGTTCACATCCTAGATCGATTCGGTTTGCTCCATCGCCAATCAGTACTTTTGCCTGTTCGATGAGCGCAGCAACAGTGAGTCGCGGTGCGTAGTTGATCTCTGCTATAATCTCGATCGAGTACTGTCCATAGTCTTCCCCTTTGAATCGCTTCTTCCCAAACAGCAACGGTAGGTCGCGCACGTCTTTCGGGCCGCATTCGATGGGAGTCGAGATTGCTGATCGAATGGCGTCGATTCCTGTCTGAAGATACCCCGGAAGGATGACGCGCGATGCCCCAGATGGGATCCGCATATGCTTTAGCAACCACTTGGGTGTCATCAATGCAGCGACAGTAATTGGAAGAACTTCGATCGTATAGTCGAAGGACTGTTTGCTCGCAAGCGAAGCAACAATCTCTCGCAACGAGGCTTCGGCAAGCTTGCCTGTCACAAAGTGAATCGATTCTCGTGGTGATTCAATAGTCGACGTGGGCCCGGACGGCGGTGAGGTCGATGATGGAGGCGAAGAGGATGTTGAGGACGACATGATGTGATTCGAACGAGTGAAGAATATCTTTTGCAGCCGAAGCGTTTTTACGTCTTGACCTAGGTACCACAAATACTAGAACATGAATGTTAACGAGAAGCACTATGAAGTCGTAGTCATGATGACTCGAATTCGTGGCCGGTGCTTCTCGTTTTTTTTTGTACGAAGAACACCATGTTGATCGAACACCATGATGATCGAAATTTTGATTGAACACCCTTGGTTCCTTGTGATCAATAAGCCAACAGGGATTTTAACCCAAGCGGTCCCTGGAATCGAAAGTGTCCAGACATTATTGGTTCAACAGTTGCAACAACGGGATCCCAATGGGCCCATTCCGTTCATCGGTATGCCCCATCGATTAGATCGCGTTACGTCGGGCGTCATGGTGGTCGCTAGAAACCAACGCGCACTGCGGCGGCTTAGCGACCAGTTTGCAGCTCGAACGGTCCGCAAACTGTATCAGGCAATCATCCCTACAATACCAGAACGATCAGGCCGCTGGATCGATTGGATCCGAAAGATCCCCAATGAAGCCAAGGCCGAGATTGTTTCCGCCGATACCGAAGGCGCCAAAGAAGCAATCCTTGCATTCCAAGTTGTTGCCGATTCCGAAATGACACTTGGGGCAACTCTTCAAAAAGTAAGCACCGTGGAAATTGAGCTGGAGACGGGGCGAATGCATCAAATTCGCTTGCAGTTCTCCCATCATGGATTCCCGATCCTCGGGGACTCGCTGTATGGCAGCCTTTTTCGTTGGCAAGACGCTGTCCCCGGCGAACGCGAGTCACCCATTGCTCTACACGCGTTCAGTATCGAATTCCGAAATCCACAGAATGCAGAGCATGTGAAAGCTGTCGCTCGACCGCCGCTCCCGTGAAGCGGCGGCAAAACCAGATGATCAACCATCAAGTGGTCCAAATCGGCGGTTCAGTCCGCGACGGCTCGCAGAACTTCCATGCCGATCCGTGCGAAGATTTGGCCTCGCGATGGCCGAGCGATTTCGTTGCGTTCAACTCGGTATTGAATCGGACCAATTTCGCGATCCTCTTGAAATGCGTTCGGATCTTGGTATCCATAAGATCTCGATTCGGGTAGCGACTCGAAATCATAAGTGCTCGGAAAAGGACTCGGTGCGAACGACTCGTGCAACGATCCGTGAGACCGAAGAATGACCCCTGGTACTTGTCGCCGTGAACGCGGTGGTTCACAGAACACCGGCTGAGTCTTTGCGTAGGCTTTATCAAGATTACATCGCAATCGCTCAAGACGACGCGAAAGTTCATTCAAATGGTCCCGCGTCCGTCGGTCGTTGCGCACATTGCAATCGGCATTCACAAGCGCATTGACTTGGCCGGCCAAGAAGCATGTTCGTTGAAGCGAACTTTGAACTTGGTGCCAAGGCGCTCCACGCGATACCGAATCAACAAGCTGGCAAGCCGCATTATCGAGCTGCGCAGCTGGTTGACATGCGACGCTGTACGGAAATTCTTCATTGAGCCGCTGCGCCACATCTTCCGTTTTTCGACGTACCGCCCTCGCATCACCAACCGCACAGGACCAAACACCCGCATACAGCGATGGTACCAGGCACGAACTCCACAAGACCATCATCGCCAACGATCGGATGCGACTTGAGTACGCACTCGTTCCAATCAACATGACTTACCCCCTTATTCTATTCACAACGAAGCTTGATTCGACTGGGCCACTTACCCTAAAGGGAATCAACACAAATGCTGTGCCGTTTCAAGGAAGAATTTTCGTTTGCGGATTATGTGGGCATTATGCGAGCGTGTTTTTTAGCGCCATGCAGATGTCTTGATCCAGGCGCCATAATAATGAATGCAGCGCCATCAAGATGAAGATTTGCCTGGATGATTGATCTCGGGCAGCAGGTGGGAGAGGAATCGCGACTAGTCGCTGGCCGCTTGCGAATCCCGAATGACTTTCTGAGGATCGATCTGATTGTCTTGCTGCATCATCAAAACCCAAACAAAGTACAACCAGCCAACCGCCACGACAAATAAAGTCGATGCCAAGATGGGTTTCCAAACGTTCTGCTTCAAAGAACAACTCCGCCACGTTGCACATCAGAAAACGACTAGAAAGATTACCACCATAACGACTTAACTAGTCTATCAGACTACGCCGTAATAACACAAATATTCGATTTTGCTAGCCAAGCTCAATCAGCAAACTGGTGACATCATTCCTGCTGAAAATGGTAGCCTTCCCGATCTCGATCACATCCTGAGGAAATTGGCAGCAGAACTGAGCATTCCGTATTGCCAAGAACCGTAAAAAACCGTAGAGATGTTTAAGCTTTGGCGCGACTGGGTCGCACTCAGATCCGCTTAGACGGCAACACGCATGGGTCATAACCTCGACCACCAACATTTAGAAGAACCATTCCGGTTAGCGGTGGAAGCGGCCGCCACGGGCATATTGATTATCGGCCGCAACGGTCGAATCACGCTTGTGAATAGTCAGACAGAAAAGATCTTTGGCTACAATCGGCAAGAACTGGTGGGACAGCCGATCGAGATTCTCGTGCCGTGCTCGGTTCGCGACAAACATCCGCAGGTGTGCGAGGAATTTTTTTCCAAGCCTGAAGTTCGGTCGATGGGTTCTGTTCGAGAGCTATTCGGAATCCGCAAGGACGGCAGCGAGTTTCCGATCGAAATTGGTTTGAATCCTATTCAGACCGACGAAGGTTTGTTTGCCGTGGCGTCGATTGTCGACATTACTGCCCGCAAACGATCCGAACAGGCCCTAGCTGAGCGTGTTCGACTGGCGGAGTTGACGGCAAAAATTGGTGTGGCTCTCACCGAGGGAAATACGTTGCAGCATACGCTTCAGGCATGCGCCGCAGCCCTCGTGGAGCATCTCGATGCAGCCTTCGCGCGCGTTTGGACTTTGTCCGAAGCGGGGGACGTTCTGGAACTTCAGGCGAGCGCCGGTTTGTATACCCATCTCGACGGCCCGCACAGTCGCGTACCTGTTGGCAAATTCAAGATCGGCATGATCGCGCTAGAGCGTAAGCCGCACCTGACGAACCAAGTTATCGGCGACCCGCGAGTAGGCGATCAAGCCTGGGCCAAACGCGAAGGCATGGTTGCTTTTGCCGGCTATCCACTCATCGTCGATGGGGCGATTGTCGGCGTCATGGGCCTTTTCGCTCGGCGTCCTCTGCCACCGGCCACGCTTGAGACACTGCGATCGGCAGCGGACCTCCTAGCAGTGGGAATTCGGCGAAAAAACGCGGAGGACGTGTTGCTACTTTCTAAAGCTGCCGCCGAAGATGCGAGCCGCGCCAAGAGCGAGTTTCTAGCGAATATGAGCCATGAAATTCGCACACCCATGACTGCTATACTGGGTTTTACTGACCTTCTTTTAGACGAGAGTAACTTCCAGGAAGAACCCGATAAGCGGATTTCGACGATCCAAACAATTCAACGCAACGGCTCTCACTTACTTTCGATCATCGACGATATTTTAGATTTGTCAAAAATTGAAGCCGGAAAGATCGAGATCGAAGCCATACCGTATTCAACCTTTCAAATCATTGAGGAAGTTCTGTCGCTGATGCGCGTTCGGTCTTCTGCCAAAGGGATAGCATTGTGTTGCGAATTTGAAACTGCCATTCCATCGAACGTGCTTACCGATCCAATTCGGGTTCGCCAAATCCTTTTGAATCTGGTGAGCAACGCGATTAAATTCACTGAACTCGGTGGTGTTCGCATCGTTATACGGTACGCCAGTGGCGATCGTCCGAGACTCGAATTCGATGTGGTCGATACAGGGCTCGGCATGACTCCTCAGCAACAAAATCGATTGTTCAAGCCGTTTACCCAGGCGGATAATTCAACGACACGCCAATTTGGCGGTACTGGACTTGGACTAACGATCAGCAAACGTCTAGCCAATTTGATGGGAGGGGATGTTTTCATTGTCGAATCCAGTGCGGGAAAAGGTACTCGATTCCGCACTTATTTGGACATAGGCCTTATTGAGTCATCCAAGTTGATTGATCCGAATCAAGTCTACAACTACCGCAATGCGGACTCCAACGCTGAGGCTGGTGCAGTTCAAACCACCTTGCCAAATTCCGTTTTAGTGGGTTGCAACATATTGCTGGCCGAGGATGGTCCGGATAATCAAAACCTGATTTCGTTCGTTCTGAAGAAGGCCGGGGCAAAGGTCACTATTGCGGAGAACGGCCAATTTGCTGTCGACTCCACCCTAGATGCCGTGATAGCTGGCGACCCATTCCATGTCGTTCTCATGGACATGCAAATGCCCGTTCTGGATGGATATGGCGCTACAGCTTTATTGCGATCCAAGGGCTATGGAGGGCACATTATCGCTTTGACAGCTCATGCGATGGATGGCGACCGAGGTAAATGTATTAGTGCGGGGTGCGACGATTACGCAACTAAACCTATTGACCGCCCTTCTCTTATCCAACAGATCGCAACGATCTACCGTAAACTGAACTTGTAGCCCGCAATTCACGATTCCCTCACTCCGTATGCTCAGCAACTCGCACCGGTTTAACACGCCGGTGCGTCTGCTATTGAGGAAAATACGTTAATGAATCGCGCGAACCGCTCATTTGAACTCGTGTCTTTTTCTCCACCCACGCCGATGTGGCTCGACTGAGAAAGGCGTTCGCCTTGTAAGCGGATCTATGCTGGTGCGAATCCAGTCATCGGCTCTGGCAACTGAACTGCCTGTTTGGATTACATCAACCAACAACGAAAGTATCTGAACAAAACAATTCGCTCAGTTGCAATTTTTAGACTCGCTGCGATGGGCAACTATCGAAGCGAGTCTTTTGACTGACTGCCAAGTCGGATTACATGTGTCGTGAGTTCGAATCTCATCAGCGTCTGCAAGGATGCTGTAGCTCAATGGTAGAGCAATGTCTGATTTTAACTTCGTCAGTCAATTTTAGTGAACTTCTCGAATCCAAGCGGGCCTTTAAACGCAATCAAGAAACAAATGAATGAACAAGGGGAAGCAGATCAAGCTTAGTGCTTCATTCTGCTTTGCGATTCTCGTTCGACTGCCAGTTGGGACGAGGGAAGTTTGAAGTTTGAAGTGGGAAGTTCGAAGTTTGAAATTCACTCGCGGGACTTCTTGATGATCGTTGTCAAAATAGCGATGAGCTCATTGGCTTCGGAAACCAGAGGAACCAGTCGTTCCTTGGGCAAAACTTCCGAGGCGGCTAACAGACGTAGCCAATAGTGGGACTCGCGTGCTTCCTTGCATGCGATTGCATACTTGTGAACAAAGTCCTTTCGGCTCTCTGCGGATCCTGCTTCCTCCACGTTGGCTCCAACTGAAGTCCCGATCGAAGCAGTTGCGTCGCCAGTGTCGTTGATACTCGACCGTTCTGCTCCAAGAAAACACAAAGACG
>Ga0247831_1001673_pt1 | contig 40034 bp, 23 predicted proteins | sample LaCruzMarch2015__9_FD_192406 | JGI IMG/M metagenome (GOLD analysis project Ga0247831, IMG submission 192406) | Freshwater microbial communities from meromictic Lake La Cruz, Castile-La Mancha, Spain - LaCruzMarch2015_1m | ecosystem: Environmental > Aquatic > Freshwater > Lake | place: Spain...
TAATGTATTTCCGAACAACACGCAGACCAAGACCACTCAATTGAATAATCTCTTTTGCAGAACTGCCCGACTTAAATTGCTTTTCAATGAACGAAATTTGCTCGAATGTCAATTTTTGCCCCATAAACGACTGTCTTTTAAACAGTTAAAGATGGCGTAAATTTGACACGATTTTTTGACTATTTTTTTGACACGATTTATTGACTTTTAACAGGTATTAGTTTAAAATTTGTTGGATGTTTATGCCCTTGTTGACCTTACAAAAATACAGACATCCCAAGCAGGAACCAAATTTTCACAGGTTGATAAAGTAAACCTGAGGGGTTGATAAAATCAACCTGGAGGTGGGTTACATATATGATTTTACTCTATTTTTTGGTGCCGGGCAAAGCATACCCTAAATAATTCTCCCACCAAACGCCCATTTTCCTTACAACTCTTCCGTACTTTTGAGCAAATTCCTGTTTACCCACACACTGTTGGGCATTTTTATTTCGCGCAGATGCTACACAAAAAAGGGCGGATGTTACGCAGAAAAATCTGTGTAACATCTGCGAAAATGCATCTGCGTTATATCTGCGCGAAATATGTCGAGTGGTGTGGTTTATCCAAACCTTACCCATGCAGCGCGCCCTGCTTTTCCTCCTTTTTTGCCTTACCCTTTCCTGCAACCACCGGAAAGCCACCGGGATTGAGCTGCAAACTTCCATGGGGGTTTTAACCCTGGATTTATACGGCGATACGCCCCAACATCAGCGCCAGTTTTTTGCGTTGGCGGGCACCCAAGGCAGCGATACCATGGTGTTTACCCAGGTGCTGCGCGATTACCTGATCGCTTTTGAAGCCTCTGCCCAACATGCCGACCAGCGCAAACGCCTGCTGCCTGAATACCATACCCCCCTTTGCCGAGGCGCGATTGCTGCTTTTGACACCCTGAAAAACCACGGTCCGGGCGATTTTTTTATCGTACTCGGTCGCCCGCAAACGGAAGAAAGTCTCAACCGGATAGAAAAACAAGAAGGCCTTCAATTTTCGGAAAAAGACCGCGCAGCGTATAAAAAATGGGGTGGAATTCCGCAATGGCAAGGCAAATGCAGCGTTTTTGGCAAAGTAACGGCGGGCATGGAAGTAGCCGACCGTATTGCCGCCGTGCCGCGCGATGCTGCCAATCGCCCCCTCTCCCCCATCTGGTTGTGCTACAAAATGAAATAGCCGCCGCAAAAAAGGTACCGCAGCTGATTCCGATTGCTTACCTTAGCGCTTTCGTAGCGTAATTAACAACCCAATATGACGGCTTCCGAGCAATTGCTGCCTGAAATTGAGCAGTATATCAAAGATTATTTCGCGGCAAACATGTCGCCCGAGTATGTATTCCACGACCTATCCCATACGGCGCAAACCGTTGCAGCAGCCAGGATGATCGGGCAAGGCTTCGAATTGGGCGCAGAAGATATGCTCCTGCTGGAAATCGCTACCTGGTTTCACGATACCGGCTATGCCCAGGGTCCGGCCGACCATGAGGAACGCAGCTGTGCCAACATGCAGAAATACCTGGGCGACCGTGTTACTCCCGAAGCCCTTGAAATCATAAAAGGTTGTATCCGCGCCACCAAAGTGCCCCAGCACCCAACCAACATACTCGAACAAATTATTTGCGATGCCGATTTGAGTCACCTGGGCATGGAAAGTTACTGGGATCGCACCAGCCGCTTTCGCCAGGAATTGATCCTGACCCGCCAAATCGTCATGAACGACCAGGACTGGATCGATTTTGAGATCAATTTTATGCTCGACCACAGTTACCATACCGTGGTGGCCAATGAATTGTTCAACAAACGCAAAGCCAAACATATTCAGCAACTGCTCAAGCAAAAGCGCCGACTCAATCCGGACAAAGCGCCGACCGTGAGTGAACTGGCCCTGCTCGACGAAAAAGAAAAGGCGGGCAGCTTGCGCCAAATGATTGAGGAGGGCGAAAATGAGTTGAAAATGGCGCGTTTTGGCCGCGGGGTCGAAACCATGTACCGCACCACTTACCGCACCCATACCAACCTCAGCCAAATGGCCGACAGCAAGGCCAACCTGATGTTATCGGTCAATGCCATCGTCATTTCGATCCTGGTGAGTAATTTATTGCCAAAACTTCAAGTGAATGGCAGCCTTGACCTGCGTTTGGTCGTTCCTACCATTATGCTTACGATTACGTGCATGGGGTCGATGATTTACGCAACCCTGAGCACCCGCCCGAAAGTGACGGAAGGCAAGGTAACCCGCGAGGCAATCAAACAACGCAAGGCCAACCTGCTGTTTTTTGGCAATTTTCACAGCATGCCCCTCGACGAATTTCAATGGGGTGTGAATGAAATGTTGAAAGATCCCGAATTCTTGTACAGTTCCATGAGTAGAGATTTATACTTTTTGGGCATTGTACTGGCTAAAAAATACCAATATTTGAGTATCTGCTACAATATTTTCATGTACGGACTCATCCTTTCTGTGCTGTCGTTTGCAGCCGCTTTTGCATTTTAAAACGCTATGTTTCTTTGTTGCGCTTGTTTTTAGTTGAATTTTAACTCCAAACGTCGCAACAACCAAGAACGCCCATTATTCTTCATGTCGGCACTCGTTATCATTCCTACTTATAATGAACGCGAAAATGTGGCTGCGATCGTGCAGGCCGTATTTGCGCAGTCTGAACCATTTCACATACTCATTGTCGACGACGGCTCGCCCGATGGCACCGGCCAGATTGTGCGCGATTTGCAACAGGATTTTCCGCTGACACTGCATTTGCTCGAACGGCAGGGTAAAAATGGTCTGGGCACTGCCTATATCGCCGGTTTTCGCTGGGGCCTGACGCACGGTTACGATTTTATCATTGAAATGGATGCCGATTTCTCGCACAATCCCAAGGATTTGGTGCGGTTGCTGGCCAAATGCCGTGACGAAGATGCAGATGTAGCGGTGGGCTCCAGGTATGTAAAAGGTGGAAAAGTAGAAAACTGGCCCTGGGAACGGCATTTTTACTCGCGTGGCGGCTCTATTTACACGCGTATTGTGACGCTCATGCCCATTGCCGATCCGACTGCGGGGTTTGTATGTTGGCGGCGTAAAGTACTGGAAACCATTGATTTAAATAAAATTCGCTTCATTGGGTACGCTTTCCAGATTGAAATGAAGTTTGCCGCCTGGGAATTGAATTTTAAAATCCGGGAAGTGCCTATTGTTTTTAAAGACCGCGAATTGGGGGTTTCCAAAATGTCGCTCAAAATTGTGCAGGAAGGCATTTTAGGGGTTTTGCAAATGCGTTGGCGTGGATTTTTTGACAATTATGGATACAACAAGTAAGATAAGTGGTTATAAAAACAGCTGGCTACTAATCCATTGAAAATCAATTTTTATCCATCCATCCTACAAATCCATTTAAATCCTGGTTTAAAATAAAAAAGCAGAAGGGATTAATCTTCTGCCGCACTTGTTCATATGCTTGATAGGAAAAAATTTCGTAAAAAAGGTGGGGAGAGGACCAGCCCTACCCCCCAGAATGAGCTGGTCTCTCGTCCACGACTATAAGACCACGAGTGATCTTAAGCTTGTGTCGTTTGAATTCTGTTCTATTTTCAAAGCGCTTGTTGGAAACTGTTTTCCGCGCTCAAAGGTGTATAGACAAGTACTATGCCAATTCAAATAAGCATACTTGGCGTTTTTCAAACATATTTTGGTGAATTGTAAGGCAAAACAATATTTTTTGTTTTTTAGCAGGCTGGTTTCCAAACTATTAAGTATCCACTGACCGATGCAAGACAATTTGTCAGATTTACAGTGTTCTGGCACAAGCTTTGAAAATGCTTTAATCCGACAATACTGGCGTAAAAGCCGGATTTAAACTTTATATCACCACGTTTTAAGCAATATTGAACATGCAGAAGGGTACAATTTCAGTTCAAACGGAGAATATTTTTCCGATTATCAAAAAATTCCTCTATTCCGATCACGAAATTTTTCTGCGCGAACTCGTATCAAACGCCGTTGACGCCACGACCAAATTACGCATCCTGGCCGAGCGCGGTGAGGTAAAAAACGAGATTGGCGACACGACCATCGAAATTATCCGGGAAGCGGACGCAAAACGCATCATTATCCGCGACCGGGGTATCGGTATGACGGAAGAAGAGGTGCTCAAATACCTCAACCAGATTGCATTCAGCAGCGCGGCGGAATTTTTGGACAAATACAAAGACAGCGCCATCATCGGACATTTTGGCTTGGGCTTCTATTCGGCCTTTATGGTGGCCGATAAGGTAGAGGTGGTTACGAAATCCTGGAAAGAAGAAGGCACGCAAGGTGTTCGGTGGACCTGTGAAGGCAATCCGGAGTTCAGCATTGAAACCGTTGACAAAGCCGAGCGCGGAACAGACATTATCCTGTATGTAAACGAAGAAAATGCTGATTTCCTGAGCAACAACCGCTTGCAGGAATTGCTCGATAAATATTGCCGGTTCTTGCCGATTCCGATCCAATACGGCATGAAAACGGAATACCTGGATGTGGAAGACGGCGAAGAAGGGGACGAAAACAAGGAACCACAAACCATGGAAGTGCCGAATATCATCAATGATACCCGGCCACTTTGGAAAAAACAGCCTACCGACCTCAAAGAAGCGGATTACAAAGCGTTTTACCGCGAATTGTACCCGATGGCGCCGGAGCCGATGTTTTGGATCCACCTCAACATCGACTATCCGTTCAACCTCACGGGCGTTTTGTATTTCCCGAAAATCGGCGCAACCTTAGAGGCCACCCGCAATAAAATCCATTTGTATTCCAATCAGGTGTATGTGACGGATGATGTGCGCGATATCGTGCCAGAATGGCTGCTGCTCCTGCACGGGATCATCGACTCTCCCGATATTCCGTTGAACGTGTCGCGCTCCTACCTGCAAAGCGATACCAATGTGAAGAAAATCAGCGAGTACATTACCCGCAAAGTGGGCGACAAACTCAATGAACTGTTCAAAGAGGATCGTCCGGCATTTGAGCAAAAATGGCGTGATTTGGGCGTTTTCATCAAGTATGGCGTCATTTCGGATAAAAAGTTTGATGAAAAAGCGGCTAATTTCACCTTAGTGGAAAACACCAAAGGCGAGTTTTACCTGCTGAACGACTATAAAGAGCACATCAAGGCCAACCAGACCGACAAACACAATAAAACGGTTTGCATTTACACCAATGATCCCGAGGGACATGATGCGCTTATCAAGGCGGCCTACAACCGTGGCTACGACGTGCTGCGCCTGGATACCGTGCTTGACAACCACTGGATGCAGCATATCGAATACAAAGCCGAGAGTGGTATCGTATTCGTGCGCATCGACTCCGACACCCTGGATAAGTTGGTACAGAAGGACGAAAAACGCGAATCTGTACTCAGCGAGGCAGAAACAGAAACCGTAAAAAAGGTGTTTGAAGGCATTTCCAGCAAAGACGGCCGTGTTGAATGCAGCGCACTCGCGCCCGATGATCAGCCGGTAGTGATTGTGCGACCCGAATTTATGCGCCGCATGAAAGAAATGCAATCGCTGCAAGGCATGGGCATGGGCGATTTCCCGGACATGTACAATGTGGTGGTGAACACCAACCATCCCTTGATTGCCCAAAAATTGGTGGGCGAGCAGGAGGCGGATCAGAAAATACTGGCGCAATACCTGTACGATCTGGCGCTGTTGCAGCAAGGCATGTTGCGCGGCGAGGCACTGACCTATTTTATCAATAAAACCTTGTCTACGCTGTAATCAGGCGTAATTGAACATACCCGCAGTGGGCGGCTTTTGTTTGCTTTGGCGACAAATGCTGCCCATTGCTATTTTTGGGCAAATTTTTGGCGCGATATGCCCAATCCTGTCAAAAAACAAACAGCGTTTTACCTGTATCTTCGTTTTTATTAAGGATTGAATCCGATTGTCAACCTTTTATTAAAACGCGCATCCAGTATGTCCTTCAACAAAACCCTGTTACTCGTCTTTGCCTGCTGCTTTCAATTTACAGCCCATGCTCAATTAAAACTCGAACATACATACGGTCCGGGTACGCTGTCTCGCATTCGTTTGGATGTATCCGGGGAGCGCTATTTATTGAGCCAAAATTGCCAGTTGGATCTTTTTGAAACCGATCACCAGCCTTGGAAGTCGGTCACCTTGCATTCGCCTGCCGACTTGTGCGCGGGGTACCAACTTACTGAAAATCTGATTGATCAGGATGCGGATATTGAAACGATCTTTAATTGGTCGGGGGATGATTTTTCTGCTTGTCCGCCCTCGGGCACAGTATTCGAGGATGATAATTCCAAGCAAATGTTTGTTGACCATAATTATCCTGGTGCGCGTTTTAGTACCGAAGCAGGCCTCGAACCTAAGTTGTTGGCGGGCCCAAGGGTGTATAGTTTGCCTGGATTGGCAGAAGAACACCATTATGGCTCAGACAATTACGTTTATCGCATGCAATTTCCTTTTATGGGTGAGCGCTATTTGGTTTATAATTGGGGCGATGATTTTACCGGATATCATTTGTACAGACCGGATCATAGCTTAGACAAAACCATTCAATTGCCGATTGATGGTTTTTATAACCTGGATTGGGTTTCGCAGGATTATTTCAACAATGATTCACTGCTGGAATTTGCTGGGATCCAATATGTACAAGTCCCTGCTGCTGAACGTTCTGTATTTAAAATTGTACAGGAAAACGGCAACGTACTTTTTTCATTTCCATGCGAATCGTATACCTTAAGTTCCATTCCGGGTTTGGATGATCAACTGATCTTTGTGGTACACGATGCGGCGGGCAAACTCGTCACGCGAATCGTGGATCCCAAAACCTCTGAAACCCTGCATACTTTTCCAGAGCGGGTCGCGCGTACGAGCGCGGATGGGATTTCGGCGATCTTTTTGAACTTTTCGACCAACCTTGAGCCCGTTTTTCGGATCTATGGCCCGGATTACGCCTTATACAAAGTAGTTACGCCGCCGTCTTACTTACAACATTTTTGGAACGTGCAGGTGGCCCAACGGAACCTGTTTAGTACGTCTGGCAAACTGGAATTCTGTTTAAACAGTTTTAAGGACAATACCTATCGGGTGGCCTGCATCAACGAAGATGGGCAGGTACAATACGATTTTCCGAAAGCCCGCAGTTTCAAATTGTTACCTGCGCATTTATGGGTTGTTTATCCGGACAGTACCCAAGTATATCGTTTTTTGAGTACTTCTACGGCGGCCTTTGTGCCCGACGCTGCTGAACAAGCGGTATTGACCGTGTCTCCGAACCCGTTTGTGGATGGATTTGAAATAAAAGCCCCCGATTTGATTGAGTCAATGCAGGTTTTAGATGCGGGTGGTCGCATCCTTTTTCAAAATATGCCCCTTGCTGCAGCAACGATCAATGTGGACGCCAAAAACTGGCCCAAGGGCGTTTACTTTATTCAATGTAAAGGCAAATTTGGAACATTGGGGGCAAAAATGGTCAAGTAGCGGCTCAAATTCCGCCCAACCGTGGGTTGACAATACTTCGATAACCAGAACCAAAGAAATATGCGATGCCTATGCTGGAATTATAGGACAACGTTCGAAATTTTTGGCTGAATATAATCGGGAAACCGGCACCACCATAAAAGGTATAATCGTTGTTTCCATAAGTTACAGACGCAGAGAGCCTTAAAAAGATATTTTTCCCTAAATTAATGGCAGTTTGTGTGCCAACGTTCAGGGTGTAGTTATTCCAAAATCGGGCGAAGCCGTAATCTACCCCCATATTCACGCCAAAAGCGCCCCAACTGCTGATGCGGTCGTAACTACCGTAGCAGTAATTGGTAAATCTTGATTTGTTTGAATTGGCAATTTGTAAGTCATACGCTTCATTGAATACAACGGTCCTAAGCAAGTAGCCGAACAACAAACGGCGGTGAAAAAATTCCCGGTACGGATATACATTGTACTCAAATCCTGCATTGGAGCGCAAGTCGAAGCGCTGTAAAGGTTCTCCATTCGTATAACCTTTAAAAGAAACACCCCAAGCCCAATGCTGTCGAATAGCACGCACATAATACAGATTAAAATCCAAACTTTGATTGCTGTTTACCACATCTGCGGTGGTCGTAACAGGTCTGCGGTAGGATCGGGATTGCCGGTAGTAATAATTGATATCGAAACCTCCCCGCCATTTTTCTCCAATCCGCCAAATATTAAAGGCTGGTTGAAAAAAATAATTAGAAGTAGATGCTTTGGATTTGTCAAGGCCTGGAATGGAATTTTCACTATATCCACCATCTGCCCGCCCATCTAAGAGGATTTTAAAAGTCCATAAATTCCAGGGATCCTTGGTGGCAATGTAATCTGGCGCATTACCGACTTGGTAATCAATTAGTTCCGCAGCATTTGTTTGTAGCAAATAGGGCAATAAGCCGCGCTTGAGTGCGCGTGCAGATTTTTCACGCACACTCCCCGCGTTTTCCAAAGGGTCTATATGCCAATGAATTGTATCGGTTTGTCCTTCAAAAACACCGTATCCCCGAAATACGTATTCGAGTTGGGATGCCCCATTGCCGACGGGTTTTAAAATAGCTTGTACTTGCACCTCTGCCAGGCTGCGGTCGCTGACATAATTTACAAAACGAACCTCTGTTTTGAGATAGTTAAAGTCTATGGGTCCGTAAAAATAATCTAAAAAAACGTTTAAGGTGGGCGCTGGTGCATTTTGAGCGGCGAGTAAGGCTGAAAGGGCACAGCAAAAGCATAAAGCGAAGATTTGTTTCATATCGGGTTTGTTTATTTGGCCAAGATCGGGAAGTGGCGCAAATAATTCGACTGCACTTTAAAATTTAATACACGTCGGAAGCGTCCCCCCTACCACGCTTCCGACGTGTATTAAAAACGGCCGCCCCACGTTATGTGGGACGGCCGTCCGTCGGGGCGACCGTTGGGGCGCCCCTTGCGGGCGCCCTACCCGCGGTCGCCCGTATTCACCCGCCGTAGCTTTAGCGGAGGCGGGTTCATCCATCATACGTCCACCCGCCTTCGCTAAAGCTACGGCGGGTAAATTGGGCGCCCGCGAGGGGCGCCCTTACCCTATTTCGTCTGGATCATTTTCTTCGTTGCACTGTCCGTCGCTGTCTCCAACTTGTAATACAACATACCCACCGTGTTCAACAACGCTTTGTCGATCGAAATCGTGTTGTAACCTTTCGCGTACGCTGCCTTCTGGTTGTAAACCATGCGACCCGTTTCGTCGAAGATCGACAATGTAGCAGTTGTTGCTTCTGGTAAATGAAAACCAATAAAGGTTTTATTCACAAACGGATTGGGCTGGTTCTGATACAATTCAAAACCTACTCCGCTTACCGTTGAAGTTGCACCGTTGTTGAAGCGGAATGCTACGTTCAATTTACCCGCCGAAGCATTTGCGAAGGCCGGGTAGGCTTCTGCTTTTGTGATGCGGCTAGATACGCTCAAGATTTCGCTCAGTTTGCCGCCTTTCGTCGCACGGAAAGTAACCGCGAATTCACCCAGGTTCGCACCATCAAACGACGTTGTGATCGCATCCCCAAATACACCGAAGTTACCAGTTGTCATGTTCGCGCCAGGTGTGATATCAACTACCTCTAAACCAGCGAAATTCATCGTGAACTGGTAACCAGCCACTGCTTCCGCCGCTTTGAGGGAGACCGTGAAGGTTTCACCCGCAGTTACCGATTTGTCATCCACATCGAACAACAAGGTGCCAGTAGAGCGATCGTCTGAAGACATCGCGCTGTTTGCAATCGCGTTGCCGTTCACGTCACCCACTTTCACCGATACGAAGTCTTCGTTCAACAAGTTTGTCGACAAGTTCACAATCGATTTATTCTCAGGGAACTGTGCCGCAAACGGGTTGTTCACATTCGGGAAATTGTACGATTTATCTACAAAACGCCAGCTGGTGTTGTTTGGTAGTTCGTTGTAAATACCCAAAATTAATTTCCGGATCTCTACAATGTCAAACGTCGTGATCGAACCTGATTTGTTCGCATCCGCTGCAATCATTTTGTATGGACTGCTCAAGGATTCGATACCCAAAATGTGCTTAGAGATCAACACCAAGTCATACGTAGATACACCGTTCAATGGGTTGTCGTCTTTCGCCGGCGTGATCGTTGAGTTAGATGCCAACGGAATCGCGTTGAAGTTGTACACACCATCGGAACCGGTCGTCGTCGCAAAGTTGAATGATGGGATCGCGTTGCTCGATCCTGCGATCGATACATTGCTTTCCTCTACCCCGTTTGCTATCTCAGTCGCTATCGCACCCGCTACTTTCGCAGCGTTTTCGATCGGGCAGTTGCCGTTGTTGTCTTGTACGATTACGTATGTTTCACAGAAGTCCGCGTTACCTGCTTTGTCGATCGACCACAATTTAACCAATTGCGTACCCAATTCGCCACAAGTGAATGTAACGTTGGTGATTGGGTTGCCTTGTGCGTCTACTGGGAAACCAGGCGTTGCATCACTTGATTTGCGAATCGCAATTTTCAACTGATCGGCTGGTGTGCAGTTATCTTCTGTGTACTGCAAGAAGTCTGATGCCCACAATTGGATCATTTGGGTTGGCATGATGTTCACGCTCAAACCGTTCAAACAAACAACTGTTGGTTTTTTGCAATCTTTCACCACGAAGGTGTATTCGCAGATTGATTCGTTACCGCAACCGTCTTCTACGAACCACTTGATTTTGTGGGTACCGTATGGCAATTGTGGAGCTACACCTTGCAATGCGTTGTTACCAGTGCCTGGCAGCGCGATGGGTGACTGCAAGTTGTCGAAACGTACTTTCGCGGTGGCGCTTGTACCAGATGTGGTCCAGTCAAGGCCAAAACGCCATTTCTGGTTGAATGGTACTGGGCGACCGTCAAAGGAACGAGGCGTACCACCTGTGTAGTTCGCATTGCCTGCGTTGCCGAATTGTACGTTGTCTACGCCTGGCAAGTTTGTGCTGCTCACTACTGTTTCCATCACGTTATCGCCATCCAAATCAAGGAACAACAAGTAGCGGAAAGAGATATTTGATCCAGAACATGCATCTGTTGCAGTCAAGGTCAAATCTGCTTCTCCTTCGCAAAGGTCATGGGAAGAGATCACATTATCCCACCAGTACATTTGGTTCCACAATTGTGGATCGTTTGGTGTCAAATCGCAGTATTCAACTGGAGATGCAGGGCAAGTAACCGCTGGATCTTGTGTGTCAATTACTTTGATGATCTGCTTGTATTTGTAGCAGTTCGCGTTCGCGTCGTAGAATACCGAGTAGTTCGTTGCAGTTGCATCCGTTGGGTTGATTTTAACAACCGTTGGATTCCATGGTGTCGCTGTGCCGAGTGGTGATACCACGACACCTGGCAAGTTCGCCGGGTTGTTGGTGATCGCATTCGGGTTCGGGTTTGGTACGTTAACGCAACCCAGGTTCGGGTTGTAGGTACACCAGTTAATTACGGTCCAGGTACGTTCGATTTTGAAACATGCATCCGGTACTACCGTGAATACTTCATCTTCGAATGATACACCCAACAATTCGCAGTCTTCACCGAAGAAGGTTGGTGCGCCGTATGTGCCTGTACCGTCACAAACAGATACAATCACGTCGTTCGGGAAACGTACGAAGTAATCTTGTTCGTAGTTCACCACCACGCGCTGGGTGCACTGGCTAGATTGGCCATGGCAATCGAAGGCGCGGAAGGTACGGGTGATGGTTCCTTTGTTACAAACCGTGTCGAACAAAGACAAGTTTACCGTGTGGGTCAAACCGCACTGCTCTTGGTACACCTTCGTTTCATCCAAGCAGCAGTTATCGTAAATGCTTGCTTTACCGTATGCCCACAAACTTGGGTCGAAGTTTTCGCAAGATACCGTCACGTTCGCTGGTGGAACGCATACAGGTTTGATTTTGTCTTGTACTTCTACCTGCACCATGCACTCATTATATAATGGTGTGCCGTCTGGTCCGTTCATGATTTGACCGTTCAAATCCACTTGGTACACCCGCAAAATTACCGTTTGGGTGGTTCCTACCTCGCAGCAGTAGAATTTGATCGAATCTTGTTCTTCCGTTGCGCGTGGTTTTTCACAGTCCTGCAAGTTGTTGATGCAGTCGCTGTAAGGTGCCATGCGGCGTACGGTGAATTTCAAGTTGTTGCAATTATCGTAAGAACCATCATCGAAAGTCGTCGCTTTGATCCAGGTAACACCTGCACCATCGCAACCATCGGCTGGTTCGTAGCAATCAAATGGATCATCGCTGATCACAGAAGCTACCGTGTATTCATCACAAGCCGCAACTGGCGGAACATAATCGGCTACTGTCAAACGGAACGAACAAGTGCTCGTGTTACCGCAGTCATCTTCAGCCGTGTACACCACGCGGTGGGTACCGATTGGCAAACAAGGCGTCCAGCCCCAGTTGCCCAAAGTATCCAAATCCCACAAGTTGTTGCCAGGGAAGGAAGTCAATGTGCCACCTACCGTAAACATGCCAATTTGCTCATTCGTGTAAGGATCGAATCCGATCACCATGCCGCTGATGTTGTTGATCCGCGAGCAATTGTCTTCGATGATTACGTCTGGCAAATTCGTCGTTGCACAGCAAGTGTATGGATCGGTCGTTACCGTCAAGTTTGCTGGACAAACCAACGCCGGACCTGCTTCATCCACAATCTTAATCAACTGGATATAGTATTGTGGGTTTGCAGATGGCGGGAATGGCGTAGTTGGTAAGCACCAATCTACTACCGTCCAGGTACGCAAGATTTTATAAGTACCATCACAAACGGGCAATACTTGATCGGTGTAAGCAGCCTGCAATTCGCAGAAAGCAGGATCTGGGAACAAGCCCCAGTTGATGCCGAATGCTGTTACAAATGGAACACCCGTTACCGATGGATTCGTATTTACATTATTTGAATTGCAAGAGATGGTGAAGTCCGCTGGGAACAACACATCATCCACGTGTACGCGCTTGAAGTAAATGTACTGGGTACAGATGCTTTCGTTGCCCCAAGCGTCTTTTGCCGTCCATTTACGTACTACATATGCGCTCAAGTCGGCTACACCGTTGAAGCCCTGGCCACAAGCCAGATCATTCCAGGTGTCTACAAAAGTCAACGTGTAGTTCGAACAATCCGTTACGGTTGGGAACGCGGTTGCGATGCCCAATACGTTTTTGATGTAATTCGGTTCGTAGTTCGTGATCGGGCAGAACAAGGTGATGTTGCTGCATTCGATCTCTGGCTCCAGTTTATCTTCGATTTTGATGTTGCCCCAACATTTGTTGTCGGTCACCAAATGCGTTACGCGCACCTGGTAGGTTTTACCCACATCGCTGGCGTTTACCACACCAGGTACCCATGGGCCGTTGCCATAAGGAAGGGTAACATCTAATTCAACTACATAGTCATCGTAGCAACCATAAGAACCTTCCAGGATATCATCCGGGTTGATTTCAGAGATACAATCTACATCCAAAGACAAGTAAACCAAATCGTTGCAAGACAATTGAGATGGCGTTGCGATTACATTTACGATGGTCGATACTTTTTGGATACAACCTGGGTCGTTGGCACCTACCGCTTTGGGTACGCCACCATTTACCGTGTATTCAATCGTGTATTGTCCAACACCAGCACCTGGATCGAATTGGGTTGCCACAACACCATTTACTGTAAATACAGCGCTTACGATGTTGGCATCACCAGGTGTGCCTGTCAATGGAACGATGTCCGAGTACAAGCAGAAATCGCCGCTCAGGTCGGAAGTGATGGCTGGGTTCGGATATTGGCAAGCGTTGCCGATGCTCAAAGTTGTGCCAAGGCCGTTGGTTACGCTAAGGGTATAACCCAAGGCGTCGATGTGTACACCCGTCAATTGGAAGGCATTGTTGCCCAGTGGTGTCAAAACCGTCCCTATTGCAATCGGCGAAGGCGCTGCTGGTGGTGCAGGGCTAGCTGAAGCATATAAGCCATTTACAGCAGATACCACCCAGATTTGATTGCTTGGCGCATTTACCTGGATCGTTTCGTCGAATTGGCCGTTCGTTAAGGACGTAGCGTTATTTTTACAAACACATGGATCTGTAATAGATGGAGCGCAACTAAATGTGGTAACAATCACGTTACCTGTCATGCTGACAGAACAATTGGTAGCCACATTGGTACCAACCACCGTGTAAGTTCCAGCTATTTGATAGCCAAAACTGATTGCATTTCCAGTACCAGCAACAGGAGCACCAACGTTATTACCACCACGTTGCAACTGATAAGAAACTCCTGTAACGGATCCACTCAAGCCCACTAAAGTACCCAGATCGGTACCAAGGCAGTATCCACCCCCCCCTGTTACCGTAAAGGCAGCAGATGGAAGCGGATTAACGGTGATTGTTCTAGTAGAAGTTACCGTACATCCACTCGCATTAGTTACGGTTACCGTGTAAACAGTTGTTGTCGCTGGTGTAACCGTAATGCTTGGCGTGGTAGCACTGGTGCTCCAAATATAAGCAGTACCCCCTGAAGTAGCGAGGGTAACAGATCCACCCACACAAATAATTCCGTCATTGTTGGTTGTACCTGAAGTTTCCGCCACCGTGATTACGGGTGTTGGAAGTGGATTTACTGTAATTGTACGGGTAACAGTAGCCGTGCAACCAGCAGCACTGGTTGCGGTTACGGTATACGTAGTAGTTGATGCAGGAGAAACGGTAATGCCTGCAGTTGTTGCACCTGTGCTCCACGTGTAACTTACACCGCCTGTTGCGGTTAAAGTAGCCGATGCGCCTGCACAAATAATACCATCATTTGAAGTAGCCCCAGAAGTTTCTACAACACTGATACTAGGTGTAGGAAGTGGGTTAACGGTCACTGTGACCGGTACGCGATCAGAAACACAAGAGGAAGCATAGGTCAACGTAATTTGTCCATTGCCCGTGTTAACATCGTTCGTCGTTGCGCCCGTGTTCACACCACCAGTATAGGAAGAGCCACCAGCACCGCCGCCGCCAGCACCTTTATCATTGCCAGAGCATCCGGTTGTACCTGCAGAACCGCCACCGCCGCCGCCGCCATTGATATAACCGCCACCGCCGCCGCCGCCTGCAGGAATTGCAGGAAACGAAAAGCAACAGCAACCTTGGCCATCACCACCGGTGCCATTCGACGAACCCGGCGCACCTAAAAAGCCGCCACAACCAATACCTGCGGCACCGCCAGTTCCCAAACTACCGCCAAAACCACCACCAGCAACACCGCCGGGAGTAGGTGAATCGTTGCCGTTTGCACCACTCAAACCACCACCAGCACCACCATTACCGCCCATGGCATTGGTTTCACAACCTGTAGCGCCGCCGCCACCGCCGCCGCCAGCAACAATGACGCGATTCGACAAGCTTGTTCCGCCCACCCGAATATCAGATGCGCCGCCGCCGCCGCCGCCATTACCCGTAGCAGCAAAAGATGCCGCTCCTTTACCCGCTGCGGCATCTATGTTTGTATTTACACCTGTATCGCCACCGCCATCGGCACCTGGCTTGTTATTTCCACCATTTTCACCACCGCCATCAGCACCACCGTTAAATCCGCCAATTTTGCCATTGGCAATTCCACCTACATATAAGTTCAGCACTTGCCCAGGCGTAACGGCCAAAACACCGGTTGCTTTTCCACCTTTTGCACCAGCACCAGCATTCGAGCCCGTGCCGGAAGCGCCCTGTGCGCCTAATACTTCAATCGAAATCGAAGTTACATTTGCAGGAACCGTGAACGTTTGTACCGACCCTGTATACGAAAAAACAGTACTTGCCTGGGTCGCAAGCGTTTGCTCTACATAATAGGTCTTATTGCCCGACAAAGGTCCTACTGGCAAAACCGCTCCTGTACCTATTGGATCTCCGCCCACGGCTTGATCAAACCAGGAAAAAGTAGCACCATTTGCTGGATTCACGACCGATAAACTGGTAGAAGCACCCGCACAAATTGGATTTGGAGATGCTGTTGCTACAGGAAGTGGACAAAAGTCTGTGCTGTAACTTAAGTACACAGCATCGGTTTCCGGATCAATATAAAGTTCAAATCCATAAGTTTGACCACGCACAATTGAAAGCGCGTTGCCATTTGCATCCAAGTAAGGTCCAGAAAGTACAGACAAGTTATTTGCACCAGATAAGGTTCCTTCGACATCAAAAACAAGCCATCCATTTGTTCCGGCATGCGACACACCCCAAAATGGATCACTCCAGTTTACCGTACTTCCATTTCCATTAAACAAAAGTTCGATCGAAGTAGCACCATTAAAGGACAAGTTGCCACCCACATCGATACCATCAAAATTAGTACCGCGACCAGCATTGGTATTGCCAATGGATTCCCACAAGATGCTTGCACCTTCATTGTAGGTCAAATTGGACGTAAACGTTTGAATACCAGGCGAGTTTCCAGGAGCATGGGTGCCGCTAATCGAAGTTTCCGACGATTTAATCGTGCCCGTTCCCTTCAGTGTTGCACCTGCATTAATTGTAACCTGACCAGCAAGCCCTTCTTCCATCGCAGCGCCATTCCAGAAAAAAGAACGCATCGTGCCATTTACCTGCAACGTGCCCGCTTCTACTGCAGTAGTTCCGCGATAGTTTGTAAACGCGCCTGAAGCGATGGAAAGGGTTCCAGTTCCGGTCTTCCGCAAACTTCCAATGCTTGCTCCTTCGTGAAAATCAACAATTTCATTTGTTACATTCAAAATGGTACTTGAATCTACAAAAACCTGCGTAGTGCCATTCCCAGTTCTTGCACTATTTGTGGTAGTGCCATCAGAAAAAGCAGAAGCGAGTGCAAAACTGGCTGACAAGGTTTCTGTGGTACCTCCAGTAGCCCTTAAATGTGCATTCGTGGTACCATTTAAGACAAATCTTGAGCTACCATTGATCGTCGAGCCATTTTTCATTGTAACCGTAGACAAATATTCACCATTATTAAAGGTGAAGGTGGCATTGTCTAAGGTCACAGAAGTCGCATCACCAATTTGATTTGCAACCAAAACTTCAAGGGTAGTACCAGGCTTCATCTGAACGTCCTGATTGGGTAAGGATCGATTTCCATTACCGCCGCCGGCAACCCTGTTTAAAACTACTTTTCCTTCCATTACCGTAGTAACGCCTGGTGTTACGGGGTTCAAAAAACCACCGGGGTCATAAACCATGTTCACCGTACCTGCGCCGGTTTTTAGCATGTTTACCGGGTTGCCCAACTGCGGATAAGCAGTGGTATAGTCCGAAGTCCCTGCAGGTACATGAATGGTTTCATTGTAGGTTTGCCCCAAAACCTTGCCGCCCCAACTGCCTAACAGCAGAAAAACGACCATGAGTTTTGGAAAGGCCCATCGGGTTAGGATTTGCCGTTTTTGATTAAAGTATGCTTTTTTCATGTTTTGAAATTATAAAGGATGAAGGATTGATTAAATTTTAAGTTGAATTGCACTATTCAATTTCTGAAATCAAACAGGAATACTTGACCCAAACTGCCTCTTTTGAAAATATAAAAAAGCAGTGGATCATGCCAATCAAAGCAAAACCTTGGAAAATGGATTTATTCCGATGTTGAAAACATGGATGCTTAGTGCGTCATCCCCAGCAAATACCGGTTTTATAAAAAAACCGAATGACCTACAACCTGGCGGTTGCTGCCTGAAATCTTTCATGAGCGTGTTTGATTAAAAAAAATAAAAATGGAACCTTTAAGTCAGATTGGCGCGCTTTTTAGTCCAAGCAACCATGTCTAACTTTCTTAATTTGGACAAAAGTACCATTAAGCCTCCTTCCATAACAGGCCAAAATCCAAGTTTTAAAACCCAGAAAAAAGCGAACAACTACTTATACATAATGAACTATATTACTCATTTTCAAATCTTTAAGTTAATTAAATTTTATAAAAAATATTTTAAAAACCCATTAAAACATATAGCCCAAATTGTAAAATTTAACCAAAACCAATTACAACAAAAAAAGCCGTCACAACTTCATCGTTGCAACGGCTTTTACTTTTTCGTAGAGGTCTCGAGCGGACTCGAACCGCTGTAGCAGGTTTTGCAGACCTGTGCCTAACCACTCGGCTACGAGACCATCATGTTTTTAAGCGGCTGCAAAGAAAAGGGTTTTTATCAATACCGCGCAAGGTTTGAGGATAAGTTTTTTTTAAAAAGATAAAACCTGCAATCTTAATTCCCTTACATATATTTGGGCGCCTTAATCAATGCCACTTTTTATTTGGCATCTCTCTCTATTCACTCAACTTTTTACCAAAAAATATGGGTAAAGGACTACAGTTTCTCGATTACATTGTTTTTCTGGTCTATTTCTGCATCGTGGCAGGTTACGGCTATTGGATCTATCGACAGAAAAAAAACCAGGAAGTCAGCACAACTGACTTCTTTTTGGCCGAGGGGTCGCTAACTTGGTGGGCCATTGGCGCTTCCTTGATCGCTTCTAACATCAGCGCCGAACAATTTATTGGCATGTCGGGCTCCGGCTTTGCCATGGGCTTAGCCATCGCATCGTATGAATGGATGGCAGCGGTCACGCTTTTGGTGGTGGCGGTCTTTTTCCTGCCCATCTACCTGAAAAACAAAATTTACACCATGCCACAGTTTCTGGCACAACGCTATAGCCCCCTGGTGGCTACGATCATGGCGGTGTTCTGGTTGCTCGTGTATGTGTTTGTAAACCTAACCTCCATCCTGTACCTGGGCGCTTTGGCGGTGAGTACCATCTCTGGCCTCGACTTTACCACTTGCTCGATCGGCCTGTCCATTTTTGCCGTCATCATTACCCTGGGCGGCATGAAAGTAATCGGATACACGGATGTAATTCAGGTCCTGGTGCTGATTTTGGGTGGTTTGGCTACTACTTACCTAGCATTAGACTTGGTCGCGCAACATTTTGGCGGACATGGCGCTTTTGCGGGCCTGAGCAATTTGTATGAAAAAGCAGGCGATCACTTCCACATGATCCTCAACAAGGGCCAAATGATGATGCCCGATGGTAAAGGGGGCACCGAAGACGCCTATGATAAACTCCCGGGCCTCGCGGTGATTGTTGGTGCCATGTGGATTGCCAACCTCAACTACTGGGGCTTCAACCAATATATTACGCAACGTGCTTTGGGTGCCGATTTGCCCACTGCCCGTGCAGGTCTGTTGTTTGCGGCTTTCCTCAAACTCTTGATGCCTATTATCGTCGTAATTCCGGGCATCGCTGCGTATTTGTTGTACCGCGAAGGCGTGTTTAACACAGAAATGCTGGATGGAACGTCCGTTCGGCCCGACCGTGCTTATCCGGTGCTGCTCAATTTATTGCCTACAGGTTTGAAAGGTTTGTCGTTTGCAGCTTTAACCGCCGCCATCGTGGCCTCGCTTGCGGGTAAAGCCAACAGTATCTCTACGATCTTTACCCTCGATTTGTACAATAAATTCTTCAATAAAAACGCCAGCCAGGAAACACAAGTACGCGTGGGCCGCATCACCATTGTGGTGGCCATGGTCATCGGTGCGATTGTTGCACCTGTTTTGTCGAACTTCGGACAAGCATTCCAGTTTATTCAAGACTTTACCGGCCTGATTTCTCCAGGTGTAGTTGCTATTTTCTTGTTGGGCTTCTTCTGGAAACGCGCTACGGCCAGTGCAGCATTGGCAGCTGCGATTGCGACCATTCCGATCGGTTTGCTCTTGCAAGAATTGTTTGTGAGCATGCCGTTCTTACACCGCATGGGCTGGGTGTTCTTTGCCCTCGTTGCGCTGATGGTGGTGGTTAGTCTGATCGATAAAAAAGGTCAGGAAAAAGTACACGGCATTGAAGTAGAATCGTCCATGTTCCGCACTACCCCGGCCTTTACAGTAGGCATGGTGCTGGTTTTGGGCATTATCGCTGCTTTGTACACCATTTTCTGGTAGATATATAATTGTTTCACCCCTTCTGGCTTGGTTTTTCAACCGCTTTTATCCTTATTCGTGAAAAAAGTGGTTGAAAAGCCAATCAGTAAGGGGTGAAAAATTTCAACTAAACGCTATTTAAGTCTAAATTACCGTATTCCTTTCCCGGCCAAAAACGCTTCAATCAATGCGGCCGCTTCCCGGTGTTTTTCTTCCAATACAAAATGACCACCGTTGAGCAGACTGATTTGGGCGTTTTTAATATCTTTTTTAAACGCTTCCGCACCTGGCGCTGTAAATAAAGGGTCGTTTTTACCCGATATCACCAACGTTGCCGGTTGATATTTTCTAAAATAGTCCTGCCAAACGCTATACAATGGCAAATTACTGCCATAATTGCGTACCAACGCTAGTTGGATGTCTAAGTTTCCCGAACGATCAAGGTAATATTGATCGGTGATATAACTATCCGGATTGATGCGCGACACGTCTTCAGCACCGACTGTATATTGCCATTGGGTACCAGCAAGGGTCATGAAGTTTTTAACGGGTTGAACGGTAACTTCATTAGGATCTTGAATATAAGCAACCAATGGCTTAAGTGCATCTCCCAACCCTTCGTTATAGGCATTAGCATTTTGCACAATTAAAGCCTGAATTTGCTCCGGATGTTGCGTGGCAATCCGGAAACCAACCGGACCGCCGTAATCCTGTAGGTACAAACTGAATTTTTTCAAACCCATTGCTTCTGTAAAATGATAAACCGTGAGCGCCAGGTTGTCAAAGGTATAATCGTATGCTTCCGTTCCAGGCATGCTGCTTTGTCCAAAACCTGGATAATCCGGGGCAACTAAGTGATAGTTTGCAGATAAATCGTCAATCAAGTCCCGGTACATGTGCGAAGAGGAAGGAAAACCATGCAAAAGTAAAATGGTTGGTTTCGACGGATCACCGGCTTCGCGGTAAAAAACATCGAGACCATCCACTTTTATGGTTTTAAAATGTACCGGTGAAGTGCGGTGATAATTACTGGTAAAAGATTCAAATACGGTGGCTCCAAGCAGGAGCAGGGCGATCAAAATGGTACTTTTTTTCATGTTAAAGGTTGTTGATTGAAATAATTTTGAACAGACAAGTCTGTGTTTTTTGTGTTGTGTTTTTTTAATCTACTGCAAAGGTAAGTGGCTTTTTCGTACAGACAAGTCTGTTCGGTATTTAATTTAAAATAATTTTTCGGCGACGGTATATGTTGCCATTTTTAACTGAAAATCATATCATTTTGAATAAAATGGCCCAAAAACTTTTTTAACCATCCCATCCTGGTTGAGATCGTCCAAAACATACACCGTGTATTCCTTCCCACCGGGCGCCACGCGCACCACAATATGCCCTTGGGTACTTTGATAATTGTCCTTAAACCACGGACCATACGTTACCAGCGTTTCCGGGTGCATGTTGGTTGATAAAATGACGCGCCCTTCTGCGTCCTTTTCTTTATAAATCAGGCGTTGATACACTTCCTGCCCGGGATGATCGGAACACCACAATTGCTGAACCACTACTTTTGGATCGAGTGTTTTAACAAAAAAGCCATTGGTCGCATCCCGATTGCCGTGGTGGTTGAGGGTGGTCACTTCTACTTTTCCCACCACTTTGGCCATCGGCGTTTCTACATCAAACCAGGCGGGCAGTCCAAATCCCTGTAAACCGGTGTTGTCCCCGCCCGTAAAATAATCAAAATCGCCATACGATATTTTGAAAGCCAGGCTTAGCGGATTTTCATTGTATTTGCCTTCATAATACTGCACCATATCAGACGCTTCAAAATAAGTAAAAACCTGGTCATCCTTACCTGTCCAAATACTGCCGTTGGCCTTTACATTACGGACCTGAAACGTTGGGTATCGCTGCGGGGCATGCAATAATTTGATTTGGCTTGCACTTCCCACTTTAGCCCCCTGGGTATGAACCGTATCACTCTTTGCAAAGGATAAATAAGACTGAAAAATTGCATTTTTAGATAAAAACTGTTTTAAATCAAAAGGATACGTATAATCAGGAAAATTACGGTCTATTAAGTTTTTGATCGGAACTAATTTACTTAAAGCCACCAAACTGCCATAATGATCATCATGAAAATGGGTAACAATGGCGTAATCTATCGCAAGTAGCGCCTTGGATGGTATTACGTTTCGGATATAACGCGCCGCCCAGGCCGCTGCAGAAAGGGAATCATTGGGCACTGGATTCGTGGCTTTCAAAGGCGCATATTTGGCCTCAAATTCATTTTTCTGGAGGTTTCCCGCATCTATTAAGGCGGTCGTGCCATCGGGCAGAATCAAAAAACTCAAATCGCCCCGGCCGGTATTGATAAAATGAATATCCAGGTAGCCTTCGCTCCAGGTCTTTAATTTTTCAGGCGCAGTCGCATTAGGTGTTTGCGCCACAAGCGTAAGGCCTGAAAAGCCAATAAAACAACAAATCGCAATGGATTTCAGGAAAAACATGGTTAAAAAAGAGGTAAATCGAATCATGATGTGGTGTTTAAAATATCCATAAAAATGCAAACTTGTATCATCCCGAATTTTGGTGAAAACCAGAATTCGGGATTTTTCTGTCCATTTTACCGATCACCCAGCAAAGCGGAAACATTTGGGTAAGATATTCGACCTCTAGCGAGGTCATGCGGAAAAAATACCCGCTCGCGCGCGGTTCTACCGCGTGTGTCGATCATTCGGGCTCCGCCCGAGGGCGGAAAACGGGCAGAGCCCGACAGATTGACACACGCGGTAGAACCGCGCGCGAGCAAGGGAGTATTCGTGATAATGGATAAAAAATCCCGAATTTTAGTTTTCACCAAAATTCGGGATGACTCATGTCTGCGATAGTAAGCGGTAAAATCAAGCGATTAGTACCCCGGATTTTGTGGGAAACCGCTTGGGTTATTCATGATATCAATTTCCTGTTGTGGAATCGGGTACAAGAAACGGAACGAAGCAATGGTCTGTTTTTTACCACAAGCTTCAATGGCAGCAATGGCAGTGTTGGTACGCACAAGGTCAAACCAGCGATCGCACTCAAACGCAAGTTCCAAACGACGCTGTTTGTAAATTTCGTTGCGGAAGCTCGCCTGGTCTGGCAATTCTGCGCTGGTCAATTCTGCCAAACCTGCACGTTTACGTACCAAATTTAAAGAGGTAAATGCACTGCTGTTGTAGCCCAATTCGTTGATTGCTTCTGCATGCAACAACAATACATCGGCATATCGCAAAATCGGGAAGTCATTGCCCGCCGCGTTGTTTACCGGTGTATCAAAGAATTTGCGGGGCATGATGTTGTTGTTGCCGCTTGGTTTCGCAAACTCAATCAAGGTTCTGCGGGTATCAACCGCATCATACGCTTTGTACAGGGTAGAATCCAGACCAACCACCTGGGTATTCGCATACCAGAAGCCGTGGTCCTGTCCAGCAATGCCTTTTGCATAACGTACTGCGTACAAAATTTCCGCATGGTACTTCACGGTCGGACTGAATGCATCCGCAACGTTCGGCAACAAGGAGAACTTTTGAGAAGCAACGACTTCTTCCAAAATGGTTTTCGCATCGTTGAATTTGCGCTCATACATGTACACTTTACCCAACATACCTTGTGCAGCGCCTTTCGTTACGCGACCAAGATCGGTGGTACCGTATGAAAGTGGCAAATTCGCAGCAGCATATTTCAAATCGCTTTCGATCAGTGCGTACACATCCGCAACCGAATTACGGGTCAAATTGCCCGCTTCTGAAGGTGATACGGTGCTGCTTACTACCGGAACACCGCCCCAAAGACGAACCAGGTTAAAGTAGGCCAACGCGCGAATAAAAGAAGCCTCGCCTTTAATGCGATTTTTCAGGGTGTTGTCCATGTTGATTGGATCAACTGATTCCAATACCGTGTTGCAACGGAAAATGCTGGAATACAAAGAAACCCAGGAGTTATACAAATTGGTGTTGCCCGGAGAGTCCGAAAAACGGTTGATCTGGTAGTTTTGGCCAGCACCAGAAGACGGATCCTGGTCGAGGAAGTTATCGCCGCGGCTTTCCATCAAAATTTGGAAGGTACCACCGTATTGGCTACCTACTGCAAGCGACTGATAGCAGCCGTTTACTGCAGTAATGGCATCAGAAGCAGTTTTGAAAAACGTTTCCGGTGCAATCGTCGATTGTGGCTCCAGCTCCAGGAAATCTTTGCCGCAAGAAGTGCACAACAAGGCACAAATGCTTAAAATTGAAAATATCTTTTTCATGTGAATGCTTTTAAAGTTGAAGGCGTTTTTTAGAAGTTAAAGTTCAAACCAACTGTGTACGTACGTGGAAGTGGGTAAGAACCATAGTCTTCACCGGCTGCCAGAGAGTTGTCTGGGCGGTTGTTTACTTCTGGGTTGAAGAATGGGTACTTCGTGAACGTGTGCAGGTTTTGGATGCTCACATATACACGTGCTGCGTTGATGCGTGCCCGCGAAAGCAGGGCATTCGGGAAACTATAACCCAAGCCTAAGTTGCGGATACGCACGTAAGAACCATCTTCAATGTGCCAGCTGGAGGTAATACCATTACCACCCGTTGCCAGGCGATTGGGGCGGTTTGTTTTGCCGTCACCCGGGTTTTCAGGCGACACATAGTAGTTGGTGCTTGATTTCAGACTGTTAAAGTTGCCCTCGTTGTTGGCAATGTAGCGTTTCAACAAGGCCATTACTTCAAAGCCTTGGCTGCCCTGGATGGCAAAGCTCAAATCGAAGTTGCCATAACGCAAGGTATTGCTAAAGCCGAAGGTGTATTTTGGCTGAATGCTGCCCAATATTTTGCGGTCGTTTGCATCAATTTTGCCGTCGCCGTTTACATCTTCAAATTTGAAGTCACCCACCTTGGTTTTATTGGTCGTTTTTGGAGACGCATCCAAATCTGCTTGGTCTTTGTAAATACCGATTTGGTTGTACACGAAATAAGATGCGATTTCCTCCCCAATTTTGGTGATATAATAGGTGTTACCTGTGCCACCGGTTTGAATGATGGACGCGCCAGATGGTCCCAGCTTGGTTACCTTGTTTTTATTGGTCGTGTAGTTGATATTGCCATCAACGCCCCATTTACCCCATCTTTTGTTGTAACCCAAAGTGATTTCCACCCCTTTGTTGTTCATTTCACCGATGTTTTGCAAGTAGGTGTTAAAACCAGATGCGCTCGCTACAGGAAGGTTCAACAACAATTTACTGGTGTTCGAATTGTACAGGTCGACGGTCAGGTTCAACGCATTCTGGAAGAAGCCAATTTCGATACCGGCATCTGCGCTGGCCGTGTTTTCCCAGGAAAGGTCTGGATTCGCAGGCGTTGTGATCGAAATACCGTTGTTAAGCGTCTGGTTGCCAAAAATGTAGTTGCTGCTGCTGTTGCTCAACTGTGCCAAAGAACCGTAGTTCGGGATCTGGAAGTTACCCGTCAAACCGTAGCTTGCGCGGATTTTCAAGTTGCTGATTACGCGGATCTTTTCGAAGAATTTTTCGTTTGAAATCGCCCAGGCAGCAGAAACCGCAGGGAAAACGGCCCATTTGTTGTTTTTACCAAAACGAGAAGAACCGTCGCGGCGTGCAGAAGCAGACAAGAAGTATTTGCCACCATAGTTGTATTGCGCACGTGCCAGGTATGAAAGCAAACTCCATTCTTGCAGGTTGGAATTACCAGAAGAAATCTGGCCCGCGTTCAAAGTAGATACCGCATCGGTCGGGAAGTTAATCGCAGTCAAGGTATTGCGATCTTGTCTTTCTTTTTGCGCCGTATAACCGGCAACAACGTCTATTTTGTGTTCGCCAAAACGCTTGGTGTAGTTAAGGGTGTTTTCAGTCAACCAGTTCAAATATTGGTTGGTGTTTGAAAAGCCAGAAGACACCGAAGGCAAAGCCGCACCAGGGGTAGGCAAATTGGAAGGGCGGTAATAATCACGACGAAACGAATTGATGTCGGTCGCAAGGGTTAAGCGATAAGACAAACCTTCGAAAATTTCATATTCCGCATAGGTACTGGCCAACAGGCGGAAGTTCTGAATTTTGTCTTTCACCAAATTCGCTACGGCAACCGGGTTGAGTTGGTTGGTTTGGCCGTAACCCCACACGTTTACGGAGTCGGCATACGTACCGTCCGGATTGTAAACCGGGAATATAGGCGAATACCCCAAGGCCATTGCAATGATACCAGAGTTTGGAGCAAACCACGGACCTTCTGAGTTTACCACCTGATTGTTGGTGAAAGTCGGGTTCATATTTGCACCAAAACGGAACTTGTTGTATTTCGCATCCACGCGAAAGCGGCTGCTGTAACGCTTCAGGTTGTTGTTGATAATGATACCGTCCTGGTTGAAATAGTTACCAGAAAACAAAAATGTTACATTTTCATTACCACCACTGATGCTGATGGAATGGTTCTGCATCGGCGCCGTTCTGAAAATCTCTTTTTGCCAGTCGGTATTGGTCAAACCTTCTTTGCCAGCCAGGTAGGGCAGGATTTGTGGTGGAATGTACGTAGCCGGGTTGTTGCCGCGTACAGAGTTTGGATCTGTTGCTTTACCGTTCGGATTCACATCAAAATAGGCGTTGTTATGGCCATCATACGTCATTTGGGCATATTCATACGCATCCAATACGTCTACATAATCTGCAACTTCCTGCAAACCAACGCTTGCATCGTAACTAACATTGATTTTACCCGATTTGCCGCGCTTGGTCGTGATCAGGATAACACCGGTAGAACCGCGTGAACCATAAATCGCAGCTGAAGCAGCATCTTTCAATACGTCAATAGACTCAATGTCGCTTGGATTGATGGTCGCCAATGGGTTAAACGGCTGCTCGTAGCTATTCACGCCCGAAGAAGCACCGCGGGTGTCGTTCGTAACTGGAACACCGTCAATTACAAACAACGGGTTGTTGCCTGCGCTGATCGAACTGATACCGCGAATACGGATCGAAACGTTACCACCTGGCGCGCCGTTAGACTGCAACACCTGTACACCGGCCATTTTACCAACCAAAGCCTGGTCGAAAGAGGTAACCGATTGTTCTTTGATGTCTTTTGCGCTCACAGAAGCAACCGAACCGGTCAATTCACGTCTGCTTTTGGTACCATAACCTACTACGATTACGGTGTTCAAGTTGCTGGCCGCCGTTTTCAGGGCTACCACCAACGATTTGTCGCCTGCACGTGCCACAACCTCTTGGGTTTCGTATCCAACATAATTGAATACAAGCGTGCTGGTTTGGCCTTCTACTAAAGTAAGACTGAAAGTACCATTCGCATCCGTAATAGCACCTTTGTCGCTGTCTTTTACTTTTACGTTGGCACCAATGAGGGATTCGCCAGTTTCAGAAATTACACGACCGGTCAGGTTCTGTGCAACTGCTGAATAGGACATAAACAGGGATAAAACCAAAAGCAACAAGGCTTTTCCTCCTTTCAGGAGCAGGTTTTCGTTGAGTGAAAGTTGATTCATGGACATTTTGAATTAGGAAATTGAAATTCTAATGGATTTTTAATATTTGACCCGCAAAAATCTTAAGCCAATGTTATAACTACGGATTCTTTAGGTTAACTAAATATGAATTGTCAACAACGGACATTTAGCCATAAAAACAAGATTTACAATTACTTAATAATTAATCAAAACAACATATAAAATCTTGGCATCACACAACTATCTACATTAATTTTATATAAATTATACACCAAGCAGGGTATTAATTCTCCATTAAGTTAGAACATACCACGCCGACGGAATGACGGTCACAACGTAGGTTTGTGTGCTTTTTCTTGTGAGGAACAATATGCATGTTTTCCTGCTCGCCATTTTTGCTGCACACCTTAATAATATAGGATGAAAAAATTTCAAATTTTACTGCTCGCCTTCGTGCTCATGGCATTATCGACCACTGCACAACAAGGATTTGACCCCGGATACCACTTGTTAAAAAGCGGATCTTTTGTCCAGGACAAAAACTTCTATTGCTTTACCTTGCTCGAAGAAGTTTCCACGGCAAAAATGGCGGTGGCACAAGACGCCGAATTATCCACCCTGCTCAAAAATATCAAAACACGCATCGTCAGCGCCGTAAATGCCTGTCCGTTCCCATTTGAAATGGATTGCACCTTGCCACCTTTCTATTTTACAGCCTCCGAAAAAGAACAAGTGGGCACTCGTTTAAAAAACCTGGCTCAAAAAAATCCAGCCATCCAGCAATTGATCGCCAACCACATCCGTCCATCCGGGGTGTTTATTAAATATGCTGCGCAAAAAGACGATGAAATGCTGGTCTCAATCTGGAATGAAGCCTGCAATGGCCTGGAGCACATCATCGATACTTATGCAAAAGGTAAGAGAGGACGCTACCCCAATATCGACTCAGTCAACTACAACGTAAAAAGCGATGACTACAAACGGGTGGTGCTTTCTGTTGCGCAAAGTGTGCAGGACGATGCCCCCACCATGGAATTGTTTTTTCAACCCATGCTCGATCTGGCGCTTACTTTAATGGACATCAACAACCGGGATGAAGCCGCGCGCCACGAACCTATGGAGCAATTAGACAATAAAAAGGCATTTGATTATATCTCCGAAATCAAATGGGATCGCTACAAATACGCGACCATCCTGGTATTGGGCGCAGGACCCGATAAAGAAAACATCCCCCTGAGCGCCTCTGGAAAAATGCGCATCAAAGTTGCCGCCCGCAATTACCACAATGGCTTGGCGCCGCTCATCATCCTTTCCGGTGGGTATGTACACCCCTACCAAACGCCTTTTTGCGAAGCCACTGAAATGAAAAAAGCCCTGATCGAATTGTACGGTGTACCAGAACGCGCCATCATCATCGATCCGCATGCCCGCCACACGACCACCAATTTCAGAAATGCAGCCCGCATCATGTTCCGCTACGGCATTCCTACCGATAAAATGTCGCTGTGTACCACTGCTTTCGACCATATTATTTATTGCACTGATCCCAAATGGCAGTTCGACGAACGCAACCGGAAAGAATTGGGCTACCTGCCTTATCAGTTTTTTGAACGCATCTCCAGAAACGATATCGAATTCAAGCCCGTCATCACTTCTTTACACGCCGATCCGCTGGATCCCTTGGACCCTTAAATTCCTTTTTGCCACAATCATCCATTTTGAAACATGAGAACACCTAATACATACCTCGTTTTTTACCTGCTTGCCTGTACAAGCCTTTTTTACCATTGCACCAACAAATTCAAACAATCAGCGGTTCTGTCAACAAAGGAATTCTCTAACGCTCCTAAAGACCTGAAAATCAATCAAATACAGGTACTCGGTACCCACAACAGCTACGAACAACCGGTCGATAAAAATGTCATGGCGTATGTTACCAAAGCATTGCAGCCCATGATGGAAAAAATGTTCGACAACATGTCGCCCGAGCGCAAGGCGGAATACATGGAATACCACCCCAACAAGGTGCCCATGAACGAGGCATTGGCGTACAACCATCCCGACTTGACGACCCAGTTGGAAGCAGGCCTGCGTAGCCTCGAAATTGATGTATTTTACGATCCAACCGGCAACCGTTTTAAGAATCCAGCCGCGTATGAAGTGATGCGCAAACAAGGCATTACTGACCTCGCACCATTTGACACAGTCGGATTGGGCAAGCCCGGTTTTAAAGTGCTGCACATTGCCGATTTCGACTTCCGCAGCCATTGTCCAACCCTCGAAGGCTGTCTTACCGAATTAAAAACCTGGTCGGCAGCGCATCCCGACCACGTTCCGGTGTTTATTTTATTGGAAATCAAACAACAAGGATTGCCGATTTTCCCCAATCCTACCCCCGTTTTGCCCTTCGATTCACTCGCCATGGATGCCCTGGATGCCGAAATCGTGCGGGTAATGGGCCGCAACAAACTCATCACACCCGACGATGTACGCGGTAGTTACAGCAGCCTCGAACAGGCCGTATTGGCCCAAAACTACCCTACCGTAGAGGCAGCACGCGGAAAATTCATCTTTTTGATGTTGCCCGCTATTGATGAGTCGATGGCAAAAATGTACTGGTCGGGCCGCCCTTCCCTCGAAGGCCGCATGATGTTTGTACGCTCTACCCCCGGCACCCCGCGTTCGGCCTTTTTGTTGTTAGACAATGCCATTGTGCGCCAGGACGAAATTCAACAACGGGTAAAACAAGGTTATATCGTGCGCACCCGCTCGGACATCGAAACGTATGAGGCCAAAGTGAACGACTACACCCGGGCCAAAGCCGCCTTCCAAAGTGGGGCCCAAGTGATCTCTACCGATTTTTTCCGTCCCGGCAATACCTACGGCACCGATTATATCGTGAAAATGCCAAATGGAAAAATAGCGCGCTGCAACCCGATTAACAGCAATTGTAAAGAATAAAAGCTATTGTAAATCAAATAAATATAAAAATCATGTTGCGTTTCATACCGATTGCGGCCCTCTCATTGTTGCTCCTGAGTTGTTCGGCAACCAAACAAACCCTCCAAACCGTCAACCAACGCTTCGACACCAAAGGCCAGGCCCATAAAGTGGATAAAGGCATTTACTGGTATGCCTGGTTAGGGCAAGACAAACGGCTGAAACGCAACATGAGCATCAATTTGATCGATATTGACCTCAAAAAAGCCGATGTGACCTTCGATTTTGCCTGGTTCAACAACAACCGCGCGACGCTCAGCGCAATAGCCGACACGGCAGGCGCAATCGTAGCCGTTAACAGTGCCTATTTTGAAAAACTCGATGATGGCGGTTATGTGTCCTTCCATAAAAGCAAAGGCCACGTCGATCAATACATGGAACTGCCTGAAAATCATACCCGTTACTGGAAACATCAGGCCGCCTTTGTGCAAACGGGCGACCAATCGTTTGCCTTCATTCAAGGCAACCAACGCCTGTATGACAGCCTGCCTTACGACAACATCATCAGCTCCGCGCCCTTGCTTATTGCAGACGGAATTCCGGTCGGCAAGTATTTTGTGGCCCAAAAAACAGGCGATAAAAGCAAATTGGACGGTGAGCACCCCGATCGGCATCAGGCTGGAAACGGGCCGCGGATGGCGTTTGCCAAAACCAAGCAAAACCACCTCCTGCTCATTGCGGTAGATGGACGCTCAGCCCGCGCACAAGGCATCAATGCCGAAGAGCTAACCGATCTTTTGATGCAATTAAACGCCACCGACGCCATTAATATGGATGGTGGCGGCTCCCTCACCATGTTTGTGCGCGGTGCCAGTCCCACGGGCGTGGTGAATTACCCCAGCGACCTGCGCAAAAAAGACCCCAACCTGTTTGAACATTACGGACAACGGAAAAACGGTGCCGCGCTGCTTATAAAACCGAAAAGTGCTGCCGCCCGCGCTCGTGTACGGGCCATCAAAGTCGCCGCCGACCCGGAAGCCAAGGATTATATCGATGTGAAAAAGTAGAAAATCAATATATTTGCTTTAGATTCCGTTTTTGGGCATCCTTTATTTATGTTGGTTGCTGATTGTCAATAACTTAGGTTGATGGCTGTCCACAAAACGATACAGCGCAAAGTTTACTAAAACCCGTTACAGCATGCATGCATTTTTATCCTTAGGCCGTTGGTTCTTTCCAATTCCATTTATCCTGTTCGGGTTATTGCACTTCATGAACGCACAAATGTTGGCCGATCATGCGGTTCCTGGTTTTATGCCTGCAAAACTTGCCTGGGCTTATATTTCCGGTATTGGCCTCCTTGCGGCGGGTATCAGTATGTTAATCGGGAAATACGATAAATTAGCGGCCACCGTATTGGCTATATTTTTACTCCTGATGGTCATCCTAGTACAAGCGCCGGGTGCCATGATGGGGGATGCCGCTGCCCCGACAGCCATGAGTAATTTATTGAAAGACCTCAGCCTGGCCGGAGCGTCGATGTTGTATGCGTTGCATTATGCGAAGGATCGTTCGGTTATTGGGTAAGTATTATATTTTTTTTGCGCGTGGGTCTTTTTTTTGCACATTAAATGCACACAAGCGTGTTATTGCTACCGCGCAATCACCACCGTGCCCAAAGCCTGTTTCTCCCCCGGCCCAAGCAATTGCGCAAAATAAACCCCCGGCTGCAATTGCCCCACATATACCTCCGTACGTTCCTCCAGCAGCGGGGCATTGAGCACAACTTGCCCCAAGGTATTGATTAACAATAAATTAAGCCCGCGCTCAAAGTTTGGAATGTCTATTTGCAAAAAATCGGAAGCCGGGTTGGGAGATATTGATACCCCTGCCTGCTGCAAATGGGTGGTTCCCACTGTTTTTATTTCCAGTGCGCGGCACATAGTATCGCAGCCAATGCTGTTGCATACCGTCAGGCAAACGTAATAGGTGCCTGGACCAGTAAATTGATGCACCGCATTGGTATCTGAACTGGTATTTTGTCCTGAATCGGGGTTGCCAAAATACCATTGCCAGGTTTCGGGCTTGTACCAGGAGTTATCGGTAAAAATTACAGACAAGCCCGAAGTATCAGACACATCATACCGCCACCACGCCAGCGGTTTGTGTACCACGCCGAGGGTATCGCAAGGGCTACCGGTGTCAGCACCGAGCCGGTAATTGGGGAAATGTGGAATGGATTCAGCAACTCGATTGGGAAAATCAACACCGCCTTGTACCACTTCACAAGCCGTGCCTTTGCGGTTGGGGTACAGGATGAAATGACCTTTGCGCGTTAAGCCAGATGGAACAACATAAATACGCCCATCCATCATTAGGTTCATCAGCGAAAAACCGGGCAAATTGGCCGTACGGAGTGCCACGGTATCGGCGGAGGTTTTAATATCGGAAGCCCATAAATCGTATTGAACAATGGCATTGGAAGCAGATACATACAAAAAGCGCGAATTGGGAGAAACCGCAGCACCAGCGCCGAAAGACCATTTTTGATCGAATGCAATCAACTGTGGGTTGGATAACTGCCCGGTACATCGGTTGAAATCAAACATACGAAGGCCGTTCCAGGCATCAAAATCAATATATTTGGTACCATCGGGGGTAAACAGATTTTGACCGCCGCCCTCGCTAAAATCCCAAACTGGTTTGTACCCGATGCGTTGGGTATCTATGTGCGAAAACCCATCCGGCCCAAGCAACGCGCGGTGGTAAGCATTCATGGTGTCCTCCTGGGCAAACACCCACCAGTCCCGACCATTCCCATGTTGGCATGCGGAAAGCTCCTGAATACTTACGCCTGTCCAAAGCGTTGTGTTTTTTTTAAGAACTTTCCCAGAACTTGATTTTCCTTTAAAATTAACAATGCTGAACAAAACCCTTGGCACACTTACACCAAAAAAGGAAGAAGTGTCGGACAAATTATAAACTAAATAAAAAACCGAATCATTCACAACATCAGGTATTCCGATCATTCCCATAGGGTTTTTGTTACCGTTGTAATAATTAAAAGATGTTAAACCACTCCAACTAAGGCTATCCCCATTTTCAATAAGGGAATATTGATTGTTGAGTACTCTTATACCATTTGAATAACAAAGAAAATTACCTTTTTTATCTGATAAAGTAATATTAGTGGATGACATCCCTGTATTTCCATTAAAGCCACTAATAGAAATCGGGACTAAATTAAAACTAATAAGATTGCTTGCTACGACAATATTTCCAAACCGGGCACCGCTTACCCAATTGGCATCATAGAATTGGGCTGGGAGGAGGATCGGGGAAGTCAATAAAACAAGAAATAGTAGTGCTTTTTTCATGTTTATAAAATGAAATATCCTGACCCCGGGGTTGGGATCATGCTTTTTTCTTACGTATAACAGCGCTAAAGAATAGAAAAAAGACGGAAAATGGGCATTTTTACGTCGTTTTCAATTTTCCACTACAACAAGTCTGCTATTGCTACTTTACTCATAAAATTAAAGGACTTCCTCCATATTGCAAAATCATGCACCTGTATTTCCTAATTCTTAATGTAGGCTTAATATCAAAACTTTTGCAACCACCTAATGAAGATCTTTCTATTTCATTTTTTCAACATCAAACTATACATCCTGTTAAACTGTGGTGCCTCCACCCAACGCCCCCCGAATAATCTTCTGCTCAATATTCGTAGTAGAATACCCCGCCACAAACGGCAAACTCTGCACTTTTCCGCCCCGCGCCAACACCAAATCGGCGCCCACAATCTGTTCGGGCTTCCAATCGCCGCCTTTTACCAAAATATCCGGCGCAGCAATCCGAATCAATTCAAGCGGGGTATCGTCTTCAAATACCACCACCGCATCGACCACCTCCAGGGCGGCCAATAAATGGGTGCGGGTTTCTTCATCATTGATCGGGCGGTTAGGCCCCTTCAAGCGGCGTACCGACGCAGCGCTGTTCAGCCCCACCACCAAACGTTGCCCCAAATCACGGGCCCGCGCCAAATAATGCAAATGCCCGTAATGCAAAATATCAAAGCAACCGTTGGTAAAAACTACCACATCGCCTTGCGCACGCCATTGCGCCAACGTGTGCTGTATTTGTTCGAAATCCTGTATTTTATGCTCTATCAATTCGAATGCGGCCACGTTTATACCTAGATTTAAATGGATTTGAAGGATGGATGGATAAAAAATTTGATTTTAAATGGATTAGAAGCCAGCTGTTTTCATTACAACTTTGCGTTGACGATAGGATATTTGGGTGAAATTATTTTCGATTCAAAATAGGCAATAAAATCAGGGAAAGCACGCCCGCTACCAGGTTGTACAATATCTGGATGGTAAAAAAGGCAATGTTGGCATAAGAAAACCCATCGCTTCCGGCAATGCCATAAATCGCCAATCCGGCAATGGCCAGCGCGTGAAACGACCCCATCCCGCCCGGCGAAGGAATTACAAAGCCCAGGGTGCTAAATACAAAAACCATCAGCGCTGCACTCACCCCCAAATGCCGCGTGGGCGGAAAGGCCTGCAAATTGAAATAGCACTGCAAATAAAACATGAGCCAAATACCCAGCGAATAGGCAATAAATAACCCCGGATTTTTTAACTTAAACACACTGCGCAAACCCTCCCAAAAACCAATCAACAATCCCGCAATCTTTTGAACGATCGGAATTTGCTGAATTTTTGCCCAAAATAAATAAACAAGCAGGCAGCCAACCGCTGCTACCCCCAAAAATGCCCACAATAAAGGATTTTGTAAAATGCTTTTGCTGGAGCCGCTTTTGTTTTGGCTAATAAAATCGAGCAGGGTTTGACCCTCAAAAATAAAGGCCAGCCCAACTACCAGGCCCAAACACAAAAAATCAACCAATCGATCGACCACCAAAGTACCCATTACTTTTTCTACTGGCACATTTTCATAACGCGCCAGGGTACCCGCCCGCACCACTTCTCCAATGCGCGGAAACCCCAAATTGGCAAAATAACCCACCAATATTGGCAAAAAACTATTGAAAAAACGCACTTTATGCCCCATAGGAACCAACAACATCTGCCAACGCAAAGCACGGCATATATTACTGACCGTAAACGCCAGCACCACCAACAACATCCAAAGGAGGTTAATGGACGAAAAGTCGTTCCAAAGTTTATCGATTAAACTGCACTGCTCCGGAGCAATGCCATCTAACCTGCATTGTTCCTGAAACGCCGCATTTTGGCTCCGAAACACCAAAGCCATGATACCCAGGCCTAAGCCCAGAAACACTATAAATTGTAAAATCTTTTTCAACATGTCGATTCGCGGGCAATTTGCCGCAAAGTTGAGCAAATTCCCGCAATACCTAAGCCTCTTACATCCCTTTCTTGTAGCAAAAGCGTGCTTTAGCTGTGCGGACGAGCAGGCGGTGGCGCACTCGCGTGAAATTCCTTCTGAACCAGATCGGCATAATTATCCAGCAATTCCAACACCCTTTCCCGTTTGGGTGCGCGTACAATCAGGCCAATATGGTGGGTTTTGCCCTCCATACGCCAGCAAATTTCCGGGTCCTGAAATTGTTGGGTATCGGGCGATTCCTGCCGCGTGAGCGATACAATAATGCCCGCATACTCCTTGCGCGGTTTCGGCAACTGGTATTTTTCACCGGCGGCCACGGCTGCTTCCAAACGCGCCCATTCATACCACAAGTTGATGCCCGAGGAAGCATCCACCATGTCCGCCAAGTGCGCGCCACCTACGCGTGAAGCCGTTTCCAGGAAGTAAAATTCGCCGGTTTCTTTATTTTTGATGTATTCGGTGTGACTGGCACTGGTTTGCATACCAAATGCATTCATCACCTTGGTATTGAGCGCCAACAATTGCTTTTCGTCGGCCGAACCAAAGGGCACAATGGCACTGCGGAAAATACCCCCGCCATGGGCTACCTCAAATGGCGTAGAAAGATACACAGAGGCCCGCTCAAAGACAATTTTGCCGTGTTCCGACAAGGCATCGACATGGTACACATCGCCGGGCTTGAATTGTTCTACCAAAAAACGATGCCGATCGCCCCCCAGGGTATCCAAATGTGCCCATAATTCGTCGGCGCTGTACACTTTTTTCATGCCGGTCGCTGAAGCCTGACCACGCGGTTTCACAATCCATGGACCCGGATTATCCCGGATAAAATCGTTGATATCATCGTTGTTAAACAGGGAAGAAAAGCCCGGAACAGGAATGCCTGCATCCCTGGCCGCAATCCGCATGGCCAATTTATCGCGGAAATGATGCGCAGTTGTTACACCCATACCTGGAATTCGGAAATACTCGCGCAAAAAAGCGCCCTTTTCTACGTCAAAATCATCCAACGATACAATCCGGTCTATTTTGTGTGTGCGCATGAGCCAGGCAAGCCCAGCGGCGACATCATCCATCACCCATTCATTGTTGGGGTCTTGCTCTACATAAAAAATATCATCCACTGCCTCGCGCGCCCAGGGTTCATGTTCGAGTTTCTTCGAAGTAACCAGGTACACGGTCGCGCCTGTCGATTTCATGCCACGCAGAAAATCATTCCCTTTAAAATAGGATGCAATACAAAGAAAAGATAAGGGTCTGTCCATTTTGCCAAAAGATTAGAATGTTGAAAGGGCGATTTACGCTTTTGCGCTTATACATGGCAAAAAACGTAAAAAGTTTTCAATTCCTTGGTTAAAATGGCAGGCAAATGTTAAAACAATATGCTATACCGCTTGAAGGCCATTATGTTTTCTGATGTTTCTTTTTTGCCGCAGGAAACAAAATATTATTCAGGATCAAACGGTAGCCCGGCGAATTGGGGTGCAACGCCAGGTCGGTCGGTGGGTCGCCCACAAAGTGCCGGTAATCTTCCGGGTCGTGGCCGCCATAAAACGTCCAAAAGCCATTGCCAAAGGTTCCATGAATGTAGCGGGCTTCGGCAGCAGGCTTGTTATCGCCCATTATCAGCACATTCGGTTTGATATATTTTTTCAAAAATGCCGTACTCTGCCCCATAAAACCCTTTACTGTGCGGGTTTGGCACTGGGTAAGCATGGTCGGCACCGGATCCCATTTTGCCGAAAAATCAAACAAGGTAAAATAGTCTTGCTCAGGGATTACACTCCGCGACAAGTTGTTGTCAATCGAGGAGTGCTCGTAAATACCCGGGTCGGTAATGATCGAAAATTGCTGAAAAGCGAAAGTTTTACTGTAATCCAATTTGCTTTGATAGCCCGGATCGATGGGGTTGCCATCAAACACCGAAGCGCAAATATCGGTACCTTCTGCCGCCAAGGCAATGTCATAAGTATCTGTAGCAGAGCACATTGCAAACATAAATCCACCACCCGCTACATACCCGGAAATCTTTTTAGCCACGGCCAGTTTGAGTTGGCTCACTTTATCGAACCCATTTTGGCGGGCCAGGGATTCCATGAGTCTTACATGCTCGATGTACCAGGGTTGGCCGCTATAGGAACTATAAAACTTGCCAAACATGCCCGTAAAATCTTCATGGTGCAAGTGGAGCCAGTCGTATTCCGCCAATTTACCTTGCAAAACTTCCGTGTCGTACAGTACATCATAGGGAATTTCAGCGTAGGTAAGTACCATCGTCACCGCATCGTCCCAGGGTTGCACGACTTCGCCTTTTTCATTTTTATCGGGGGTATACACCGCAATTTTGGGTGCTTTTTCCAATTTAATCACATCCATATTAACCTCTGGATTCAAAATTTCGTTTTGAATCGCTGCAAATTGGGCATCTGCAATGATTTCGAAACTCACATCCCGCGTTTTGCATTCTTTTTCAAAGGTAGGCGTAAACGGAAATACAAAACTGCCCCCTCGGTAATTCAGCAACCACCATGCTTCCACACCCTGGTTAATTACCCAATAGGTGATGCCGTAGGCCTTTAAATGGTTTTTTTGGGTAACTTCATCCATCGGAAGCAGGATGTACGAAGCGCGCACCTGCGATGCAAAGCAGGCGCATAAGGCAAAAACAATCAGTAAACGGCGCATAATATTGTAATTAAGTTATTTGGCAGAAAAAAGTATTTACGGTCAGATCCGCATAGCGCAGACTGTAATTCCCAAAAGCAAATTTACAGGTTTAATTGCGCACATCGGAGTTACGTGGTTGCATTTCACCGCTTTATTGCACAACTACGACGATTTTTCCTGCTTTGTTGGTGGCAATCCGGGTGATTTGCTTTACCCCGTATTTGGAGAGGTCGGCAATTTCAACCCAATCGGCATTTCGGCCTGGTTTGTATTGAAAGAGTTTGGCATTGTTGCCTGCGAGGTAGGTGCCATCCGGTAAAACGCTAAAATCTTCTGTACCAACCGGCATTTTAACGACAATTTGAGCACTTTGTTTGCGCACATCCCATATTTTCAAAAACCAGGTCTGCTCCGTAGATTTGGCAACAAACGCAAATCGATTGTTGGGCAAGGCCACCAAACTCCGACCAACATTGGATGCCACCCTCGACAATTGTTGGCTTTTGATGCCCGCTGTAAATAATTGATGCGGTTGCGGCGATTTTCCTACAATAAAAAGGGCAGCCAGGGTGTCATTCACCCAGCAGTGGTAACCTACATCCGAAATTTTAGAAAATTCTACCCGCCCGTTATCACTCCGATCTAAAGGAAAAGACCAGAGGTGTTGCGCACCGTCTTCCTCCACCCTTATAGCCGAAAATCGTTTGCCACCAGGCATCAATAAGGGAGAATATTCGGCTGTTTTTTCGGTCGCGGTGATGCGCAGTCGGGTTTGTGTGCCCAGGTTGAGCGACCAGATATCTGTTTGGGTGGTATCTTCCGGGGTTTGTACGGTCAGGTATAGTTCGGAGGCACTTACAAAACTAGGCTGATTATTGTATCCTTGTGGGTTAAACTGGCTCAAAAAGCGGGGTGCGCCCGGCTTCCAAATACTATCCGGCCCAATGGATGCCGACAGCAGGATCAGGTCAAAATGATCTAATTGCTGGGCCTTTAAGGGCGAAAGCAAGGCAAAAAAGCATAAAAAACGAATCACGGAGGGCATGTTCATAGAACTTTTACGAGGAGTAACGCTACACCGGATACAAAATTACAAATTCGGGTGGAAAGGGTAGAGGACAAATAAAAAAAGCCTGACGGTACAAGACCATCAGGCTTTTTTGTGGAGGATAACGGATTCGAACCGTTGACCCCCTGCGTGCAAGGCAGGTGCTCTACCAGCTGAGCTAATCCCCCGCGCCCGCCGTAGCATTTGCGAAGGCGGGCTCTTATGATCACCCAAAACCTTATTAAAGGCGAGTATCGCTTTTTGAGAAAATCAGCCTTCGCCGATTATGGTTGTGTGTAGACTAGCCTTTGCTAGTCAGTGCATTAAGTAGACCAGATTTCGCTGGACGATGCAATGAATGGACCAGCCTTCGCTGGACACTGTAGTGAATGGACCAGCCTTCGCTAAAGCTTCGGCTGGTAAAGTAGGGCTAACCAGAGTTGAACTGGTGACCTCTACATTATCAGTGTAGCGCTCTAACCAACTGAGCTATAGCCCTGAACGAATTGAGTATTGATGATGAATGCTCAAAT
>Ga0247831_1001677_pt1 | contig 39976 bp, 20 predicted proteins | sample LaCruzMarch2015__9_FD_192406 | JGI IMG/M metagenome (GOLD analysis project Ga0247831, IMG submission 192406) | Freshwater microbial communities from meromictic Lake La Cruz, Castile-La Mancha, Spain - LaCruzMarch2015_1m | ecosystem: Environmental > Aquatic > Freshwater > Lake | place: Spain...
GGGTCACGAATGCCTCGCGAGTTGGTTTGGTTTCGGGATAAGTGGCCAAGTTGCCACAAGCAAAAACTACCCCGCAAATCAAGCCCGCGCCGCCGAAATCTAACCCCGGTCATGATGGGCGCTTACGCATGTTTGACTCATTACGACGAAAAATTCTTCGTCGGTGATCGAGTTTTATTTCGCAAAGCGGATAGGACTCGCGGAGTCGAAAACGGTTATCGGGGTACGGTGACTAGTCTCAATCGACTCACTAAGACCATGCGAGTGCAGCTCGACACGCCGAAGGAAGGAAAGTCCGCCATTGTCCAAGTCCCGCTTCGTTCCGTTGACGCGGATGCAATCACTCTTGGCGATGCTGCAACGACACACAAAGGGCAAGGAGCGTCCATTGCTAATGCGTACGTGCTTATGGGCGGGGGGATGTCGGACAGGAATATGGCCTACGTCCAGCTTTCACGCGGCAAGGAATCAACACACATTTTTTTGGACGAACACACTGCCGGTCCGGACCTAGTTGATATCGCTCAACGAATAGGGAAAGACCGCACCAAAACACTTGCTCATGAACACGCCAAACAACTTGAACAATCACAGTCCTTTTGACTCACAAACCCCGTTAGGTTCTAAAACATGGACGACTTCGTCAAGCAACTTAAGCACATCTACAACGCGATCTACATTTGGTGCGAATGGGGGATCATGACTTGCTGTCTGGCTTTTGCCATTCCGTATTTAATACTCATTGCCTGCATCCTCGTTGTTCTTCCTTTTTTGTATTTTGCTTTTGCATTGCAAGCTCCGTTTTGGGGGGCAGTGTACATGATCGTCGTCGCGGCAGTGAGTGCATGTACGATATATGCAAAGTACTTCTCAGGAGATGACGACGGTCCGCGCGGGAGCGGGCGAAGCGTCTATGACGAAGACGATTACACTGATTCGTTTGCTGACAATCATCGTGACAGGCCACGAACGCGCTCCCGAATTGTTGATGGCCCCTCAAATCGAAGGGGGAGCTAACATGAGCCGAAACAATCGTAGCCTCATATCCAGAGTGAAGCGAATTTTTGCTGGCCCAAAGCGACAGGCACTTATCCAAGCAATAAGTTCCGATGAGGAGTCTATTCGGTTTGGAAAGATGTTGATTCCAGAGCAAGAGGGCACAAATCACTTTGCCATCATTGGTAGCACGGGCTCAGGCAAAACAACTTTGCTTCGATTGCTCCTGCAATCAGTCCTCCCAAGAATTGCTAATCGGGATTCGAGAGCTCTGATCTATGACGCCAAGCAGGATGCATTGCCGATTCTGTCGGGGATCGTCGATCCGTCGAAGGTTGTGACTTTGAATCCATTCGACACTCGCGGTAGAGCTTGGGATATCAGCAAAGACATCAATGAGCCAAGAATCATGGAAGAGTTTTGCCAGAACTTGATTCCACCAAGAAACGAGAGCCAGCCGTTCTTTACGGATGCATCAAGGAATCTGATGTATGGCGTTTTGTTGAGTTATTTTCTGAGCGGCTTCACCTACTCACTTGGGGATATTTTGCGAGCCCTACGAAGCAGACACCTGCTCTATCAAATACTTCAACGTCATGCGGCGACGAGGCATCTAGTCGAAAACTACCTTGAGAATTCAAGGCTCCTTTCGAACCTCATGCCATCTGTTGGAACTTCGATTCAACCCTTTGAATCCATCGCAGCGTGTTGGGATCATGCTGAAAAATCGATTGCAATTAGAGACTGGTCTAAGGAAAGCTACACCCTGGTATTAGGTAATTCGGAAGTCAGCCGATCATCCATCGACTGCATAAATCGCTGCATTTTCAAACGAGCATCCGACGTAACGCTTGATCAATCCGAAAGCAATACCCGACGTACTTGGTTTGTTTTGGACGAGTTGGCCGATGCTGGAAAATTGAGCGGATTGATATCCCTGGCAAAGAAAGGACGTAGTAAAGGTGCCTGCATTGCTCTCGCGTTCCAAAGTATATCCGGGCTCCGAGACCAAAGTCTGTATGGGAAGTACGGAACCGATGAACTGATGGGGCAGATCGGAACTCGATTTATTGGACGGCTCGAATGTGTTTCGACCGCTGAGTTCATTAGCCAACTAATTGGCGAACAAGAGTACGTCGCAAAATCAACCAGCTACTCGAGCGGAAAAGAATCCAGTACCACGCGAAACTATTCGGTTCAGGTTCGCAAAGCGGTTCTCCCAGGAACACTCCTGGATCTCAAACCGTGCAGCAAAAAAACGGACTAACTGGTTTCTGCATCACCAGATCGTTGGGGACTTTTCGAACACACATCGACGGCGATCAGCTTTTTGATGTGGATCTCGGCAAGATCAATGAGTCCGTGCCTGCGTTTCTTCCTCGCCCACCAACTCAGCAGATCCTTCAGCCGTGGACAGAAGATGAAGCGACAAAATTTGGAGTCGACCTCCACTTTAGGATTCCGAGAAGGACGCCAACAACAAAACAGGAAGCGCCGACGAAAAAACGACGTTCAAAAACAAAAAACAAACCCATTGCTGACCCACTGGAAGGACTCTTTGAATGAATGTTGAAAACGAAATCAAGGAGCACGTAAGTGTTCCTGAAATCCTTACGGTAAACGACGTTGCCAAGCTCCTAAAGCTCTCGATTCGATCCGTTTGGAGGCATGTGGCCACAAACGCGATCGTCAAACCGATTCGGATTGGCGGATCGCTTAGGTGGCGTGCAAGTGACGTTGCAACTTGGCTGGCCTCGATTCCTCACAACGAGAAATCGCTGGAGGAAAATTTGTTGCAAAACCAGATGATCGAATCGAAGGATCACGCTACGATTCAAAGTAAGGAGTCAACATGAGCCCAAATGACAAACTCCTACTGTCGTCGAAAGAAGCGGCCAAGCTACTGAGCATTTCAGAACGGACGCTTTGGACGATAACCAACGCAGGCCAGATTGCTTGTGTGCGAATCCTTGGTGCCAAGAGATACGCACGGACCGATATCGAAAAATTTATCCACCAACAAACGGAACGATCTCCGTCTGCACCACAGCAGGCCGATGACGCTGCAAATTCCTAAATCCCATTCTCACAGATTCAAGTCACTGCGAAAGTTGTCAAAAACATGGCTTCCCTTAGCTCAAAGTCCGACGGTTCACGAGAAATATATTTGGTCATTGGAGACAGACGACCACGAATTCAACTCGGTAAGATTCCAAAGAAGGGTGCCGAACGGATACTCGCAAAGGTAGAGTCGCTGTTGTCAAACAAGACGACCGGTTCCGCACCAGACGGCGAAGTATCTGCGTGGCTCGCAAGTCTTCCCGACAATGACAAGCTTTTGGAAAGGCTGGTAGCACTCGGATTGACGGCGGCTCGACCAAAGGTCGAGGCGGGGGAGGCCGCAAAGCAGACAATCAAAACGCTCGTGGATAATTTTGTCATTCACAAACGACCACTCATAGCGAAGAACTCGCTCGACAAGTTGGAGGGTTCGTTGGCACGGCTGACGGATTTTTTGGGTGACGATCGAGACATCGCCACAATTTCGCTTGGCGATGCCGCAGCGTTTGAATCTTGGGGGCGAAAGAAAGGGGCGAGTGAGGCCCATCAGCGAACGCTCAACCGTTATGCCAAACAGGTTGCATCGCATGCTGTCGATCATGGATGGATTCCATCCAATCCGTTTCGAAAGCTAAAAAGCACCGCGTTGGCTGCAACGGTCAGACACTATGTAAGTGAAGCCGATACTGTGAAATTGCTCGCCGCCTGTCCTAGTCATGATTGGAAGGTACTGATAGGACTTGCCCGCCATGCCGGGCTTCGCGTGCCTAGCGAGGTTTTTTCGCTGACTTGGGAGGACATCGACTGGAAGACGGGTTGTCTCTCGATTGCCAAAAACAAAACCGCTGCCAGGGTGTGTCCGATCGTACCGCAACTTCTCCCTATACTTCGCAAAGCCTGGGAGGAGCGGAAGGGCGAGAAGGTGCTTCAACTTTCAATCAGCAACATTCGAAGGCGGTTTCCTTCGATCATAAAAGCAGCGAAGTTGAAGCCATGGGAAGACATGTTTCAGACCCTTCGAAGGTCCTGTGAAACGCACTTAATCTCGCTTGGGCACCCGCATCACGTCGTTTCGGATTGGCTGGGGCACTCAGTACAGGTGTCTAAAGACCACTACCTCATGGTGACATCTGAGGATTTTGCAAAGGCAACTCGACTTTCGGAGTCCTCAGAGCCATCGGAAAAATCGGGGGCATTTTCGGGGGCAGTAAGCGACCGAAAGGGGGTGCAAGAGCCTGCACAGCGTAGAAAGGAGCCAAGAACGATAAAGCCTAGAAAAGCAAAAAGCCCTGGAAATTTCCAGGGCTTGCGAGGTCTTTCGACCAAATGCGAAGCTCCCCGAATCGACCCTGATAAGGCACCTTCCTAGGTAGCCGTTGTACACTAAACTGATGCCAGCATGGGTGTTGTACGTTTTCAAGACTGATTCGGTTGTTTTTCTCGTTTTGCCGCGTTACGGAAAATCGGCTTAACAGCCACAACTCTCACAAAGAAGGCCCAACGTGGAGATCGCACAAGTGTTGAGCGATACGGCGGCGCTGGGAACTAGCCTCGGAAACGTGCAAACGGAAAATCTGCTACTTCTGAGCGGACTCCCCAAAAGCGACGTGGTAGATGTCTTGGTGTACCATGCTAACAATTTCGTCGCGTTTGTTTCGCCAGCGATCGTTGATCGGGCCCGGGATAGAGAGTAGAGATCGAAGTGAAGAGGCAAGGCCCCCAGACCAAATCCGATATCCAGTGAGGAAGGAACGGCGAATGGCCGAATCAATCTGCTGTCGAGCTTCATTTTGGCGAAGTTGTAGGTCCCCGAACATGATTAGGTCCGTATGTTGATCACGGCTCACTGCCGAAGAGTCTTGCCGATCCTCGTAGAATTCACGCAGAACTGGAAGCCCCACTCCTCGGTGCAATCGTTCCATAGAAGACTGTTTTGACAATGCATGTCGTAGTATCTCATATGCAACGTCTAGTTCAGACGAATGCGATGGAACACACAAGTACCAATCGCCAGCAACAGCCGCTCGCTTCGGCAACATTCGCAGTTCTATGCTTCCTCTCTGATCCAGTTCGATTGATTGCAACATCTGCTGGGCAGTGCTCAACCAATGCCGCCAAACGACGGCATTCGCGTCAACGGAGCAATACTCGGGTGATTGCCCTATTTCCGTCGCACGCAGTTTCCGCTGAAAGGCTGCGTGTCCTAATCGCCAATACAATTCAGCAGCATTCTTAAGGAGTTTGCACGGATCATCACTTTTGCCTGCAAGCAAACTGACCAATTCCGACTCTACTCTTCTCGGCGGCTCCTGAGTCGCGTCACTCAAATTCTCCAGCAAAAGTGCTCCCAAAATCTCCAAAAAGAGACAATTAAAATTCTCGTCACTAGCTTTCGGAAAATCAAAGAACACATTTTCTGGATTACTCAAACGATGTTCATCTGCTCGATCCGCTAGCCTGCTCCACGATGAAGCCGTTACATCATCAACGTCAGAATCGCTTCTCGCAAGAAGCACCCCAAAATCCGCGTAGTAAGGAAACCCGAGCCATTTTCTTCGATGCGTTAACCCAACACAGAGCGAAGCCAGAAATTGATGATTGTCTGATCTTCTCTGCTGTCGCTCATCGCGTACACTATCTCGAACTTCACACTCATCAAGGAATGCAATTCCTGCAATCGAATCTGTATCGAGGCGAGAGACATTTCGTTTTTCGTGCGGTTCAATACGCGGAACCTGGAATTCGTCCATCTGAAAAATGTGGAGTTCATCGATGGATGACGCGTTTGCAAGCCGTAGAGCACCACCTCTATAGACTTCAGATTGTGACTCGATATGAACACGATCTGACAGAGTTGTGCTGATAGCCGCCCTCCATCTGTTGTTGTACTTTGCTTGCTCAGCCGATTCGGCATGCAAGAAGAGCCGAATTGGCAACGCACTGGATCTTCCCGCGCTATCGACTCGCAGTAAGCCACCGGTTTTTCGAATTGACAACCTGTTTCCAAAGATGCCGATTTCGAACTTTTGGCTGATGTGCTCCATGCTGCGTGTCTTTGTGACTCGTAGACTGACTCGGCGTTCTCCCTGAAAGTCAAACTGTTCGAAAAACAACTTTGTATCGGCGCAGTCGATGATCGGACGTTGAACATCAAACTCCATCCATTCTCTCACCGCACCGCATACAAACAGACATGTCTTGCCGTACCTTCTCATCAAGTTGACAAGAGTATCAGGGAAAGTTGTATCTTGGCGAATCAAAGGACAGCTGAACTCCCAGTGAGCTATGTTAGTTATCATTACGCGATCAATCAAACCACCAGCCTTGCGAGTTTCGATGAACTTGTTTTCGATTTCTTGAAGGACCATTCCGGGATGGATATGCCCCTGCGGCAAACTACAGATGACAATATCATCAGGCGCTTTGTAAACTCTATTCGGTGAACGGTGCCTTGAGTTGACGTACTCTGCAACCCATGGACTCCTCAATTGGTACTGAAGTGACTCCTCTGATTCCCGAGCTGCCACTAAGAGTGATTTAGGCTGCAAATTCGTTCGATTCTGCTGGCCCAAATCAGAATTCAGAAGGAACAAAATGCCAAGCTGTGTCTTGAATGATCCAATGTTGCCTTGAAATGCAAGTACATCGCCTCGCATTACCGAGTTCTTACCAAGAATTCGATCCAGCACAGGAAACCCAAATTCTGACTTGCTGTCTGGACGAAGAAGACGACGATGGCGCAGCTTTTCATCCACAGCCGAAGGCGAAGGGAAAATTCTAAAGCCCTCGCCAGCAACTACCGCGTACTTGTGCGTTCCTCGGTGTTCGCGCTGAAGTCGTGATTTCTGGATCTCGATATTGCGCATCGCGAAGCCATGAAAATGCTCATCGGAAAGATGGATGACAGTGTCAACCACGTTCTCTTCAAACAACGTTTCGTTTGAGCGGTCAGTGCTTGCCTCTGCTACAAACAGAATGTTGATCCCCTCTCTCTTCAATCGAGTGACTACATCAAAAAAACGGCCCCGCAACTCACTCACAGTAGCAGGTGTAATTTCTCTGTGAACAGAATTCACAGGATCTATTGCAATGAGTCTTAAGCCACTTGCACCTAGCACTTTGGAATCACTCTCAAGGCCGTCTAAAAACTCCTCATTGGATTGCTTCGCTCCATCGAGAATCGCCAATAGTCCAGACTGACGTTGGTGCGTTTGGCTTGACATGAAGTTTGCGATCTCTTTAGGAGTAGAGCAAACTACTGCATTTGGCGCATTGTCGAACGCTCCAAAAGAATCCAAAAGGTACCTACAATCGTTTGGAGATTGCTCGAGTGCAACATATCGTGATCGACCGCCTTTTCGCGTTACTTCCGCGCATAGTTGCAGTGCGAGGGTCGTCTTACCAGTTCCAAATCGCCCTTTGATCAATATGGCTCGGCCTGGAGTAACACCACGTTGGCGTGGCAGCTTGTTAGCAAGAATGAGCCCCCCTCCAAACAGTTCGTCGAAACCAGGAATGTTTGTTTGAATCCCAAACAAACTACAAAGAATGAAGTCTATGTCGCTCTCCGCTGTATCAATAAAGACTTGACTATTCTTGTATCCAAGAGAGAAATATCCGACGAATCGAGCTGCTTCGAAATAAAGGGACGGGATATCTATGCCTTTGGGAACTCTTTCTGCGGGAATGCCTTTTGCCAGACAAGCTTTCCATGACAAAAAAAGCTCATCGACATCACAAGATACTCTGTTCGCATTTCTTGCTTGATGCTCGATAATAAACCGGTTGACATCGTTCGAAATCTCGCGAAGCGGGCCGACGAAGTCTTGCATTACGTTACAACGATAGAGTTCTCGAATATTACTTGCAGCAAAAAAGCGGATGTCTGAACTTCTAAATGATGGAAGAAGTTTCTCCGCAAGCGCAAACGGTCGACGAAGCCACTCACGTGCGCTAAACTTGTCTGGTGCCTCGCAGCAATCTGCAATTCGAGTTGAGAGCGACTTGAGCCGTCCTCCAGCAAGTAGAAATTGAACGCGTTGCTTTAGGTCGAACGCATCGTTCCTGAGGTACTCCTGAAAAAGAAGTCTATCGAGATCTACAAAAATTCGAACTGCCGATGAAAGACTGCCAAGCTTCTCAACGATCTCAAAATCCAAACTTCGCCGCGGTTCCGCATTTGTTTCCATAATTACTCTACTTGGCTGTCTCAAGAATCTTGCGTGGCTTACTCTTTCGCCCTCCAAGAATCGGAACGTGATTTTTGAGGTGGTCGCGCAGAATAGATTGTCTGAGCGGATCAACGCGATGGGTATGCGCATAGGTCTCAACTAGAGCAAGTAAGTGTTGCCACTCTAAGTAGTAGCTCTCAATTGCAATGTTTAAGATGAGGTTACCGTTAGATGCCATGACCATCGAAAAAATATTTTTTGCGATCCAAAATGTTGGTTCGGAGAAAAATATGGGGCTGCAGTATTCATTCATTTCAAGCCGATACTTACCCTTTGTAGGATCAAGATCCGCAAGAACCGTTACTGCCTCTATTGACGCGAGCGCGTCATAATCACGCGCAGCATGAAACGCTTGTTCAAATCCACGGGACTGATCGAAAGAGAAGGTCTTCAAAATGCTATTTCGCCTATGTAGGAGATCTGCATTTGTTGCTCGTTTGGGCGCGATGTTGGGCGAGGAAGGCTGCTCCAACTCGACGGCCAGTCCAAGCTCGGCTAATCCACTGTGCAATTGTTGGCATACATGCAGAGGAGCTTTTTTTAGGTAACTGCCAAGCAAACGAGATTCGACGTAACGAATTCCATGAGTTTCTACAAAGTACCACATTAGATTGTCGATCGCATCTACGATTGATTCGTGATAGTGGAGATCGTCCATTAGAGCAAACGCTTGTTCCGGGTGATATCTTGCTAATGCTTCCGCAATAGTTGGAGCAATCCCATGCCTCCCGTCGAGAAACGCAAGCCAGTATTCTGGATGCTCAAGAGGTTGCATGCTCACATAAGTACGCAGCCATTGCTCCAGTCGTGATGTTTCATCTGAACCGCTGTTTGCGAGGTAGTTAACAACTTCGCGCGTGGCTCCCATTAGGGACGAAGTGTAAAGACCCCGTGCTGTACTACAGACAGAGTGCATTATGAAGTCGGTAAGCTGGCATTCCCAGGGCGATTGATCTTTTGACTTGCATTTTCCTATCAGTTTTGCAGTAATGGCGATTAAGAACACATGATCCGTTATCGACCGTTGACTTAGAGCATCCTTGAGTAGCAAGGCCACTGAACTTCCATGCTTGTTAGACCAAGGCTGAACCAGAGGCTCGGCGTTTGGTATATCAAGAATCAGTTGCAGGATTGACTCCGCCTCACTTGAGTCGGATTGCTCAATCGCGTCTAAAAGCATTGCCAAGGGTGAATGCTCAGAGGTTAAACTGTTGGTCAACTCAATTCCTCCACTCGTCCACGCAGAAACTCACTCGTAATAACCTCATGCACACATTCATATGCGCCAGTTTCATGTTTGCAGTCGTTGCACGGCATTGTTCGTCCGAAGGGTTCGTCTCTGGGGCAGACGCAAAAGTAGTAGTTCCAGTCTGATCCCGCATACGCATCAGCTATAGTAGCTACGCGGGGAGGCGTTGCCGCGGGCAAGGAATATCTCAATTTCACCCAACTTTTGCCGTCAAATTCTAGCCCTAACCTACAGCAAAAATGCTTCGAGTCGCTTGGAAGCCCCAAAAAGGGATCTGTTGATCCGGGAATAAAAGTACTCCACATATGATAATTACCCAGCTTGACGTTTTTGGGTAGTTTCCTGCGTTTTGCAATATTCCCGCTGCTAATCGAAATGGACTGTTTGGTTGCTTTTGCGCAGTTTTCCGCTAGCTGTTCACTGCGCATTATTCGACCAAAAATAGTGGACCCTAGATCTATGGATTTTGTTAACTCTGGCCCAGTCAGAGTAAAGTTTTGAAAAGCGAGCGCCGTGAACCTAGTAATTGAATCAGGAGTGGGGGCAACCGCTTTCATGACATCAAAAAGATAATGCCAGCCAAGCCCTAGAAACTGATGTTCACACTCAATATTCCTTATTGCCTGCTTTCCTTGGCCAGTCCTACCGAGAGCGCTGAGCCGACCCTCAATCACTTCGTGAGATTCCTGGTCCAAGAATCGACTCTTTGCCTCGTGCAGCGTACAGGTCGTCAAGAGGTTTCCCACCATCAATTTGTTACGGGTATTGGCAACTATATCAAAGAACTTGGCCCAGGCGTCATGCACCAACTGAATAGACCTGTATGCAGTCCCGGGGCCATTTACGGCCCTCCCAATTTTGTCAATCTTGGTCTTGTCCGATGAGGAGAGACAGAATGCTTCGAAAGCGTCTTTCATCGTTACTCGCTGGTTCATCCAAGGTTCCTATTCGTTTTTGGCGGTCTTCTATCTTGTTCGTCGCCTACCTTATGGGCTGTTTGAACAATGCGAACATCTTTTCAATTGCGTTGATCTCTTCGGTAGAAGACTCACCAAGTGCTTCCTGGATTTCCTTCTTGCTCTGAGCATCGATCTTCCTAGTAGCGGTAAGAAGGCTAACGTCTCGCTCTTCGTTGTAATAAAAGGGCGAAGTTCGAGGCTTCTCGGGACTGGTGTCCATCTTAGCTCGTTGGGCAATCAAGCCCCCTGCAACTAGATTTGTGAGTAATTTTGGTCGCCTTTCTTGATCGACTTCTAGCCCCCAAGTTGACAGTACAACGATTGAGCCCTCACCCCAACTCGCGTATATGTTCAAAGTTTCTCCATCGGTCATTGGGTACCCGCTGATGCAAATCAAGACATCTACACCCAACTGTCGAACAGTAGGCTGGAGCTTCAACTGGAGTTTATCAGATCGCAGGTACGTAACCTTGTCATTACCAGTTCCATGGACTTGCCAACCACCAATCGGAACCGAAGGATCAACAACAATGAATTCATAGGCAGTCTGGGCTTCGTTCCATTGTTCCACAAGTCCTTCTAGTTCCGGATACTCATGCTGAATGTCCCAAACTCCTATTTTGACGCGTTGCAAGAGATCCGAACGTCGAATTGATGCAGGCGTGACTCCAGTGAGTATCACGCCAGTTCTTGCCATAGGCTTGCAAAACTTTGCATTTGGGTCTCGCGCGTAAACTACCGGTACAGCCCAGTCGATTGCTTCGCCAGCTAGTGAGTAATTTACAGCGATCCGCGACTCCCGTGCCGCATCTCCGACTGTCAATCCCGCAGCTAGCGACCAATAGAAATGCTGAGCAAATGAAGTAGCGGACACATCCAATACTTTGAATTGATTTGCTACGACAACAGGCATGCCCCCCGCAACGACTGCTGGTGCCACGCCGCGATTAAAATCGGCGCGACCACCACGAGCCGTTTCGCAGGCATTGAGAAATAGTAGTCGGACACCTCTCTGGCAGAAGATACTCCGAAGGTTGTTATCGTTCACTTTCTGAACATTTCCAGCATCATCTTCGAATAGGAGTAATCCTTGTTCCCGTTCAACGTCAAACTCTCCATGCCCTATGAAGTGAACCACATCAAAGTGTTCAGTAGAAAGGCGTCCATGTAAAGTATTCGGGGTCGCGCGCGTGAGTACGTCAACCTCTGCCATTCCTGCCGCGATCAGGGGTTCGAATCCACGACGGATTACAACGATTTCTTCGTCGACTGAAAGCTTTGCTTGTCCAATCGGCTGGGCGACTACAACTAGAATACGCAGGGCTCCAGAGTGAGGTTGCAAGTGTTGTGCAGGTACTGCCGTCAAGACGTTTCGAACAAACTGGACATCTTCGGTCGTGAGAAATGATCTACGCATAGGGTCATAGGCAAATTCCCAAGGTTTATCGGCAACCCACGGAATCATGGAAGTGAATATAATATCAAGACGACGTCCGTTTGAACGAGCTCGAGCTTCGTCGTAGAGGCGACGCACTCGTCCAGGGAATAGTGTTTCAAAAAGTTGCGTTCCAAACATTATCAGCTCTTGATCGGACGGCAGAGTACTCCCAGGATTTGCATCGACATAGGATTGAAGACGCCTTTGCATACTTATAATGTTATGCCATTCTGGTCCAGCAGAGCCGCGAAGGTAGAATGGCTCAAGAATGCGAGCGCTTCCGAATGTTGCAAGCATTTGTGCGGAGGCGTGTTCTTCGATTGAGTCTTCAGTTAATGACTGGCGACCTCTTCGCTCGCGTCGTTGCTCTCCAGTTTCATGTTCTGGTAAAAGCACCAAGTGAAGAGGTGGCGCATCTCCGTCGAATACCTCCAGGCCGGTACTGGCATTGGATGGTACCCTTGGGGTTATACTCGTGTATTCTCCGGAAGCTCTTTCGGCAAAGGTTTCAACTGAAACACTGGTGTCTTTTTGAGTGTCGAGATTATCAGACAACCGTGTTGAGGCAGTAGCTGCGTTGTTCGCTCGTCGATTCGGAAGTGATCGATCTACTGCAATCCTTGGTAGTTGCTGAGGCTTGTCGGTGAGCGCCCTGACGAGAAATTCAACCGTTTCGGGGCGATCAAAGAAGTTGATGTGCGAGACCGTTCCGGGTAACGAAGGCAACAAGTTGCCGCCAACTCCAAAACAACCGACTCTGTCGCCAGGAATAAAGTCAGTGCTACTCTTGCCAGTGCGCCAGCCGCCTTCGGTTGGGACGACAAGATCATTCGCGGTTGCAAACACCGCGTCCGCTCCGACGTCGATTGCTCGCTGAACGATCCCGTCTTCAGCTCTATAGTTGGCAACGAGTGCGGAGTAGACTCCAGCAGGCGGGCCGGGATCGTCCTGCATTGCCGATATGGTCTCGCCGCCCGCATCCATTGCCCCGATACCAGGTATTCCTCCTGCAACACGATTTGCAATCCAAACGAGACCATCCGTAATCCAACTAGCTGCTTCGCTCCATGGATTGTCGGGAAACATTTCCAGCAGATTTGCCATCCAATTCAGCAAGTGTTGCCAGCGGTCGGGAGTGGCAAGAGGAGTTCCGTCGTTGGGTGACGCTACCAAAACCGCTTTGCCAACCTTTAATCGGCCCGCTGAGGCACCAAGTATGTCCTGTCGTTCCACCAGTGTCCGCAGAACGAGGCCGCCTCGAGAGTGCGTCGCGACATCGAAGTTATAGACCTGCGATGCGTCCAGAGCTTCCAAGAGCATTTGTGCATTTTGAGCTGGCGTGCGACTGAGCGAAAAATGATTGAATGCGTAGATGCGGCGATCGTATTTGGCTCCGACGCGGCTGAAAAAGTCGGATTGTGCTAGCGAAGCGTAGGCCGTGGCTGCGTTCGAAAACGTCCCGTGCAGCAACAAAAGAGATCGCTTCTCTGGCTGCGGAATTGCAGGCTGCAATCTGCCAGCGATCAGGCTGTCACGGGTCACTAGATGCCATCCTTCCTGGCGACCAGCAGACTTCCACGCACGCTCTTCCCAAGCCCGAACCAACGAAGGCATAGCAAGATCAGTTAGCTTTCCCGCTATCTTAAGTACTATGGCGCGAACGACTTTGCCAATAGGGCCTCTGCGAGTTCCTTGTAATGATGAACCACGTAGTGCGACGCGAAACCGGACAGAGTTACTGCTCTTTCCACCTCTCCGTATCGCTGCAATTGCTTCAGGGGCGTGAAATGAAATTGCGCCTGACGGATGTCGAATAGCCAGTACACTAGAATCACCACCAGGAACTTCAGCGTCGAAAACCAATTCTGAATCATTTCCACTTCCTCGGGTTATTCGGGAAGGTGGAGATACCAAAAACTCCTTGACAATTGAAATGCGACTGTCGTCGATAAGCCTATCAATGATATCAGCGGAATCATCTAGGCTTAAACCACGTCTTTGCTTAGCCCTGGTCACCTTTTTTCGCACTGACTGGATCTCTTGGATGTTCCAGTCGTCGCCACCCGACCATTTTGCGTTTTCTGTCATGAGGTCCTATTATCGCGCTGGATATCAAAATGCTTGAGTGTATGCAAGAACACGAAAACAAAACCTTTTCTTTATGCGGAGGTTGGCTTTGACTTCTCGTCGACTACGTTTACCGTAACGTCATTTGAGCGAACGTTTATGGTAATCTTTCCTGAAAGGTTCATTTCGAGTCGCCGATCTGATTCTCCAGTATTTATATCGCGTTTCGAAGGCAGCGGTTGAGGCGTAGTACCAAATAAATTGTCGATCATTTCTTTGATATCAGGTCTATTTCCGATACGTTCTGTTCGGGGTCGACCAACCGCGTCCTGCTGTGGTGTTCCTGTGGTCCGCAAAAGTTGTGTAGCAGTTGCAGGATTCAGTAGAGCTCGTCCATTTGCCCGAAGGATGCCCTGAACGCTAGCCAAAGCACCGACGACAATTGGCGAAGCACTTGAAGTTCCACTGAAAGTATCTGTGTACCACAAGTTTGAATCGCTTCCTCCTTGCAGATCTCCATATCCAGCTGTAGTAACTTCGCGGCCCCATCCTTGGACATCGACCCGCTGCCCGTGGTTGGAAAACCCGAGTCGCGATCGGTCAGGACCATGATCACGACCGTGAGTGCCCGGAGGTGGAGCACCTGCCCCAACCAAAATGGCACCTGACTGTGGGTTGGCTAAATTGAATGGGTTACTCCAGGACGCAGGAAATCCTGGTGAAGGAATGTTGTAGATTCCATCGTCCAAATTGCGTGCTCCGTTACCAGCTGCTTCAACGACGATTATGCCGCGAGCGACCGCATACTGAATGGCAGCAAAATCGTCTGGCCACCACTCAATTGCAATGTATCCGTCCTGTCCAGCGCCACTCGCTCCCGGTCCCGAACGATGTATCTCAAGCAACAAAACATCCCCGGCAGTAAGTCGATCTGCTGCCTGACGAATGACGCTTGCTGTCGGTAGCGTGAGGAAAGATGCTGCACTAACTATCGCGTCACTGCAAATGCCGATTATCCCAAATCCATTGTCATCGCCGCTGAATTCGCCCAAAACCGCCGTTCCATGATTCGTATCAGGATGGTTTGTACCGATAACAACACCCCCTTGATTTCGGCCCAGATCTTCATGAGTAAAATTCCATCCCCATTCACAATCAATTATGCGAATACCTTCTCCGCGTCCTCCAAGAAATCGCCAAGCATAACGAGCATCGATACCTGCTGGCGCAGCGTCCAGATAGATTTGGCGAAGTGAAAAATCAGGTGTTGCAGCCGGTGCTTCATTTGGACTTGGCTGCATGTCGTTTAATTCGGGTGGTTCACCGGCAGGCTTTACATAGGCCGCAGCTACTTCGTCAAGTTCCCGCAACCTCTCTGCCAGTTCATCCAACTTCTCCTCAGGTCCATCCACATGATAAAACGTATCCATCGAACTAACGGATGCTGAGTTGGGTAGTGTGGCTGTTCGCGTTCGCACCCTTGCCTCCGTATTTCCGAACAATGGCTGGATGCTGATTCCCGGTTCCGCAAGCAATTTGGCGAGCCCGCTGGTGCTGGGCAGCATCGATCGCACGCCAGAACGCGTTAAGTCAAATGGAACTGTCGGCTCTCTCAAAAGAATGAGCTCCCGTTTGCCTCCCATAGAGCTCTTCGTCCGAACCAATGGTTCTTTAGAAACAATTCTTTGAGCTGGTCGTTTGCGTGCCATAATTTAACTCATTTTCCTGCTTAAAAGGTTTGAAAGTATGGTAGATGACAATGTGCTGAAATCGCTACGCGCCTACTTCGGTGGCTCGTCATGTGGCTTAATGTACGCAGCAGTTACCGAAGGAAGCTCGAGAAGCTTCCCGATCAATTTGTTTGCTTCCATCTCGGACGCAATGGTCGCATAAAAGTGCGTGGCCAGTTCGGGATCATCAATTCCAGGATGCAGCGGAAGCAATTCGATTTTCAATTGCCCTAGCTGGTTCATTAGAGCATTCGTTGACCTGCGCACAGTTCGTAAACTGTTTAACTCCCGAGCCGCCTCAGGGCTAAGGTGTACGGTTACTTGCATTGCACGCTCCAGTACCTGCTTTGTTGGCATGTGGCATACGTCTCCATATTTCTATCTCTTGAGCCGTAGCCGAAGAACTATTCGTGGCCGACATCATCTATTTATCAACGTTCAATCTCACAATCATCCAGATCTGTTCGATGTCTTCTGTCTTCCGATCCGCTTGAAGTTTCCAATCTTGGAACTTCACGGGCCCGTCGGTTGTTGTTTGACACGGCACACCGCCTACTTGCGAATTCCCTAAAACGTGTTCGTTCTGTCCTATCAACTTTACGTTCAGTCCGTCGAGAATGTTTCCGGATGACACGAAGAAGACGTCTTGTGCTGAAACATCCTCGATGTCGTTTCGTGACGCCAAGTGTGGCAGGCGGTCGAAGATGTTTCCAAGGTGAAGTTCTCGTTTGCCACCGTTCGCGTCTCCCTTTGCAAAACGATTCCATGCGCTAGAGAAGTCGTGCTTCAAGTCAAACAAAGCGAAAAGGCCATGATCACGCTCAAGTTGCTCTGCTTTTGCAAGGTAGTCCTCAAGGTATTCCTCTACATGTTGCTTGAGTGTGTCGCCTCCATCAACGGAGGTGTAGCGAACGTGCAAGATGACGTCCGTAATGGTGTTGTAATTGAATTGTCGAATCTTTCCGGGAAGTTGGATTCGCCATTTGCTGATTGCACCTGAACCTTCAAATGGCATATACCTCTCATCACGGAAATTCAATTCGAAGACTCCTGAATCCTGCTGCGCTTTGCTGGCCGCAATCGCTTTGATTGGAACTGAAGTCGTAGCGAATCTATCGTCATCTTCATCGATTTTCTGAGGATAGTCTGATGCACTGGAAGCATTTGGTTTATATCGGAATTTGTGTTCAATCAGACGAAGTGTGCAATTAAGACTCGTGTGCGGTCCGACGACTGCAGGTATCGAAATCGCAACGGATTTGATTCTTCTTTTGTACTGACCGGGGAAGTCCATGTCGAAGAGCGACTCGGGCAACTCGATTTCGCACTGACCGTTCTCGCGGAGTGCGGCAAGGGCGAATGGATTCAGCTGGCGAACTGACACGTCCTTTGTGACTTCGAAATCGTGGCCTCGCTCTTCGTGGTAGACCAGTTCCAATCGCTTAAGCGCCTGGTGCAGCTTTTCACCAGCGAAGAAGCCATCACGTCCTGGTGACCAGTATCCCGGCTCGATGAAGTTTGTCGTGGACAATCCGCGCTCGAAGCGGAAGACCTTCTCGACTTTGCGAGCCAGTTCGTAGGCGAGCTTGTAAGCGCTATAGTGAAGGTTCCGAAGTTCGCCCTCCATGTAACTGTAGAGCTGGGTTGCCGTGTATTTCGTGCGGAGGTATTCGTCGACTTCCTTCGCATTTGCTATTTGCTTCTTCTGATTCTCGATTTCCTTCTCTGCAATCTTTACGCGAATATCTGCAGCCAAGATCTGGTTATCGATATTCTTGATTTCGTAACCCGCAGCATTTGCCTGTTGAATTCGATCTTGAATTTGACGCTGAAATCCTCCGAGGCGAGAGAACCTCGAGGATTGATATGAAACCTCGTCCGCATCTATCCGCTTGGCTCTTGCGATTGCCTGAAGCCTATTCGCTATGTGCCCAGTACTAATCGTAACACCGAGCCCCCAAAACTGTATATTCGCTGCAATTGTAGGAAGCGCGTGGATCTCAGCCGCTCTGTGCTCTATCGAGCCAATCTTCTTTTGACGATCCGATGCATCCTTAGCCTTGTCCAATTCCTGCTTCTCAAACTGACTAAGCTTCAAACCGCTATCATCAACTGGGGAGTCGATCAGATTTTGCAATTCTTTGAAGTCCGATTCGAAGTCCGGAAGAGCGTTTGAATCCTCGCCGATCAACTCAAGGTAGTGACGCAAGCGGTACTCTGGACCCTTTCGACTTTCCTTCAGTGCAGCGAGCGACCTCTTCGCTTCTTCAAGCTGTTCATTGCGCACGGAAAGAATAAGTTCCTGAATGGCTGCATCGTGTGAACTTCTGAGAGCAGTAAGTGACTCTGCATCTTTCTTCTCTTTTGCCGAAAGAAAGGCCGCTCCCAGTGTTTTTACTTCAGAACACAGTTCGAGTGCTTTTTGCATCAAGTAGGTGAATCGGAAATTCGGCATCGGGCTGTTCAGATCATTCAGAACACTCGAAAGGCTCAACCCTTGGGCAGCCGCTTGAACGAGAAGGGCCGGGTCAATCGGCGGCTCAAACAACGGCAGTTCTCGGAATACACCATTGATATCCTGGCAATGACGGATTTTGAATAGCCTGTCATCGATAAGTTCCCGGAGTTCTTTCACCTTCGGGTTGTCTGGGATGCAAAAGTAAAGGGTTGAGGCAAATCCAAGAACGTTGGATTGTTGCACATCACCGTTGTCGACGTCACTCTCAACTCTTGCTTCCTGCCGTACGGTGCCTAGTCGAGCATTTGGGAACGCGAGTTCCAAATTGACTATAGCGTTCGAAAATGCATCCCACTTGTCCAGGAGATCAAGATAACTGCGAGGACGAATACTGCCTCGCTGAGGCACGTGTTGACCTGCAGGACCAAATATATTGGAAGCCGTGATATAGTATTGGATTGCAATGGGAAGCGTTTCGAGCGTGTTCTGCCGGAAGTAGTAGTCGCCGATAGCAATCAGGGCCTCGATGTACTTCATGACGGTCCACTTCATATAGACCTGCGGACCTCGGTCACGGGCAATTTGATGAGGTTGGAACGGATTGTCTCGCCAGTTTCTGATTTCAGCATTTGGCTGACCTGGTTCGAGTTCGAGCAGGTCCTTTCTGATTGTTCCAAACGCAGTCGTCTCTCGGAAGGGACGAAAACGCCAGAAAGCGTTGGGTTGAGTTGAAGTTGTCATGGGGTCAAACACAGCATGGATGGCATTAAGCGCCTCGTCAAATTGCTGGGTCTTCAAGAACAAATCACTTGCCAACATGGGTGCATGGAATGCAGTTTCCCAGTTGTAAATCGCGTTGGGGAGTTTCAATTCGTGAAAGTCTTCCCCGGGAAGCTTTCCGAATGCTTCCGCTGCGGCGTCACTTCCGAGATTGACATTGTAGAAATCGAAGATCTCGCTAAGTTCCTCTTTTCGTGACACAGACAGCACTTGTTGCGCCAGAGAGTTGCTGAGTTTTTGGCGATCATTGGTTTCGTGCGTGAGGCCAATCACGCTATTATACGACTGCCCCGTCGTTGCTACCGGTGCATTCGCATTTCGCAAAACACTCTGGCGCGAATACATTAATGATCCAGCATAATGAAATGCTGTGTTCCTGGGCACTGAAGTCGATACCCCCCAAGGGTAGAAAGAGTTACCATCAAAGCCCATCGAACGAACCAACTGTTGTTGATGGTATATTGCAATCGTCAGCCGACCTCCGCTATCGGAAACGGTAAAGCTATAGGGTGATACTTGCTTTATAACATTCCATTGAACCTTCTTGTGCCATCCAATTTTCCCTTTCTCGCCGTCCTTGGGCGGCTGTGAACCTTCCAGATTTTGGAAATCGCTCCACTCCCTTCGTGTCACGTCCTGCACGACGAACTCAGGATTCGCGTCATAGAAAATCAAGGGAGAATCGTCAGAAATCCAATCGTCCCCGACTTGCCGGTAGAGTCGTAAGCCAAACTTCAAGCGAGATGACTGATTGTCTTTCTCGCCCGGAAATTCAGCCTTTTCTCTATCCGATGGCGTTTCCCAGCGAGACTCATATGGTGTGGGAGTCTTGAATTTGTAGTAATTCGACCAGACGCTAAGTAGCGTCTTTTCTGGAACCTCCTCGATCGCGGGTGCAAGTACGTAGAGATTTTCCCGCCACATAAAGGGAACAACAAACGCCTCGCGACTTCCATCATACTCGTGGGTTGCAATATCTATATTGGCCTCGTTCCATGCATTCCAACAGCGAGTTTGGCCATTGAATGCACGAATATAGTATCGAAAAGGCTCGGTCCATGTTCGCGCAACGATATGTAGGTTAGTGAACTGAGTTGTATCTCCGACCAGACGCGGATTTTCTGCATAAAGCCCAACAGGCTTCAGGCTGGCTACCTCAGCTGTTCTCTCAACGTAGGCCCGGAGATTTCCAGCATAGCTATCGGGTGCAAGATCCTGTTGCAGGCACTCCGACTCAAACTCTTTGAAGAATTGACTCTTGTCGTCGCGGAGTTCAGGGCGAATCCAGTTTTCTGGATAGAGGAATACTTTTCGGTTTGCCTCCCACACACGGTACTTTTGCATCCATTCCCAGCGCTTACGATCGACTGCTCCCGGCATCAGGCCATATCGTTTCTCCAAGCCAATGAGGATTCGATGAATAAAGAGTTGCACGGATGAAATGGCCTGCTTGAGCCGTGATGTCTTCATGCAGGTGTCCATCTGCACGTCAATCAGGAAGAACTCGAACAACGTGTTCGCGTCGGTGACTCCCCATTCGACTACGGCGTCCTGAACCAATAGATACGCGACTAGAGCGTTTTGCTGGTTCTTTCGCAACTTGTCATTTAATGGCTTAACCGCCTGCTCCCAGCCTTCCTGATCGAATTTCGCACGAAATACACTTCGTGCATCAGCCGCGACTTCGAGCGACTTCTCAAAGTTCGATGAGGGATCGGCCCAATTGAAGAGTCTGGATGACTCGGTTCCGATTCTATTCATAAGAACAAGTGCGTCGTGTAGTCGATGCAGGTTCTCTTCGTTCCGAAAGTGGATAGGATCGCGGAGATCGAACTGGCTCTCGTGCAGAAGCAAGTCGATGTGACCTTTGTTCCATCCCGTGGCAGCACTGATTCTTGAAGCAAGCTCTTCTTTGGGATCGGCAGCGGCAGTCATAAAATCGAATGCGTTGGAAGGGAATTCTGCTGGATTGTCAGCCCAGAGGAACAAATCGATCAACGTAAATGGACGATCAGTGCGGAGGTCGGCATAGGAATCGATGCGTTGCCAGAGCGAAAAAGTGATGTCGTTGAAATCGTAGAGGTCATCACCACCTTCCGTCTTGTAATCCTGCCAAAAACGGATCGCTGCGGACGATAGCTTGAAGGCAGCTACAAGTTGCCCAGAGCGATCGAGTTTTCTCAAGACTTTGATTTCGTTCGGTTTTGCCACAGGAAGTAGCGACGACGCGGGGATACGAGCGCGTGTAGACGTGCCAGTCTTCCACTGAAGCGTTTCAGCAGAGCGACCTGGTACATTTAAATGGTGCAGTTCGGAGGTAAGGCTGACAGGGTCGGTGTACCAGACCCTATCGGGATCCTGCTGTTGGAGACGCAGATCCGATTCCTGATGCTTGAATTCAACCTCCTCGCGTTTGCCGTTAGGTCTAATCAGCCAAATGGAAACTGGCTTCTTTGCTCCCCTGTCGAAAAATCGATATTCGGCCGCCTGACTAGGAAATAAGTGCCCCTTCCAATCTCCATCGATAGGCTGGGTCCGCATCGCTTTGATCGTATCGACCGCGAACCGGCCGCCTTCATCATCGTCGACAATGATCTCGCTTATAAGGCACTCGGCCTCCGGAGCGGGAATACCAATCAATTCCGCAACTGCCGCTACGATCAACTCATGTCCTAATCGTTTTCTTAAGAGTGGCAGCAAATTTGTTAGAAATGCGACGGACTTCGTTGCGATGGACAACTCCCCCTCATCTCCTGCAAGCAAACAATGCAAGTGGTTGTTTTCACATGCGTCGGCCTCAAGTGCTATTCCCTGCTTTTGACCATTTGCGAGGAGTCTGTCCAGGCCAAATGCGTCGGCAATATTGGTGTCAAAATATTGAATGGCCTGAAGACGAATTCGGTTAATCGCGTCCTTCCATTCCTTTTTACCGGGAACAAGTGTAAGTGCGTCGTCGGTTTCCTGCTCTGTGAGAATACCCACCACTTCGAGTACGGCTTCACCATCAGCATCTATGTATCTGAGTTTCTGCCGTAGTGTTTTTGCGGACGGCAAGCGATCGGGAATCTCGATGTGGAATCCTGAATCGGTATTCGCCGAGTATTGAGTCGTTCCCTCAATCATGGCAACGATTCCATCAACCAAGGATTGTTCGAATAGAAGAGCCGATTTTGACCGTACAATCGAAAGGGAGAACCTGGTTGGATCGGGATCTTCTTCCAAATCTGCATGTTCGGCATCTATCCGGTTCAGTCCATCGTAAATGGATTTCTTGAAACGAAGAATATCGACGTCGGAGATGCCAACAGGTTTCAGCAGATCATCAAAGCCTTGGACTATGTATCGCAACTGCCTAAACGACAGACCGGCGTCTTCCATTCGCTCCCAGAGCTCAAGAAACACTAGTGTGCGAGCTGGTGATTTGAACGGGCAGCCGAAAACGGAGCGAACCCATTCCAATTCTTCAGGTCTCGCACCGATCAGCCTCGCAAGTAACGAAATTCGATACAGTGAGGACACACTTTGCAGCGTGAGCGTGTCTTTCAGGTCTTGATAGCGATCGATCGCAATGATATCGACTTCCTTGAGTCGGAGTGCTGCCATAAGAATCGGCACATGCTCGGAGATGACGGCAGGTTCCGGTAGGTAGACTCCGTTTGCGTCAGCTTTGAATACGTCATCGATTGCGGCCAAGTTGTGCGTCAGGAAGAGACGCACATAAAGCGATTTTTCACCTGACGTGCTAATCTCGCTCCAGAATGTCAACTGCTTTAGCAGTTCGAGACCAGTTCGTGCCACAACTTTTTTGATGGCTACCAGCTCAAAAAGAACTTCTGGAGTAATCTCAACCGGCTCAATTGGGTTGGGGCAGTCCAATTTGCCCGCAGGCGGTTTGACATCATCCATCCCGGGATAGTCACAGTGATCGCTATTTGCTTCTGAGTTCGCACTTAGAATGGATTTGTCAGTTTCATCAACCGTCCACCCAAGCTTTCGCCACAGACGCACGAAACGGTGCAGCCGATCGTAGAATTCAACTGGTACCGGCTCAAGTCCATCGAATCTTTCCAGCCTTACATTGTCGATATCGCAAGCATCGAATGGCGTCCATTTCCAAGGCTGTGGATCGTTTTCACCTTCGACGATGACGAACAGCCCATCTTCGGTAATCCAGCCGATGTGTTTGCCACTCCAATTAACAACTTTTAGCTGGTCAGTTGTAAAAGGACGTCCTTCGAGATCAATTACATTTCCATTCAGCAATACGCTGCCAACTGGTACAAAATTTCGCCGGATGATGCCATCTACGCCAAGTTCTGCAACCAGTTCGTCATTACCATCATAGATGCGTCCTGCTGGGAAGAGATTTACAGAGTTGAGTACGACCAACTCACCAATCCCTAAGAAATTGCAATAGATCCACGTTTTCAATTCAGCAAGTGCGGGCCCACCGCATGAAAGTCCAGGCATGGTGGCAATCAGATATTCGATCAACCGCTTGAACTTTTCCTCTGGATCTTCGATGTCGTCATCGACCAAGCTTCTCAAGTAGCGATAACTGGCCGGTAAACTCAAGAGAATCTTAAGCGACTTGCCTTGGGGCCATCGTGGATTCAAGAACTGTGTTTTCAGGAGTTCGACCAATTCGACATAGGTCACACCAGTTCGCCGCAGCAGGTGCTCTTTGACTTCCGGCAATCTCAGAAGCATCTCGTTTTCTGTTTCAAACCCAAAGCAAGTGTGCGTTGGCTTCACCGCAATTAGCACCCGGTACTCGTCGTCGGTGTAGTTCCGACCGTCTTTGAGTTCGTAGAAGCCCTTTTTCCAGAATGCTTCTTTCGTAAGGATCTTGAAGTCCTCTTCGACCATCCCAAGGAACTCGGTTGTGTAGCCACGCAGAAGCCGACTCTTGTGAAATTCTTCGTACTTCCCATCAGAACCAGGGAAACAACTGGATGCTGGACGCGGAAACTTCTCAATCAATTCGTGGCGACTAGTCTTGAGCGCCTCCAGAGTGATTCGAATGGAGTCGATCGGTTGATGGTAAGGTAGATCACATGGATAGACAGCCTGGCTAAGCGTACGGTAGGCATGGAAATCGATGTTTTGCGGCTGCGCAAGTAATTCACCTGTCGTTTCATCCTCTACATCGAAAACTTTAATGCTCGCTTGTCTTTTCTTGGGATCAGCATGGCTGTTCTCATATTGCTCGAGATGATGGACGAAGCTCTCCATAACCTCATTGGCAAGGTCAATGTATGGCAACACAGTGAGTGTGTTTTCACAAGTCAGTTTTAGGTGCCCTAGGTCAGGTCTTCTCCGGAACAAGTTCTTCAGCGGGGTGCCTTCGAAACCTGTACGGCGAAAATTACCGTCGAAGTTGTTGTTTCGCAGGAAGTTCAGAAGATCGACATAGTAGGCTGATGGGCTGTAAACAGAATTACAGTGGCCACACTCGCAAGTATCGACATTTCCAAACAGCGTGCTCAGATTGAGCAAGCGAGGGTCGAGCCCTCGCTCACTCGCCTCACGCGAAATCAGCTCCGCAATTCTGATAATTCGATCGGTACGAGACTCATCGCCATCAATCATTCCAAAACCGGTTCCACGAGCGACATCTCGCATATTAACAAGCTTGTGCTCGTTCCGAATTCGGGTGTTAACCGCGTGCGCATGAATTCTTTGTGCAACTGCCTCACCTCCCAACTCGTCCTTGAAGCGCTGCACAAATACCCCCTGAGGCACCTCCGAGATTGCAAAAGCAGTTGACAAGCCATACTTGCGGAGTCGATTTGCTTCGATTCCGCCGCCATTTGAAAGCGTCGCTATCGCGGAGAACTCAGCCCGAACTGCATCGGGGTTGTTCACTCCTTCAAACGCATCTTCGATCCCGAATGCTTTATGAACTGAATCGGTTCGCAGATTGAAACTGCGTGGAGTTGCGTCTTTGTTGATGGTTTCCAAGTTAGATATAAAGCGAACGACATCGTTGCGCACCGCGACATCTTCGATGGCGAATTCACCATCTGTAACGACCTTCTCGGCGACTGCGAGCGAATCGGCTTCGTAAAGTTTCTCTCGCAACTGAGAGGCCAGCAGAAGTTTCCCGTCCGAAAGTACTACGGCCGCCGCGACTGCAATCGCTGCGGCTGGAGCAGCTTCCGTCTCGGTGACCGGGTCCACATCTGCATCACTGAGTCTCGCCGCAATCTCTTCCGTTTTTAGGTTTCTTGCTAGGTCGGAAAGGGAATTGAACTTGGGTTGCCCAGCAGCCTGCTCGACAACGATGCTCGAAACGACCGATGTCCGATCCGAGGACCACTCGGCCAAGTTCGCAGCGAAATCGAGGCGTTCAATCACGGCATTGGAAAACCCTACGTTGTCACGAGCAGTCTGCCAATCGCCGCCAGCTTTCGCGAGTTCTTCCTTTACCTTTGCAATAGCAGCCTCGTCTCCACCGATCGCCTCCAGCGTCGTTCCCATCGTGTTGATTCGTGTGCTTATTACCGGGTCGCTTGCACGAGTCTCCATCGAGACTGTTGTCGCTGAATCGTATGCCGCTTCCGCATTCTCTTTCCCGATTCTGAAGGCAAAGCGATCGCTGAATTGCTCCTTTGAAAGCTCAGTGATAGATGACGCGTCCGTCAGGTTGGCGCTATACAGGGCGACGACCGTTGCAGGGTTCTCGGAAATTCGATCCAACAACGCCAGCTTACGGACCTCCTTCGCGATGCTTGGCACATTGTCTGTTAGCCCAGCGAATACACTGTCGCCATCCGAAACGAACAGCAGATTCTTCAGAGTGAAGTCATCTTCGGCAACTAGCTTACTGGTGAGAAGACTTACTACAGTCGGCTGTTCGTCGGCTGGTAGTGAGACCTCAAGGTCACGTGCCATTCGGACAATCACAGCGGAGGAAGCAGCATCAAAAAGCCTCTCGCGAATCTCATTGGCCTGCGTTCGGACTGCGGGAGGAAGACCTCCGAGCTCCAGGCTTCCATCACCGCCTTCCGTTGATACCTGTCCAGATGCCAACACCAAGAGGCCGACTTCGGCCAGTCCCTTCCCCAAGGCCAGTTGTCGAGCATTTTCGATTTCGGTATCCAGAATGGCCGTGACGACGCCTGTGTCATCGATCGCCTTGCCCGTATCCCCGACAACAATCTTGGACAAGTCCGCAAGGTGATTCGCCCATTTGATCCGAGACGCCAATGCCGGATCGAGTCCAGCAATGAAGCTCGCAATGACGGCATTCATATCGGGGCCCTGCTGGCCAATAGAGGCCTTAAGTTCATCCTTCTGTATTTGGTCGAGTAAACCCGAAAGAGTCTTGAACCTAATGTGCAGAAAGCAGGAGGGATTGTAAAGAGCGAGCAAGCGTTCTACAGTCCCGGCGATGTTCTCAAGAAACTCGAGCTCTCGGAGTTCGACGATGACTTGTGTTCGAAGGTCATCTTTGATGACATTGTAGGGCGCGACTGTCGGATCGATGTCGTCTCCGTCAACGTCTTCCAACGTGTAATCCGGGTTGTCCTTGAAGAACTTAAGGAGCTCCGTGTTGACATCATCCTTGATTTTGAAAGCTTTATCCTCGATGAGTTTCGTGATGACAGCGGTCGGCGTGGCCTTATTGAGATCGGACCGATATAGGTTCTGCTGTAGTCGCTTTGCTCTGGTCGCGATCTCGGCCTGAGTGGCTCCGCCCATCAATGGAGTCACAAGATTTACAAGTTCGGTAATCCCAAATCCGAGCGATAGGTCTTTGAAGGTCGTTATGGCGGCGTAGCTACTGAGAACAGCTTTCACAAGCGGCGTATCATCTTCCAGTTCCGCAGCACCGTCGACCAATGACCAATTGCCGAGCTTGTATGCCCAAGCCATCGCTTCCTTCTTAGCCTGAGCAAAAGCGGCGATTTCCGGTTTAGCGATGAACAAATCCCAATCACCGTCCACGTCTGCTACCTTCAGCAGCTCATCCACCTTAGCTTTCTGGATGTCTGTGAGGTCGACGAGATGCAATGTCTGAACACGTTTATCAAGGTTGAAATTTGCCATTGTTCTAATCTCTTGTTGCAACTGGGCAGGGTGTTTTTGGAATTGTTCAATCAGTACATAGTGATGCGTTGTTGCTGGCTCGCCTGGAGGAGCCAGGACATGGCGTGGTCGGTCATGGCCTTGCGGCGGGCTTGCTTGTATTTCAGGCGAGTTTTGTTCAAGGCGATAATCGAGGTGATCCCTGCTGGAATGGCGATGGGAGTGACGGCTATTCCGGCGGCAGCCACCATTGCGATCAAGAGTTCCTTCTCGTGAAGCACATCGGTTGCCGCGACCTTGAGTGCGTCCTTCAGTTCGGCGAGATTGTCCTTCATTTTTTGTTCCTGCTGGCGTTCGATCTCAGGAACGTCCACTTCGGCGGCTTGGTTCAATTGAGCCGCGAATTCGTCAATCATTTTGAGATAGCTATGCCGCATCTTGCGCAGGTGGTGCCCTTGTGATCCAGCTTCGGCTCGACGCAACGCAATCAGTGTCTCCAAGTTGATACGGCTTGGATCGACCATTTTTACGGAGCGAGTCACGATCCGCTCGTATTCCGAAGAGGCAGGCGAGTCTTCGGCAACCGACGCGGCGAGTGCTTGGTTAAGGCTGTTGTAAGCTGATGTGCGGTCCGTAATCAGACGCCGTGTTTCTCCAGCACATGCTTGTGCTAGGTACAGCATCAACATAAGGCCCAGTTTGTGTGAGGTCACATAGTCTTCAAAGCTCCCCAGACCCATCAAGAATTCGTCACGTCCGCTTCGCTCAGTAAGGCCACGCTGCTGCAGAATAGCCCATGTGTCGTGAAGGAGCTTCTGTGGATATATTTCGTATCTACCGGTCAGGGTCTCATCGGGAGTCGATAAGAATTCCTGGCTTCCTGGCTCGGAAATCAATTCCTCGATCTGTTCATGAACCAGTCGCTTCTCAACGTCACTGGGAGTATGGGGCCGTCCGATCAGTTCATAGGCTTCGTCTATGAGTGGGTCGTTTGCTTCTGATCGAAGCGAAAACTCATTATGTGGAACGATGAACTGAAGCTCGTCCCACAACAAAAGCGCAGTCTTGAGCACCGACACGTCATTGGCTGTTGTGTGTGGGTAGTAAAGGCCCAGATAATGCTCGTTCATCGATGTCTCTCCGGAGTCGAAAAGTCATCTGGGAAATACCTTTTTATCTGGCGCTGATTAAACAAAGATCCTTTAATAACATCAGAAATAGGCCCCTCATTGCTTTGTGGCCATACTACTTCGGTCTTTGGTAGCTCCTTAGTTATTGCATTTTTGAAGTCATATTTTGATTTCCATTCAATATTGCCTCTTAAAGCCTCCTTCCAGCTTTCTGCTTGGGGTCCAGGCAGACCGGAGCGCCACCAATTCAGCCTGTTCCTTTCACCAACCATCACCCACCTACCAGGTGCAAAATCCGGCGTTGTGCCGGGAAGTGCCCAAGTCGTCACCTCGACCGTTGTACTCATCATGCGTTGAACTGCACCAACGCCCTTTGAAGCAATGGCCGTCTCCGCGGCGACGAAAGCAATGTCTATCCCAACCTTCAAAAGTTCCTCAGCGGGAGAATCTGCAATCGCCTTTGCGCGATCATGAATCCCTTGCCGAATCCCTCGGTCGACCGCGTGCACTGCTAACGGTTCAAGGCCTAAAGCTCGAGCCGTGAAGTCACGACTAGCACTCGGTGTGGGTTGCGAAAGCAAGACGTATGCAGTCGCAGCACTTGTTGGCAGGTTCGCCAAAGAACTTATCGATCTCTCTGCATTATCCTTGAGGCCGAGCGATGCAAGTGTGAAATCACGAGACTCTTTATTCGTATTTCCAAAGTAGAGCGCGAGCCCCGCGATATCCTTCACACCTTCCTTTATATGCGAGATATTTTCAGAAACTCGCTCTTTAGCGACGGTCCAAAGTGAGGGCTGTGCTGGCTGAGACTCTTTACCGTTTGGATCACGAAACACAACTGGATTGCAAAGGCTAAACTCATACAGATTCGGCCCATCAACTAGTGTCATTGGATCGCATGAGGCCCACCGTCCAAGCCAAGACGCGTAATATCTTGCTCCATGGTAGTATAAGCCATTCTCTTCATCTCGTTCTTTGCCCGTAAACCGATACCGTTTTGGATTTGTGTCGAGACCGGCCCGCACGGCTTGGTATGACGTTGCTCCGTACGGAAAATACTCTTCGTACGAAATGACCTTGGAGTCTTGGTCGAGTTCGATGCAGGCTGTGCCGAGGTGGTTGTTCAATTGATAGCGGATCAGTCGAGCTTCACCTTCGGTGCCTTTGGTGCGACGCTCGACCATGGCAATGCATTGTTTGTCGTCCATCACGTGCAGCGTTTCGCGTTCGAGCGTCACCGCTGTACCTGATGCGTCATACTTGCGATAAACCTCGACCCCGCCGAGGTAAACTCGTTCGTGTTTCTTTGCACCAACGGAATTCTCGGTGACCTTGCGTACGCGCTGCCCCTGCGAGTCATAGACGTAGTACGTCTTCTCGGCTGAGACAGGGTTGCCAACCTCACGACAGGTCATCACCAGTTGCTCATGATGGTCCCACTGCATGATCGGCAGGTGAGGCATCTTGGTCATGTTGCCATGCAGATCGTAGTCGTAATCGCCGTCGCCGCCGCCGGTGTTGGTCTTGGAGAGCCGATTGCTCTTCTTGGCAGGCTCGGTCAGGCTCGCTTCTTCGTACTTGTAGTTGAGCGTCCAGCCAGGATTGACAGGCGATGTACCACGATGCTGCATCTTGAGGATGTTGCCAACAGCATCGTAAACGTACTTTTGGCCGTAAGTCCCCATCGCATTCCCATCGCTGGGGTGCGGCTTTTGAGAGTGACCGGAACTATATTCACTAGGAGCAAATGGCTGTCCATTTTGCCCCAAGTGCTCGCGACCCGTGGCCTCAATCAAGCGATAGACGGCGTCGTAGGTGTACTCCGCACTCGGCTCGACTTTCTTATTGCGAAAGAAGATTGTCTGCTGCGCGTCGTCACGAATCGAGGTGATATTACCGACCGGGTCGTAGGTGTATTTCAAGTCTTGCAACCAGCAGCCGGGCGAACCTACTGTTGGAGGATTCTTGCAGTCATCGGGGTATTTGGCTGGATCACGCTTGCTAACGAGTTGTTTTAAGCGGTACGTCAGGAAGTCGTATTCGTAGTTCGTCGTTGTCCCGTTGCCATAGTCGATCCGCGTTCGCTGTCCCTTGGCGTTGTAGTCGATATTCGCAACGAATGGCGTCACAGTACCGGCAGGATCACCCGCCAATTCCGCGTCGACGGCTTGCAACAAATTAGCCTCGTTGTAGGTAGGTCGAATTTTGCTGCCATCCGGTGAAGTCAGTTTGGTTGGACGGTTAAGAGCGTCGAATTGAGTGGATGACTCGAAAAGTGTCGCTTCAAGTGGAACAGTCACGCCCCAATTCAGAGAGGCCTTGTATTCTTTTGCGAGTTGTCGTGTGCCGTTGAGCAAGTTGCCTTTAAAGTCATACGCCTTCGAAACAACTTGGCCCGCCTGATCATTGTGCTTCACGACTTTCGTACGAAGATTCCGCTGCACTGCGTTGGGTAAGGAACCGTCATCTCCGTAGAATGTTTGCTCGACAACAATTTCTGGCGTCGCTCCCTTTTTCAATCGAGATTCGAATGGGCGTCTCAGCGGATCATAGGTTGTTCGGATTCGGTGATCGCGACTGTCCCAAGAATAGAGAGGTTTGCCCACAACGTCATGCAGCATCCAACGCTGGCCCGCTTCCATGCTTTCCGAATGAATGCGATTACCCAGCATGTCGTAGTTGTATCGCATGACGATACGGCCTAGCGGATCGCCATTTTGAACAATAGCGTCGCGCACAGAGCGTTGGTTCCCCTCGATGTCGAATTCGACTCGTGTAGCAAACAGGATGTGATTTGCTGGAGCGGCCGGATCAGGGCCATTGTCTGCGAAAGTCAGGAAGGTGCGTCCCAGCGAGTCAAGATGGGCCGTCGTCGGTGTTTCAGCATGTGAGGCCGCTTTCTGAGCTGCTTTCTGCTCGTTCGGCCCCAAGGCTCCACCAATACGCTGCGCATGCCATGTCTGCCACAAAGGAGCGGGAGGACTGGGCGGGAGATTGGCGAAATACGCTGCCGTTATTTCCTTGATGTCGGCGTCGGTACGTGGATCGACAAGCACAGTGTCGTTTACGTCCCACGTGACCTGCTTCCATGGATTGAAGACCACCTTTTCGTAGGTGTGATTCGGGTGGAGCGTTGCCACAACGCGCCCCGGCGGATCGTAGAAAAGTATTGAGCTGACGCCGATCTTAGTGTCGAATTCAAATTGATGGGTGTCGGTAAAGAATGGCTCAAACTGGCGAACCGGCTTCCCTTTGTTGTTGAAGACGGTCCATCCCGTTCCAACCCAACGCGGATTCGCATCCGTTGCGTTCATGACCGGCTGCCCGTTTGCATCGACGACAATCTTGCCAGTGGCCGGATCACGCTTCGGGGCTGGTCCCGGCTCGGCTTGAATCTTCTTTTGGATCTCTCGCCCGAAGCCATCCGAGTATGAAAAGCTGTGTTGAACTTTAGGGACTTGGCCTACCGGAAGCTCGGACTCGTGTGTTTCACGCACGAGCGAGTAAACGACCGGTGACGACGGATTCGGTGTGTTCTTAGTCCGGTGGAAGGCGAAGAGATCGTAAATCAGCCGGGTCGTGGCCTTCTTCAGAATTTCTTGCGGGTTGGCGGTTGGATTGGCCAGATGCGCAGAGGTCGTGCTGAGGGCCAAATCTGGTTCGAATCCTTCCAAAGAATCACCAAGTTCGATTGCCGGATTTACCAGGGACATTTCACTCGGTTTTCCGGCAACGGCCGTACCTACAACCATTCCTAACGCATCAAACGAAACAAACGAACGATTGCGGTTCGGGTCCATCACCATTGATGGCTGAAGCACGCGATAGTCGAGCGTCTTACGGATAATGGCCGAGATCGGATTCGCATCACGCTCACCCGCAGTGACCCTGTTTCCAACTGCGTCCTCGGTTTCGAGAACGAGCAAGTCGTACTCGTCATAGCGAATGACTGTTTCCGTTCCAACTATGTCCGTGTGGAACGGATCGCGGGACCGGCACGGAAGGAAGAAGTGATTTCTCGCGTGGTGAAGTTCTTGGGCGTTAGTGTCTCCGCGAATTGGCGAGTACAGCATCCGTCCAGACGGCAGCCACCAATTAGCGTCGCCTTCGACGTGGCGGTACTGCCCGTCGGACTCGAGCATCGCTGTTGTCACTTTGCCGCGAAACACCTTTGTCAAAATGCCCGGCGTGAAAGCAAGCTTGTAACTCTCGAATGGAATCGCGAGTGATTCCAACTGTCCTAGCGGCAATGGACCGCTGAAGTCGTTGTGACGATACAACGTGCGAACGTGTTCGATCAGTCGACGCTGTTTACCGCCTGTGGGTTGAGCTTCGTAGTCCACTTCAGAATCGAAAACCAGCTCAACAACTTGTGCGTTTTGTCGAACGAAGTCATTGAACTCGAATCTTTCTTTTCCGGCCTGAATTGGGTAACCTGTTAGCTCATACGTCCTAGCCTCGCAAATGACCGGGTTCCGGAGAATGTTGTTCTCGGAAATGAAGTTGGTGAAACGGTTCTCAGTATAGATGACCAGACTCTTTGCCTGGTTTGCTTGGTCAGATGGAGAAAGATCCGCATCGGGTAAACGTCGTTTGTAGCCAATGGATGCAGACTTCAACACGTTGCCGAACCGATCCGTTTCAAACGTCATTGCGTGCAAAATGCGCGGATCATCAGGATTTCGCTCGTAATGGAATGAAATGGATTCACGCGGAAGAGTGAAGAAAACGCCGAAACGATTTCCTGAACGCGGTTGCACGGTTTCAACGGTAAAGTTCTGTTCGGTGACGGCGTAGGGATGACCGAACGGATAGCTGGGCTCGGTCTTGCCGTCCAGTGCGTAGACTTCCTGACGTAGCATTTGACCACGCAATGCACGGCACGCTTCGCGTTCGTCTTCCACTGACAGATCGTCTGGCAGGATCGTGTCGTCAAGCAAGAGTTTTGCCGCAGCCACGGGGTCGGCTAAATGGCGAGGCTCCCGATAGTATTCTTCCGCGAAGTGCTTAGAGACCTTCTCGCCACCCAAGTACACACCCGTGTGATACCACGTGCGCGTCAAAACGGGAGGAACATGCGAATGCGCATTAATGTTGTCACCCGTCGGAAACGTGTCACTTGCGGTGAGTGTTCCGAATTCTTCAGTGTCGGTTTGTTCAACTCTTCCGAACCCACGGAATTCGCGTTCCACACCGTCGAAGTGACCGTGGTGGTAACTGTAGGTCGAGGTGAACCGATTGCGGCTGGTTCGGTCGAACGTTTCAACGCGGGTGACAACGTGAACCGGGAACGGCAAGCGAGTAATCCAGGGAGTACCGTTGGCTTTGTCCTGTAAATAGAACCGCGTGGACGAGGCATACTCAATTGCCGTCTCAGCCCCCAAGTTGTTCTCGGAGCGAATTAGCAAATGCGGCTTTTGACCCTTCATGAGGTCAATGTATTTCATCGAGTGCCGCGTATCGCCGGGCAGCGAGGACGACCAAACAAGGCAGATGGTACCTGAACCGAGCAAATCAACTGTGTTAAGTAAGCTCAGATGATGTGCCGAAGGGACTGATTCAAGCGTGCGCACATCGCTCCATGAATTTCCCGCCTGATTGAGGTAGATCTCAACGCCTTCTCGTCCGTGGTAAATGAGGTCCGCGACGCCCGAACCATCCGTGTCAGCAACGCGAATCCGACGAGGATCGAATTGATCGGGCGAATCAAATCGGGGACTTTTTCCCATCGTAATTTTGCGACCAAACCGTCCATAACCGAGATTCGGCCAGTAGCACACCTCGGAATTACTGATGCGGACAAGATCACTGAGTCCATCCCCGGACATGTCAGCAAGGACGATCGCTTGAGTTGGATCGGATGTCACAACATAGGGACTGGTGTTTTCGTCTGCCGCAAGTCGAAGCTTGCTGCCTGCTTCGAACCCATCTTCGGCAAGTGAACCATACCAAGTCAGTTCATCACCTTCTGTGACGAGAATATCTGCAAGCCCGTCTCCAGTAAGGTCAGTAAAGCGAATGTCTGGACTACGCCAACTCAAATTTGGCAACTGTCGAAATGAACGGAATGATTCCCACGAGTTCTCATCGGATCGTTCGTAGAATCCCGCAACTGGTTCAGAAAAATCAACAAGATCGAGCTGTCCATCACCCGCCAAATCCAATAGTTGTTGTCGCCCGCTTGCAAGAGCGGCTAACGACGGCTGAGGACTCATTTGTTTTAGTTGGTCGAGCTTGCCGCTACCCAAATTTGCCTTGAAGTACCACGCATTAGCTTGCTCGCTTAACAGCCCGGATATTCCTTCTCCATCCAGATCGACCCATTGATACTCGCCGCTACTCGTACCAGCAGGGACGTTTTCCAGACTCTCCTCCGGTAGGTCTCGGAGTGGGAAGTCTTCGGTATCGGTAGATTCAAGCGGCGATCGCGAATACTCGAACTGAAGTGGTGGAAGTGTCTTTTTCAGATACTTCTGGTCCGACAGATGCACGTATCCCGCCGATGTTACGGACGTTAAATAACTCGTAATTGCTGTTTCTTCATATTCAAAATCGAGTGACCGTACCAAATAGTCAGGATCTGGTGGGTTTTGAAATTCGTTTTCGAAATGATGAAACATTGCAATGCGCTTGCAACGTCGATAGGTCCTCAATTCGAATGTTGATCTATATCTAGAGAATGCGTCTTTACGGGCAGACCACCCCTGCTTAGGTTGAAGGGAGACATCAACGATATCTCCCTTGGCATTATTAAGTGTCGCGGGCTCTACATGCTTCTCGTCATAATCAAACACCAACTCAAAGTGCCATTTCATTTGCGAGAGATCTGACCCAAGCGGTGACACCGGGCCAGAAGCAACAAGTGAAGTAGCGTTTCCGTAGAGAACTCGCTTCAAATATCGATTCGCAATTCGAGATGTATCTGGCCGATTGATTTCATGAGTCGCTAGATCATCAACGCCATCGGAATTTTCTGAAACGTAACGGTACGAGACCGCATTTCCCTTATCATCATAGCTTTGGCATATGAGCCAAGAGAAAACTCTATGAGCCGCAGAAGGATCAACAATCCGGGATTCCACAGAAGAGCCGCCGTCTTCTTTCTCTCGCTTGCCGTAAAGCGTGGTGACATTGTCTTTGGAAATCGAACGCCAATGTGTGTCGCCATCACTACATTTCGTCCAGCGTTCAATGCGTGAGTACAGTCCTTCGGTTCTTGGTCGATATCGCAGAACCCGGTACTTAACACCCTCGATCGCTCGGATCGCTTCCGAAACCTTCAACTTTCCGTTTTGATCTTTTACCAAACGTCCCATCGCATCCCTTTCAAACTCGACGACTAAGTCCTCGGCTCCACTCAAGATGAACACATCTGATTCATCCGTATCGTCGTACTGCGGAAGTCCTTTGTCCGTTTTTCGAGTTATAGAAGGAAGCGAGAGACTCCATCCAAGTCCGAACGGCCCATTCCCACTTCCCGAATCGTAGTTGAGACTGAGCTGTGGCGAGAAACCCGATCTGCCTGGACTCAAGGGCAAGGGAATGGACGTCGCACCAGTGCCCATCGCAGGGTTAGTAGTAAACTTCTCTCCAATACCACGAACTGCACCGCCACCTACCGGTAAGTTCACAGACGGAGAAGCAACGGAAATGGCCCCCTTGGGGCTGTTTTCCCCTGACGCATTCTTTTGAGAAACTGCCAGCATGGTGACTCGATGGGTTGAGCGTGCGGTAGAACCTGTATCCCTCGGTCAGGGAATGCTAGCATTACCGCAGGGGCGTTTCACCTACCCCGGGTCTCCCAAACGGCAAATTCAGAAAAATTTCACAAAATAAGCAAAATCGATGATTTGAAGTGAAAAGAGCTAATGGACCGTCAAACGGAGATGTTTTCGTTAGCCGAGCTTATCTATGCCTTGCACTAAGAAGAGAATTTGGAAGTTGGGCAAAGGCGATTGAAGAAGCGACACTTGCTGGCGACGCAGACTAAGGTTAGTCGGCAGGGAACGACGATGTTTACCTACTTGCAACTGTCCCGCTGGCCAGAAGACAACACACTAGCCATTGGGCTTCGGTTGCATTGAGTGTCAATTCCCCAGTTGACCCTTCAGTGACATCGATCTCCTGGTTCCAACCGATGTCCCCTCCGCGTAAAGTCGCCACACCTGTTGATCGATCCCGAGTAAAGATCCACTGTTCTCCGAACATGTTCTCAAAGTAACCGATGTACTGTTCGGGTTTGGAGTCCTCAATGATGGGTGGATCACCAGAGGCAAGGGCGTGATGATTACTTATCTTTAGCAGTGGATCAGACAACGCTATGTCTCCTTAGGTCGGATTCGTAGAACGCGTTCTTGATGTAAGTGCGCACGCAAGACATTAATGGTGTAGTTGAAAGCTACCTGCATTAATTTAGTGATGCGATCTCAATTGAACAAGTGAATCTGAAGCGTCGTCAATAAATCAAGCCAGCTCAGTGGCTGGCCTGAATGTGCTTTCAACAATCTAAGTGATCCGCAAAGCATCGTGCCTTAATCACGGAGCGATCACTGGATACGGTGGCATGCCAGGGTAATAGTGACCTGGATGGCCTTCGGGCAGATTATCGGGATAGTGATAACCTGGTGGCAGGTGGTAGGGATGATCTGGTGGGAGCCGCGGCCAAATGATGTTGGGTAGTGGTGGCGGCGCTTCAATAACTACAGGTTCATCCGGTGGAGGCGGCCAAGGCCAATCCTCGGGCCACCATGGTGGACGTGAGCCTGGGTCTTCGCTTGACGATCCTTCATCGTCGCCTCCAGAACTATCCGGTGGAATATACGGTGGTTGTTCTGACGGCGGGTCGAAGGGTGGGATGAATGGATACGGCAAGCGAGGTAGTTTGGGTTTGAACTTATCAATCATTGCAAGTTACTCCTTTGCAAGGGACTGGGATGATGAAACGCGACGCGCCTACTGGGACACAACGCGCACTGGGGAATCGACTTGGTTTCGACGAATGAGCGAAGCTCGTCGTCGCTCGCGCTTGGTGGGCAAGCTTCGTAATCACGGAATAAATCCCACTCCGAAATGGATTCGAGGCGGGCTTTTGTCTCTAGCTGTGGCCAATATGCGAGTGCGGGACATTTTGCGAGGCAGCCAGACACAAGCTGAGTGCAAGTACTTTGCATACAGACGCGATACGCGGCGTCTGGCTTGGAATTGAATGGCATCGGCTTGCCATCGACGATGTTGTATTGACGCATCCAGCCTTTGTGCGACTTGCGAATGTTGATGCGAAGCTTCGGATACTGCTTACGCCAAGTCCACACGATCGCTTTCACCTCGCGGAATCGTTCGAGGTAGTCTTGATGCGTACCATGCTGGCTGATTTCAAGTTGGCACTCTGTATCAACGAGAACCTGGGGCAACTCCGGGAAGCGGTGCAGGAAGAATCCATTGGTGACCAGCATCAGGTCGCTGTCGTACCAGTGTTGCCGTGCCAGTTGAATGTGCTCCAAGATCGCAGGGTTGAGCAACGGCTCACCTCCAAGTAACGCGAATCGCGCTGGCTTAAGTCGATGAGACCATTGCAAGTACTCGGACTCTGCTTCGGCCAGCGTTGGCAACTTGCCGGCCAAGTGAAAATTGCTGTAGTGGCTGCATTGCTGACAGGACAGGTTGCAACCTTGAGCAAGGTGATACTCAAGTGCGGGCAAGCTGAAGCGTTGCATCGTCGCCCTCCTTGATCCTAAGTTTGAAACGTCGCGCATTCACGCCAAGGCGGATGAGAAATCGCGTTAGCACCAAGTGGGATGAGAATGTTTCATCCAAGCTCGTCAGTCTTTCGTCGTAAACCGTCAGCTCATCGGACCACGTTCCTGAAACGAGCAGCTTCGGGTATACAGCCAAAAGATTCGCCGCTAGATCTGGTCGAAAGATTGTGCCAATGTCGTATCTTGCTGGTGGATCGTCTTTCCACTCGTTTATCAGTTCGATCGATTGACGGTTGTCAGGAAAAGGCAACTCGGGTGGATCGCTTCGTTGCCAACGACAGCGATCCAAGTGCGGTTTGCTGGGACCAATGAAGTGGTAGACAAAGGATTGCATCACTGGATTGGTTGCCCACTCGGGCGTTTGCAACATGCTGACGTTAAAGTCAGGCGGTAGAAATGTGATCGTCTCTGCGTGATCGTTCCACAATTGATTGATGATCAGCGATTCGTCGGTTGCTTGGTCGTTGGCTCCAAAAGTGACGATCAAGTACTGAATGATTCGCTCGAACATGCGAGCAAACGTCTCGGTGTCATAGAGATACAGTCCACCGTTAGGATGCATCCAGGTCGGCGCGGGATTGAGCCGACAACGTTTGGCCCAAATCTCGTGCGCTGTCTTTTGCCACCCGCCGTTGTCGATTCGGTTTTGAGCGCACTGGCGTTCTGCAACTATTGCGAATTGGCCGGGTTGAGCCAACTCGAACGGCGATGGGCAGTCGCTTCGAATAACCATGTCATTGTCGATCTGCAGGACATGCGACGGACCGATCCGCTTTGCAACATCACCACAGACGAACATCTTTTGCCAAAACGGATGGCATGGTTGCAGAGTTCGTCGAATCCAATGCAGCTCGGCGTTCCATCTTTCAGCAGCAGCCTCGACACTCTCTCGCACCGTCGGTACCGCACGGCGTGGTGGCAGATCCAGAATTGCGATGACTCGTTTCATTTCCAAAGTACCTTCCTTAATCCGTGTTTGCGAAGTGCAGCTCTTAAGAACACTGGTCGATGCCGCTTGTAGGCCGGCGGATCGACATGGATGTGTGGGAACACGTGGTCCATCGCCACACCGACCTTGACGCCGGCAATCTTGGCTCGCCAGAAGAAGTCCCAGTGCTCATCGACCTTCAGGTCTTCATCCCAACGGATCGCTTGGAGGATATCGCGATGGGCAACGAAGCAGTTACAGACGAATGCGCACTCGGCAATGTCGCCGATGCGTCGATATTCGCCACGAGGAATGTGCAGCACGCCGCCCGACGAATTGAGCAGCCTCGGAGTTCCATCTGGATTCGGGCGATGGGGCTGCTTGCTCAGCGTTGCCAATAGATCGAGGCGACTCGATTCGAACTTGCGAACGAGATAATCCAGCCGAGTCTGTGGGCCAACCACGTGATCATCGTCAGAGAAGATCACCATCCTAGTTTGCGCGGCTTCAACGAGACGATTGCGACCAGCCGACAACCCGATGTCATATTCAGTCTCAATGAGTCGATCGACCAACGCGGCTTCGTCGGGACAGACTTGCGAAAATCGTAGTTCAGGCTTGCCGTCGTCGAGGACGTAGATCAGCGGACGCTCATCGCCACAGTGTTCGTAAATGCTACGCACAAGCGTTGCGCAGCAATGAGGGCGATGGATGGTCTTGATGCAGAATGTGACGCGATCACGCATGAACGATACCTCCTCCTGGATAACGCAGTGAATCAAAGCCGTGTTTACGGAGCCCCAATCGGCGGAACTTGGGTCGGGCTCGCAGAGCTCCATATGGCTTGGCTGCTACATGGTCGTGGACTACCGAGCAATCCAGTGCCACGGCTATTTGCAGATGTTCAATCTGGGACGCCCGGTAGAAGAACTCCCAGTGCTCGTAGGTTTTGATTTCATCGTCCCAGCGAACACGGGCGATCGTCTCGCGTCGCGCGAGGAAAGCATTGCTGACCATGTCGCACCAACAGGTTTCGCCGATGCGTTTTCGTTCGCCGCGATGCATCCAGATCCGGGTGCCATTCATCAGCGGGCTAAAGAGCATGGGCCGGCCGCCCTCTCCTTGCCGCACAGCCAGAATGTCGAGGTCGTAGTCCA
>Ga0247831_1001680_pt1 | contig 39915 bp, 26 predicted proteins | sample LaCruzMarch2015__9_FD_192406 | JGI IMG/M metagenome (GOLD analysis project Ga0247831, IMG submission 192406) | Freshwater microbial communities from meromictic Lake La Cruz, Castile-La Mancha, Spain - LaCruzMarch2015_1m | ecosystem: Environmental > Aquatic > Freshwater > Lake | place: Spain...
TTTCGCAGACTCAAAGGCTTCCGACGAATCTTCTCAAGATTCGACAAGCTCGACGTCCACTTCATCGGCTTCATTCACTTCGCCGTGATCGCCGAATTTCTTAAATTGTGTTAACACGCCCTAATTACAGCCCGTTTTAGGTTCAAGCGGGGGCGCTATGGGTGGATTTGTATGGCATTGCATGGCTCTGTGTTGCTACTGGGGAGTTCAGTTCATAGAAGCCGAAACGGTGGAAAGTCAACCAGGGATTTGGTGTTTTTTCCTGACGGCCGCCGATGGCATTGACCGGGCAGTCTCACCCAGGAAGGGCGAGGCAAGAGTCTTCCACCGAAGCACACGGTTTGAGAAAACTTGCCGTAGACTTCATGGCGTGGACGGCCCTGACAGAGAGAAGGAAACGAAACACTGGATTGGTGTTCCGACCTATCCAAGTTCGGGAACAGCGCCGTGTGAACTCTGATAAGCGATGATTGTCGATGACATGGAGAAGTCGTACTGGGGTTCCTGGGCGGCGGTGCTGGCAGGGCTTGCGGCTTGTTCGGGGATCTTCCTGGCGATCCTGATCGGAAACTATCAAAACATCACCGCATCGGGAAAGCTTGTTATCGGCAAGAAGTACTTTCCGCAAAGGATCATTGTTGGCGAGGAGTTGCAGCGCATTCTCGTTGACATGCGGATTCAGATCGCGTGTATGAGCGCGCTCACGGCGGCGCTTCTGATCGCGAGCGCGTGGACCGGAATTTTGGCTTGGATCGACTACAAGCGGCGATATGAAGTGGAGCTGGATTAGGGGAATCGCGGCCGTTCGGCTACGATAGGTTTGCCCGTGAGCAAGAGAACCCGGCTGCATCATATCTTCTGGTTGACCAAAAGAAGCGAGTCAACCGAGGCTCTCATAACCGAGTTCTTGGGCAAGATTCGGTTGCACCGAGCGTTGCGACTTTTGCTTCGTTGCCATTCTCTTCGGGCAGCGCATTGTGCCTACTTGATTACCGCGGGGCACATGGCACGTTTGCTACCAGACGTTGATCCTGAACCTATCAAGGAGCTCTTTTCGCTTCTGTTGACAAGTATTCCGACGATGCCGGCGGAACGAACGGCGGACTTTGGTGTGCTGTTAGCGCACCTTCATGGCCGTTCGATCGCTTTTCGAAGGGACAATGAGTGCTCGGACGAAGAGTTTGATCGGCTGGCAATTCGATTGTTTGAGTACGCAAAGGAGTTTGAGGCAGATGCGGAGCGACTTTCGGAGTTGTATTCGTATCCGACAAGAATAAGTGCAACATGATCCTGACGGTATTGTTTTCCTCTTTAGTGCTGAAGATTGATCTTCCCAAAGGTCGTCAGTCTTACGAGAATGTCTCCCTGAAAGTCAAGCTGCTGAACGGTGCGCTGCAGAGCCAGGCAACGTACTTTGACCGAACGACAGTGAATGTTCTGAGACGAAGACTGGCCGGTAGCTATTTGAAGGACAGCATGGTTTTTTGTGGACTTGCGCCAAAAATGAAGGACCTTCGGCCGCTCGCACCGGGCGCTTCGGATTCCTTTGAATTTCGCTGGTCTCAACTATTTCAAGCAACGGACACGCTGTCCGTGAGTTGTATTCAAGCGGTTTACGAGCCGTACTTTGTCGAGAAGGAAGTCTTCTATTCGATGCAAGACGTCTACTCGAACCGGTTTCACGTTAATGCCTCTGGTTCTGGAATTCGGTACCGGTCGGAATGCACCTGCGAGGACCGAAAGTGGAACTTGACCTATGAGGATCGGTGAGCTTGGTGTTGGTCGGACATTCCCGTCGGGCGTGTCCGAATCTATGGGTTTGGTTAATGTTGACAAAGCTTTAACGCACCTGAGATTCTGGAAACTGACGGAGATGGTTCTTGAGTTCCAAGATTTGGCTGTGCGAACTCACTCGGGACGGGTGAGCTACATGGGTTTCGTTCGGGAGTTCGGGAGTTCGGGGGTTACCTGCGCAGGGTCTGGGCGTCAATTCTGGTTAACGGGATCTTTTTGGGCCAATGGTCAGATCCTTGATCAAGGAGCCAAATGCTTTACCTCTTAGCCGTGTCATCCCTTCTCGCTGCCGACGACGCGTGGCCGCAGTTTGAGGTGCGTACTGGGAAGTACGTTGTTTCGATCTCGCAAGCGGAAACAAAGCGCGATGTTTATTGCTGGGGATTTGATCCGGACTTTGAAATGCCCGCGACCAAGATCGGTATCTCCATCAAAAAGGAGGGCCAAACGTACTATCCAAGTTTTTCGGCGTACTCGGACCTGAGCAGTTTGCATGGCGTGGCATGGAAGATGAGCGGGGATCGGCTGATAGTTACCGGAACTGGCGGTGATGCCCACGCCGGTTACGAAGTGAAGTGGACTTTTCGGAATGGTGCCTTAGTTCGGCGTGAGGTTCGCGCCGGTGAGTTTCCGGAAAACGAATACGAGATCACGGAATACGTTTACAAACCGTACGAAGATTAAGTCTCGTCACAACTTTGGCCAGAACCCTAACAACTCACATGCTTTTCCTCTCCCTCTTTCTCCAAGCGCCGACGCAGGCCGACGTTTATCCTCGGTTCTTCATGCGGGAGTTGGTGACCGGACCCCAACTCATTGGGGAGCAGCGGCATGATTTGATCTATCGGAAGACCACGGAGTTGCGTTACGACGATCGGGGGCAGCCGATTCCGCAGTCGCACATCACGCGGCGGTTGGGGTGGTGTACCTATGGCGTGACGGAGGGCGAGTTGTTTGGGGAGCCTTGTCGGGTGGTGCGTTGGTACACGCGATACAAGCCCGAGAGCGGGGAGGCGGATGCGGATGTGGAGCATCGATTCTTCGTCACCCCAGAGGGCAAGATTCTGCGGCAGGTTTCGCGGTCGACCTATCCCAAGCTGCGGCTGGCGAACGTTTTGGTTACCGAGAACGGGTTGCAGGTGATGGTTACGGACGCCGACGGGAACCGGAGTTTCGACTTGGAACTGGCGGACATGGCGCCGTACGTGAACGCGTTTGTTCCTTACACGAGCGGAGTGAAATCGGTGGTGCTTTACGACCCGTTCCGCAACGGCCTATCTCAGTTCACCGTCTCGCTCGCGTCTTACTTTACAGATAGCTGGGACGGGGTTCGGTACAAGGGGAAGTCGTACGCGATTGACAAAGGGAAGCTGTACTTGACCGATTCTGGGAAGCCGTTTCGGTGTGAGCTCAGCGAGTTCGTCGGCTTTGAACCCTTTGTCGAAGGATTACGTTCTAAATAATATGAATCCGGTTTTTAAGGCCATCCTTGGCTTGGGCGGCGGCGCGCTCATGGGCTATGGCTACCATCTCACGATGCGCTGCACGGGCAGCGTCTGCATCAACTCCCGTATGCCCGCCGTGCCGATCGGCGTGATGGCGGTTATTGGTCTGCTCGTCGCGCTAAATTCGCGACCCTGACTTAGTCGATTCCGAGTTCGGTTAGCTCGGCGGCGATTGCCGCCTTGTCGAAGTTTCGACTGTCGATGGGGAAGAGGAATCCGTTGTTCCCCGGCCAAAGCTGGCTTTCGCTGAAGCCCTTGTTTGCGGTTGTGATCACCACATCACCGAAAGAAGAGCCCGATAACCCTAAAGCGTCCGGCATCATGAAGCCCAGAAGCGTGCGGCTGGAATCGAGAATTCCAGTGATTCCCTTTCCGGTCGCGGAAGTGCCTTTGCTTGCGATCGTCACGGCTTTGGTGCTTTGAAGGGAATACGTGCCGCCGACGCCTCTGACCCGGGCGGTGATGGGTTTTGCGTTGTTCGGCAGCAGTCGGATGGCATAGACCGGGTTGTTGAGCTTTGGCAAAACGGCCGGTACGAGGGCCGATTTGCCTTCGGCGAGCAGGTGGAAAGCAGTGATTTCATCGGGCACTAAGTTGTTTCGGGCGTCGAACCGCCAAGGCTTATCCGGAAAGTTGCCGTGAATAGTCCCTACCAAGGCATCGCCGCTTGGAACTGCTCGTAACTGCATAACGACTTGACCATTGAAATCGCGAGAAATGAAGTCGTAGCGAATGCAGTTTCCGGATAGGTCGTACGTGGCCGCGGATGTATTCAGCAGGCTTGCGTTCCGAGAAACCGCCGGGTTGTCTTGCCAGTGGGCAATGATGCGGCGGCCGTCGCTCGATTCTTTCTTGATGCGATGCACGACCGCGATCATCTCGTTCGCGCGCATTTCTGCCGTCGGGTACCAGCCGAAGGTCTGGTACGTCGTTGTTCCAACCGCAAGCGCTATCAGTGCCGTCATCTTTTAAACCCTAATGGATTGACGGGTTTAGCCCGCTACGAAGTTGGTGCTTCTTGGGCCGTGCGTTCCATTCTTTCCGGAGCCGATATTCCTAGCAAGTCGAGGGCGGCTTGGAGGGCGTTTTTGGTGAGGCGGCAGAGGTCGAGGCGAGCTCGGCTGAGCTCGGGCTGTTCGGGTTGCACCACGCGGCAGGCGTCGTAGAAGTGGTGGAACAGGCGCGCGAGTTCGACCACGTAGGTGGTCAGGCGGTGGACGCCGTAATCGCGGGCGCTCCGCTCAACTTCCCATGGCAGGTCGAGAATCTTCTTGATCAAAAGGCCTTCACGCGGGTGGACCAGAAGGGCGTGATCGGCGGCGCCAGCTTCGATTTCCCCGGCTCGGGCGAGCACGGAGCAGATTCGGGCATGGGCGTATTGGGCGTAGAAGACCGGGTTCTCGTCGCTTTGGCGGGCGGCGAGGTCGAGGTCGAAGTCCATCGCGGTGTCGTGGCTTCGCATCAGATAGAAGAAGCGGGTGACGTCGCGGCCGATGCGCTGCTGTTCTTCGGCGTCGGCATTCGGCGCGGTGCTTTGGCCGATTTCGTTGATGAGGTCGATGAGGGCGTAGATGTTGCCATCGCGCTTGCGCATCGGCGCGGGCTTGCCTTCTTTTAGGAAGCGGACGACTTGGAAGATGACGACCTCTAGCTTCTCGCGGGCGGTGGCGGTGGCTTGTTCGTCGGTCTGGTCAGCGGTTTGCAGGAGCGCGGCGACGACGGCGTTCAGACGGCCGATGTAGCCGTGGTGGTCTGGCCCAAGGACAGTGATCAGCTTGTCCGCGTTCGCGGGGCGGTTGAACTTATCGGCGTGATAGGCGACGTCGCTGGAGATGTAGGTCAGGCGGCCATCGCGGCGGCGAAGTACGCGGTCTTGGTCGTCGCCGAACTTGGTGCTGCGGAGCCAAAGGGTCTTGCCGCTCCCTTCCGCGTCGTCCTCGTCCTTTACTGTTTCTTGCGGCTCGATCTCGGTTTCTTCGATCTTGCCCTTGACGATTTTGACTTTGGTGCGGAACGGCTGATCGTCCGCGACGCCTTTCGCCGTGAGTTCGTCCAGTCGCTGGGCGACGACGCCGGAGTCGTGGAGGGATTGTTCGGAGAACCAGGTGTCGAAGGTGACGCCGAAGGTCGCGAGGTCGCGCGCCTGGGCTTGGAGCATCAGGTCCTGGCTGGCGAGCTTCACGTCGGCGGGAATCGTTCCCTTCAAGGCTTCGGCAACGGCCACCACGTAGTCACCTTTGTAGCCGTTGTCCGGCACCGGCTCACCGCGAAGTAGAGCAGCCACCGACTCGGCGAATAGGCGCATCTGCTCGCTGTTCACGCCGTCGTTGATGTAGTACTCGCGGTGGACTTCGTTGCCGGCGGCGGCGAGGACGTTGCAGAGGGCGGAACCAAAGGCGGCACCGCGTCCGGAGCCGATAGTGATCGGTCCGTTAGGGTTGACCGAGACGAACTCAACGTTGATCTTCTTGCCTTGTGGCTGGGGAACTTGTGCCAGCTTCTCCGTGCCTAGTTCAAGGGCGGTCGGTACGTAGGCGGCGATGGCGGTCGGCTTCAGGCGAAGGTTTAGGAATCCAGGACCGGCTACTTCGACGTCATTGAGAGTGCTTCCGCCGTCGGTTTCTAGGATCGCGGTTCGCAGGGCTTCACCAAGCTGGCGCGGATTCATTCCGGCGGCTTTGCTGGCGACCATGGCCAAGTTGCAGGCAAAGTCGCCGTGCTCGGGCTGCTTGGTGTCGGAGATCTCCGGTCGAAAATCGGCCAAGACGGCGGGAAGAGTTCCGGCAGAAACTTGGGCGGCGACGGCGCGCGAGATAAGGCTTTGAAGGTCGTTGCGAAGCAAGTCAGAGAGGGTACCGGAAGCCTAGGAAACGGTAGCCTGAAGGGGATGAAGATTCTTGTGACCGGCGGGTCCGGCAGGCTTGGAAAGTATGTGATGGAAGAGCTTGCGGCGGCCGGTCACTGGGCGATCAACGTGGATAAGAACCCTGGCGAATCGCGCCGCTGGGGCAACTACATTGGGGTCGATCTCAGCAACGCGGGGCAGATTTATGACGTGATGCTGGAAGTCAAGCCAGACGCGGTCGTTCACCTCGCGGCCGACCCCCGAGCCGGATATGTGCCGCGGAATCACCAGTTCGTTTCCAACGTCGGGATGACGCACAGTGTGATGATGGCGGCGGGCGATTTGGGGGTGAGGCGAATTGTTTATGCCAGCTCCGAGCAGGCGAACGGCTGGTCTTCGGGCAACTTGTGTCCGCCTCGATTCCCGTTCGGCGAAGAGGACATGACCCGTCCGCGAAGCGCTTATGCGCTCAGCAAGCTTATGGGAGAAGAGATTGCCGAGAGCATCGTGGCGACGTACCCGGAGACCTCGGCGGTGAGCTTGCGGATCAACTTTATTACTGTGCCATCTGACTCGGAATGGATTTCGAAGCGGGCCGAGCACTGGCCAGGCGGGCACACGAACCTTTGGGCCTACCTTGATGCGCGGGACGCGGCGACCGCATTTCGGTTAGCAGTCGAGGCGCCTCGCGAGGTGTTGGGGCACGGGCATCGGGCGTACATGGTGGCGGCGGCAGACAACCTGACGACTTTCGAGACCAGAGACGCAATCAGCCGATTTTTCGGCCCGGAGATTGAGGTTTCGCCGGAACTTGATGTGTTTGGTTCGACGGTCGACTGCGCGCGGATTACAAAAGACCTAGGCTGGCGGCCAGTTCACTCCTGGCGGAATGCCTTAAGCCCGCAAAGCGTTGAATAGCGCATGAACTTCCTTAAAACGGGAATCTTGATGGCAGTCTTCGGCGGCCTCGCGGTTGTCGTTGGGCGTTACTTCTTCGGCTTGCAAGGCGCGGTCATTGGCCTCGGCGCGGCGGTGCTTTTCCAGAGCATCGCGTACTTCAACGGGCACAAGATGGCCATCCGGATGGCGCACGGAGTGGCTTTCGAAGAGCTCGACCCTCGATCTCAGAACCAACTGGCGTGGCTGGCAACGGCGAATGAGACGTTGTCTCAGCGAGCGGGGATTCCTGCGCCGAAACTGTACATCTCCCCGGACCCTCAGCCGAACGCTTTTGCGGCAGGGCGAAATCCGAGCGTGGCGGTGGTTTGCTTCAACGAGGGGCTGCTGAAGTTGATGCCTCGAGACGAGGTGATCGCGGTTTTGGCGCACGAGCTGGGGCACGTTAAGAATCGAGATAGTTTGTTGATGACGGTTACGGCGGCGTTTGCCACGTTTATCAGCTTCTTGGCCCAACTGGCGTGGCTCATCCCGCGCGGAGATAACGAGGAGCGGAATCCGATTGTTGACTTGCTGATGATGATCTTGGCGCCGATTACGGCGACGGTGATTCAGATGGCGATTTCGCGAACGCGAGAATTCGGTGCGGATCGCGCGGCGGCGGATTTGATTGGATCGCCGCAGCCGATGATCTCGGCCTTGAGGTCACTGGAGCGAGGCACGGACCGGATTCCGAGCACCACGGCGCAGTCGGCGAGCGCACATATGTACATCGCGTCGCCCTTCGCTGGTGGTGGGTTGATGAAGCTCTTTATGACTCACCCACCGATCGAAGAAAGGGTTCGAGCGCTGCAAACGGCCTCGTAAACGGGCGAGCGTACGTAAGCGGACGAGAAAACGCGGCGGAATGAACGTTCCGCCGCGTTCATTTCGTCTTATTTGCACCCAACCCATAGGCAGAGCGGGACCTTTGGTCTACAATCAAAACTCGCCTGGGGAGCGTTCGGCTGCGTTTGCGGCCGAGGTGTGGGGAAAAACGAGTATGGCATTGCCGCGAATTTCAATGGAGCAGTACCTCCTGCAAAAAGGTTTCTTGAAGCCTGAACAGCACGAGGAGGCAAAAAAGGTTGCTCAGCAAACGGGTCAGCCGCTGGATCGGGTGTTGATTTCTTTGAACTTTGTTGGGGAACGAGAAGTTCTTCAGGCCAAAGCCCAAGAAATGGGATATGGCTTTGTTGACCTGGACCGCATTCCGACGATTGAGAGCGGCGCCATCAACGTTGTTCCTGAGCGGATTGTTAAGGCGCACAACGCCATTCCGGTCAAGAAGGACGGAAACACACTCTATGTCGCGATGACCAATCCGGGCAACATCGTTGCTCTCGACGACATCAAGATTGCTTCCGGCCTCCGCGTAGTGCCGGTGCTTGCCGTTCCGGCCGCCATTGAAGACGCGATTAAGAAGTATTACTCCGGCAGCTCTGCCGCACCGGCTCCAGGTGCAGCTTCTGCTGCTACCCCTGTCGCTGCAGCAGCGGCTCCAATCGCGACCAGCAACTATTCGGACGCGATGAAGCGAGCGATCGCGGAAGCCGGCGTCAACCGAGACATCGCCACAAACGAATCGGGTGCCGATGACGACGAGAAGATGGCGGAGCAAGCGCCGATTATCCGGCTTGCCAACGCCCTCATTCAGCAGGCGATTTCGGACCGAGCTTCGGACATTCACGTTGAGCCGCAGGACCGATCGGTCCGGGTTCGGTACCGCATTGACGGTGTTTTGATGGAAGCCATGACGGTTCCGCGAAACCTGATGGCTCCGCTCATCAGCCGTCTGAAGATAATGGCGGAAATGAACATCGCCGAGCGCCGTATTCCTCAGGACGGTCGAATTGAAATTCGAACGAACAACAAGGAATATGACCTTCGCGTCAGTTCGGTTCCAACCCCGCAGGGCGAGAAGATCGTTATGCGAATTCTCGACAAAGGCTCGGCGATGGTCGGCTTGGTAAAGCTCGGATTTACCGACGAGAACCAGCTGAAGATCGAAGAACTTTGTAGCCAGCCGAACGGTATGTTCCTTGCCACGGGTCCTACGGGATCGGGCAAGACCACGACGCTGAACTCAATTCTTTCCAAGCTCAACACGGTCGGCGTCAACATCTTGACCGCAGAAGACCCGGTTGAGTACCAGATGAACGGCGTTAACCAGGTTCAGATGAACCGAAAAGCCGGTCTGACCTTTGCAACCGCGCTTCGAGCCTTCCTTCGACAAGACCCTGACATCATCATGGTCGGAGAAATCCGAGACGTTGAAACGGCGGAAATCGCGATTGAGGCGGCACTTACGGGCCACTTGGTTCTCTCCACGCTTCACACCAACGATGCTCCTTCGGCCACGATCCGTTTGACCGACATGGGCGTTGAGCCGTTCTTGATCTCTGCAACCTTGATCGGTATCTTGGCTCAGCGACTTGGACGACGGCTTGACCCGGACCATCGCGAAAGTTATCAGGTTCCGGCGGCGGACTTGAAGCGATTTGGACTTCAGTTCACGGATCCGGATGAGCAGATCACGCTCTTCCGCGGTATTCCGCACGAGAACAACCGAATGACCGGCTACCGCGGTCGAACTGGTTTCCACGAGTTGCTGACAATGAACGCAGAAATTGCGGAACTTGTTGTGCGCCGAGCCCCTCTACAGGATATTAAGGACGCGGCGAAAGCAAACGGAATGAGAGAGCTTAGAGAAGACGGACTGGTCAAAGTTCTCGAAGGCGTCACCGATCCGGGTGAAGTCATGCGAGTCGTGTTCACAGCGGGCTTCTAAAGGACGTAGGCAAAAGTATGCAAAACAATTCAGGAATGACGCCTCCGCCACGAGTCGGAGTTGGAGTTGGACCAGGGATCCCGAGTGCGGGCGGCATGATGCCACCACCACCCGGAGGAGGCAATCCGTTTCCGGCCGAAAAGCCAGAAGAAGAGAACAGTGGGCCGCCGGCCTCGCTAGAAGATCTTCACATTGACGAGCTTTTGCACTTAGTCGTCGACCGAGGCGCGTCGGACCTTCACATCAGCCAGAACTCCGCTCCGATTATTCGAGAAGACGGAAAGCTGAAGCCGCTGCACTACGAAAAGTTCACGCCGCAGGACTCGCAGCGAATGCTGTACGACATCCTTTCGGACGACAACATCAACAAGTTCGAAACGACCCTCGAGCTTGACTTTTCGTACCAGCTTCCTCGCCGTGCTCGGTTCCGAGTTAACTATTACCGAGAAAAGGGTGCGGTTGCAGCCGCGTTCCGACTGATTCCGGCGAAGATTCCGACGGTTGAGCAACTTAACCTGCCGAACATTCTGAAGCAGCTTTGCGAACGTCCTCGCGGTTTGATTCTGGTTACGGGACCGACGGGTTCTGGAAAGTCAACGTCGCTCGCGGCGATGATCAACCACATCAACGAGAACCACGCGCACCACATTATCACGATCGAAGACCCGATCGAGTATCTGCACGAGCACAAGAAGTGCATCATCAACCAGCGCGAAGTCGGTTCGGACACCCGAAGCTTCTTGAACGCGCTTCGCGGTTCGCTTCGAGAAGACCCAGACATCCTGCTGGTCGGTGAAATGCGAGACGTTGAAACGATCGGTTTGGCGATTACCGCTGCAGAAACCGGTCACTTGGTCTTTGCTACTCTGCACACGAACACCGCGGCCGAATCGATCGACCGTATGATCGACGTTTTCCCGCCAGGACAGCAGGAGCAGATTCGCGTTCAGCTTTCGAACAACATCGTGGCCATCATCTCGCAGCAGCTCATGCCGCGACTTGGAAAGCCCGGTCGAGTTCCGGCGAACGAGGTCATGATCGCATCTCCGGCTATTCGCAACCTCATCCGAGAAGCGAAGACCCACCAGATTCCGTCCATGATTCAAACCAGTGGTTCGATGGGAATGTTCACCATGGACCAGTGCTTGCGTGATCTGTATCTGAAGGGACTCATCTCGCTCGACGACGCCTATGCGCGATGTTCGAACAAGGAAGAGCTTACGAAGATGCTAAACACCCCGGCTTCCGGAACAGGCCCAGGCGGCTCCGGACTCCCCGGCGCGCCACCTTCGCGTGGAAGGTAATTCCTTTTTCAGGAAGACCAAGACAAGAAAGCCAAGTTTAAGAGTGGAGATAGAAAATGCCAGTATTCAGCTACACATTTAGGGACGCCACCGGCGGACTCCAAAAGGGAACCGCCGACGCAGAAAGCGAAGACATTCTGCGTAAAAGGTTTGAAGAGCAGGGATTCGTGATCACCGAGGTCACGATGATCAAGTCGAAATCGGCTAAGCAGAAGAACTACGGAAAGGTCAAGCTTGGCCACCTGTCCGTCTTCTGCCGCCAGTTCTCGACGATGGTTGATGCTGGTGTGTCTTTGGTCCGCTGTCTCGACGTTTTGGGTCGGCAGACGCAAGATCCAAAGCTCAAGAAGATTCTTGCGGACATCGGCGAGCGAGTTGAAGGAGGCGAAAGCCTTTCTCGCGCCATGCAGCGACACCCTCGAGCCTTTAACAACCTGTTTATCGGTTTGATTAAAGCCGGTGAAGTTGGTGGTGTCTTGGAAGAGTCGCTGCAGCGACTTTCGACGTTCTTGGAAAAGGACGTTGAACTCCGCCGAAAGGTGAAGTCGGCCATGACGTACCCGATTCTGGTTGCGATCATGTCGGTTGGCATCGTCACCTTCTTGGTTGCTTGGTTTGTTCCGCAGTGGTCGGCCATTCTTACCGACTTGGGACTGAAGGCCGATGACCTTCCGGCACCAACGAAGCTTCTGATCGACATTTCGAACGTCATTCAGTACCGCGGTTGGATGATCGCCGTCGGAATCGTCGCGATCGTTGTTGCAAACAAGATTTTCACTTCGACTCGATTTGGTCGCCGCGTTATGGACCGCGTCAAGCTGAAGATTCCGGTCTTTGGCAAGCTGCACCACAAAGTTTGTATGACCCGGTTTAGCCGAACGATGGGCACGTTGCTCACCTCCGGCGTACCGATCTTGCAGGCCATGGAAACGGTTGCTGGTACGGTTGGAAACTCGATCATGGCGGACGCCCTGATGGAAGCCCGAGCCCGTATCCGAGAAGGAGACCGAATTGGCGACCCGCTGGAAGCCTCTAAGCTGTTCCCGCCGATGGTCGTTCACATGATCGGCGTCGGAGAAGAATCCGGATCGCTCGACTTCATGTTGCAGAAAATCGCGGACTTTTACGACGCGGAGGTCGAAGCAACCCTCGCGTCGCTGACCGCGGCCATCGAACCGATCATGATCGTTTCGCTCGGATTTGTCGTTGGATTCATCGTTGTCGCGATGTTCCTTCCGCTGGTCGACGTTATCTCGAAACTGTCTGGCGGCGACTCGGACGAGTAAGAGGAAACTCTCAAAAGCCCCTTCGCGAAAGCGAAGGGGCTTTTTTGGATTTTGTTCCCTTGAAATGCGACGAAACCTAGGAATGGTAGAGTCCGTCAAAATTACACCATGGCTCTGAACATCAAGAATGCCGAGGTCGAACGGCTGGCGACCGAGATCGCTCGCGTGACCGGCGAGACGAAAACCGAGGCGATACGCAAAGCACTTTTGGATCGCCAGAAGCAGTTAGACTTGCCGACGTTGGAAGAGCGTGTGAAAGCAGTTATGGAGAGCATGGAGAGGGACGTTTGGTCCAAGCTGCCTCCAGACGTGCGCGGCAAGCGGATCCCGAAAGAGGAATACGACGCCCTCTTCGAGTAGATATGGTCATTGACAGTTCGGCCCTCGTGGCGATCATGCTTGGCGAACCCAGTCGAGCGGCCCTTATCACCGAAGTCGTGCGCGGAGAGACGGTGATCGCGGCTCCTTCACTCCTCGAAACGCATATGGTGCTTAAGAAGCACTTCGGTGATGCAACGGCGGATCAGATTGGAATGGCCCTTGTCGCATTCGGAATCCAGGTCGTCCAGTTCACGCCAGAACAAGCTGGGGTCGCCGCGCGAGCGTTCGACCAATACGGTAAGGGGCGGCATCCGGCGAGTCTCAACTTTGGTGACTGCATCGCCTATGCGCTCGCCAAATCCACCCACCAACGTCTGTTGTTTGTTGGCCAGGACTTTGCTCAGACGGACGTTCGTCCTGCGTTGATCTTCACTTAGGGAAACTGGGATACCTGGTTCAAAGGCACTTCGCCGATAGCTGAATTGTTAAGGTTCGTGACAATCAAAGTCTTGCGTGCCAAAAACGCGAAACCGCACCACTTCCGGAGAGTCCATAAATGGTGCTATTCACTCTCCTCGCACCAGTGCCGCAACATCCTAAGACCGATGAAGTTGAGATTGTCTATCTTGGAGACCAAAAAGAATCGCCTGCTCGATGGACAGAACTAAGGAAGTATGCTGACAAAGGCGGCATACTCAAGCGTGCAGCGGAGCTGAAACTTCTTCATTTCGAACTTGAGCCAGGTTTGTTTATCATCGACGAGAGGAAGCAAACTTTCCTTGCCACGCGGCGGGCTCGTGCGGCGCTACTAACGAACTACCTATCTGAGGGGCCCGTTACGAAAACTTGGAGAGAGGTAGAAAAAGACTTCACCGAGATTCTAAAAGAGAATTCCGCTTACAGCCCCAAGATGAATGCTCAAGCTCTTGTTAGGATTGAACCAACCGTGCGATGGAATTTGGTGGATCAGAAGACGTTAGAGCCCGGGTGGTCGGTTGCAAGCGAGCATTTCAGCATTGAGAAGCTAAAAGTGAATGGTCCCCTTCTTCGCCAAAAAGATGCGATGGATGCAATTACCTGGAATCCGGCGACAGGACCTTCGGCGGGTTGGTTCATCGCAAACAACGAGAATATGGTCGTTGAGCCGCTCGAGCCGAAAACCTTGGCGAGTCTGATGCTCGCGTTGGCAGAGAGGGAGAGGGTGGAAAACGAGAACTTCCTGAGTGAGGAGAAAAAGTTTGTTACCCGCCTGGTGAAATCCGGCAAGCTCAAATTCAACCCAGCTTCGATGGATGCCAAAACCTTCACCGATCTCGGCCCTGAAGAGCGTGAGCCGTATTTTCGTGGTGCGGCCGATCGTATCAACAAGGGCGAATTTAAGTCTCTGAAGGACTTTTCCCAGCACTACACCGGTCTTCGAGTGGAAAACATGAGCTTGAGATTGACCATCTCATTTCCAGTTATGGCTGCGGACGGGACGATCATTTTTACGACATACGAGATTTGACGGGCCGCGTTGGTCGTCGTCTCCGCGCTAAACTACGGCGTGCCGATTTGGACCTTGCTGATTGGGTTTGTGCTGGGTGCGGTGACCGGGAGCTTCCTAAACATGGTGATCTACCGGTTGCCGCGGGCGATATCGTTTCTGAACCCATCGAGCAGCATGTGCCCGATTTGTAAGGCGTCCCTCAAGTGGATCGACCTGATGCCGCTGTTTAGCTGGCTTTCCACCAGGGGAAAGTGTCGGTATTGCGCGGCGCCGGTGCCTTCTCGCTACTTCTGGGTCGAGGTGCTTACCGGCCTTCTCTTCGCCGGGGCCTGGTACCAATTCCAGATTCAAGCTGATCGTGGCGGGTGGATGGGCTTTGTGATGGCGATGCTCGCCTGCCTCGTCGCCGTCATCTATATCGACTGGGAGCTTTTCATTATTCCGGACGAGTTGAACGCGCTCATGCTGGTGATCGGAGTTGCCGCGATGGGTTACACCGGGCAATGGATGACCGCGCTTACCGGAGCGTTTGCGGGCTGGGCGGTGATGTGGGGGATTTCGTTCTTTCTCGGGCGGCTCATTCTTGGTAAGGACGCCTTGGGGGATGGGGACATCAAGCTGATGCGAGGCGTTGGCGCGATGCTCGGGCCGATCTTGACCGGAATCAGCGTGGTCATCGGCGTGTTTGCCGGGCTCGTGATCGGCCTGATCCTGATTGCGGTGAATAGCAAGAAGGCAGCCGCGGAGGAAGAAGCGGCGGAAAGTGAGGCTGAAATGTTGCCAGTCGAGCCGGTCTTGACCTATATAGTCAGGGGAGTTTGGTATCTGCTGTGTCTCGACATAGTTGCGCTGTTCTTCCCGTCGTTGTATAAATTGATTGGCGAGGAGCCGCCTCCGAAAGGAATTGACGAGAACGACACTTGGGAACCGACCGCCACAACGATCCCGTTTGGGCCGTATTTGGCGCTAGGTTCGATCACTTGTCTGCTCTTTGGCGATGCAATTGAAAAGGCAGTCAAGGCCTATTTCAACTTTTAAAGCAACGGCTTTCGTTGCTTGTGTCGAGATGGTTTGAGTTCGGGTAGAACCCGTCTGGGGTTGCTGCAGGCTTCTGTACGCAAAAAGGGGGACAGTTTGGTGAGGTTTAGTAGATTTTCTGGCCGTGTCGGTGAGGAACATGCGGGGCTTGTATCCCGTCTAGAAATGCGGGAGACCCAAGGCGTCCAACGCATGAAAGGCCGAAACGGATTTACATTAATTGAATTACTGGTGGTGATTGCCATCATCGCCATCCTGGCGGGGATCACTTTCCCTGTTCTGGCCCGGGCCAAAGACGGTGCGTACCGAAGTTCTGACATCAACAACATGAACTCGTTGCGTACGGCGCTTCAGCTTTACAAGGCCGACCAGGGCGCGTATCCGCCTGCTTTGCTCGGATACGTCAACCGGTACGAATCTGGCGCGAATGCCGGAAACATCATTCCAGCAACTCAGCTGAGCGGTGCGCTCTACCCGAAGCGGGTTGACAGCATCGAGACTTTCCGACCGGCATATAACCGCTCCAGCAACTCGCTCGGCACGACGGCGGTCTGGCCCTCACGATGGGATAACCCTCTGAACACCGACCCACTTGCCGAACAGCGATTTGGCCCAGCCGACGGATTCGTGCAGCGCGCGGTTAACACCGGAGCCGGCTGTACCGAAGTAGATAACGAATACTATTCGGTCAGCGGCTATGACGTCGCTAAGGTTGCAGGCTCCGCAAATCCAGATCAAGTGGAGTTGCGATACGCCCTGTTCTGGACCGGCTACAGCGTGCCAACCTCGCCATGCGCGACGGACGGTAGCGGACTCGGCTCTTCGGATGACGATCCTCGACAGCTAGGATATTCCGAACCCCCCGAATCCACCGTCATCACGTGGAACAGCTATTTCCGCGAACACGCTAACGGAAACGCCACCCGAGCGAAGCGAGACGTTGTTCTCTTCCTCGGTGGAAGCGCAAAGCCTTTTGACAGTGCCGCCGTCGCCGAACGGTCTTGGCAGGTGAACCCGTAATCTCGGAGGTCGTAACTGTGAACGCACCCCAACCCCGCTCCTTTGGCTCCGCTATGCGCCGTGGTACGACCCTGGTGGAAGTACTCGTGGTCATGGTGATCTTGCTCGTCGGAATCTTGGCGGTCGTCCAGATCTTTCCTCGAGGCTTTCAAATCCTCACCCTGGCGAAAAAGAACTCCCAGGCAACCCAGCTTTCGCGAGACGAAGCTGAACGGCTCAAGTCTCGTGCCGACGGCATTCCAGAGCAGATTCTTGGCGATGCCCTGCCGAGTCAGCTGACGCTCCATCCTGAATGTACGGTGGATTCGAGCGGAATCGTGTACAACGCCTCGTCCGTGCCTCAAGGCAACTGGGCCAGCAACGTTGCAGCTAACCATCGCCGACGGATTCTAGGAGAGGCCCACCGAATTCCCGCCCCTCGACGGCTCGTCAATGGCGCGTTCGGCGGCTTGCTCATTCCAACCTTTGGCCCAATCGATTCGACCCAAGGGTTTATCGTGAACAGCAGCCCGTTGGCGCAAAACTCCAACCCGCCGCAGGATTTGGCTCTTATCTCGGGCCGCCTGTACCGAACCGGATTCACCTATTCGCCTTTCGAATATTTCGTGCGGGACGCGTCTAACTCAACCGTTTCCCTCTTCCTGCCAACCGGTCCGATCACTCTCTTCCGCGTCAGCTTTTACGCTTTGATTCAAACTGCCGACGGAGTTGACAAGCGGTATTACCGCAACGTTGAAGTGCCGATCGCAGACACGGCCCTGGATGGCCCGAGTGGAAATCAACCGTTCCTGCGCCTTGATCTGAGCACGGACGTTGTCAACCCACTGCTTGCCGGCGGTGAAACTTTCATTGCAATCAATCCAGATTCGCTGAAAGTTGCCCGGGCGATGCGAAGCGTCACGATTTTCTCGGACAGTCCGTTCGAGTACATCCCGGTTGACGATAGTCTCGGAACGATTTTGGTGAACCCCCTCACCAACGGTTTGACCGTGCCGACCGCGAATGGTCGTCAGCCGCTCGGAGTGGTTTTGGACTACACCGTACAGGACTGGCGCGAGTTGCGCAGCGAGTTCCGCATTACTAATATCGAGCAAGGCCAATTCCGGTTGCCGATTGCTCCGATCAAAGTATCGGGTCAAAACGGTCCGGACGGTCTGAGATTGACTTCGATGGGTGCAAGCGATGATCCGATCATCGAAGGACAAACCGAACGAAGTTCATTCCTGACGATCGTTGATCTGGAAACCGGAGCTTACGTTTCTGAGCACCGCCCAGGGACCAAGGCAGACTTGACGCTGACGATTAACAAGAGCCTTGGTCTGATCACCTTTGTCGATACCAATGCCACCCGAAACGGCATTCAGATTTTCTTGATCGATCCGGTTACCGGCGGGAATCGAGAGGTTGACATCGAAGGACGCGCTTTCCGAGCCGTTTACATGGCTAAAGAAGAGTGGGCGGTTCAGGTCATCAAGCCCGCATCGCAGTACTTTGCTTCGCCGATTTTGCCTGGTTCGGGTGAGTTCTACATCGGTGGATCAAGCTCAGTCATCGGTGGTGCGACGACTCGAATCTACTTCCCCGCGGAAGATGTCGAGCAGAAGGTCACGATCTCGGAGGTTCACTATCTGGACGGTGGCGGAAATCGCCGCACGCTCAGCGGAAAGGACTTTGTCATCCGTAACGACGCGGGCAACGTGATCCCAAGACCTTACATTGATATTCGCGATGCGGATGCCGCTGCCGTAACTTTTGCGTACGATGCCGCGCCCGCCGTTCGAGGCATCAAAGGCGGATCGATCTCGGTTCGAACCCTTTGGAACCCCGATAGCTTCGGTCTCAGCGCCTCTAGTCCCGATAATGTTCGGGCCCTGGAACGATTCACTCGCGGGTACCGCCGAACAACCGTGCAAACGTTTATTGAACGTGGCGAGGTGCAGAATTGATGCGACGCAAATTGGCTTACACGATCGTTGAGTTGCTCACGGTCATCGCGATCTCCGCGATCTTGTTGACCCTGATCATCCTTCCGGTTATTCAGAGCTTTAACCTCACTCGTCAAGCACAGGCTCTTTCGGATGCTCAGGAGTTGGGCAAGCGACTAACCGAGCGCGTAAGTAGAGAGGTCTCCAACGCAGTTGCGGTTCGTGGCGCTTCTGCCGTGTTCGTTACCGTCAACGGAGCAACTGTCCGTGTGCCGAGCACATCGCTGGTACTTCGCGTTCCTCGCGTCAACGGTGATGGTTCAGTTCTGCTGCCAAGGCTGGAGGTGGATGTCGTTGCTCCATACACGCGAATGGACCTGATCATTCCGGCTCAGAGCGGACAGCGTGGTCCAACCGGTGGATTCATTGATCCTATCACCGGCAAAGAGGACCCTACGCTGCAGAACTTCAAGGGCCAAACTCAGCTCCCGGTCGCACCCGGTGCGACGATTGTCCGTTACTTCGTCGGCCTGCGCGATCCATTCCAACCGTACAACAACCCATATGACGGATTGTTGTTGGCTCGAAACGGAGCGCGGGACAATCTGTACGTCCTTTATCGGGCGGAAGTGCAGCCACGCGTTTTCCAAACCATTGCGGGCAACAATGTTTACGCTGCGAATCTTCAGTACTTTGAAGCAGATACGAACAGTCAGCCGATCCTTGACGATCCTCGATTCTTCGTACCGAACTTCGATGGAGCGGGCGCGGTTATCACCAACGATGCCAAGGCAGACCGGATCCGAAACTGGCTCCGACGATCCGTTGTGCAGACCGAAGTTTCTCGGTACGACATGTTGCAGACGGTCTACGACCTGAACAGCCGCCGCGTGCAAAACCGAGACGGCATTCCAACGGTGATTCCTCTCGTCCAGTTCCGTCCAACTCGAGTGGCAAGTGAGCCTGCAGAGGGCCAAATTGCTGTTCGGTTGGGCCAGGAAACGGACAACGCAGATCGAATTGCGCCAGATGTCTTCACCACCAAACTGGGACTTTGGAGCAACGCCACGGTTCGAACTTGGCCAGCTGGCTGGTCGAACCTTACGGTCGGAAATGAGTATCTCGTTGGGCGAACGGATGCTAACAATGGTCAGGCCGGTGCCGCTCCTGGATTCAGCATCTATGCATACGATCCCGATGGTCCGATTTCAGACGACTTCTTGGGCGGGATTGAGGTCTTCGACCTTTTCACCTACGACTCGGTGCAACTCAGCGGGCAGCGATACCCATTCACTCAGGCAGTTCAGGCAGCAAACCTTCGATCCAACTGGCTCAATGACCCGGCGGCTCGAAGCATCTTCACGCCGTACGTCTTCGATGGCGCTAAAGGTCGGATTATCGCTAGCTTCGGCATCAACGAAGTCGGAAGTTCATCGATTGCTCCTCCGATTGACAACCCTGGAAACTTGCCTACCATTGCCAGCGGTGCGGCCGAAACGCCTCGCACTGCAGCGAACCTGGCCGGCAATTTCTATGACGCGGCATTCTCTACTGTCAATCAGCGCTTCAACAAGGTGTGGGACATGTGGGAAACGGACACGACGAACGCTTTTGGCGTGCGGAATCTGGATCAGAGCCGAATTCACCGGTTTATCGACCTTCGAGTGTTGAACCAGCCCGACGGCACCACGAGCCCGCTCAACCCGAACCTCGGATTCAAGGTTGCCATCGTTCCTGGCAGCGAAATCGTTACCGGGCCGGACCAAAATGCTGGTCCGAACTTTGGACAGCCTGTTCGCTACGTTCGAGTGAGCACGAACCCTGGGCCGAACCAGTATCGGATCAACTACACCAGCCAACTGGAGCCTGGTCTGAACGGCGGCGCGCCTGATTATTCGCTGATCGGACTTTCTGGTACTGCGCTCTCAGGATTTGATCCTGCCGTCTACAACGCCCAGAACTTTGCCAGCGCGATTATTCAGCCGCAGTTCAAGCCCGGATACATTCAGCTGAACTCGGATCCGAACACGCCGATCCCAGATGGGAACATTCGTGTCTCGTACCGATTCCAATTTACGGGAGCCCAGTCTGGTGCCGCAACCGGAGCGAAGACAGATATTTTCGCCGTGGACTACGACTCTCGTGAACTGATGTCTATCTTGCTTTCGATTCGCAACTATCCGCAGTCCAACTTGCCGAACCCACAGAACGTCACGTTGAAGGCGACGGCAAAGGTACGGAACTTCATCCGATGAGGAGCCTCGAATCCATGAGAAACAGAAGTCACAACCCGCAGCGTGGTCAGACGATCATCGTCGCGCTGATCGTCCTGGGCTTGCTGCTCATTCTTGGGCTGGTCTTTCTTGGCATCATCAACAACAGCATTCAGGGCAGTGCGCGACAGCAAACTCGAAGCGTTGCGAATGATCTAGCGGAAGCGGGTGTTCGATACGCCCACTCCCAGTTGCTGCGCAGCCCCGAAGGTGCCGACTGGCGCGGAGCAACCACGCCTCCAACCCCAGTAAACGGCCAGCCGAACTTGACCCGGGACCCTGATGCCATTTACACCCGATTGGCTTCTGGATTCAGCCTTACAAATGGCCAGTTCGATCGAGGCGGTCCCGATGGCCTTGGACCGTTCGTTCGAATCAACTTCGAATCAGGCCGAGCGCTCGTCCGGGTTCGGTACGCACCAAGCGACGCTAACATCTTTACCGCCAACCCTGCAGGTTCCCTGCGGAGCCCCGGCGCGGTTCGAAACTACTTGGTCATCGAATCGGTTGGCCGATCTGGTCGGTATGTGGACAACGACCCAACGTCGGCTCAGGCCGGAACCGCGATTCAGTTCCAAGGCTTTGCCAACGCGGCTACCTTTAACACCGCGCTTGGCGAGTTCCGACGACGCGTTCAGACGGCGAACAACCGAATTCTCACGGCGTTCGTTCCGATTGGCATCACCGAGACGGCGCGCTTTATTACGAACAAGAACCGGGAAACGCGACCCGCAGAAATCGGCGTACCTTCTGACCTCGGTGCGACGTACGTCAACCCAACAACCGGTATCCCGTTCAGCGTTGGCCAGTTCTTGCCAACCCAGCTTGGATTGAGCTCGATTGAAGAGGCTCAGAACCTGAGCGTTCTGTACAACATCGGCGGACTCGGATCGCTGCATAGCAATGCGGATATCGCGGTTTACGGAACCGTCAACCTGTTCGCAAACGCCACCCTTGGTGACCAGTTCACAGTTGCCGGAAACATCACTGGCGCCGACGGAGCGCAGTTGGTTGTGCGCAATCGAGAGTTGAATAGTTCGACTTCCGCCTGGAACACGTTCACGACCACGTTGAACGCGGGCAATGAGCTTGAAAGCCGATCTAACACCTTTACGACCGCTCGTGGCATCGTTCGCGACGGTCTGGCAAGCACAGATACGGACGGATTTGCACGTGGAGTTGGCTACAAGACCCCGCCATCCATCGCGATTACTGACCCGGAAACGAACGAGAACCGATACGTCCAGATGACCCGCGAAAGCGGATTGGCGGCGGGCAGCGGCAACAGTGGTCGCTTCGGACACGGATCGGGCATCTACATCGACAACTTCGCAGATCGACAGTCGGCTCAAACCGAGTCGGGTCGTCAAGCAAACGGCGGCAGTTCTTCGATGGTCTTCGACTGGTTGAACCCCAACCATCCGGAGAGCAAGTACTGGTTTGGCAGCTTCTATCTGCCACCGGGCGCAAACATTGAGTTCCGAAATGATGGATTCATCATCTCGCGAGACGGTCGCGCTCCGGCAGAGGAACGATTCTGGAGAAATCCGGCAGGCGTAAGCTCGAACAGCAGTTCGATTCGATACCGGTTGGGACCTGGAACCGACGGTCGAGTCCACGTTGTGAACACGTTCACGGCGGGACTTACAAGTATCGACGGAAACTTGTCTGCGAACGATTATCAGCTTGGACCAGCCTTTAACGGCACGATCTACACTGAAGGCAATGCTCGCGTTCGTGGAGTTATTCCAACTGACATCCAGATCACTCTGGTTTCCAACGCATCGGTTTACGTTGAAGGAAGCTTGACGAAGGGCATCACCGGTAACGACTGGACGGCACGAAACCAGGCTGATCCTGAGTTCACGGCTCGTGGCGCTCGAATGCAGCGACCCAGTCGCTCGATGCTTGCGCTCTTGGCACGAGACTACGTTGTGGTTAACACCACGATGTTCGTTGGACCAAGTCCGCTCCAGCCGCTCGAGAATGGCCGAGATGCATCTACGATCCGACTTCGACAAGATGCAGGGGCAAACCCGCTTGCTTTGATTAGCGAATTCGTTCTCGGCGCGGGCGCTCCGGCGGACACCTACAATCCGTCGGCTTGGGTGTCTGCTCCCGTCAGCTATCGAGACGCAATCACGAACACTCAGATTCAGACGAACTTGCTGATGTCTCACACGATGGAGGATGGTGCGGCCGACCGCAGCTTCTTCTCGATGAGCGTCAATCCTGGATTGTATGACGGCGCCATTCAACCGCCAGCGTCGACCTACCTGTGGCCAAACAACGAATCGAACGCAGCCGCGGCCATTCTTGGCTCCGCCGCACCTACGATTCCGATCAACGGCTTTGGCGTCGAGAACTGGCAACGCTATCCGAAGTTCGAATCTTCGGCCCACACCTTGCTCGATCCGGCTAGCTTCAACACCACAGGACTTGGCTTGACGTGTACGGCATCAACGGGTTCGTACCAACTGTTCCCAGAGGCGACGAACACGATGGTGATTGCCCCGAACCAGTTGAACAACCTGGCAACGAACGATTACCTGTTGCGAAAGATTGCGCTCGCTCCGCATGACATTCGGATCGAAGCTCTGATGTACGCCGAAGAGGGATCGTTCTTCGTAATCCCAGGAACATGGTTCAACGCTGATCCAAACGATCGACGCGACACATACCTTGCTCGCCTAGATGTGCTCCGCGCCGGACGAACGGAAGCAGAAGCCCGACAACTCGCCGACGATGAGCGCCGAACGAACTTTGGTTCTTCCGCCCTCACGCCATTCTTCGGTGAACCGCTCGACGTACGAGTGATCATCACGGGCGCGGTTTCGGAAAACATGCCGCCAAGCATGAGTGAGCAGAGCGAATGGATTCGAAAGTGGGGCTGGATCCCTGGCAAGTTGGGTGCGACGGATCAGAACATTCCGGCATCTCACGCACGGTCGAATCCTGGATTCGACGGTGCCGGGAACAACTTCGCTTCGAACTTGATCATTGGATACGATCCGGTGCTGGCCTCTGGCCGAAGTGACGGATTTGCGAACGTTGCCAGCGAACAGCGCATCTTGCGCCAAGACTCGGTTGGGCGAGTGCTCCCGCCGCTACCTCGGTTGCCGGTTAGTCCGGCCCTGGCCTACTTTGGAGATTTGAACTAATCATGTTGCGGAACCTTCTGTTGACCACCTTGGTCGCGGCTTCGAGCCTTTCGCTCGCAGCGCCCCAGAGCTTCTCTAGCCGCATTACGAACGTCCGTGCGGGCGTCGTGGTGCTTGAAGCAGACAGCGGCGGAGGACTTCCGGCACGAACCACGGCGCCTTTTGCCTGGCTGAATCTCGACCGTGCCACCGGCGTCAAGCCTGCGGGCTGGAGCATTGACAATCCGTACTCGCCGGGTGCGGTTTCGACTCAGACGGCTATCCGGTGGTCGGCACTTATTCCTTCGCTCGGCGGCGCACCGGTTCCGGTTGTTTCAGACCGAATCGCTCGAACGGAAGCCTCTTACTGGGAAGTGTTCCTTACGGGAATTACGGATACGCAGCTTTCAAACTACGACGTTTTGCTCGTTGCACCATCGGTCAATGTTCAGCTGAACACGGTTGAACGAGAGAAGCTTCGAAAGTTTGTTGACCAAGGTGGCGTACTTTGGGTCGATTACGGCGCGGCTCAGAATCCAGCTGATCTCATTAATAACATGCCGATTGCGGTCCGGCTCCAGTCGGTACCGGGGAACTTATCGCAACAGGCAGACTTCCGGCAGTCATTGCTGTCTTCGCCTTTCGGACTAACGGCTTCAGATATGGGGCTGTTGAACGTGCCCTACGGTAACCCTTGGCTCATGGGCGAAGTCCGACCGGCTGACCTCACGCTGCCAAACCTGTTTCTCGGCCTGAGCGGAGAAAGCTACAACAGACTTCAGAGCGTCGCTAAGGTTGGAAACACCTTTGATTCGGTTTCGATCGGTCGCATCGGCGATGGATTCGTCGTTTTCACCGCTCGTGGCATTGCTCACAAGCTGAACGAAACAACGGTTCGAAACGCGACCACCGGTCGCTACGTTGTGAGTCCGAACCAGGGTTACCGGGCGGGAGACACCCTCGCTAGTACCCGTGGCACCGCTGCGGCGCGTTTCGCAATCAACGTCATCAGCCTGAGCAGTTCTTTCCGACAGCAAAACGGCGGTAGCCGACGGCAGGGAAGCATTGCGACGAGCGTTGTGGCTCCGCCATCCCTGCGGTTCAGCACCACGGCGGGCGCAGGAAGTCCAAACCCGGCCGCAAACACTCAGCCCGTTATCTACAAGAACATCTTGGTGGTCAAAGGATCGGACAACCGACTCCGTGCCTACGACACCGATCCATCGCGAGACATTGACGGCGATGGCAATCCAGACGATGGCGCACCGGACTTTAACCTCGGTTCACCTTACGATCTGATCTGGACGAGTCGACCGCTTTCCAGCCCTTCGTCTTCGCCGACCGCAACAACGATTGAGAATCCTTCCATCGTCTTGCGATCAAAGGATCAGGTGCTTGTCACCGAGCTCAACGGATCTGTTTCGAGCTTCCCGCTTTTGCCGATTAACCCGGCTACGGGTTACTTGCGACAGGATGCGTCGGTCACTAACCTTGCCCACGATTTCCAGGTCGGAACGCCGAACGGTACTAACGTCAACGTTGGTGGCGTGGTCAACTCGCCGACCGTACACGAGGGACAGGCTTTCGTTGCTGACAACGCAACAAACGGCGGTCAGACGCGTGGCCGAGTCTGGATGTTTGATCTAGCCACCGGAACGCGAATTGCGAGCACGACGAACTTCGCCCTCGGCGGAACCGGCTCGCGAGTCACGATGCCTCAGGTCAGCTTCTCGCCGACCGTAGGCTATGTTCCAATTCAGGACAACAGCGGCGGATTCGATCGACTTCTGTACTATCCAACGCTTCCCACTGGAACAAACATAAACTCCGCCGCGGGTATTGCCAGTATCTGGATTGGTGCACGTGGTGAAAAGCCTTCGGACGTGACCGTTGACTCCGGTTCAAATCGACTTCTGGTGTCGACCCGAGCAAGCAGCCAGGGTGGTTTGCCCGTGTTTACGCCGAGCGTGGGATCGGCCTACCGATCCTTGGCACCACGAATCACGGTAATTGATCAGGCCGGAAACCCTTGGACGCAGGCGCAGATGGCGGCCTTCTTCACGGACTCCGCGCCGATGAACATGGATGCCGGCGTTGTTGGCTTCCAGCTTCGAACGGGTGTCACCTGGCCGAACGAAGATGGCTCCACCGCGAACGATGTTGACATTCGAATCGACTACACCGTTGATTGGGGTGCTGGCAACGTTGAGGAACTCACGGGTGCCTTCCGCGGCAACATCAACCTTCCTGACAACGGAAACAACCGCCGGATTATTGGCTCGATCGCCATGGGCCCGACCGGAACGCTGTTCTTTAACAGCACGGGTTCAATCGCGGGTGACGGTGGTGCGTTCTACGGCATTCGAGAGGAAGGCCGAGGCATCTTCAAGTGTCTGATTCGATACGAAGTTTTCGATCAGCATCGCATCGCGATGAACGACGGCACGTCGATCAACTACGAGCCGACGATCATCGATGTTGATAACGTGAACGACTACGTTCCTTCGGCAAATGCGAATGACTCGCGACTTCGAGGATTCCTCCTTCGTGGCTCGCCGGTCATTCGAAACGGCCAAGTGTTTATCGCCGCGCAAGCGTCGAAATTCATCACGATTCCTGGTTTCGGTCGCGTTCCTGCACCGGTCGCCGTGTTGATGGCATTCAACGCAGATCCGGGCTTGCCCGAGATCCCCGTCGGTCGATTCCCGGCTGGCTCGGCGCTGGTTCAGCCAGACCTGGGCCGCAGTTCGGCAGCCTCTAGCGGCGGAATCAAGCAGCCCGACCAGTTCAGCATCCTGAACACGAATTACGACTACGACGAAACCCGAGGCGTGGTCCGAATCAGCAGCCTCATGGGCAACGACCGAGGAGTTATTCAGAACTCGCTTAGCTTGAGTCAGCCGGTTATTGTTCGCCGATCGGATGGCACGGATCGCCTGGTGGAGCCAAACAACGTTGGTGGCCGCTGGAGCCCGCTCAACTGGTACACGACGGTCAATGGCACGACGCTAGAAAACACGCCAAACGTGCTCTTGCTCGCCGGTTCTACGATCTACATGGTTGGAGAGAGTGTCGTGCCGGGCATCTTGTCTGGCGAAGGCACGCTTTCGAACACCGGTGTGATCGTTGCCTACGACTCGGAAGTTCCATCGAACGACCCTGACCTCCGAAACCCAACGGTTCGTCCATGGCAGAAGCAGGTTGTTCAGGACCTTGCTCCGGGAGTAGCAAACTTTACGGGCAATCGCCACGTTCGCTGGCCACTATTGAGCGGCCTCACGGGCTTCTCGGACTACATCGTTCGCTTGAACCAAACTCGGCTTCGAAACTCGACGACCGGACTCGGCATCATTGGCGGCGACGAAACGATCGTCGCTTGGGGCAGCGCGGGATCCTACGCTTTTGGAGATTCGAACATCATCGTTTGCGACCAAAACCGGGTGGGTCTCTTTGATCCTTCCGGCGATGCAATCCTGTCGCTGGATGCAATTCTGGCTCCCGGCAAAGCTAACGATGCCGGCGCCGCACGTCCAACCGCGCTTGCTCGCCCAACCCGCGCCTATTCGCTCGGTACGGGAGAGTTTCTGTTGGTTGATAGCGGCGCGAACAGCGTCGGTCGCGTCGATTCCGCTGGAGTGGCTCGCCGACTGATCTCGGAATTCATTATTGACCCGCAGAACGTGCCAGACGGTTATCAGGCAAACGAGACCCTGAAGCTTTCGGGACCTCGCGATGCCGTCAGCTGGACCGAAGTTGCGGTGCTCGGCAGCAATCCGGTGTTCACCAACCAGCAAGCCGTCGAGTACTGGGTTCACACCCTGATTGCCGATGGCGGCAACAATCGGTTGGTTCAGCTCGTTGACCGGTACGGTTATGACGTAGCTTCGAGCCGAGTACTTGAGCCAATCGCGGTCGCGAACGTTCCGCAACTTGGTGTGCTTCGATGGCACAGCCCAGCGAGCATCTCCGGAAGAGAATTTAGCTACAACAGCCTATCGCGAGTCTTCGTGCCGGGCACCGTGTCGACGCCAGCAAGATACGTCTACGTTGCCGGTATCGGTAACACCTTGCCAACTAACACCGGTGTAGGACTCGACACAAGCGGCGCTGGTGACCCATTGCCAAGTGGCGGCGGGAACGGCGGAGTGGTCATTCTTGACCCTGCGAATCCTCGGTACGTTCAGGTCATCAACCAGCTTGCCGTTCCGGACTGGTCGGGGACTCCGGTCTGGTTCGATGCTGCAAACGGCAGCGGACAATTCATTTCCGCCGCCAGCCTTGGCGATCCTCGGCTGATCAATCGCCGACTCGGTGCCACGCGGCTCATGAGCAACGTGACCTCGGTGACGGCGCGAGTCGTGCAAGTGGCGGGCAATCCAATCGTGATGGTCATGGTCTCGGATGCAAACGGCGTCTTCGAGTTCCCGCTGCCGTCTGGAACCAGCACGGTGGGTGGCGTAACTTGGATGATGCCAACCGACGTGTACCGTGGAATCCGGCCGATCTTCGCACGAAACGTTGCCTCGACCGAAGACAAGAATCCGGAGAACTTCCGCCCGATGTATGCCAAGCGCATGTCGAACGGAGAAGTGCTCATTGTTAACGGCTACTTTGGCCGCCGCCGCAACGGCAACAACTTCTATGGAGAAGTTGTCCAAATCAACCCAACTTTTTACGATCTCGCAGCCGAGAACCTTGGCTTCCGAATATCGTCCATAAGTTACGAACTCGGGCCCATCCAGGGCACGAGGGGCCTCGTGCAACCGATCTTCGCCGATCGACGCTAACGGAACACTAGATTTATGAAGGGATCGATGATTCGCCGTAGTTTGACTCTGGGCTTGGTTCTGCTTGCCGCATGGACCGGGGTGGAGCAGGCAATAGCCCAAACCGTTGACTTCCCGATGCTGAAAGGGAACAACGCGCGCACCGGACGAGCCGGTAATCCGCTCTCGTCTTCCGCAGGCATTGCGAACCTTCGCTGGTTCACGCCGTACGGTGTCGACGAAACCACGACCATCGAGGTCGATAACACGGATGCCAGTGATGCATTCACGCAGATCGACAACGGTTCTAACCCGCTCGCGTATCCGGGCGGACCGTACGACACCAATGCGTATGGCTTGGTGACGACCTTCCCAGTCTACGGCCCACAGAAGTCGACGTATAACAACGCCGCCGAGTGGACGCCGCCGATTGTCACCGCGACGAACAACTATGAAGCCTCGGGCCCGTACTTGGTTGCGCGACGTCGAGCCGCAATTGGTGCGAATCCGGTCGATTACACGTCGCGAAGTCCGTCTTACGTTTACACTCGGTGCATCCCGTCTGCGGTCGGTTCCGATCCTTCGGTCCCACTCAACAACGGACAGCGACGTATTTTCCAGTGGCGCGTCGGTGGTCCAACAAGCTCTGCCCGACAGTACGCACTCTACGTTTGGCTCCCAACTGGTCCAACCCGAATCGGCCCGGGAGCGAGCGATCTTCTCTATCCACAGCGCTATTACGTTTACGAGATCATTTACGGAAACAACCAGCGGTTTGTAGAAGTTGTTGACACGTATGCTTCCGGTGGCGGATGGGTTCGCCTCGGAGCTGGTGGCCGCCCAACGAACGTTCTCTTCCCTTATAGCGGTCGAAATGTGATCCGCGTCAGTCTTCGCAACACGATGCCTCGAGACGATGCCGGGCAGCTGACCATGCCCAATGCTCCAGAGAACTACATTGTCTATGCCGATGCGCTGAAGGCAGTTCCGGCTTCTGGTGGATACACGGCTGGTCCCGTGGTGAGCGGTCTCGGAACTTCTGACATCCGAACTCTCGCCGCCAACAACACCGTAACCTCCGAACAGGTTTCATCTTCGGGCGAGCTTGTCACCCGTACCTCGGCCACGGTAACGAGCTACAACCACAACTTCAACTCGTCGAATCTCGCTCGTAACACGCGATTCACGTACTCTCCGGTCGGCAACTCGATCGGCGAAGGCAACGTTGACGACGACAACACGCAAGTGACCTTTGATGCGGGTTGGACCGCGACGGCGCAACCGGAGTATGTCAACGGTTCCGGTCACGAGCTAGTGACGACCAACGTCGTTGGTAACCTGCAGCGAGCTACCTATCCAAACACTCTCTCGGATGGCGACTACGAAGTTTATGTATATTTGCCCGGCGCATTGACCGGCAAGAACTTCGGATCACGAATTCGATACGAAGTCTACGAAGGAACGACGGTTACGAACGTTGAGGTCAACCAGCAGACTGGCGGTGGCTGGGTGCGACTTGGCGCGAGACGGTTCCGACATCGAACCACGACGAGCGCATCGCAACCCGTTCCGGCTCCTCTGTCGGTCGCGGTCACAAACTATAGTCCGGCTAACGGTGATAGCGGTCGACTTGCGCTTGCCGATGCCGTGCGTTTCCGAGGTACCGGTAGCCTGGCCGTCAGCTCAACGCCTGTCCTTGCCAGCGTGATTCTGAATCTGAGCGGCGGCGGAACGGGCACCGAACGCGTAGCCATCGTTGCCGACGAGTCTGGACGCATTCACTGCATCGACGCCACCGGCCGAACGGACGGAACGACCGACGTTTACTGGACCTATCCAAGCCTGAAGCGAAGCGATACGTACATTGACCCGAACCTGGCCGAGGGCATTGACGGACGAACTCCCGCGACCGCAGATTCGGTTCCGGTAGCCGAAATGCCGAACGGATTCAGCACGAGTTCCGCGCTAGTGCAACGAATCGGCGGCGTCGACTACCTCTTTATCGCAGCAACAAATGGCCGCGTCTACTGCCTTGAAATGGCGGGCCGCGGCGATTACGATACGAGCACTCGAACCCCCGGCACAACCCGGCGCGTTTGGACCTTCCCGGACGATTTCCCTGGAACCGCAAAGGCAACGACGCTGGGCGAGGCAGCAGGTTCGATCTCGATTGGTGTTGTATCGGGTCGAACTTCGGTCATCATTCCGACCCGCGAGGGCCGCGTTTATGCCGTTGATGCCATCCCGGCCGACGCTCAGGACGCAACGGATCGAACCACGAACATTCGATGGGTCTATCCGCCCGCTAACCAGGCACCGCTTGGCCCGATTACGATGACGCCTTCGGTTGAATTCGACCGAATTTATGTCGGCGCGAATCAAGACACAGATGCTTACAAGCAGCTGATCGCGCTCAACATCAACACGGGCGCACCCGTGTGGTCTTTCCCCGCGACGGCGGACCTCGGCAACAGCGACGAAAACAGCACCCGAAGTTGGTTGAGCAGCCCAGTCACCGTACCAGCGGCTACATTGGGCGGCGGCATGCCAAACACGGTATTCGCTCTTAATGAGAACGGCTTCTTGTTTGCCATCGACGCCACGACTGGTGCGAAGCTTTGGAGTTCGAACGAACTCGGAACGGGCTCAAACACGAGCTTGACGTACACCGTTCTCAGCACCTTCGACAATCTCGGTTCGCGAGCAAACTCGCCCGTGGTCCTCATTCCGACGGAAGACGGACGATTTGTCGCGATGTTTGCGCGGACCGGCGAACTCAATCGATTCGGTACGCGCCGAGCGTGGGAGTACGTCGCCGAAGGCGAAACGGTTGATGCGCCAATTGCCGCCGGCAACAACTTCCTGTACGGAGCGGATTCGCTCGGCTTCCTTTACGCGTTCAACAACGACACCGGCTCTCCGATCACGCCTGGCCTTCAGCCGGGTCAAGAGACGCTCGTAGAGAACGACACGCGCGGAGACATTTTCCGTGAGACAAAGGTTGCCCTGATTACGCGTGAGGCGTACGACCGACTTCGATTAGGTTCAACTGATCCGAACCACCTGACGTATAACGATCTCATCGATCCAGGCACCCGCCAGATTCAGCCGGCTTATCGCGTTACGCGCAGTCCGCTGGCCTTTGAATGGGGCGAGACAGGCTACTTCGTGGCCTACGACTTCCCGTACGTGGTCGCGAATCGATCGAACGGAAACAACGTTCCGCCGCCGATCGTGAACTTCAGCTTCTCGGTTCAGGGAGAAGGGAATCGAAGCTTGCCGGTCGAGGCTCGCCAGTTCCGCAACCCGCTGACGGCGCCACTCAACTTGGTCGATCCGTCGCTGACAAACGCTGGCTACGCGATTATTGCCTACACGCTTCAGGGCGGCGGCGCCAATGCGCTTCCACCAGGAGCAGCTACGCTTTCGGTCTCCATTTCGAGCCAAGCGATTGTTTCGTCGCAGGTACTGCAGAACATCGCCCTTGACCCTACGCTCAGCCGCGTAGCGTTCTCGGTCGCTAATCCGCTTGCCGTCGTCATGACGCTGGCGACTCCGAATGCAGTCCCGGTCGATTCCCCGGTCGGAATTGGTTTGAGTCGATCTCCATCGAGCCCAGACAACCTGATCAACGGATCTCCGGACGTGGCAGGAACGGCCAAGGCAGAGCACAAACTGCTCCAAACCGCGGGTCAGATCGATCACGGCGCAGCGCGGGTCGCTCGCCTGTACATCATTGACCGCTCGATGATGTCGCTCGTGCGCCCAGATGGCCTCGGACTCGACAACGTTCGAATTGACCGAGCTGGACTTGCATGGCAGGGCCAGGGCAACACGGTTTACAAATCGCTTACGACCGCGCTCTATCCAAACTTTGAGGACTTGCCAACGCGAGTGCCGAACAACAGCATCGACTACCCAGACATTCGCCAAGAGAACGTGCGAATCACTAAGGATCCAAATGGACGAACCGAAAATCCGGTGTTCGCTACGGGTGGAGTCAGCTTGAACGCGCCTCGAATCTTGGACGGAGGAGCTGAGCGCCCACTACGCCAAGGTGACTTGCCAGAGGACCGCGTCTTCAAAGCAACCGTGTTTGACTTCGAAATCAACGTTCCGAAGTTCCAGCCACCTAACGTTGGCCGAGTTCGCTACAACCAAGGTCTGATCGGATCGGGCGGCGTGCCGGGAGATCCAACACAGCTGATGACTGACAGCAGCGGTGCATTGCTTGACCAAGGTTACATCGGCAACATGCGGGTCTTCGTTGACTCGCTCCAGAACGGATCGTTCGAGTCCGGCCGAGAAGCCTTCCGGTCGTTCTCCGTCTCCGCGAGCGTTCTCGCTCAGGAGAAGATGCGGGTTATTACGCCGACCGTTGATCCAAGCTCGAACGAGAGCACGGTGGACCTCGGATCACTGCCTGGCGGTGCCGGAAAAGTTCTCAACGCGGGCACTTACGGACCCGGTTCGGCGCGCTTTAGCCCAACCTTTAAGAACTTCACCGTTCTGAACGAAGGCAACGTCAATATGCTCAACGTGCGCCTCGCTAAGACCTTCCGTCCTGGTGGCGCGTCGGCGACGCAGCCGTTTGCCTTTGAGAGTCGAACCAACGACCAGCAGGCATGGCTGGATGGCTCGCTCGATCTGTGGGCGAACTTCGGCGTTGACTTTGCGCCTAGCTACGGTGGTACGAACCGGCAGATCATTCAGAAATCGCGCGTTACCGACCCGGTTCCGACCCAGTTGGTGGTTAACCCGTCGCGACGCGAGAATGCCGTCTTAGGCGTGGCGAGTTCGCCACTCATCCCCGGTCTTCCGTCGGCGGAGCCAAGCGTTTCGGTAACCGTTCCAATCGGCTTCCCGGTCGGAACCTATAGCCAAATCGTGCGGGTCATCGAAAACCAGACCCTAACGGATGCACGGCCGGAATCGCTTGATGGAATCAACGCCACGGGCGGTCGAGTGATGGAAACCTTCAGCGACCCATCGTTCCGACTCATCTTCAAGAACCGAGAATCGCGCTTGACGAACCGGGCCACGACGTATTCCGATCCGCAGGTAGACAACTTGCTGCCGGCCAACTCAACCCTGGCGTACAAGAACATCCAGCCATCGATCCTCCGAACGATGGGAGGACACTTGGCGCTGGCTTGGTCAAGTAACCGACCACAAGCTGTTCCATCGCCTGGTGCGCCGACCGATATCTTGGTCAACGAGCCATGGCGAATCTACTTCTCCGGACTCGGCTCGTCCGCGACGTTCAACGATACGACGGTCGCCACACCTGGCAACCTGGGTTACTCAGCTATCCGAGATCTGAACTTCTGGAACCCATCCAGCACGAACGAGTGGTGGAGAGGTAGCGCATCGAGCACCTCTGGATATCCGGCGCCAGGCTCGAACTTCGCGACGCTCTTTGGACTGCCAGTTGCACCCGATGCAAACTCACTTCGGTTCTATCACCCAAGCTTCCCAGCTTCGGGTAACGCGAATGCCACGAATCCAGGAGTAGTTTCGACCGCTTTTGCAAGCACGGTGATGGCGTTTGTGGGAGAGGCTCGAGATGGCAATGGCCAGCAGACCAGCCGCATCTTTGCTAGCGAAGTTACGGTCAACGCTACGGGCGCGGTGGTGGCATCAGATCCGATTCCGCTTCCATTCGATTCGAACTCCCGTAAGGGCAAGCCTGCTGTCATTCAGACCGGACCAAACTCCGCGATCGTGTTCTATCCGGCTACATCAGGCAACTTCACGGGCCTTATGGCGGCAAACCTAAATGCCGCGATTGATCCGCTCACGGGAAGCCGCTGGAGCGCGCCGATGTCAATTCCGTTCGGCAGCACATTTGAGAGCATTGCGGGCGTCTCCGGTGTCTTGCGAAACTACCAAGGTAACGCGCTGACGCCTTTGATCGAGTTGGTTGTGACCGGCAAGGTGCGAGGCGTAGCGAACGCAGAAGGATTTATCGTGCGGTTGCGGCCGAGCGGAAGTCCGCTCACGCTGCCGGCGCTGAATGGTGGCATGGATCCAATTGCGATGGCCTATCCGTTCCAAGGTCGAACAGAGCAGCTGACATTGGTCTCCTCTGGGCTCTACCGTGCCCAGGGCGTGATGTGGAACTATCAGCAGCCGATTGGGCTCTCGATGACACTGAACGGGACTACAACGGACATTCTGAGGGCGTCAACGCGTAGCGTCGATCCTCAGACCGGAGTTGTTTCGTATGACACCAATCTTGGTGGCAAGGTCTATCTTGAACCTGCCAGCGGCAAGGTCCGATTCAGTTCGGGCGTCCCGCCACGAAACGGGGTGCTGCTGTTGCAGTACACGCCGTACTTCTTGCGGTTGACCGACGGTTCGGTTGGCTATAACACGCCGAGCGTGGCGTTCGACAATCACCGCACAAGCGATATCTCCTGGTGGGATCAAGGCGCGTGGAACGATGCACGGCTTCGAAACGACCGTGTGGTCACCACGTTCGTTCGGGAAGGCGGTGCTGGCCAAGCTCCTCGACCGGTTGTCCGCACGATGCGGCTCGGCGTACGACTACCATTCAACTTTGCAACCGACGATAGCGGGTATCCCGTGTCGGTTCTCGTGGCCGGAAACACGCAGCCATTCATGGTTGATCCGGGCACAAATTCGATCTACTTCACGGCAGCAGATGAGGGTCGTGCCGTGACCGTCACCTATAGTGCATACTTGCCCGGTTCGGGACAAGGAACGGTTACTCCGTTCTCCACCGGAGCAACGGTAGGATTGATCGACGAAAGCGTCGAATCGGTCGTACCGATTGAACCGGCAGTCAACGAGAGTGGACTTTCGATGTTCTTGGATCCATTTGATCCAAATTCCTCGGACGTTCGCTTGAGACGACCGACAATGTTGTGGATGGTTTGGTCAAGTACAAGAGCTGGTTCGCCAGATCTGTATCTCCAGACCTACGCACCAAGGCTTGCTCCGGCGGGCTCTGGAAAGTAAAGGTTTGTTAACAATTGGAGATTCAGGACGCAAAGTTCTGGTCTCCTCTTGTATAACGAACCGTTGAGATGTGAGAACCCGTCCTTGAAGGGCGTTAGGATGGGTTCTCTATGCTGTTGACACGTTCAGCAGGCGAGTGATACTATGAACGCCCAGTGAAGGGGGAGAGGGAAGTCGCGGGATGGCGAAAAAGCTAACAAGCGTGCTTGGAATCGACATTGGAAGTCGGAAAATCAAAGTTTGTGAGGTACGGACACAGGGTCGAGAACCTGTTGTAACCGCCCTCGCAATCGTTGATACGCCCGAAGGCGCTGTCGATCACCAAGGTATTTATAATGCAGAGGCAGTCAGTGCTGCTCTCAAGCAAGCGATTGCACAGTCAGGTGCCGGTTCCGGTCCTGCTGTCGTAACGATTGCTGGTCAGAGCTCGGTCTTGGTTCGTACCTTGGAGGTTCCGAAGATGAACCCGGCGGACCTTAAGGAGCACATGCAATGGGAGATCAGCAGAAACATCCCGTTTGCGGAAAGCACGGTGGTCTCGGACTTCAAGCCACTCGGTGGCGACGATCCTGCTTCGGCAAACATGGACGTCGTTATGGCGATGGCTCCTCAGTCGGCAATCGATACGGTTGTGGATGTCGTGAAGAAGGCCGGTCGACAGATCGCCGCCATCGACGTCGAACCGCTCAGCATGGCTCGGTCTTTGCAGATCAGCTATGGCGACGAATTTGCTGACAAGACAATTTGCTTCGTTGACATGGGCGGCACGACGTGCGCCATCAACATCTACTACGGAAGCAAGCTCATCATGCCTCGCCAGATTCCAATTGGCGGCGACTTGATCACCAAGGCGATTGCGGACGATCGAGTCATTCCGATCTCGGACGCCGAAGCGGTCAAGCTCAACGAGTTGGTAATTCCGGAAAACGCAGCCGAAGTTCGATCGGCAGTTGTGAACCCGTTCGACGTTCCGGGCGTTCCTACCCAGGAGTTCCAGCCTTACAATCCGTTCTCGGATGACCCGGTTCCGGCGGCTGAACCTTCAACCGAAATTGCACCTGCATCGTTGGGCGCTTCTGACCGTCTCTTTAATGCAGTGGCTCCAATCTTGGACGACTTCATTTCAGAAATCCGCCGCTCGGTGGATTACTTCCAGAGCCGAGGCGGTACGGTCGACCGCATCGTATTGGCGGGTGGTGGCTCCAAGATTAAAGGTCTGAACGACTTCATCTCCAAGAGCGTCGGCGTCCAGTGTGACGCGTACGACCCAACTCGCCGTCTAAATGTCAACGCGAAGAAGGTCACGCCGGAATTCGTTCACGAGCATCAGCAAGAGTTCGCAATGGCAATTGGCAATGGACTGTATATCTTCTTCGATTGAGGTGAACGCATGAAGCTGAACCTACTTCCACAAACCGTATCGACGGCGAACAAAAGTCGCAATGCCTGGATCGGCTCGATCCTGATTGCGATTGTTGGAATCGCCGCCGGAGTCGGACTCACCGTTATTTCCTCACAAAAGCTTGCTGATGCGAAAGCTCGAGAAGCCGAACTTCGGCCTCAAGCCGCGTCAGTGGTTGCACTTGCCGCGCAAGCTGACGAAGTCATTGCAAAGGGATCGGACATCATCCGAAACTCCACCCTCGCCAATGACATGATCAAGAACAATTCGAAGTACCCCGATCTTTACGATAAGGTGCTCACCCGAATTCCAACCTTCTTCCGAGTCACGACGCTGTCTGCTCAGGCTACTGGAGATCAGTCGGCCGTTGTAACCATTGACGGTGTTCTTGACACCTATCAGCAGTACTCCGATTTGGCGCTGAGCCTTCTTCGGATTCCAGGTGTTACTTCGGTTCAGAGAAGCGGAATCGTTGATCGAAGTCTTGTCATTCCTGGCATCGACGAAGTGGACCAGTACGGACGGCCTCGAACGGCTAACAATGCTGAGCCGATTCCAGATAACGAGATCGATCGACTCGCTTACTACGAGCGCCAAGGAGCCATTCGAGAGGCTACCGGTATTGGTGGTTTCGGCGACACGACGACTACCGCTCGGTCAGCAGGGCCAAACAGCTCGCTGGTTCGAATGGTCATCAATATCTCGGCAAATCTTCAAGTCCCCGATGTTCGCGGAACCTTGCAGGGTGGCGGCGGTGGAGCGGCAGCAGCCGTTCCTGGAATCCCAGCCGGCATTCCTGGTCGTGGAACCACATCTGGCCCAGCTGGCGGCGGCGGAGCAGCGCAGGAAGTAGATTAATGAAACTTAGCCCGTTACCTATCTATATGATCGGCGTATCCATTGCGCTTATCGCTGCGAGCTACGGTTTCTTCCATCAGTGGACGCCAAATGACACGGAAGCAAGTCGATTCAACGCGACTTCTGAAGAATTGCAAGCGGTCATTGACCAGCGGCCACAAGCGCAGAGACGAGTTGACACGGCGAAAAGCATGGTTGAAGCTGAAGCCGCGAAGTGGCGAGCCATCGTTGCACTTCGAACTCCGGCAACTAGCCGAGCTGAGCGAGGCGTTGACATCGGTGTGAATCCGTATCAGTTGATCGCTGATACTCAGGGTTACCGAAACGACATTCAACGAGCCATCAACGCTCAGGTTCGAGCTGGCGGAGTCGTCGTTGTTCAGGGTCCTTATGTTCCAGGTCCAGACACGACGTCCCCGGTGAACGAAGTTCTTCGAACTTTCTACAACTATCCGCCGTTTGCCTTCCCGGTAGTGATCCTGGATCTAGGTCAAGTCACCGTTCGCGGCACCTACGATCAGATCAAGGCGAACTACAAGGCGTATTCGAAGATGCCGAGATACTTGGCAATTGCCGATGGTCTGCGGCTTGAGGGTACGGGAGCAACTTTGACTGGAACCTACAACCTCTCGGTTGTTGGATTCATTCGAGGTAAGAAGATTGCGCCGCCGATCGGTGATGCCGCTGGCGCGGCACCTGCAGCCGGTGGAATCCCTGGTCTTCCGCCAGGAGTCACTCCGTTCGGTGGACCTGGTGGTCCGCCTCCAGGAGCCGTCGGTGCCGGTGGACCTCCTCCAGGTGCGGCAGGAGCAGGGCGATAATGAGACTACTGAACATGAACCAGATCGGAATCTTTGGACTTTCGATTCTAGCCCTTGCCGTTGTAGGCTGCGGTGGTGGACCTGCCGCGACGACCACTACGGCGGCGCCTGCAGCAACGCCGAAGCCCGTCAATTTCGAGCCAAACGTCGACGCTGGTGTGCCCGTTACGCAGTCTGCTGATGTGGCTGAATACACCAAGCTTGCGGCGGTCACTTCCGGTAAGTATCCGAAGCACAACGCGAACGGCTCGGCCTTCAAGCTTCGTGGTTCTGAGCTTGCCTATGAGGCGGAGCAGGGAATGGAGCGAGTCTTCGCCAGCTCTGGTTTCGCGGTTGAGTACGAAGAGCAGGAAGTTATTCCTCCAGTTGCTCGCTTTGAACCAGCGCCGTTCAGGCGGCTTTCTGGAATCGTCGTCGGCGTTTCGGTGATTGCACTCCTTGAAATGGAAGATGGCACCACGATGCTGATACGCCCAGGAATGAGCATTCCTGGCACCCAGTGGATTGTTCAGGCGATCGATGAAGAAAAGGCTACGTTCCGCCGGGTAACCAAAGAGAACATCCAACCCAAACTGGTGGTTGTTCGGCTTGAGACTGCGCCTCCGGGCACGGTTTTCGCTCCACCTATTGGCGGGCCAGGGCAGGGTCCTGGTGGCGGCAACGTTCCGCCTGGAGGATTTGCGCCCGGTGGATTCCCGCCTAGAGGCGGCGGTGGCGGCGGTGGTCGCAACCAAGGTGACGATTAAATGCAGCAAAACGAATCGTCAACTTGTGCATCAAAGAAGAAGAGGCTTACAATTAGGAGCAGAAAAATGAAACTGACACTCAAAGCATTCGCGGGGCTGATCGTACTAGGAGGTCTTTACACCACTAGTCTGGCTCAAGACAACAAGGACGAGCAGATTGTCGCTTCCGTCCAATACGAGCAATCGGACGTGCGGGAAGCGCTTCGTGCCCTGTTCAAGTCTGCGGGCGTTGCTGGTTACACCATCGACCCGACGGTACAGGGAACGGTTACGGCCAACCTCACGAACGTCACCCTCGGAGTTGCGCTCAACGCGCTTCTTCGACAGGTCGATGCGACTTACCGAGTTGAAAGTGGAATCTATCAGGTCCTTCGAAAAGAAGCTGACCAGACTCCGGCCAATTTGAATCCAAATGACGTCGTTGCTCCGGTTACTAACCGAGTTATTCGACGAATCCAGATCAAGTATGCGGATCCACAGTTGATCGCGATTTTGATCGGCACCCAGGGCGGAAGCACGAACTTCTCGCAGCTGGTTGAGCAGTCCACAATCACGCTCGGATCGCTGTTCGGCGGCGGTGGCGGCGGTCAAGGTGGCGGCGGCTTCGGCGGCGGTCAGGGCGGCGGTGGCTTCGGCGGCGGCCAGGGCGGCGGCGGCTTTGGCGGCGGCGG
>Ga0247831_1001681_pt1 | contig 39914 bp, 29 predicted proteins | sample LaCruzMarch2015__9_FD_192406 | JGI IMG/M metagenome (GOLD analysis project Ga0247831, IMG submission 192406) | Freshwater microbial communities from meromictic Lake La Cruz, Castile-La Mancha, Spain - LaCruzMarch2015_1m | ecosystem: Environmental > Aquatic > Freshwater > Lake | place: Spain...
GTGCAGCGTAACATGCACGACTCCCAACCCTGCTATTCCACCGCGACGCCGAGTCCCCAACTGACCATCGACCGAATCATCTCCATCGCGAGGCGGAAGATACAACATCATCGCATAATCATCAACTCCGCAAAGCGATGCCAACAGTTCGGTATGGCCGGGCCAATCGTGCCCAGCCTCGAGCAGTGCGACCTTATGAAGAGGAGCCGTTACCAGTGCAGACACATGGCCAGCAATTGCTAATTGCGCTGCCGTGCATAGGCAATCAAAGGCGAGTTGTCCGCCGCGTCGATCAATCTTCGGTTCAATGGCTTGGTCTGCTTCCTCCGATCCGGTTACTAAACAAGCGATGGTCACGCGATCGTTCCCTTGCAAGCAAAAATCTTCCGGCATCCATTCGTCGATCGACTTCAATTCTTTGATATCCACTTTTAGATGAGCGGATTCTGCAGCAAGTCGCAATATGGAAGGGCGTCCCACAACCAGGAGATCGCAGTGAGGCTCAAGCTTCCCACTCGCGATCGCTTTGACAATGATTTCCGGACCGATTCCAGTCGGGTCCCCCAACGTAATCGCAATTCTTGGTTTCGTGCCGGAGGGCGTTTTAGCTTGCACGTTTTGTATCGATTTCCGCATCAGGACTTCGGGACCGACTTCTTCGCTTGCTCGATCGCCTGTTCCAACACTTTTTTGGTAACTTTGTCGCGCCAAACATTGGCAACTTGGCCTTGGGAATCCACCACCAGAGTTGTTGGATAAGAGAATCCACCCGTGGTCATCATCTTGCTGATTTCGGAGCGAGTGTATTCCGCGGGATCGTGGTAAACAGGAAGGTCAGGAACGTTGGTTTTGTTCAGGAACTGTTTCGTGTAAAATGCGAGAGTGTCTTTGGTGTCGTCGGATTTGTCGCTGCATGCAATGCTTGCGATGATCACCGAGGGATCTTGCGAATATTTTTCTTGTATCGACACAATATCGGGATACTCTTCTCTACATGGTGGGCACCATGCCCCCCAAAAATGGAGAACCGTGACCTTTCCCATCATTTCTTCTCGCGAGATCGATTTATCGGAATACAAAAGCGGCTGGATATCCAGCTCGGACACTGTCTGTCCGATGATTCTTGCTTTCTCACGACCAATGAACAGAAGTCCGCAGAGCCCCGAAATCATGAACAACCCGGCAGCCATCAGAGGAACGAATGCTGGGGTCGAACGCTTGGAGCTAGGTTCAACAGAATTGTTGGATTCGTTTGTCGAGGAAGTTGGGTGATTCATCGCGCTTCGTATTCTAGAAAAATGAGTTATATCGAGCGGTATCCGCAATGCATTGTACCGGTTCGTCAGCCATTCGTCGTTGGCTTGAAGATTCTAAAAGACCTGTAAAAATACTGAAGTTCAACCATTCATCCGATTTTGAAGGGAAAATCCAAATCCACACCCTATCCGTCCGATTGTTCGCTGGCGCTCGCGAATTGATGAACCAAGACCATATTGAAGTAGTCTTGACCTTGCCTACCAACGTGCGAGACTTGAAACGTGCAATCAAAGAGCAACATGAATCCTTGGCTTCGTTTGTTTCCTTCGGGCGAATTGCGGTCAACAATGATTTTGCTTCGGAGGAAACCATCATTCCCAGTCAGCAAAATGCTCTAATGGTCCTTGCATTAATTCCACCCGTCAGCGGTGGGTAGATACGGTTGAACCGCATTCTTAAGTTCATCGAAACCAAGAAAAAATTTTGCCATGCTCCAATCTGTCACACAACGAATTTTTGATGCGATCGATTCGCTTGTTTTGATTGATTCGCATTCGCACATCAATCCGCATTCCCCAGCATCTTGTTCGCTGGCCGACCTGCTTGGGTACCACTACTATACAGAACTGGCTCATTCTTCTGGAATGCCAAAGAATCGCATCGAAGAGCCTGGGATTTCGCCTCGAGAAAAAATCGAACGTTTGTTCGACAGCTTGGGAAACATCGACAACACCGTCCAGTGGTCTTGGTTCATCGAGCTTGCGCAGACTTTATTTGGGTTCCAAGGGGATAGGATCGACAAATCGAATTGGGAGACGGTATACGATTTGGCCGAGTCGAAGATGAACGAGCCGAATTGGGATGCTCAAGTGTTGTCGACTAGCAAGATCGAGAAGGTTTTCTTGACGAATGATTTTGACGATCCCTTGGAAGGGTTCGACACCAATTTGTATGTGCCCTGCCTTCGAACCGACGATTTGGTTTTCCACTTCGCTCAGGCTAGCGTTCAATCGAGACTTCAAAAAACCACAGGCTGTTCGCTTGGAACTTTGGCGAGCGTTCGCCAATCACTAGAAGTTCTTTTCGAACGTTTCATTCAGCGAGGCGCCCGTGCGTGCGCAATCTCACTTCCTCCTGGGTTTAATCCAAAATCCCATGTGTCGCATAGCAGTTCCGTTCAAATTGCTTTGGATGACTTGCTACAATACGGTATGAGTGCTTCTGAATCGCACAAACAACTGATCGCGGAATGGATGTTTTGGAGCATCGCGGAGCTTGCAGATGCAAACAACCTTCCCTTTGATTTGATGATTGGTGTCAACAGAAAGGTTTATCCTTCGGGCGTTTATCAAGGGCAAGACTTGTACGACTCCAGGTTGTCTCTGATCCAGTATGCAGAACTGTTCAACGCCTTCCCGAAGTTAAAATTCCCAATTTCCGTACTTGCTTCGGTAACGAATCAAGAGCTCGTCGACTACGCCTGGATTTTCCCGAACGTGCTAACGCATGGCCATTGGTGGTACAGCAACACGCCCAATTACATTCGACACGATTTGCGAGGACGACTGGAAGCGATCCCGAGAAACAAACAGCTTGGCTATTACAGCGACGCTTACAAGCTGGAGTTTATTCTGCCAAAATTCAAAATGTACAAGCAAATCCTGGCCGAAGTTTTAGCCAGCGATTTCTGCCAAGCGAAAAAATGGTCGGAGGACCGCGCTTTCGAGCTCGGCAAACAAGTTTTACGAGGAAACGTCGAAACGGTTTTCGGCATTTAGAACTCAAGAGGATTGACCCTAACATTAAAGAAACGAAGTAACGTGAAGAAGGTTGGACTGATTGGTTGGCGTGGAATGGTTGGATCTGTTCTTCTCAAGCGGATGGAGGAAGAGAACGATTTTGCTTGTTGCGAGCCGCAATTTTTTTCGACCTCCAACGCAGGTGGAAAGGGGCCGGTCCTTGGCGGTAAGGAATCGGGAACACTTGCATCCGCTTCGGACCTGACTGCCCTTAGCAAAATGGACATACTGATTTCTTGCCAAGGAGGTGATTACACTGGAGAGATTTACCCCAAGCTTCGAGCTCAAGGATGGAATGGATACTGGATTGACGCCGCTTCCTCACTAAGAATGAAAGAGGAGGCGATTATTATTTTGGATCCCGTGAACGATCAAGTGATTCGGGAGGGAGTCGCACGGGGGATTCGCACGTTTGTCGGTGGTAACTGTACCGTTTCCCTGATGTTGATGGCTTTGCACGGGCTTTTCCAAAATCATTTGGTCGAATGGATGACCAGCATGACCTACCAAGCTGCTTCCGGAGCAGGCGCTCAGAACATGCGAGAACTTCTTTCGCAAATGGGGGTCGCTCATGGAAGCGTTGCGAACGAGCTACTCGATCCAGCCTCTGCCATTTTGGAGATTGATCGCAACGTGGCAGCCACCCTTCGTTCCGAGGATTTCCCGACTGCAAACTTCGGAGCACCGTTGGCGGGAAGCCTAATTCCTTGGATTGACAAAGAAATGGGTGACGGCCAAAGCAAGGAAGAATGGAAAGGCAGAGCGGAAACCAACAAGATTCTGGGCCTTGCACCGAATACCATTCCGATCGATGGCATCTGTGTTCGAATCGGTGCGATGCGTTGCCATAGCCAAGCCCTTACTATTAAACTCACCAAGAATGTGCCGCTGGATGAAATCGTTGAAATGCTCGATCAAGCAAATCCCTGGTCCAAAGTGATACCCAACGAAAGAGCTGCTTCTGTGAAAGCATTGACTCCTGCTGCCGTTACGGGTGGAATGGTCTGTCCGGTTGGGCGATTGCGAAAAATGGTTTGGAATCGACACAGCATGGGAAGTATCTTTCGGCATTTACGGTTGGAGATCAGCTTTTGTGGGGGGCCGCCGAGCCACTGCGACGTATGATGAGAATTCTGATTGATTAACCAAAGAAGCTTTGAAACCATGTGTTGCTATGCCTTGTACCTCCGTTGGGTGAGATTCTCTGTTCTCGTGACGCTCGGTTTGGTGCTAACCGCATCGTGCTACCAACACAGCTTCGGGAAACAACCCTCCGGCCCGACTGTTCCTTCGACCATAATTCCCATCGAGTTCCCATTGAGTTCGGCAGCCGAGATGAGGCTGACCGAGTCTCTAGAACGGATTGCCATCACGGCGAATGGCTTAGATCGCCCATTGGTTGTTCTTGAATTCACCAAGAGCAAGCAGGCCGAATTGGAAGCGTCGGAGATTGGTCGCAACACAACGTTCGAACGTGCGCTTGGTTTGGCTCGCTGGCTAAGCGGACCGCGTGGAAGCCGAATTCGGAGCGTTGCCTATTTGCCAAAGACCATCTGCGGGCATGCGGTGCTTGTCGCGCTCAGTTGCGAGGAGATCGCGATCGCATCCGATGCAGAGATCGGCAAAGCCGGAATCGACGAGCCCATGCAAGACACGACCATTCGACAGGCCTACCTGGATGTCGCTGCCCGTCGTGGTGCCTTTCCACCTGCAGCCGTACTTTCGCTGTTGGATTCCACGGAGTCCTTGGTTCGTGTCGAGTTTACCGATAAAAACAAACCTGTTGAGTACATCACACTCACCCAGCTAACCGAACGGATCGCTAAGCAGGAGAGAACCGAGGATACAGCCGACGAAATCCAAATGGTGCCGACCAACCAGATGGCTTTTTTTAGCGGGCAGGAGCTTCGAAACTGGCGATGGATCGCTCACACGGCAAACGACAAAGACCAGCTCGAACAATCGCTGAAGCTGACCAAGCCGATGGTCAGCCAAGCGTTGTTCGAAGGAGAACGGGTCGCAATTCGCACTCACCTAACAGGGATCCTGTCGGGTAGGCAGGTCAATCGAAGCATTCGCGCCATCGAAGAAGGGCTGACTCGCACCGAAGTCAATTTGATCTTGCTAGAGATCGATTCGTCGGGCGGTAATTTGTTAGAGAGTCTGCGACTCGCTCAGTACTTGGCAGAGATCCCAGCAGAACGGGCTGAAGTGGTTTGTTTCATCAGCGGCTCTGCATTGGGTGACGCCGCTCTCATTCCGCTGGCTTGCGACACCATTCTCATGCAACCGAAGGCTGTGTTCGGGGGGGCGGGCGAAGCTACCATTTCGCAGGCCGTATGCCGAGACTACCGCGAACAACTCCAGTTGCTCGCGAAAACAGCTGGCAGGTCCGAGGGTGAACTGCTGAGTCTGATTTGTCAGGACATACCCATCTTTGAATACAATTCATTCGACGGGCGAAAGCAATTAGCCAATCCCGATTGGTTGATCGATGACCCGATCGTGCCGCAATGGGTTCAAGGAGAACGCGTTACCTTTCCTGAAGGGGTTGGGTTTGAGAAAGCAAACGAGTTGGGACTCGCATCAGAATCTTTATCGTCGTTAGATGCTGTTGGTAAACGATTCGGGATCGAAACGCTGCCTGACGAAATACGCACGAATCGAACCGAGCAGTTTATTGAATGGCTGGCTGGCCAAGTATGGTTATCCATGTTGCTGTTTATGGTGGGCATCATTTGCTTGAGCGCTGAACTCAGTACACCAGGGATCGGTGTGGCGGGAGTCCTATCGGGCATTTGTTTTCTTCTATTCTTTTGGATCCATCTGTTTCAAGGAACCGTGGAGTGGCTCGAAATCCTTTTGATTCTGGGCGGGGTTGTCTGCTTGGGCATTGAGATGTTTGTCTTGCCAGGTTTTGGTGTGTTTGGAATCGCTGGGCTGATCATGTTGGGCGTGGGGCTTCTCCTTGCCGGTCAAACATTTGTTATCCCGACCAACAACTACCAATGGCAGCGCACGGCGCAAGGGATCGGTCAGCTAGGCTTGATTACGATAACGCTGATGGGATTGGCGGTGCTTTTCCGAAAGCAGCTTGCAAAATTGCCTATGGTGCGATGGTTTTCGCTACAACCACCCATGGAAGACCGTGAGTTGATTCTGCTGGAGCAAACAAAAGAAGATCTAAGAACGTTCATCGGATGGAATGGAATGACCATATCGCGGTGCAATCCCTCTGGGAAAGCCACCATCGGTGAACGTGTTTTCCAAGTCACTAGCTCAGGTGATTGGATCGACGAAGAATCGCCGATCGAAGTGGTCGAAGTCCAGGACACCACGCTTGTGGTTAAGCCCAGAGCTAGAACGTAAGTACGTTGCCATAGCCATGGACAGTTGACGCAACCTAGGATGCAAGCCTAGGTCTTCAGGATTCAGAGGATGGCAGTCAGTCTGAATTGACCCATCCGTATTGAATCGTTTTGCTGGAAGGACGCCACCTACAATTCGTTGCGAAAAACAGCTTTCTAGATAGCGAGCAACAGTCGGCTTGGTGCTTCCAGGTAAGCGATGATATCGTTTAGGAAGCGCGCTGCGGTCGCTCCATCTACCAATCGATGGTCATAAGCCAGGCTCAGAGGCATCATCAACCGAGGCTTAATCGAATCGTCATCCATCACGATGGGCATCTTGCGGGAACGTCCGACCAACAAGATGGCGACTTCCGGAACGTTCACGATGGGGGTCGAGTACGTACCGCCGATCGCACCTAGGTTGCTGATGGTAAAGGTTCCACCCCGGAGATCGCTTACGGCGAAATCGTTGTTTTTCACACGGGCAGCGAGAGTGGACAAACCGTATGCAATATCAGGAATCGACATCTTGTCGGCATTTTTCAAGGTGGGCACCACTAATCCTCGATCGCTGTCCACGGCAATTCCGATGTTGACATAGTCCTTGTAGATGATCTGATCGTTTTCCATGTCCAGCATCGCGTTCAGCGATGGATGATGTTTCAATGCGGTAGCAACCGCTTTGATCAAGAAAGGCATGGTGGTCAGCTTGATGCCTCGCGATGCATAATCGTCCTTGCTCGTTTGGCGAAAGGCTTCAAGCTCCGTTACGTCTGCATCATCGAAATTAACAACGCGTGGCACGGTCGACCAGGACTTATGCATTTGAGCCGCAATGGTCTTGCGGATCTTTGTCATGCGGTCCACTCGGATCGGGCCATAATCGTCCGTTGCTGCCGTTCCTGGCAACGACGCTTTTGCGGCACTCTTCGGAGAAGTGGATTGTTCGGCAGCCGATGGTGCAGCGACGCTGGCCGTTGGAGTGGTTGCGGCTGGAGTTGCTTTCGCACTTTGGTTTGCATGGCGAACGACGGTCAAGACGTCGTCACGCGTGATTCGTCCGCCGTCACCCGATCCTTGCACTTCTGACAAATCGACGCCGACTTCACGAGCAAAGCGGCGAATCGCGGGCCCGGCAGGAATCACATCGTCAGCAAAAGGAGTTCCTGAACCAGTCGATGCGGTTGAAGCAACAGGAGTTGCTATTGCTGAGGGAACTGAAATAGGGGCAGCAACCGGGATCTGTCTTGGTGGCGCGACCGCAGCCACAGCCGCTGGTACCGGTGCAGCAGGCGCTGATGCAACAGGCGTCGGCGCGGTAGGCGATGGAGCAGCGGGTGCGGGCTCCACTGCAGGTGCAGGTGCGGATATTGTTGGTGCGACAGGCGCTGCTGGCGCTGGAGCCGCTGATGTTCCCACAGCCTCAAGAGTCACAATGACCGAACCAACTGGAACGGTTTGTCCTTCCTTCACCGCAATGCTAAGAACTTTTCCTGCGACAGGACTTGGCACGGAAACCGTCGCCTTGTCCGTTTCCATTTCCAGCAGAGACTGCTCTTTCTTGACCATGTCGCCGACGCTGACCAAGATTTCCAGGACATCGCCGGATTCGATACCTTCGCCCAAGGATGGAAGTTTGATTTCTGTTGACATTGCGTTGGCTGTTGTGATCAAGAGTAGAAGTGACTGGTAACGGTGAAATCATCGCAGGTCTCAAAGAGCCCCGCAGGTCGGTGCTAAGTGTACAGCGGGTTTGGTTTTTCGGGATCAAACCCTAATTCCTTGATGGCCGCCGCGACGGTGCTGGTTGGGAATACTCCTTGCTTGCTCAATCGGTACAGGGCAGCAATTGTGATGGACGCCGCATCCACTTCGAAGTGGCGTCGCAACGCCGTCCGAGTCTCACTTCGTCCTAAACCATCCGTACCTAGAACGTAGTAATCTTCCGTCATGTACGGGAGCAATTGTTCTGCGACCGCTCGAACATTGTCACTGGAGGAGATAATCGGCCCCTTCACGCCGGCAAGCACCGTTTCGATGTAGCTCTTACGCGGTGTTTGATCCGGGTGCAGCATATTCCAACGTTCGCAAGATTGCGCATCCCTTCGAAGTTGCGTGTAGCTGGTCACGCTCCAGACATCGCTGGCGACGCCATACTTCTCTGCAAGAATCTTTTGCGACTCGAGAACATTTCGAAGGATCGAACCACTACCGAACAGTTGCACTCGGCCTTTGGCACCATCGACTTCACGCGAAGAGTACTTGTAGATGCCCTTGATGATTCCATCTTCGACACCTTCAGGCATGGCCGGCATTTCATAATCTTCGTTATGAACGGTAACATAATAGATGGCCGTTTCATCTTCTTGGTACAAACGCCGCATGCCATCAAGAACGATGACAGCCGTTTCATAGGCCCAGGCTGGGTCGTACGCACGAACGGTTGGAAACGCCATTGCGTTCAAGTGGCTGTGACCGTCTTGGTGCTGAAGACCTTCGCCGTTCAATGTTGTGCGACCCGCAGTACCGCCAATCAAGAAGCCCTTCGCCCGCATGTCTGCAGCGGCCCAGATCGAATCCCCAACGCGTTGGAATCCGAACATGGAATAGTAAATGTAGAACGGGATCATGTTGATCCCATGCGCGGAATAAGCTGTACCAGCGGCATTAAAGCTGCTCATCGAACCAGCTTCGGTAATCCCTTCCTCTAAAATCTGGCCATCTTTAGCTTCTTTGTAGTAGGAGATTTGGTCCGAGTCGATCGGTTCGTACAGTTGTCCGGCGTGCGCGTAAATTCCGATCTCACGGAACAGACCTTCCATCCCGAAGGTACGCGATTCATCAGGAACGATCGGGACAATGTTGGCCCCAATTTTTTTGTCCTTCACCAAACGTCCAAGCAATCGAACAAAACCGTTGGTGGTGCTGATCGACTTGCCGTCGTACTGAGTCGACATGAATTTACGATAGTCATCCAACGTCGGCACTTCCAATTTCGGATGCTCGGTTGGTCGACTTGGAACAGATCCACCCAAGGCGGTTCTTCGATCCTGCAAGTACTTGATTTCGTTGCTGGATGCAGGTGGCTTGTAAAACGGTGCGTTGCCAACCTCTTCATCGGAGATGGGAATACCGAACCGGCTTCGGAACTCGAGCAGTTCCTTCTCGTTCATTTTCTTTTGGTTGTGAGCGATGTTTCGGCCTTCGCCAGCTTCACCAAGTCCGTAGCCCTTGATGGTCTTGGCCAAGATCACCGTCGGCTGGCCCTTGTGTTCGACAGCCGCTTTGTAGGCTGCGTAAACTTTCTCAGGATCATGTCCTCCACGCTTCATTTTCTCAAGACGTTCGTCGGAATAGTTCTCGACCAACTTCAGCAGTTCAGGATATTTGCCGAAGAAGTGCTCCCGAATGTAGGCACCGTTCATGCCCACATACTTCTGGTACTGGCCGTCGACCACTTCCGTCATTCGCTGAGCGAGCAGACCTGATTCGTCTTTCTCCAGCAAAGCGTCCCAATCGCTGCTCCAAACCACCTTGATGACATTCCAGCCAGCACCGCGGAAGATCGCTTCGAGCTCTTGAATGATCTTGCCGTTGCCGCGAACAGGTCCGTCCAGTCTTTGCAGGTTGCAGTTGACTACAAAAATCAAATTGTCCAGTTTCTCGCGGGAAGCCAGGGTAATGGCTCCCAGAGTTTCCGGTTCGTCGCATTCGCCGTCACCGAGAAACGCCCAAACTTTTTGGCCCGACGTATTCTTAAAGCCACGGTCCTGGAGATACTCATTGAACCTAGCTTGATAGATGGCCATGATTGGACCAAGCCCCATCGAAACCGTTGGATACTCCCAGAAGTTAGGCATCAACCAAGGGTGTGGGTAGCTGCTAAGGCCACCTTCTGGCTGCAGCTCTTGTCGAAAGTTCTCAAGCTTCTCTTGAGGCAATCGACCTTCCAAGAACGCTCGCGAATACATTCCGGGCGAAGCGTGCCCTTGGAAGTAAATGATGTCTCCGTCGTAACCGGACTCGCCGCGGCCTCGGAAAAAGTGATTGAATGCAACTTCGTAGAGAGTAGCGCTGCTTGCGAAGGTGCTGATGTGCCCGCCCACGCCGCCACCGAGCAGCCCACCGTGACCATCTGTTTTCTTGTTGGCCCGAACCACCATGGCCATCGCGTTCCATCGGATAATGCTCTTGATCCGACGCTCGATCTCACGATTGCCAGGGAACGCTGGTTGCTTCGAGGGTGGGATTGTGTTGATGTACGGAGTCGTTGTTTCGATAGGGATGTCCACCCCGTCACGCCGAGCACGATTCTCGAGTGCTTTCACCAGATAACGAACACGGTCAGCGCCTTTGCTCTTGTGAACATAGTCCAATGAACCAAGCCATTCACTGGTCTCCGCTGGATCAACATCCAATTGCGCTTCAACTTGGCCTGATGCGGCCATCACCGCAGGATCTACTTCACCTAAGAGTTTCGCATCTGCCATTGGTTACGTTCTTTCTCAATCATTAAATTCAGGACAGCTTGTTCGTATGCGGCTCACACTTGATACTCCGCAGCGAAGCCCTAACGATAATCGCAAACCGCTAGATTGTGGCTAAATTGAAGTCAGGCGTAAAGATGCAACCTTCATTCCTTCCAACTTGATTGCGCAGTTCATTGCGAATTCACCCCCGTTACTGACGCCTAGTCGCGCCTTCAGCGTTGTTTAGGGTGGCTAATCTGCCACAATTTACCCGCCCAATCTAGCGAATCGCAGGTGGGTTTTTCTTGTTCGAAGCGAACGCATCGGAAACACGCTATCGCAAATGGGTCTTTTGATTAGATTTTCTTATTCTGAATGTTTGGTTGTGAGTAGAGTGAGCTTTCATTGCTTTTGTTGATTGAATACTTGTGCAAATGCATTTCGTTTAACAGTCTCCGAAGGCGTGCTCGCTGCCGTTCACGTACGCCTTCGGCTGACGGTTAAACGACGAATTGGCTCTCACGGTACATTGGGAATCCGTGCTGAGGACGAATTGCCGAGGAACCGCAATTCCAGCGCAGCCGCGACGAGATGAATTCGTTTATACTGGAGAGCCTCGAACGACTGGACTCACCCTTTGATGGCTTCCCCAAGTGAAACCTGAATGACAACTCCGACCGCCACACCTCCCGAAGCTCCCATTGCTCCAGCGACAAGTGTTCAGGTAGTGCGCGAGACCATAGAGAGTCTTGCGGTTGCTTTTGTTCTAGCGCTTTTGTTCAAGGCTTTCGTCGCGGAAGCCTTTGTTATTCCGACGGGTTCGATGGCACCAACACTGATGGGTGCTCACAAAGATATCCGCTGTGAGGATTGTGGGTACCAATACCAATGCGGTGCCAGCAATGAATTTACGGAAACTGGTGCACGCAGCGACAGAACGGTGGTTGCAACCACTTGTCCTCTATGTCGAAAACCACAGATCGCTGACCCAAGCCAAGATTCCAATCAGGTTACGTTTTCGGGGGATCGCATCCTAGTAAGCAAGTTAGCCTACGTTTTCGCGGCCCCTAGGCGTTGGGATGTGATCGTTTTCAAATACATTCTTGATGCGAGACTGAACTACATTAAGCGATGCATTGGGCTCCCTAATGAAACAGTCCGCATTCGCGAGGGGGACATTTACATCCAGGAAAACTCGGGGCTCGTCGAGCAGAAGCAGGGGCAGAACGCTGGGTCAACAAGCTCTTTTGCGATCGCCAGGAAGCCTCCGCAGGTCGTCGAAGCAATGCTTCAAAAGTTGTTCGACTCAAAACACGTCTCAAAGTCCCTTGTCGAGGTAGGTGTTCCCAACGCTTGGCAACCCTTTCCATCCGCTTCAGCCCCAGAGGGGTCGGGAGGCAATTCGACATGGAAAATCAACCAATCCGTTGGTAAGTGGCAGGCAACGGTCTCCAACGCTTCGCCTGGTAGCACTCAATGGGTTCGCTATTTCCACCGCGTAATCGATCCGCTGTCTTGGGAAAAAATTTTCGTCAATCAAAAATTGGATGCTCCCGTGGCCCCGCAGTCGTCGCGACTGATCACGGACTTCACGGCATACAACGCCAGCTTCAGCCGATTCATGCCTAAAGTACAGAACGAACCCTTTTCACAATTTGCAGCAGACACCATCTCCAATAGCATTCGAAACTGGAGTCCGGCCAATCAGCCGATTGAAAACGATGGAATCCACTGGACCGGCGATTTGGCTGTCGAAGTGGATGTTGTTCTTGGGAAAGACGCGAAGTCCATCGCGTTGCTATTGATCGAAGCAGGTGTGCAGCATGAATGCCGAATCGACCTAACAAGCGGACAAGCAACAGCCACGGTATCTTTGGATGGCAAGTCGGTCGATGCCTTCGATGCAGGCGACGGGAAGCTTGCTGCGACTGCGAGTGTTGCGACCTCGGTCCGCGCCGGTGCACGGCATCGTCTGAAGTTTGCGAACGTCGACGATACGCTCATCCTTTGGATTGATGGAACGCATCTGCCTTGGAAGGGGGATATGCTGACGCTAGCGTATCTGCCATTAACAGATCGAGTGCCTAAAACAATACCTGCGGATCCGCTGGATGCAGCACCTGTTGGAATTGGTGTGGAGGGCGGCAGTGCCGAGTTGACTCGCGTGCAGGTTTATCGCGACATCTATTACATTGCTCAAGGAAATCAAAACCAAAGCTTGTACGACTATCGCGAGATTTCGACCACTCTACGCGACTCTTCTTCGCCGGCCAACAACGAACGCTACGCAAGAGAAGTTCATAATATGTCAGCCAGCGAACTCGTGAAGCAAATGTCGCAAGAAGGTTTGCTTCGAAATGCCATCTTAACCAACCCAACGCTGTGGGCTCAAAGCCCGTTCGCTCTCAATCGTCAAGTGGTTGATTTTCCGATGCAAGACGACTGGTACTTTCCCATGGGTGATAACTCCAGCGCCAGCGCGGACGCGAGGTCATGGGGCCACACTCCAGAGCGACTAATGATAGGTCGTGCGGTAATGGTCTTTTGGCCTCATTATTGGAATGCGCCAATCCCGTTTGTGCCCAATGTGCAACGCATGGGCTTGATCCGTTAGCTCAGAAAAACCCGAATGGAAGGAAACGAGAACATGGATGTTCTGAGTGTAGTTGGACTCGAAAAAACGTATGGACGTCGCAAGGTGGTGAACGGCGTTAGCATGCGTGTTGGCAAGGCAGAAATCGTAGGCCTGCTGGGTCCCAACGGCGCTGGAAAGTCAACCAGCTTCCGCATGACTTGCGGGCTTGTTATGCCAGACCGAGGCCAAGTTTTTTTGGGCGGCGAAGAAGTGACGTATTGGCCTATGTTCCGCCGAGCGAGAGACGGCGGAATGGGCTACCTAGCGCAAGAATCAAGCGTCTTTCGAAAGCTTACGGTAGAACAAAACATATTAGCGATGCTGGAATTGCTGGGCTTTAACCGAGCAGACCGGCGGAAGCGAACCGAAGAACTCTTGGCTCAATTTGACATCACACACATACGTCGATCCAAGGCCTCCAAACTCTCGGGAGGAGAGAGACGCCGATTAGAAATTGCACGGTGCTTGGTATCCAACCCTCGCATTATTATGCTCGACGAGCCCTTTGCCGGCATCGACCCTGTGACCGTTCAGAGCATTCAGCAAACCATCTTCGATCTTCGCAGCACGGGCATTTCCATCCTGATTACCGACCATGCGGCTTTGGAAATCCTGTCGGCAGTAGATCGCTGCTATGTGATCAGCAAAGGGATCGTCCTGTGCGAAGGGACTCCGGACGAAGTGAAACAGCATCCGGAAGTCCGTTCACAGTATCTTGGCAACATCCAAGGGGATCACGCGCACTCCGACCTTGTGGGCAGCCGCTAGAAATCTAGTTCTTCAACACTGACTGGAGCGCTTATACAGTTCCGAGCAGTTGAGGACAACTGCTCACCATTGTAGAACAGTTGTCCTCAACTGTTCATGAAGCTTGCAACGACGCTCCAACTCAAGCCATACACACCGGCACTACACACAGGCCATTCGGTCGGTACAAGAACCGATTAGGGAACCACGGAACACACTGAATACACGGAAGGAAGACACAAGGCAATCAGGCTCCTTTTCCGCGTGTTCGGTGTGTTCTGTGGTCATCACCAGCTTATCTTGAAGCTTCCAGTCATCCGCCATCTTACGATCACGGCAGGACGCCTTAGACGCCAGAACGTACGTTCGAAACAACACTGGAAACGTTGCGTTGTCGTTGGCATTTTCGGGATGGGATCCTGGCTGGCAGTTCCGAGCAGTTGAGGACAACTGCTCTACAATGTATCGCCCGCTATCCGAACCTACCGATCGAGGTAGCGATTCACAATGTTTTCGAGCAGTTCTTGACGACCGCTTTGGTTCCGTGCAGCTTCGCCCTTCGGCATAATGAAAGCCTCAAGATCTCGGAACGAGGACTTTCCGGACTCGATGTTTCGTCCGAGTTCGCTATCCCAACTGCTGTAGCGTTTCGACAAGAGTGAGCTTAACGCGCCATCTTCGATGATGGCTGCAGCTACTTTTAAGCCACGGGCGAATGCATCCATGCTACCGATATGAGCATAAAACAAATCGATCGGTTCAAAGCTCTCACGTCGCACCTTGGCGTCGAAGTTAACTCCGCCTGGCGATAAGCCGTACTTCAGCAACACCAACATGATTTGGGTGGTCAAGTAATAGTTGGTTGCAAACTGATCCGTGTCCCAGCCCAACAACAAATCACCTGTGTTTGCATCGATCGAGCCTAGCGCACCTTGCATGCCTGCGTATTCCAATTCGTGCATCATCTCATGCCCCGCCAAAGTCGCGTGGTTGGTCTCGATGTTTAGCTTGAAATAGTCGGTCAGTCCGTAGGTTCGCAAGAAGTTCAAGCAAGCTGCGGCGTCCGAATCATATTGATGCTTGGTAGGCTCTTTGGGCTTAGGTTCAATGAGAAACTGTCCTTGGAAGCCAATCTCTTTTGCATAATCGACCGCCATGTGGAAAAATCGACCCAAATGGTCTAGCTCTCGCTTCATGTCGGTGTTGTAAAGGCACTGATATCCTTCGCGACCGCCCCAAAAAACATAGTTTTCTCCACCGAGTTCTTTCGTAATCTCCATGGCTTTCTTCACCTGAGCCGCTGCGTAGGCGTACACCTCTACATTGCAAGTGGTTGCAGCTCCATGCATGAACCGTGGATTGCTGAACATATTCGCAGTCCCCCACAGCAACTTCACGCCAGTTCGTTGCTGCTCCTCTTTGAGCACTTTGGCGACAGCATCTAGATTTGCATTCGACTCGGCCAAGGTCGCCCCCTCCGGTGCAACATCTCGATCATGAAACGCGTAGAACGGAGCGTCGAGCTTTTCAAAGAATTCAAATGCAACCTTGGCACGGTTGCAGGCATTCTGAACGGAATCGGTACCATCTTCCCAAGGACGATGCATGGTTCCACCACCAAAGGGATCGCTGCCTGAACCACGAAAGGTGTGCCAATAAACTACGGTGAAACGCAGATGGTCTTTCATCGTCTTGCCGGCCACCACTTCGTCGGGATTGTACCAACGGAAGGCGAGCGGATTGTCCGACTTGGGTCCTTCGTACTTGATCTTGGTCACTTCTGGGAAAGCACTCACGATGGATTCATCCTTATCAATTCGTAGATTAAGATCTTACCCTTTGGCCCAAAGGCAATACCGTTCAATAAAGCATTCAGCTTCAGTGATTTCGTTTAACCGTCAGCCGAAGGCGTACGTGGGTGGCAGCAAGTAAGCCTACGGCTGACTGTTAAACGATTGATTGACCGGTATTGAGCCTAAAGGGAAGACCTTGGAGGGGAAAAAACGCGGCAGGGTGTGCCACAATGTGTGTATTTTCTCGCAACATTCGTTGAATTCAAGTAGACTTTTGGCACTCGATCATAGATATTTTACCTATGTCACGAAAGTCTGTTGCGTTACTCATTGAAACCTCGAATGGCTACTGCCGCGGTCTGTTGGAAGGGATCATTGCATACGCGAAGCATCACGCGAACTGGTCGATTCATTTAAGAGAACAGGAACGCGGAGCCGCCCCCCCGCTATGGCTCAAATCATGGCGAGGGGATGGCATTATCGCCCGGATTGAGACAGGGACCATCGCCGCCGAGCTCAAAAAGCTGCCGTTTCCAAAAGTCGATCTCAGCGCGGCTCGGCACTTGAAAGGCATCCCGTGGGCCGACACCGACGATGAAGCTATTTCTCGGTTGGCGATTGAGCATTTTGCAGAGCGTGGTTTTCGCAACGTGGCATATTGCGGAGACCCTGGTTTTGCTTGGTCCAATGCGAGGCGCGGGTGTTTTCGGCGAATGGCACACCAACGGGAATGTCAGTTTTTCGAACACCATGTAACCCATCGCTACGACCCTAACTTCCGATGGGATGACGAAAAGAATCGTATGGCGAATTGGCTGCGACAACTTCCCCGGCCCGTTGCGATCATGGGCTGCTACGATTTCCAAGCGCAACAGGTGCTCGATGTTTGCCGCGAGCTGGCCATTGCGGTACCGGAGGAAATTGCCGTGCTTGGAGTCGACAACGATCACCTGATTTGCGAGCTGAGCGAACCAAGTTTATCGAGCATCATTCCAGACACCAAGCGAACGGGGTATGAGGCAGCGGAGCAATTGGACCGAATGATGGCTGGCGAAACAATCGCTTCCGACCTACCGCTCATCACGCAACCCCTGGGTATTCAAGTGCGTCAATCCACGGACACGCTAGCGATCGAAGACGTCCAAATCGCTGCGGCTCTCAGCTACATTCGCAGGAATGCACTGACCAACATTCGTGTGAAAGACATTCTTGATCACGTGCCTCTTTCGCGTCGCGCCTTGGAGCATCGCTTTGCCCAGATCGTGGGCCATACGCCTCACCAAGAGATCGCTCGCGTACGAATGGAACGAGTCAAAGTACTTTTACGAGAAACCGATCTACCTATTGGCGAGATTGCAATTCGAACAGGCTTCGAGTATTCCGAATATCTTGCAGCAGCTTTCAAACGCGACTCCGGGAAAACACCCTCCGAATTTCGTAATAGCGAGACAGGTTGTCTTTAATTCGCTTCATTACCAACTCCCTTGCGTTTCGAAGACGATTGAGGAATGATAGGGTGACTGACTCGTGCATAAATAAGCAGAAGCGTTACGCAAAGACTCTTTTGACGACTTTTTTGACTGTGCTCATCGTCTATCATTTGGGGTAGCAGCAGCGTGCTGTTAACCTGGACAGTTGTTCAATAATCGCCCTACCCATAATCTACCCCGATGCCAATTTACGTTTACGAAATCATTGAGACCGATGGCAAGGATGGAGAGACCTTTGAAGTGCTGCAAGGAATGAGCGAACCGCCGCTGACTCATCATCCTGAAAATGGAAAACCGGTTCGTAGGTGCATATCGCTCCCGTCTGTTGCTGGAATGTGGTCCGACATGAAAACCAACACAAGTCTCAGCGATAAAAATCTAGACGCGAAGGGCTTTACCAAGTATGTCAAAATGGGGGACGGGATGTACGAAAAAAGAGCCGGACAAGGGCCTGACATTATTTCTGCCAATGACTAGCCTGGGCTATCCATCCGGAGCAAGTTGAGCCGTGGCGCTAGCCAAATGGCACTCACTTTGTAGTTTGCGCAAGCAAATTACTGAGCCGCGGGCGCTAGCCGCGTTACGGTTTCCCTGCCAAATACGGTTGTCGCGGCTAGCGCCCGCGGCTCAGTAGGTGCAAGCAGGGCTTGCGCCCTTGAAGGCGACGCGGGCAGCCGACTTTTCGTAGCTTTTTTATTAGTCCAGCGCGTAGACCTTTGCTTTCCAGCATGCTAAGCTTAGGTGCAGCGTTTGGTTTTTTTCAGGAAAGATGAGCGGGGATATGGCGAAAGCAATTAAGGGCGTCACACGGATTGAATACGACAACGTGACTACACGGGGTTGGATGGTGCGAATCACACGTGCCGGCAAGAGAAAGCAGCAGTTTTTTAACGACAAATCCTATGGCTCGAAAACCAAGTCGCTCGCCGCCGCCAAAGCGTGCTACGCAGGTTGGCTCGAAGAAGCTGGCCCAGTGGTAACCACTCGAAATCGCAAAACCGTGCGAAATTCGTCCGGCAAAGTAGGGGTTCATTTGGTACGCAATGTGGATTCGCGTTGGGCCAATGCAGAATCTTTCGCCTACTGCGCTTCTTGGATCACTCAGGATGGACAACGGCAAAAGCTAAGCTTCGCATGGAAAAGATACGGAAAGAAAGCCGCTTGGAACCTTGCCTGTCTAGCTCGAGAAAAAGAAGAAACCGACCGCGAGGCCGTGATGAAGGCATTCGAAAAACAAACAGGCAAAAAGGTAAAGCGAAGCTAACCCTGGGTTAGCGTCTAACCAAATCTTACAGCCATTTGCTACAGCTCTGTGTCGATGCCCCAAACCGAAGGCCAGATGCCCATAGCGTGCAAGCCACATGGCTCGCAAGCTGTTCGGAAAGCGAAGCCTACTTGGGTCTAGATTCGCCTGTGCCTTGAACCAAAACCAGCCGAACGTTGGCCGGGCAGCCTGCAAAGGTTTCTGTCGCACCACCCGGCCATGTCACATCGATCTTTTCGACACCAGCCGCATTGCGCAGACCAAAATGCAATTCGGTTCCATAATGGCTCTGGTAACTCCGCCCCGCATGCACGATAGCAACCTGCTCCACCTGTTGGGATCCAGCCAAAGAGGTGACACGAACGGAGGCACCCACCGCATCGCGGTTTACGTTCGTCCCCACCAATCGAACATCCACCCATCCACCCAAAGACTTTGTCTGATTCTCTAAGTACGACGGTGTTGAGTTTGCATTGAGAACGACCACGTCCATATCGCCATCGCGGTCCATATCGCCAAACGCTGAACCTCTGCTGCACTCGACAATCTTCATACCGCTTCCCCCGGTCGAACTCACGTCGCGAAAGCCCTTTTTTCCTTCGTTCTGCATCAATGTGTTAGCAACTCGGTATCGAGTGCGATCATCAATCGTTTCGATGTTTTTGGTGAGATGGCCATTCGCAAAGAAAACGTCCAAATCCGCATCGTTATCGAAGTCAACCATACCAACTCCCCAGTTTGTATGCGGCATCACAGTCCGGCCGACCTGGGTCACTCGGCTCGTATCTTGGAAAAACCCACCCTGAAGATTTCGAAAGAGCATGGGTGTCTGGCCCGTGAAATCGGTGATCAGGAGGTCGACCCATCCATCGTTGTCGTAGTCACCTGCTTCTACCCCCATGCATCCGTTTGAAAGACCATTCAGATCATAGGCAACACCGGCTTCTAATGCCCCGTCGGTAAAGCGTCCTGAGCCATCGTTGACAAAAAGCTGGTTCGCAGATGCGTCACTGCTTACGAAGATGTCTGTATCGTTATCTCCATCGAAGTCAGCGCAAACGACCCCCATACTAGGGCCGGGCAGAGCCGCGATTCCCGATGCGATGCTAATATCCTCGAACAAACCATCACCTAAACTCCGATAAAGCCGGTCCGCGGCGGGGACAAAGTCCTTGGGGCCTGGTGCATAAAGGGTTGGTCTTCGAATCTCGGGCGAGTAAGGTGCGAGACTAAACTCGATGTAGTTGCTCGCAAACAGATCCAAGCGTCCGTCATTGTCGATATCCAGGAAAGCGATACCCGCTCCGCACTGGTCCGCAGAACCTTCGACCCCGGCTTGCTGCCCCACCGAATCGAAGGTGCCATCACCGTTGTTCAAATACAACTGAGCAAGACCGAAGTTGCTTATGGCCAGATCAGAATCGCCGTCGTTGTCGTAATCGGCCGCGACCACCCCTAACGAAAACCCTCCGCCCGCAACGCCAGCCTTAGCAGTTACATCCGTAAAGGTCCCATTTTGATTGTTTCGGTAAAGCGTATTTCCAATTGCTTTAGAGTTATCCCCGCCGGCCGATCCATGGATCTCGTGCCCGTTCAACAGATAAACATCCAGCCAGCCGTCATTATCAAAGTCAAACACAGCTAATCCTGCCATGACAAGCTGGGGCAGGTAGTCTTTGGTTCCGCCCCCATCGAAATGCTGAGCAACCAGCCGGGCCTGAGAACCGCTATCAGCGAACTCGATGGTGGTCTGCGAAAAACCAACACCCGTAATAACGGTGACCGCGAAGGTGAAGCCGATCACCAAAAGCAACCGACTTCGACTCAAAATTTGCATATTTTTGCATGATCCCAAAAAAATAATGGAGAGATTGAATTGTTGGAACGGACCCCACCGTCAGTCAAGAAAAAACGCGAAAAATTCACATTCCCAACACTTCCAAGGGCCCGCCAGCTAGTAATGGGAACTTAACTTCCGTAAGATATATCTAATGGTCACTGCGCTTCCATGCCGAATTTCCGATACGGAGAGGTTGAAGATTTTCGAGATGGAAGGCACGGATTCTTTTTTTAGTGCACCTTTCGGTGCGGTTTTGCACTTTTTTGCTTTTAGAGGTACATATGCAGAGGTACATATGCAGAGGTTTAGGAAGGGGTTCACACTGGTTGAACTCTTGGTAGTTATTGCCATCATTGGTATTTTGGTGGGGCTGTTGCTTCCCGCCGTTCAGGCTGCTCGTGAAGCCGCTCGAAGAATGAGCTGCGGCAACAACATGAAGCAATTGGGCTTGGCTGTTCACAACTACGAGTCGGCATTCAAAACTGCACCGCGGTTGTCGACTCAAGGTCAAACCGATTGGGGCCAGGACTCCAACTGGAACGGCTTCTCGCCTCACACTCAGATTTTGCCGTACATCGAGCAAGGTCCTTTGTTTGAGCAAGTCTTTTTCGAAAACCACCGAACTTTCCCGCACTATGCCGGTCACCCATGGCAAGGTGGAAATGCGATTCCACCGGGCAAGTCGATGTCTGCCAAGGCTGTTTTCGCTTCGAAGATCCCTTCCTTCATGTGCCCATCGGACCGAGCCTACCCTGACCAAGCTTACCCTGGCAACAACTACGGGTTTAGCGCAGGTTCGAACGTCGGCTGGAACACCGGAGCGGGCGACCGAAACGGCTTCTACAACCGTTTCCAGTACAGCAAGTTCGGGGACATCACAGACGGTCTTTCGAACACAATCATGATTGCCGAATTCGTTAAGGGTGACGCAGATAGCGGTACCTACACCAACTTGGGCGACTTCGCACAATCCATGACCTTGCCAGCCGGACCACAAAAGAACTGGACGCAGGCGATGTTGGATGCATTTGCAGTATCCACAGCTAGTGGTGCAGGCAACAGCAATCACAGTTCAGAAGCAGGCAATGCCTGGATGTCCGTTGGTCACTACAACACGACCATCAACACACTTGCTCCTCCAAACTGGCGAGGGTTCTCGGGTGGTGTAAACTGCTCGCGTTGCCAAGGGGACACGAACGGTGTTTTCCCATCGCGTAGCCGCCACACTGGCGGTGCAATGCACTCGATGGGTGACGGATCTGTTCAGTTTATCACCTCGACCATCGATACCCTTTCCTACCAAAGATTGGGAACAGCGTCGGGCAATGACATCGGAACAACCGAGCAGTAAGAACTGCCTCAAGTTGGTTCAATTCAAGTTCCCTAGTGCATCACTAGGGAACTTTTTCTATTTCTAGGCTTCCATTGAGGGAATCATGCGTGTACTAGGTGTTCTTTTAGGGTTGGGATTTTTGTTTGGATTTGTTGGATGTGACAGCGGCCCAGCCAATGTTGAAGTTCAGACAGGAAATTTTGATGCCGCCGCAGACCTGAAGAAGGGTCTCGAGTCCATCGAGAAAAGCGGTCGAATCGGCAGCGGCTACAACAGCTTGACTTCCAGCGCTAGGACTCTTGAGAAAACCGACCCAGCCAAAGCCGAGGCGGTTAGCCAGGGCCTGAAGGAACTGATCGAGCTGCAAGACGGTGCCAAGATCAAAGCCAAGGCAAAAGAAATCATGAGCAAACTGTAAGAATTCGCCCCCTTGTGGCTTGCACAAGGCAAGTTCATCACGCTTTGTCAGGAAGAAAATAGCGAAAATTTGGCCTTTCCCGTATGCATAGACTTTGACAAAGGTCTCCCAGGCCGCCTAAGATATAGTTTGTGGTGTCAAAACGGCATTTTTCTTCGAAAATTGATTTGAAGTTCATTGTTGGCCGACAAATTGACTCCAAGAACGCATTGAAATGTTGGTTGAATGGCGGTTTGACCAGCAGCTCACGACCGGTTTGTGTTTTTTGTTCACCAAGAAATTGGTACTTTTTTTTGTTTAGTAGAGGTACAAATGCAAAAGATCAGGAAGGGGTTCACACTCGTTGAACTCTTGGTGGTTATCGCCATCATTGGTATTTTGGTGGGGCTGTTGCTACCCGCCGTTCAGGCTGCTCGCGAAGCCGCCCGAAGAATGAGTTGCAGCAACAACATGAAGCAGCTCGGGCTTTCGGTTCACAATTACGAATCGACCTTCAAGCTGGCTGGAAGATTGTCCACACAAGGACAAACCGACTGGGGCCAAGACTCCAATTGGAACGGTTTCTCGCCTCACACAGGCATCCTTCCTTACATCGAGCAAGGACCTTTGTACGAGCAAGTCTATTTTGAGAACCACCGTTCCTTCCCGCACTACCAAGGTCACCCTTGGAGCGGTGGTGGTGTGCCACCAGGAAAGAACATGAACTGCAAAGCTGCTTTCGCAGCTAAGATTCCTTCGTTCATTTGCCCTTCGGACCGCCGGTATCCTGATCAAGCTTATCCAGGGAACAACTACGGTTGGTCTGCTGGAACCAACTTGGGCTGGTACGTAGGCGCCGGAGACCGTAACGGTTTCTTCAACCGATCGACATACAGCCGGTTCAGCGACATCACTGACGGTTTGTCCAACACCATCATGATTGCCGAATTTATCAAGGGCGACGCCGATGGGGGCATTTTCCAGAACACCGGTGACATTGCTCGGGGACTTGCGTTCCCTGGTGGTGCAGGTGCGAAAAACTGGTCGATAGCAGCACTAAACACATTTGCGACCACAACCCTTGCAGGTGGTGGAAACCATGTGAGCGGAGCAGGTTCGCACTGGATGGGTCCTGGGATGTACAATACTGCGATCAATACGTTAGCCCCGCCAAACTGGCGTGGGGTTGCGGGTAACAATTGCGGTGGTTGCGGCGAAGGTGACAACGACGGAGTTTATCCGGCGCGAAGTCGTCACACCGGGGGTGCAATGCACGCCATGGGTGACGGTTCGGTACAGTTCATCGCCTCCACCATCGACACCTTGTCGTACCAACGACTTGGAACTGCCAACGGTGGTGACATTTCAACTACCGAACAGTAGTATCTTGTAGTAAAATTTACAGTTCCCTAGCGCTATTGCTAGGGAACTTTTTTGTTTTCATCCTACGGTTCGAGGTTAACGATGCGTTTATTAAGTGGTCTGCTGGTCTTCGCCCTCATGGCGAGCATCGTCGGATGTGGCACAGACGGCGATAACGGTTTTTCCGAAACGGTTAAGATCGATGTGGTTGGAACGATCAAGAATGACCTCGGAGCAATCGAAAAGTCAGGGCGGGTTGGCAGTGGTATGACCAATCTGACCAACAACGCCAATGCTTTGAAGAAAACCGATCCAGCGAAAGGCGATGCGCTCGAAGCGGGTCTCAAGGAAATAGTGACAATAAAAGATCCAGCTAAAGTTAAGGCAAAAGCCAAAGAGCTTATGGGCATGCTCTAACGAAACCAGACTGGTTTGAAGAATGGACCGAAGCCTAACCGCTTCGGTTTTTCTTTTATGGGGTTTTAGAATAATACCTGTCAATGATGCATTCAGCTGCAGTGATTTCGTTTAACCGTCAGCCGTAGGCGTACGTGAATGGCAGCAAGTACGCCTTCGGCTGACTGTTAAACGATTGATTGAACAGTATTGGGTTTTAGAATGAGCCGTAAAAAGAATAAAAAGACAAACCCCTATCCATCCAAACCTGCTGGCGCTCGCCGAAAATGGATACTGCTAGGCATTCTTGTTTGCACTGTGTGTATCTTCTTTTTTCAGGGTGGCCTCGTTGGATTCTCCAATTCGATGGCAAGCAATGCGATCCTCGCCCGCAACCTGGAATCGGCACAGGGCTGGCTGAGCTTCTCCCAGAAACTCTCTAGCAACAATGCTGAGATCGAATTTCTGTTAGCCAAAAAGTGCCGGCTTGACCGTGACTTGATCGGAATGGCCAAGCATCTCACCACTGCGTTCGAGCTTGGTTTTGACAAGTCGCTTTTAGAGAAAGAGCAAACGCTGGCGACGGTCAGCACAGGTGAATTCGACTTGGCCTCCGAACTGAAAGTGAAGAAGTGGATCGCTGAGAAAGGGCCCGACATCGGTGATGTTGTAGATGCCTATGCAAACGGTCTTGCATCGCTTTCCCGTTTTCAGGATGCCGCTCAAATCCTTGAAGCCTACGAAAAAGACTTCCCTGGCGACCCGATGGTAAATTACCGCTTTGGGATCATGAACGAACATATTCGCGGTACTGCACAGGCGGAACGCGAATACGCAACCGTCCTAGCGAAAGATCCTAAGCATGTCCAAGCAGCCTGGAGACTTGCTCGTTTGAAGTCTGGGAACAATGCCCCAGAGGAATCTATCAAGATCCTAGAAAAATTCGATTACGGAAAACAATCGCTTGCAATCAAAACATTCCTAGGACATTGCTATGAGCAATCGGGTGACTTAGAAAAAAGCCGGGAGCTGTTCAAGGCTGCCGTAGAAAAAGGCCACGATGCGTGTCAAGAATCGTACAAGGTGGTCGAAGAATCGCCCGAGCGATTTCTCGCGGCATCCGACTTAGGGGTGCTGGAAGTGAAACTTGGCAACTGGGAAGACGCCAAAAAATATCTTGAAATGGCCTTGGAAGTCAATCCGCGTGACTTCATTGCACGTAATTCCTATGGCAGAGTCCTGCAACGACTTGGAATGGAAGCAGAAGCAGAAAAAGAATTTGCCAGGATCAAAGAGGAACGAGAAGAATTTGACAAAATCACAATCCTCCGTGACCGTGTCAATCAAAATCCCAAAGACACAGCCTCGCGAGTTCAGATGGGCAAGATTCTTTTCAAGTATGAATCGGAACGCTTTGGCCTTTTCTGGATTCGAGCTGCATTGAGTCAAGATCCCAATTGCCAGGAAGCACACCAATTTCTGGCAGACTATTACGAATCAAAGACGCAAAGTACGGACTCGGGCGACAATGAAATCAATCGACGAAAGGCAGCCTATCATCGTTCATTCATCAAAACGAGCGACCCACAACCTTCCGCTAAGTAGGGCGGCTCGAGTACGGCTTACATCGACGCAGCCAATCTGTTGGTGCACAGAACGTCCCTTGGCATACCTTTCCATTCAAAGGACTCGGCAGTTCTGCAAGCTGTTTCTTCTCACCATGGTTTTTGCGGTCCTAGGTTGCGAAGGCGAAAAGCCTATTGAGCCGAAACCGAAGCAAGAAAAGGCTCAGGAGATGATTTCCAATACCGAAGTCATATTCGACGACCTCACAACCAAGGTAGGTCTCTCGCATACGTATCAAAATGGTGAAGAGTCCAACGAAATGTCGATCCTTCAAACCATCGGCGGCGGGGTCGCAGCCTTTGACTACGACCGCGACGGTTGGGATGACCTTTTTTTCCCCGGTGGTGGGGCTCTCAAAGACAAGTCTATATCCGGATTGGTTGGTTCCCTTTGGCAAAGTCGAGCGGGCAAGAACTTTTTGAATGTCAGCTCTTTGGCACATACGGATTTGGTTTCCAAATACACGCATGGAGCGACATCGGGTGATCTCAACAGTGATGGATTCAGTGATCTTTTGGTCACTGGCTACGATGGCCTTCAAATGTTTATCAATCAAGGGGATGGGACGTTTGTTGAATCTTCGCTGGCTGCAGGTTTGAGCGATACGGTGTGGAGCACAAGTGCTGCGTTTGGTGATTTTGATAACGATGGTTTTTTGGACATTTACATTGCTCACTACGTCAATTGGTCATTCTCGAATCACCCACCTTGCAAATCATTGAGTGTTCCCGACGTATGCGCTCCGGGGAACTTTGATGCCTTCGACGATCTTATCTATCACAACAATGGCAATGGGACATTCACTGCGAAGTCGACAGAATTAGGATTAGTGAAAGGCGGGAAGGGATTGGGGGTCATGGTTGCGGACTTTGACCGCGATGCCAAGCCGGATATCTACGTCGCCAACGACACGACCAATAATTTTTACTATGAAAACCAAGGAGGCGTGCTCAAAGAGATGGGACTCGCTAGCGGAACTGCCGTAGACGACTTGGGCTCGCCGCAAGGTAGCATGGGATTATGCCTGCTGGATTACGATCAAGACCTGATGGCCGACATTTGGGTTTGCAATTATGAAAACCAAGCCTTTGCTCTCTATAAGAATGATGGCCAGTCGAACTATCGTTACGTCACATCCGCTACAGGACTGATGGCGTTGGGGACAACGTATGTTGCGTTCGGGACCGCAAGCGGAGACTTCGATTCGGATGGTGATGAAGATGTCGTAGTCGCCAATGGGCACGTCATGCAGTTCCATCAAGGAGGGGGCAATTCTTCCCAGAACCCCTTGTATTTGACCAATACAGGCAAGAAACGATTCACGCGACAGCTTTTCCCGGAGTCAGAGTACTTTGGCAAGAAGTGGCGTGGACGTGGTGTGGTTGCTTTCGACCTAGACCACGATGGGGATCTCGACCTGAGCTTTTCCCATGTCAATCAACCTTCCGTCATCCTAGAGAACAAATCCAAGACATCCAATCAATGGTGGATTCTAGAGCTCATAGGGACACAATCCAATCGCGATGCAATAGGTGCGAGCCTCGTTTTCAAGTCCAATCAACGCAGCATCCTTCGCAACGTGGTTGGGGGCGGGAGCTACCTGTCTCAGAATCCCTATTACATCCACGTCGGACTACCTGCGGATGAAAAATTAGAAGAAGTCGAGATTCTTTGGCCGAGGGGAACACGACAAAAATTGACCGAACTGGCTGCAAATACCCGAACACAAATTGTCGAACCGCAAGTCAACCAGTAAGGCTCGCCGCGTGTTCTTGGTAAAAACAACGAAGATGACCTATCTATTGCGGGCTCCAACGCGAGCCTGTTCCGATTCAAAAATTGCATGAGCAGCTAGGACCAACAAGTTGACCGAACTGGGTTTGCCAGAAACAGACGACTTTATCGATGAGACATTGTCAAAACCGCTGCAGATTTTGTACCAGGACGAACATTACGTCGCCGTCTTTAAACCCGCTGGTCTGGTTGTTCACCGCAGCAAGATGACTCGCCCAGACGAACCGGTATTGCTTCAAACGTTGCGAGACCAGCTCAATCGATTTGTCTATCCTGTTCACCGTCTCGATCGTCCAACAGCAGGTTTAATCCTATTTGGATTGAGCGGCCCGGATGCCGCTAAAATGGTCGATCTATTTACCACACGACAGGTCGCAAAGTATTACCAGGCGCTCGTTCGAGGCTTCCCGCCCGAAACAGGAACCGTCGACAAGCCCCTTCGCGAAAAATTTGGGGAAGACTTCGATCCCGGAAGCACGGACGATCACCCGACTCAAGAAGCGGTGACCCGTTACGATGTCCTCGATCGCTATCAACCACCTTGGCCAATGAGCGGGTTCGAAGAAAGTCGATATGCCCTGCTGGAGATTATGCCGCTGACAGGGCGATGGCATCAAATTCGGCGGCATTTGAACCACATTGCGCATCCGGTGCTTGGTGACCATCGGCATGGCGACCATCGATACAACCAGATGGTGTATGCCCGAACAGGAGTTTACAGGATGCTACTGACCGCGATGCGTCTTGATTTTCGACATCCTTACACGGGCGAACTTCACACGATCACCGCATCCCGAGGTGGCGAATTCGATCGTTTTCTAGAGATACTCAACCCTTACAAGTTGCCCCGGCTACCTCTTCCTCAGAATATCGGGAACTGAAAAGGCTATGCAATTGTCCGCAGAAACAGAACACAATTCCGAGGAGGAGAGGTCCTTGATCTACGCAATCGTTCATGGCAACGCACCCCAATACGCAGTCCTCGTCGAACGATTTCACGCGAGGTTGTATTGGCATGGCAATACCGATCCCGGGTTGCGGATGCGGGAAGATCGATGGCGAAACAAGCACAAGGCCAAGTCGCTAGCTATATTCGCATTCGGTTGCATGTCCACAAGTAAGCAGATCTGAAGCAGGCAGGGGAAACTCTTACTGAGTTCGCTCGACGCTAGTTAGCCTCTTGCGAAGCGGAACTTAATTCTTGTGCGACCGAATGAGGCTTTGGAACAGCGGTCCGCTTGGCGTCGACTCGAACGATTTGTCCTTCAAAAGCATCTATAAACTGCTTCACCAACGCGTTGTTCATGGCATTGCGAATCAAGACCGCTTGAGGAACCGACGGCCCGGTTACTTCCTGTAGCGATTCTGCCACCGCTTCCTTGGCATCCGATGGTTCGCTTGCACTGGATGCAGGGCTCAGTTCGTTGGTCACAAGAAACGAAAGGTGGATATCGCGACCGATCTGTTTCTTGACAGCCTGCATCAATCGTTTGCCATTGTCGCCGGTTTGGAAATACTCTTGGACCGCTAACCCATCGCGACCAAGACAGATTTGCCACTGGTTTTCAGAAATGCTATCCACCCGAATCGTCATGGCTGCACATTGCCCAGCAAACCCACCCAGCTTTTGTGCAACATGTCGGAATTGACTTGCGTTGTCGCCGGGAACCTCCGCTTCGGGGGGGGCCTTCGACACTTGTTCGACATTGCTTTCGGATACAGAAAGCTTCGCATTCGTTGCTAGCTGATCGGTGGACGGAGCCACATACGACGCAACAGGAGTGCCTGTGCTTTCAGGTTCTACACGAGTCTCCTCAGGCAGCGGTTCATTTTGCTCCGAAGCAGATACAGGAGGAGCAGATACAGGAGGAATCAGCGGAGCGACAGGGACTGCTTCCGTAGATTCCGTGGGTTCTAGCTCATCTTTTTTTTTTGCTTCCGCAGCAGTGCTTGAGAGGTTCGTGCTGGGCTGGGTCTTGCTTGGAGCATTGACGCCTGCAGGATTCGTCGGAACGGCAGGTCTTGCGATGGTAGGTCGAGCTGGCATGGCAGATTGGCCTGTTGCAAAGGCACGCACCAAGTCGGAAAGCGACTGCAGGTCTTGTAGGTTACAGATTTGAACCAAAGCCACTTCCAGCAAAATTCGGCTTTGGACACTGTGTCGCATTTTGACGATGGTTTCATCCAAAAGCTGCAATGCGGAAAGCAGAGTCATGGTTCCCCAAGCCTTACCCCATTCCGTTAGCTGACCAGCACTGTTGGGATTTGCGGTCCGCATCAGATCGGGATGACTGCCAACACTCATGGCCATCATATCGCGCAGATACCCAAGCAGTTGTTCTGCGATTTGACCGACATCCACTCCTTCAGCAATCGCGGTATCTAATTCGCGGAGCGCGCCGGCGGAGTCCCTTTCGATGAGACGAAGCGCAAGGGACGCGAGCCTTGTTTCGTCGGCGGTCCCAAGCATTGCATGGACAACCTCGGCGGTAATCTCGTTACCGCTAAAGCTGAGCAATTGTTCTAGCAACGATTGGCTATCGCGCATCGATCCGGCAGCACGACGAGCGATCAATCGAAGGGCAGCTTCGTCTGCTTTGGTACCTTCGTTTTGGCAGATGAATTTCAATCGCTCATAGATTTGGTCGGATTGAACGGGCGGAAAATCGAATCTTTGGCAACGCGACAGGACCGTGATCGGCATCTTTTCGGGGTCGGTCGTACAGAAGATAAACTTCACGTGCCCCGGCGGCTCTTCCAAGGTCTTGAGCAATGCGTTGAAGGCCTGCGTTGTCAGCATGTGCACTTCGTCGATGATGTAAATCTTGTACCGCGATCGACTGGGTCGAACAGCCGCATTGGCCCGCAATTGTCGAATCTCATCAATCCCGCGATTGCTCGCCCCGTCGATTTCGATCACGTCCATATCTTCGCCCGAATCGATTGCCAGGGCGATATCCGATGCTGGGTCGAATTTCCCGTTGGTTTCTGCTGAGGCATTCAACGCCTTCGCAAAGATTCTCGCAGTACTTGTTTTCCCCACCCCGCGGGCACCCGTGAAAAGATAGGCGTGGCCAACGCGATTGCTCTGGATGGCATTCATAAGAGCATGTGCAACGGTAGACTGCCCGACAAGCTCTTCAAATGTCTTGGGGCGGTATCGACGCGCGACCACGGTGTACTTGCCGTTACCAGCGACCTCATCCGCAGCGGCGATCTCCACAGAACTACTGTCCGAACTCAATTCTTGTAGGTTGACGGCTTTCTTGGCCATTTTCAAAAATTCTGGGGTGACGACCCAATTTCAGGGGCAAAAGAAAAGAACAGGTAAAAAATGAGGAACTAGGAGTATACCAAGAGCTCATGCGTTTTACGCACTTCTTGACGAATTGGTTGCATCAAGGTTCAATATGGGAATGAGCAAACAAAAAATCCTAATCCAGCTAGATTCAGACTCACAGGCCAGCGTGTTCGACGCTGTTGTAGCGATTGATGCGGGAGTGGATCACTTGCTGCAGCACTCGGGCGTAACCGCCGACAACGTCCGATCGCTGGTCCATGGTGCAATGTACACGCGTGGTCCAAGCGACCTGAAGAACACTGCGATTTTTATTGGCGGTACGAATGTCAACGATGGGGAAGCGATTGCTGCGGTTGCCTTGGAATCGTTTCTCGATCCATTCCGCGTTTCAATCATGCTCGATAGCAACGGGGCAAACAGCACGGCTGCCGCGACGGTTCTTTGTGCAACTAGACATTTGAAGCTGGAACGGGCCAGTGCATTGGTCATGGCAGCAACAGGGTCCGTTGGTCAGAGGGTTTGCCAAATCCTAGCCAACGAAAAGTGCTTTACTTACGTTGCCTCCCGATCTCTGGAACGCTCTAAAGAATGCATTCGGCTATTGGTCGCCGGCGGTGCCAACGAAAAATACCTGAAGCCACTGGCGTCCACCGATGACGCTGAACTGAACGATGTTCTCAGCTCCGTCCAAATGGTCTTTGGGTGCGGCGCTGCTGGTGCAGGTCTTTTGAACGAATCACAGCTCGGTCACGCCACTAACTTGAAGGTTGCAATCGATCTCAATGCCGTGCCCCCCTCGGGAATTGCGGGGATTGCTATTATGGATAAGGGCAAGCAACGGGGCGAACGCTTTGATTACGGCGCCCTAGGTGTTGGAGGACTCAAAATGAAAATTCATAAGGCTTCTCTCGCTGCTCTCTTCAATTCGAACAACCAATTTCTTGACTGCCAAGAGATGTTAGCTATCGGCGAACAAATTCTGAAAGCCGCCGGCGAAAAGCCTGAAAGCCGGTAGTTCACACAGCCGACAAAAGCAGCGGGCATGCTCCGCCGTGCCGCCCGCAATCCAGCTTTTTTTCTGGCCCCCTGGTGAATGGCATATCGAAGGCATATGGAACGTGCTTCAACTTCGACTTTTGTCGGTTGTGTCCTAGTTGCACGCATAAGGGCTTTCCGCTGCAAACAAATCGGACAGAACCCCTCGCAAAAAGTGGATTTTTCACGTAAGCTTAGAGCGTCAGAGATCTTCACCAACGGAAAACCTATCGATGTTCCCGTCGTACAGCCATTGCAACGTCATTATTATTCCCGTCCACGATTAGGCTCGGGGATTCACTGGCACTGCAAGATGAACTTGCGAAACACAAATCCAAACCCCTGAAGCCTAACTTGAAGGCTCCAGGGGTTTTTTCATTTCCACCTTAGTCGAACGCAATCCTCCAACAGTACCATTATGTCGACTCGATCCATCCACACGTACGACACCACCCTTCGCGACGGAACTCAGGGCGAAGGGGTTAGCCTGTCCCTGCAGGATAAACTGAATATTGCAGTTCGTCTGGCAGAAATGGGGATCGACATGATCGAAGGGGGCTACCCTTTGTCCAACGAAAAGGACACCATGTTTTTTCAGCGTATTCGTTCGCTGCCCATGGGAAACAGCTTGGTTTGTGCTTTCGGTATGACTCGGCGACGCGGCGTCACCGTGCAAGAAGATCCAGGAATGAAAGCTCTGATCGCTGCGCAAACTCCCGTGATTACCGTCGTTGGAAAGTCTTGGGATTTCCATGCAACGGAAGTACTTGGCGTCACTCTGCAAGAAAACCTAGACATGATTGGGGAAAGTGTGGCACACTTGGCCAAGTACTCGCAAGTGGTCTACGACGCTGAACATTTTTTTGATGGATACAAAGCCAATCGCCAATACGCGTTGCAAGCGATTCGGGTAGCTGCAACCTCAGGAGCGAAATGGGTTGTTTTTTGCGACACCAATGGCGGGACTCTTCCCGAGGAAATCGCGGCGATTGTTGCCGATGCAAGGTCTAGCCTAGAGGGAACCGGTGTTCGGCTTGGAATTCACTGTCACAACGACGGGGATTTAGCAACAGCAAACTCCCTATCCGCCATCGACGCTGGCTGCGAGCAAGTGCAGGGCACCATCAACGGAATTGGCGAACGTTGTGGCAATGCAGATTTGGTGACGGTTCTGGCCAATTTGCAATTCAAGAAGAAAGGCTACAGCGTTCTTGGGGGGCGATCTTTGGAACATCTCACTGAGCTTTCGCGATACGTTTACGAAACAGCGAATTTGCAACTGCGCAGCGGGCAACCCTTCGTCGGTCGCAGCGCGTTCGCGCACAAAGGTGGAATGCACGTCCATGCGGTCAACAAGTTCGCTCATACGTATGAACACATGGATCCGGCTTTGATCGGCAACGAACGGCGAATTCTTGTAAGTGAATTGTCGGGTCGATCCAATATCGCAGCCTTAACCGCGGACCATAAACTACCTAACGATCGAGCCGTTCTGGATAAAATACTAAGCGAGGTCGTTGCTAAAGAGAATCAAGGGTACCAGTACGAAGCGGCCGAAGGTTCGTTCGACCTTCTTGTGAAACGATGCATTGGTTCCTACGTTGAACATTTCCAGACGATCAAGTACCAAATCCTATCTGGAGATCTCGATACCACGCGAAACCAAACCTTCGCCGAAGCGATCCTCAAGATTCAAGTGGATGGCCAAGTTCGCGTCGAAGCGGCCGAAGGACATGGACCAGTCAATGCCATGGACGCGGCCTTGCGCAAGGTGTTGTTGCCCTTCTACCCCGCGCTGGATTCCATGCAGCTCACGGACTTTAAGGTACGCGTTGTGAACGGACAAGCAGGCACCGCCGCACGCATTCGCGTCAACATAGAAAGCACCGATGGTCATGATACTTGGCGCACCATCGGTGTCAGCGAAAACATCATTGAGGCTAGCTGGCACGCGTTGGTCGATGCCGTCGAATTCCGACTCAACCAAACTCGCGCTGCGGCCAACTGACTAGTCGGGATTGTCATGGCTCCACTGCCTGCGACAATCAACCCAAATCCTGCAGAGCTTCAAAAAAAGATGCTCTCGAACGGATTAGCCACTTTCATCACATTCCAGCCCATCACACTCCAGTCCATCAGTCAACGGTCATTCAACGACGGAAATTCGATTCACGATGAACCCAGAAACCAAAGAAATTCCCAACCGATTTGATTTCGCTTCGGCTGCCCCCGAGATCTACCAACAATGGTTGGATCAAGGCTGCTTCAACGCGGACGTGGACCCATCCAAAAAACCTTTTACGATCGTAATCCCCCCGCCGAACGTTACCGGCGCATTGCACCTGGGACATGCCTTGAACAACACGCTTCAAGATATCCAGATTCGTATGCATCGGATGCAAGGATTCTCAGCCCTTTGGATGCCTGGAACAGATCACGCGGGAATCGCCACCCAAGCCATCGTCGAAAAGCGATTGAAAGAAACCGAAAACAAGACGCGACACGACTTGGGTCGCGAGAAACTGGTCGAACGCATTTGGCAATGGAAGGAGCAGTATGAAAAGCGAATTCTTGGCCAGCTCCAACAAGTGGGCTGTTCTTGCGATTGGCGACGCACTCGCTTTACACTCGATCCGATGTGCGCCCGCGCCGTTCGCTCCACTTTCTTTGACCTCTTTTCTAAAGGGCTTATCTACCGCGGGAAAAGACTGGTGAACTGGGACACGTTTTTGCAAACCGCAGTAAGCGACGATGAAGTCAATCCAGAAACAGTGAAGGGGCATTTCTGGCACCTGCGCTACCCTATCGTCGATGCCAAACCAGGCGAACCTACGTATGTAACCATCGCGACAACTCGGCCGGAAACCATGTTGGGGGACACCGCGGTCGCAGTCCATCCTGAACCCGAGGATGCGCTGAACAAGTACGAAGCGACTCTCAAAGAAAAGCTGGAAGGGGCAAATGCAAAAGACCAACCCGGCATTCAAGCTCAACTGGATGACCTGTCGGTCCGTCGACAAGAATTGCTGCCTCAATTGATCCTGCTGGCCAACATGGCTAGAGATGGACGGAAGCTGCGTCTGCCGCTTGTAGAGCGTAAGATACCGCTGGTGGTCGATGCATGGGCGAAACCGGAACTGGGCAGTGGATGCGTCAAGATTACGCCGGCTCACGACCCGAACGACTACGAGGTTGCGCTGCGTTGTTCTTTGCCAATGCTGAACATCATGAATCCGGATGGAACCGTCAATGAGAACGGTGGCCCTTATGCAGGCCTAACCATGCCCAAAGCACGGAACAAATTGGTCGCCGCCATGGACGATCTTGGATTCCTAGAAAAGACAGAAGATCGCGAGATTGAACTGAAGCACAGCGATCGAAGCAAGACTCCCATTGAACCGTACTTGGCTGACCAGTGGTTCGTACGCATGGAGCAATTGTCACAATCGGCCATGGACGCCGTTTCAAATGGTGATGTCAAAATCTATCCAGCTCGCTATGCCAATGGGTACATGGATTGGTTGGGTGAGAAGCGTGATTGGCCTGTGGGTCGACAGTTGTGGTGGGGGCATCAGATCCCCATTTGGAGTAAATCGTTTGAAAATGTGAGCGATGCCCAATCGCTAAAGTTCAAGATCGATGCGATGCCCGAAAGTGCATCGGGGCTTCTGAGCGTCTCATTGGAAGAACCCACAACCCTACATGTTTGTATTCGCGATGAAGACCCTGGATTAGAAGCAAAGCTACAGTCGCTGGGACTGGAACGGCAAGCGGACGTTCTTGACACATGGTTCTCGTCTGCCCTATGGCCTCATTCGACCCTGGGCTGGCCCGACCAAACCGCCGATTTAGAGTATTTTTATCCCACCAGCACGTTGATCACATCTCGCGACATCATCACGCTTTGGGTCGCCCGCATGGTTCTGATGGGGCTGAACAATGTCGGCAAAGTTCCTTTCCAAGAAGTCTTTATCCATCCAAAAATCTTGGACGGCTATGGCGAGACCATGTCCAAGAGCAAAGGCAACGGTGTTGACCCGCTGGATGTCATCAACAAGTTCGGCCCCGACGCTCTTCGCTTCGGATTGGTATGGCTGTGCACGGAAACACAAGATGTGCGTATGCCGGTCCAGTTCGAATGCCCGCACTGCGAAGCGCTCGTGAATCAAACCAAAGAAAATCGAGCTCAGCCGACAGTCGTATGCGACAAATGCGGCAAAACATTTTCGACGCAATGGGCCGAAGCAGAATCCGACAAAGCGCATCCAAAAGCGCCGGTGGTGAGTGAACGATTCGAAGTGGCTCGGAACTTCGTCAATAAACTTTGGAACGCATCCCGGTTTGTCATGATGAACCTGGAGGGCTTTCAACCTCAAACTGTTGACTTTGAAAAACTACCGCTCGAAGACCAGTGGATTCTGTCTCGATTAGCCACCGTAACCAAGGCGACTCAAACGGAACTGAAGCGCTATCACTACGCAGAAGCCGCCCGAGTTGTTTACGACTTTGCTTGGGACCACTTCTGTTCCCTCTATGTCGAGATGGCTAAACCCCGGTTGCAAGATCCTGCAACACGACCATTGGTTCAACAGATATTAGCGCATTGCTTGGACTCCATGTTGCGATTGCTTCATCCTATTACCCCGTTTGTGACGGAAGCCATTTGGCAGGAACTCGCTCGGTTCGCTCCAAGTCGTGACCTGCAATCAACACAGACTCCTTCGAAATGGATTATCCAGGCAAACTGGCCAACCGTGAACGAAGCCCAGATTAGACCGTCGGTCGAAAAGCAGTTTGCTAACTTTGTCGACTTGGTGGGAGCCATCCGCGAAATTCGTTCAAGACAAAACTTAGGGCCTAAAGACCAAGTTCCTTTCTGCGTACGCTGCGAACCAGAGATGGAACAACTTCTTGCGCCGATGTCTAGCTTTTTGTCCAGCATGGCTGGAGCGCACGTAACCCAATGGAGCCAGAATCCTACCCTGCCATCGATCAACGCTCATGTTGCCATCGACCAGATGGATGTCTTCGTCGATTTGACGCAATTCATTGATGTCGCGGCAGAGATCTCGAGAAACGAAAAACTGCTGAGCAATCTGATGAAACAGATTCAAGGCAAAGAAAGCAGACTGTCCAATGAATCGTTCGTCAGCAAAGCACCGGCAGATATCATTGCAAAAGAACGCCAGGCATTGGAGGAATTGATTGCCCAACGATCTGTTGCCGAGCAAGCGATTGAGAAGTTGAGACGGCTCTAGAATCCAATGAACTTGTTCGTACAAATCTACCCTCAGCCCGACGTTCCTTGTCCCCAATCCTTCGAAGGCTTGGTCGAAGCCATGCATGGGCTGCCTGGTATGTACTTCGAAATGGACGGCTCCTTCGTCTGGGTCGATCATGCATGCACCCCCGCCAAGCAAATGGATGCTATGGTCTACGATCGCGATGGGCGATTGGCTTATATTGAAGTCAAAGGCGATTGCAGCCCATACCAATGGCTGCTGCTTTGCCGTGCGATTTGCATGTTGCCTTTGGAACCAAGCGAACTGCCATTGGGACCAAATGGAGGCACGCCATCCTGGGCGACACTGGACAAGTTGCTTCGAATTCACGAAGTTAGCTTAGGCAACTGGGTAACAGCTGGCCAAATCGCAGACCAGCTAGCAAAAGCGAACTAGGGTTTCAGCCAACCTAAGAAGCACATCAATTCCCTGGCGAAGTGCTCGGAGCACGCCATGCCGGTGCGGTGGATGGCAAACTGTCACCAATTTTTCCAGAGCTGCCAGTCGTTCCTAGGCTAGGTGGACTGGAGTTCGGTAGGCTTGGGGTAGGTGGTGTGTAGACACCACTTTCAATCGGTGCAGTTAGCGAATCAGAAACAATCGCGGACGCTTGCGAAACACCTTCGCCGATACGATCGATGCGGGCGCTTGCTTGTTCGACTTGGCCTTGAGCCGATTCGGAAGCTCGATTGACGCGATCAAAGGCTTGATTGGTTGCCGTTCGAAACTGAGATTGAGCGTTTTGTAGATCGCTCAGCAAGTTCGAAACCGGCTGCATGGTTTGGCTCGTTACCGGGCTGGTTGAGGCTGGCGAAAAGCTGGAGCCACCAAGGCCGGTCGACGGCGGACTTCCTGCCGCCCCTGAATAACTTCCGGGGACCTGAAAACTACCAGTCGCAGGGGCCGGCACTCGTGTTGGATTGGTGCTACCACCCAAAGACGTAGGGAATGTTAATCCCGTTGCTTTGCATCCAACCAAGGATGTTGTCGCAATCATGGCAACAACCAAGGTCGATTTGCGTAAGTTGATTCCGGCTGTTTGCAACGCCTTGTTTTTCATGAGCCTCATCCACCTAGTTGGCCAAGAGTGCCTCGCGGTTCGTCAGTCCAATACGACGCAACTCAAGCACTTCACTGTTGTAATACGATTTTTGTTGCGTTGCACGCAAGGCAGAAATTCAGTCTAGGCGAGTGATAGCGTTCTGAATTGGGTGGATGCATTTTAAGAAAAGAGTCCCAGAGCACAGTGGGAACAGGCTTAGAACGATTCGCTGTAGATGACGAATTCGATGCGGCGATTGCTTGCGCGGGAAGTGGGGCTTTGGTTGTCCCCCAAGGGATAATTTTCTCCGTGAGCCAAGGTAAAGAGCTGGCTGCTTGGCATTTGATTGCGTTTGGTGAAATGGTCGAGCACCGCGTTGCTTTGCGCTGCTGCAAGCTGATGGTTGGATGCAAACGCGCCGCCATACAATGTTGAATTGTCGGTATGGCCTTCGATCGCAATGCGTTGCTTGGGGTAAGATCGTCGAAGCGATTCGGCAATCCGATCCAAAATGCTGGCTGCGGATGGCGTTAACTGAGCGGAACCGGGTTGGAACAATTGGTCAGCGGGAACACGCAATCGAATAACTCCACCTTCGTCTTCAACGGGATAGCCAAGATCGCGCAGAGGTTCACCAGCGACACGGTTGCTGGTGTTCGCGGTCAGCTTAGCCCCCCCTTTCCGAGACTGGTTCGATTGCACGCTTTGCACTTGGTCAGAAAGACCGCGAAGCTGCTGGCTGGATTGAGCGTTGGCTAAACGAGATTGCTGCAATTGATTTCCTACGTCTTGCACCTGACGCTGCATCAGTTCGGAGCGTTCTCGGAAAAGTTGCATCTGTTGTTGGGATTGAGCCAGCTGAGTCGTCAATTGGCGATTGTTTTCGTCGAGAAGTCTGGCGCGTCTTTCGAGCTCCGCGATTTGTGCCGTCACGTCCGGTGATGGTACAGGAGCACCCGTAGGCCCAAGAAATCCCGAAGGAGTTGCTGTTAAGTAGGGGTTGCTGCGATTGCAACCACTTCCGATCGCGAGCAAGAATACACAAACCACTGCGGTCCAAAAAGGAAGTTTTTGTTCCGGGAATGCTGAGACAATGACTTCGACTTGGGATTTCCTAGGACAGAAGGCCAGCGCCCCCGGCCAGTAAAGTCGAGTCAAATGAAGGAATTGGTTGATGGACCAGAAATCTACACAGCGCATGATTGGGTATTAGCAAGTATCCGCGTCGACAGCAAGACGACTACCCGCATAGCGGCCGAGGCAACGAGGCCCTGTTTTCGTAGCGGCCGAGGCAACGAGGCCTCCCCTCGGAGAATCCCGCTAACTCAAATCCAACGGACTCTGTACCCCGCTCACAAAAAAAGCGAAACAGGGCCTTGAGCCCAGATTTCGCAACAGGTTTGGTGCGCTAACCCAAAGAGGGGGCCCAACAGGGGCGATCGGTGGGGCGATCGGTGGGTGGCACCGTTTGATCTGCACAAAGAGGGGGCCCAACAGGGGCGATCGGTGGGTGGCACCGTTTGATCTGCACAAAGAGGGGGCCCAACAGGGGCGATCGGTGGGTGGCACCGTTTGATCTGGCACCGTTCGATCTGATCGGTGTGGGTGGCGATCGGTGGGTGGCACCATTTGATCTTTGTTGCCTGCGGCAACCAGCAACGTCTGTCGGTCGCGACTGTTTTGGTTAAAATTTGACCATATC
>Ga0247831_1001682_pt1 | contig 39883 bp, 22 predicted proteins | sample LaCruzMarch2015__9_FD_192406 | JGI IMG/M metagenome (GOLD analysis project Ga0247831, IMG submission 192406) | Freshwater microbial communities from meromictic Lake La Cruz, Castile-La Mancha, Spain - LaCruzMarch2015_1m | ecosystem: Environmental > Aquatic > Freshwater > Lake | place: Spain...
AGGTTGATGTAAATTAATTTCGATTTCACTTAAAGTTGAGTACTTCGATAGGGACAAGCAAGGGTTCGATGGCATTAGGGGTAGAGATAAAAATGCGCTGTCTTCTCTTGTGGGCATGGTGGTGAAACGACGGACCATGAAGGGATGGGGGTTGTAAATTAATTCCGATTTCGTTTCACTCGTGTTCCGTGATTATTAGAAGAAACGAGGGTTCAAGGGAATTAGGGGTAGAGAAACAGACAGTAGCAAATCCAGCATAGATAGTGACCCAAATAATATCCGATAGTTCTGATACAAATATTTGTTCCAAATTTGTCTATTGATTATACTTTTTGCTACATTATGGAGGATATGTCTGGTATCCAAAGCCTCAGTTAGTCTTACTCCCTGCAACCATACAAGATCGAGCAACATTTTCGAAAACCTTTTCGGTGGAGAGTGAGTTAGAAGTAGTTTGTTAAGGATGAGTATATGGTCACAAAATTTCAATAGCAGTCGCAACGAAAGCACGAAATCAATCTTACCTTCTCAATCTCGGTGGCGCAGCGAGTAAAAGGATGGCTCCAGAAATTATACTTGGTATTTTTTATCAACTCAATAAAGGTGATGAGTAGTCCCCATGGATGAGGACGTTGGGTGATGAGACGCTCCAACAGAACCCTGGTAATCTGCTCCTTGACACCGTCATCCTTCGCTTCAATGAAGAGGTAAAGCATCACACATGAGAAGTAATGTGTGTGACTGGAGGGGTATCGGAGCTGGTTGGCAATGGCATTGAGGCTGATGTACCTTCCATGATCATCTAGATCCATCAATACTTGGAAGACTTCCGTCTCAGGCGATCGACCAAGATTGCTTGCGATCTGCTCATTTTGAAGGCGAGCAAGGCCTTGCATACCAACATAAAGAACCAAGGAATTTACCTTGGGTGCGTCAAGTTCTTTCCTGCCTTCCTTACGGAGGTGAGAAATCATGTTGGCGAGAGAATCAGCCGGCTGCTGGTTCCTGAGGTAACCGTCAAGCTCGTTCTTGAATGACAGCAATGGCCCCACGACATTTGAAAGAATCAGCGGACTCTGCGAAATCTCAGGGAGTTGGTCAATCCTGAAATTACGTGCGATGGGATCATGCAGAGGGATGCCCTTGGGTATTGCCGATAGAATGAGGTTCCTTAATTGCACACAATTCTCCGGTATAACATTGCAGAAGGATAGATGGTAAGCTGCAAGGAATGTAGGGAAGTCATGGACCAGCATCAAGATTACACGAAGCGCTCCATCATAGTACTTCTTGATGGCATCCGTGAGCTCAATCTTGCGCAAATGAGGTTCAAGGAAGAGGAATAAGTCAATCAGGAGTTGGTGCATGATTGCCCAGCCTTTCTGGTCGTTGGCGAGGAGTAGATTAGAGAGGAACATCCTGTGCGATATCAACTCCAACCAGGCAAAAGAAAATCCTAACATGAGAAAATAGAGAGAGAGAGTCAGAATGAATGAGTGCGAAATATGATAGCTGAGAGAATCTACTCACCCGGAACAACAAGTGGCTGGATAACATGGAAAGAGCTTCCAAAGGTGCTGACAATACCAACATTGATCACGTCCAAGGCCGGGTTCGGAAGGTTCAACTCGCATACTAAGTCTAGCAGCAGACGAAACCAAGGCCGCTGGTCCCACTGCGCGGCAGACTGTTGAGCTTTCACGTAGCTTGTTACCAATGAGCGTGTGACAACACCTAACACCTTATTCAGCAAGGTTAGTTTTTGCTGAGATATCTGCTCGGTCGTCCCTCCGCTATTCATGTACCTCACAATGCATAACAGGAGCTTTGTGTAGCCGTCAATGGCTTGATAGTTGAGGCTGCTTGACGCATCGACATTCTTAGTACAAGATTCTACGACCACTTCCGTCGCAATACGCAAGAAGCGCTCAGTTTGATCGTCGTTTGATCCCACACCGAATTGCTGTTGCAAACGTTGGAGGAACTGGGCCATGATTTTATCATTGCCAGCAGCTTCGTTCTGGACACGGAGCCAACCAACAAGGATTTCTGTCACAAGTTGTTTGGCATTTGGGGGATCGGCGCTAGCAAAGCTTAAAGAAGACTTGGCAATCACCACGGAGCCGACAAAGAGGTTATTCAGTGAGGCTGTTGATAAGCAGCTGCTTTCCTCGTAGCTGTGTTGATTACTACGTCCACCTGCATATACCCCCTTGCCACTCTCGCCCAAACGTCCACGCGAATCTCCGGACTCCAGAACACTGCGAATTTCTTCCAGCAGCCGCGTCGCTGCCTTGCGGAATGCTGGATTAATCTCGTGACTAACCGGCGACCTCTCTTCGGCAATTAATTGAACAACGTAAATCATCTTTGGCATTTTTGTGGGTGATGAAATGCTCTCCAATACCGCCGTTCGAACGAAGAGGATTAAAAACTCAAGCCACACCTGATCACGGCCCTCATCTGCATTCTTCGCAAGGTAGGAATCTAGCTCACCAATCTGGATTAGATTACCGCGAACAAGGAGCAACAGCACCGCTCGATGTAGTTTTCGCTGCATGTCCGTCTTCGTGGGGGCGTAAGTCGCCCAAGTGCACATATCCCGACCAAGTTGAGGACAGATTTTATTCAGCATCTCGAGTAAGGAAATCAAGACCTCCAAGCGTAGACGTTCCGACAAGTTTACCTCATATAGACGCTTGAAGATACCCTGAGAGAAACTCAAAATTGAATCTGTCTCGGAAGAGCTCAACGAATACGGACGAGATGGATCATCAGACGAAGCGGCAACGACACGAGGGACCGCGGTTATCAGCTGCTTTATCTCGTGCTCGGGTGGGATCATAGCTAGACTGATTTCCTGGGCACGGGGCCCAGCCGTATTTAAGAGCGTCGATACAGAACTATCCAACTTCATTGCAATTGCATTGATGGCATTTAAATTCAGCTGTCCTGCGGAGACAACGCCACCTTCTCCAAGTCGTTGCTGATCGCCACCCAATTGGTCCTCTGCTCCCTGACCGTCAGTGGATCCCAATTGTCCAGACGAAGCGATAGGCTGCCGGGAAATCTTCTGAAAGGCCTCATACACCAACAGCTGGTCAGGACGCAATCCACCGGGCTTGGGCCGCAACGGATCAGGAAGCTCCTTTGGATAGCGCTGACCATTCCCATCCTGAAAAATGGACATATCGTAATAAGGCTTCCCCTTTTGCTCACGCGAATTCTTTCGAATCAGCAACGACGGAGCGATGGACTCATCCATATCACGTACGGCCTTTTCTGTGGCAGCCTTTTCAATGAGCATACATCCTAGTTCAAGATTCTCGGTGGAGCAGATAGCAACGCATTGATCGAGGGCAAGCTTTTCCTGGTCTTGGAGTTGGACGTCAGCCGCTGTCGATGCTGAAGCATTACCAGATAGCGATAACTTAAGAGCATTCATCAACAAAGTACGCAGATGAGTTGAAATGCTCGTATGTAACGGTTCTCTACAGGTGACCAGCGCTAAGCTCCCTGCCAAATTAGCCACCATAAGCTGTGACGCCTTGCGCATTTTGTTCTCATCAGCTTCCATGGCATAGTCTTTAGTGACGATTGCCTTAGTAGTGATACATGCGATGGATACAGAACGTTCGACAACAGGTTGAATGATTTCACGTATTGCGCGATCGACTGCAATGGGCACCAAACGCTTTAGCAAGTCTGCAGAAATATGAGTAGAGAGTGGACTCCCCTGGACTTGGTGGAATAACTGGGTTAGATTTGGGTTCACATTGACGTACGCGGCGAGGTTGGGAATGACTGTCTGCTGCTGTTCACCGCTATTAGAGGTACCCACAGACTTGGCGGAATCACCCCCCGACGACGCAGTACTGGACTTGTTGTCTGGACTAATAAGCATGGTGTTGGCTGCCGAGACTGCTAATCCTTGATCACTACCCTTCAACGGCGTGGCTGCTGCTGCTACCAAAGCTTGACTCTTGAGGTTGAAGTCAGGATTTTTCTCCTTAACCGGACTCACCCGCTTGCTCAAATCGGCATCTTTCCTCATGGGTATGTCCTCCAATTTCAGTCCCAAATTTTTGCACAGCACCTCTACCTCAAACTTAATATTCATTTTCAGATCATCGACGTTGTATAAGGCACGGAACACACTCATCAGTCCCATGAGCCAAGGGTTTGGCGGACGGAACACAAAAGATTTCTTTGCGCCCTCGAGTATCTTGGCAACGAACGGTGCAACTGCAATCAGCATTCCAGTTTCAAAGCCTTGAAATAGCAATTCCTTACAATCCAGCATGACTTGCATTATAGGTCGATTTCGTGCCAGTGTAATTTGTCCCAGCCAGCTGCCCAAGTTCTTGAGAAGACTACGTTCCGATGTACTTGTTGTAATCTTCTGAGAGCGCAATAACTTACCAACATTGACATACACGCTAGTCAATATCGCTTCTACCAACCCTCTTCCATAGTCCATACCCAAATTATCTAAAAAGCTCAAGTATAGACCGTGAAAGTTAGGTTGCGTTGAAATGCGCTTCACTACCAAGTAGTTGCCAAGCCAACCAAAGTATCTTTGTTCAAGCATATCACGTAAGTCGTGAGCTTTCGCTTCCACGTTGGACATAGCAAGGTTGTTGATTAGAAATTGGACACGATCGAGTACCACATCAGGAGGTGTTTCATTCTGAGTGGAGTCCGATTCTACCACCGCTTTCACGCTTGACTCTCCTGAGCTGGCGGTGGTAGAAGTAGTGGGGACATTGACTGCACGTCCCAGTCCCGGACCAAATACGGCCTTGCGAGGCTTTGTCGTTTCCTTAATTGGTGCGATGGGTGCGTTCGCCTCAAATGCGCCACCACCACCCCCCGACAATTGATACTTATTATTGTGAGTGGGTATGCTTATTTCTCCTCCAAGGACACCCCTGTCTGACAAAGTGGTGCTGACACACCCATTGTCACCGGTGCTGCCGGAGGTCGTCATGTCAATGACACCCCCTCCTAATCCAGTCGCCGCTAAGCCACCAGTCGGAATCGAGCTAGCAGAGATCTCATTATCACTGGTTATCACGCCGTCTATCTCTGCCACAAGCTGCGCATAGCCATCACGCAAATGCGGAATTTGTACAATATGTGAACAATACTGAGGCCACTCATGCAACCGCTCCTTGAATTGCTCCAGCGCAAACATCCCGAAGCGGAACATTTTACCACTCTGGGGACCCTGGACCGGTGGCTTCCTCAATGCCTCCAACACGTAGCGCAGAGCTATCCCGAGTGTGATGCTACTCACGAGCTGCTCCTTGATAAGCAGACCAAAGAGTATCCCTGTAATACGGAGCTCTTTCTCAGGGTACTTTGAGAAGAATCGATACTCGTCAAAGAGGTTATGGATCATGCACGCGAAGATGTCATTCTCACGGGAATTCCCTGAGGATTTAAATGTTTTTAGCATCTCAACGACCTTACGCGCCGAATCCTCGGAAGCGTATATCTGCTGGAAGTACTGGTTGGCGGATTCCTCGATATCTTCCTGCGCCGCCGGAGTGAGATTGTTGACAGGCGACGCTGACATGGATCGATTCTCAACGGTGTTATTAATACTGGCAGAGCTATTGCTCATCAAAGCCTCTCTCAAATCCGGATACTTTGCCACGCACAAATCGACAACAGCCATGATGTTCTCCTTCAATGTGATGCCCTCCTTCAATGTGGGATGACCACCCGGTACAGTTGCATTCATAATCTCGCTATCGAACGACATAACGAATTGGAGAGTTGTGGTCAAGTTTTCAACACTGACCAGTGACTTTGTCTGACGTGGAGTGGATATCGCATAGTTCTTGCGAGCATAGGACACAAGCGACATGGCGTACGCAAGATCACGACCCGGCGTAGCTTTGACTCCGTTCCATCTATCACCGAGCCAAGATCGGAGGGATGGGATCATTTCATTGTCGGTCATTACAAACGCAACCGTGATCGACAACTCTGGATCTTTAAACCCATTGATGATGCTACCAATGGCATCCTGGGGGGATGGTAGAATACGGACGATTCCTAGAAGGTGAATCACAGTCTGCAGTCGTACCTGGGGAGGGTCATTTGCGGTAGTTCGCCACGCCTCAAGGAAAGCAGCAATGACTGTGTTTTGAGATATGGTCCACAATCGTCGTAGCGCACCCGGAATGTTCTTGGCCGCAGGCGGCGTGGCCTCTCCTCCTCCCACCGGCGTCTTAGGAGGTTTGAAGAAAAGCGGCACAAGCTCTCGCATTAGAGTCCCCTTCATAGGCATGCCCCCCTGATCGCCACTCCTCGACGTAGATAGAATTTGCAATCGGACGATTGCGTTCAGGATGACCTCCGGACAGCTAAGTAGGCCAACGATAAAGACCTCATGGACCGCGGGTAGGATGGACTTGTCGTCACTTAGGTGTAGCAGTCGCTGCAAGACTTTGGCACATGCCCAACCCCGCGGATTGCTGGCGAGGGGTAGGCAATCGTTGCCACTGATGTTACCATTGACACCGACAACCACGTTCGACATCCCTCCCTCAACCACCGTTGTGGACGCATCGAGTGCCTCCTCTGCGTCAAGGGGAAAATTGTAATTGTTGGGTGAAACTGCCAAAAGGTGTCGTAATAGCGATAATTGACCAAATCGGTTCGTCCATGTCTCGGCAGTCAGCGCGTCTAGGGGTAACTGCTGCCCCCTCGCACCGGAGCGATACAGACTCAGCAGGACCTCTAATTGTTTGGGACCACGAATACTAAATTCGGGAAAGTCAAGGTTCCGCGCCACTAATTGCCAATTGAGATGGGTGAAATCTGTTACCAGGACTTGGGACGCGACTTCGAGGTTCCATTCCATCCCCCCCGATGATGTACCGACTACGGAGAAGAAGTGGAGCAATCGTGCAACGCCCGGTTCGGACCATTGGGTTGTCCCGGGACCGGTTCCCCCGGGATTTTGCGTCACGACGAGACGAAGAGCCTCGCGGATAGTACCAATATTTTGACAGCATGCTGGGCCCAAATCAAGTAGCCGCGTCGCTGCTGCGGCTGGATTATTGTCGCCGGACACACCGTCGTTGGCGGTCGCGGATGAATCGTTGCCCATATTTTACCCCGTAGACAACCACACTATCCCCCTCCCCCTTTTGTTATGATCCCCCTATTGTTGCATGTATTTTGATGTTGTTGTTGAGTAATAGCACGTTTCGCCACAGTATCATTGTTTGGAGCGATGGGGTTCTTCTTCGCAAGGGGTCTGCTCAAGGCGGGAACGTTTTACTCGGTTTGACGTTTGAGCCGGAGTCACTCTACGAAGTGTAAGACAAGAGATATGAATCTAATTTAGATATTTCTAGTCCACCATATGTTTAATTAACCAAAGTTCTCCGTCTTACGAGCTTTTTTAGCCTTTTCTTAATGATCTCTCTGTTTTGTCCAGCTTGTCAAAGAAATTCAACAGGCAAAAGAAGCAACTTTTTTACTCTCACTCTGATGATGTTGATGTGAAATTTGATGTACCTGGTGTTGCATGTGATGCAAATTATTGTACGCTGAATTATCACTTGTCAATACTCTGGGTGTAGCCAGATATTGCTCTTGAGTCGTCATTTTATGATTGTTCATAGTAGTATAGCTAGTACTGTCGGCACCCATAACATGCATTCCTTGATGGTCTTGACGAACCATTATTGTATTGTCGCTGACATGGTATCTATCCATGGGCGGATTAATCATTGTCATCCTAGTAGGTGAGAAAGAGGGAGTCAAGTCACGCTCCTGATCTTCTTCCACGATAGCATATCGATCTTGTCTCTCATCTATGTTGTCCTCAGATGAGCTATTACTAATCATGATGGATGCAGCAGAGGAAATTGTTCCTCTTTGACATTTGGCGGTGGATGCACCAGTGACAATATCTTCGGTTGCAAATATTTCATTGTGGACAGGATTTGGTGGTGGATATATTTTACCGAGTTGAGCAGTTGCAGTAAGGCTTGATATCGATGGTGGGATTAGACCGCTACTTGATTGCGAGGGTACTCCTGGATATTGACGGTATGGCTCTCCTTGTGCATGTTGATATGAATTCATTTGGAATTGGTATACAGGCTCTGGGAGGAATGAACTTGCCACACTATCAACACTGTCGCCCACCTCGCCATCACTCCGAATTGGAGTGTCCCCTGCAATCTCTGTTTCTGAAGGATTATATTCGTCATAGTTTACAACTTGTATTCCTGTTAAAAGTCCATGTTGAGCAGTGTGTTCCAATGAAATCGACTTATCCAGACAATCGTATTGAGACCGCTCCTCGCTGCCCGCTCTTCCATTTCCTATACAGGTGCAAAATGAGAGTTCACCATTTACATCTAAAGGAAGCAACGGAAATACATCATCATACACATCAAGCAACAAATCGGCGGTGCCCTTATAGACGTCTTCTAGCACACACAGTATAGTAGGGATTTCTATTTTTGGTTTTATTGAGGGGCCGTATTGAATAATGTTTGTTGAGCGTCCTTCAATCGTACTTTTCTCGCCTGATTTTTGCGTTACTATTGTCGCATTTGTGTGTGGACTAAGAATTTCAGAAATATCAGAGACAATCGAATCCAAGATTTTATCGGCATGACCGATAATGAATTCCTGTGTTTTAGGCGTCTCAGAAATCTTTGGCTGCAAATTTGTGTGAGTGTGTCCAGGCTCCTTCGTTTGTTGTACATTCTCGCTAGCGTTTACATCCACTGATTTTGCTTCAAGTATTGTATCCACCTCGGTCTTAATAGGTTTTCTTCTGTCTCTAGTAACAACATCTCTACTGCTGCCGAACATCGTAGTGATATATTTCCTTCCTCCTCCTAATCGTTTAAAGAAGGCTTGGCGATTTGGTTTAATCGAGACATCATCATCTTTAGTCAACTCGGGAGAGTTATTGTGCGGCGAGAGAGGTAACACGTGTATCTCCGAACAGTCTGACATCTCAGCCTCAGTGCCTACTTCTGTTGCCATATCGTCGCTAGCTTCGGAGCTCTCCGATATTTGATGAGCATTTGTTGCTGCACCATCGTCACGAGCCTCAACTTCCATTTGACGAGAGCGCCTGCTCAATGCATATGGAATAACTATGCTGTCGCGTGGAGAGCACAACATCATCATGCCTCGGCGTTGCGTCCGCGAGCGCGACGCCCGCATCGGTGCCGAGCAAAGCACCATCTTTTTTCTTTAGGGCCTCAGGTTGCGAGAAATCCCAGAAGTTTTCAACGGACACATGCGTTGGATAGCGAACCAAGAACTGGTACATAGAATCGCTGGTGGTATCGAAGCCGCAAGCAACGAGTGACACCTCCGCCACAATGCCCGGACATGATAATGAGGATGGGAAGCGTCATGTTGTTGTTGTTGTCGATGATGCTGCGACTAGGGCCAAATTGGCGGCCATGACAGAAGCGAAGATGATCATACGCAACGGTGGCACCCAGGCCGAGGCAATCACAGCCGCAAAGGAGGCTGCACGAAGATTACTCGAAGAGGCTAAACAGCAGAGTGCATCGCTAGCAACGACAATAACTGCGAAAACAGCTGCAGTGGCTACTGCTGCTGCTGCTCCGATCGAAGTAATTGATGAGCCTGCCAAGGAACTCTCAGCAACTGTTGCTGCAAAAGACGAGAAGGAGCTGAAGGTGACAAGCGTAGTGGAAGATGAAAAGGAGCAGAAAGTGACGACAAGTGCAGTGGTTGGGACATTGGAAACAAATAAGGTGGCGGAAGTTAAGAAGGGGGGTGGCATCTTCAGCATGTTGCGCAATAAGGGTCGAAAGAAGAAGGAGAAGACGGTTCGGTATCGATGGGGAGTATCTCCAATACCAACACCCACACCCACAGAAGAGAGTGAGAGAGTTGCACCAGTGATCAAACCGCCTGCAGAGAGCCGTGATGACGTGCACACAACAACCGATACATTACAGTCAACTACGGAACAAAATGAAATGTCACGTGAACTCACTTCTTCTAGTGAAGCTTATGCGGAAAAACAAAATGTAGAGACTCTGGTTGAGATAGACACTGTTATTGCTAATGAGGACAATCCTCCACCCATTATTCCATCGGGCATCCCCAATAGTGGTACGGATTATGATTTAACAAGCAATCGTGAGTCGAGGTCGTTCGGCTCAAGTTCCAAGGATGAAGGATCTGCAGCTGAAAGCTGCGACCGTAGAGTGTATCAGCTTCGTAACATACCTTCCGTTTATAGAAGGCGTCCTGTTTCCAAATTTGTTCCGAGGCAAGATAGCTTTGATAAGGGAATTTTGGACTCGCTCCCGTTGCTGAATAATGTTATGCAAGCTGTTGACGAGGCACTCTTTCCAGTAGATTCCGAGCTTGAAGGCAAGAAGAAGAAGGCAGACAGGCAGGCACACATCGACGTAGTTGAGGAGTCAGACTATGCTAAATATTCATGTTGTTCTGAGCTGATATTTTCCTTGGCGGACCGCTGTGGTAATCCAGATGACTATGAAATCAATACCTTAGGTCAAGATGACAGTTGGGGTAGCGGAACTCTGGGAAGCATGAGCGCGTGCGAAAGTTTGGATTACGAATACAAAGCCCCATCATCTGCTTCGAAAAGTGCAACCACCCCCACCCCCACCGACAATGCTGCAACTCCAGTTGTTACAAACAAGTCATTGAGTGACACAAATCTACGAAGAAAAAAAGAGAGAAATCCCATCGTCAATAAAGGCACACACGTGAAAAGTCTCAACGTGGTCCAGGAGCTCTCCTCAAATCAGGGACAGGCATGGAATGGAACTGACGTTGATGACCCATCAAAGAGTAAATCAGTTTCATGGGCAACTCGTAGTGAGTCGGGTGTGTCCGATGATTCCTCAAAGGGTGGAAGGGACAAGGGCAAGAGGAATGCTTCCATTACCACCAAGTCGGACGAGGTGAAGTTTAAAGCAATGAAGACGATAAAAGCGAGACGCGTGGACATGATAAATACTCACACAAAGTCAAGTACCGTGTCTAATCATACGAGGAGTATCTCCATGGACATCAAATCTTCAAATTTGACAAAAGACAGTGGTGTAAGCACTACTTTAACTGGCACTACCAGCATTGAGCCCACCTCCTCCAAGATAAAGACTCTGATGAAAACGTTCAGTTCTTCTTCCAAACGCTTTTCTCCAGGTGGAAGCATTTCGTCATTGCGGCGTGAGGCTGGTGCAGAAAGAGCAAATGACAATAAAGATGTTATTAAGGCTGAAGATAAGACTAAAGTGCTAACTGAGGAAAGTGACTATAATCCAAACTGGAGAGATTCTGTGGTAGACACTGTGCTATCAGCTCCTCCTGAGAACCCTTTTATATTAGTGCAACAGCAGGAACAGCAACAACAACAACAACAACAACAACAGCTGCAGCATGATTATCATAAGCAGCAGCAAGGACAGATGTACCAACGGCATCCAGGAGTATCTCCATACCCAGGCAGCAGCCAGTTCCCTCCAATTAATCCTGCCATCATAGCAAATGATAATCAAGCTTTATCGCAAAGGCCTCAGCCTGGCAACCCATTTACTATGAAAACGCTGAGTCAAAACTTGCCGGGCCAGTATCAAAACAGTGCTGCTGGCAACGCCAACATGCTTGAAGGAGGACAGCAACATCATCATTCTCGAGTACCCGTCTCACGAGGACCTTCGTATAAGATCAATGCTAATTTATCACTAGAGACCGAAGATGACAACAACGAGGATCGGTATGCAGCCAGGCAACTTGTTGGCTATGGAGCTCCTCACTCATCTGTTGGGACGGCAGCAACTAGATTTGGCGTTGGTGATTATTATGGTAATGCCCATCTGACTCAAAATGGAATCACGGGTCAGCCAGGGCATGATGGAATCGTTGCTAATCATCAAATAATGATGTCTCAACGACCACCAATGCCGACGCCCAGATTGACAGAGGATCAAATCAAGAGTCTATTATACAACAACAATGCTCTGCAAATGCAGTATCAAGGAGAGCAGCGCAGGCAAACGCATCAACAGTTGGATCCTTATCCTATTCCAACAATTCATTACACCAATTATGCTGAGATGATTGCACCACAAGAGTCAACACTCGACACATTGATGGGTAAGGTTGGGTCTCCATACATTGATGTTAACAATATGATGTATAACATGCAGCAAATGCAACAATACCAACAGGATCAGCAGTCAACTCAGCAATACGATCACAATATTCAGCAATCAAATACCTGGACTCCAAGTTCAGGCCAGGTTACTTTTACACCGGAATACAATCAATACTACGACGCCATTGTTCATGGTTCAGCACGATCGAGCATGTTAATATGAATATAATATATATATTCATATAAAGTATCGGATTTCACAAATCAGTTCTTTAATACTCACCACGAAAGTACTTCCAGTTAGAATGTATGTGTGCCGCATACTTATTTCGAGCCACTCTCACGAGAGCGCACAATTCTTCGAGTCTGCGTTTAGAAAGATAGATACCTTAAATTAAATCTTCATTCTCTTCGTTAAAATGTTGCTGCATGCCTGTTCCTCCAATTTAAAGACCTTCATGGGTGTGAAGAGAGTTGTGTCGAAAAATATCTTGGATTGGCCTAAAGTCTGCAAGGAAGACAGTTGATGAATTGGAAACAGATCTGACGTTGTCCTAGCAATCTTTTCTACATTCTCTGCTTATTGATATTGCTCGGCGAGGGATTTTATGGGATAGATACATGGCTCCAACTTTCAATTACCACTCAAAAAAGCAACATGGTATGAGAGAGGGTGAAAATGTCAGGATTTCAATCCAAGCCTTCGCAATAATGTTGTGTTTCCTTCGAAATCTTCGTGGGCATTCTGACAAACTTGGCGATAGCAAATGTTAATAATTAATACTGGACATTTGCTTCTACTCGAACTTAATGAATATGGGATAATCGATACATGTGTTTCGTGTTTCATGAAAAATTTCTTCTGTCTCATTTGCACTTCACTTAAGTCAGGCTAATTTCCAGCAGAAGCCTTAATTTCCATCGCCTCGTTTGGATCAGTCGTTTCTTCTACTTCGTTTGCAACCGTATTTTCACTCGCCTTTGATTTCTCATCCTCGTTGACATCCTCCTCCGCAATGACCTTCATCGACATCATCCCAGAGCTCAGCCCATCCAAACCAACATCAGATTTAATCGGCCTAGCCGGCTTCTTTGTCCTCCTCGATGTCCCACCGCCACCTTTTGTGGGTGGATCCATCGGTGAAACTCCAGTGGTGCAAATTTTGATAAATTTACCCTCAGCTTCAGCTGCCCCCACCTTATCCCCCCGACGTCGACACAGCATGGCCAGCTTGAGCGCATCCTCAGCCTGTACGACAACACGTTCGGCCACATCGGGTGGTAAATTGGTAACTAGCTTGACGAGTTCCTCTTGTAATCCAAAGACTAAACTCTCATCACCTGGATCCGATGCATTATATTCAAGCATCTTGTTAAGGAGGCCACGTATCGATGATCGTCGGGGTATGCCATTATTTTTGATATCAAGTGTGTGCAGACTGTGATTGTGTCGTAGTGCGGCAGCGAAGGCACCTGCACCCTCTACACCAATGTGATTATCCCCCAAGCCAAGAGCCACGAGGGTGGTATTCCCCTTTGCCACGGCCGACGCCAAAGCCGCGGCACCACGTGGTCCAATATCATTCTCCCCCAAGAAGAGTTCCTTGATAGTTTGATTGAACTTGAGCATGTGTGCAATGTATCCAGCACCGACATCGGTAATGTGGTTCGAGGGTAGCCATACCTCAGTTACAACCTTGTTCCGAATCAAAGCGTCACATAGACGTTGGACATGCGAGTCATTAAGGTTCTTCGCCTGAAGCCATACGCCACGGAGGTAGGGATTCGAGGCCGTAAGTTGCTCCAATAGATCTTCACTGTAATACGACCCAGAAGTCTCCTCGTCATCTGCAAAGGCTCCCGTGAGGAAATCACCAATCGAATCCAGTATCGCATGCTTGGTCTTGGCTACTTGGACAGCAAAAAATGCCGTGTCTGGAGGGGCAGTGGTGTCCCTGATACTCACGAATGCCTTGGATTTGCTACTACTCGTCGTGCTGCTGTCCCCGTTCGAAGTAGCCGCCAACTCGGCAGCTTCTTGCTGCTGGGCATGCCGTAGCCGTGCCACCTCGCTCCGATATGGTGATTTTCGGGGATGAGAGTGTCGCATGCCAGGTTTCCTATCCTCCTTGCCCCCGTGTGACGCGATACGACGTACATTCTTCCTATATGAGGCGGGGTCCTGCCCCAATGCTGATTCATGATAGCGTGGATCGTGATTGGAATCAGGATCGTCATAAAGAGAGAATTCATTTTGATGAAGCGACGAATCTTGATGTTGTTGCTGATGCTGTTGCTGCCCCTCATACACTTCACCGGTTTCCTCCAACAAGGGCGGTGGGAGAGGAATCGCTCCATTGAGACTGTCTTTCATATTTTGTCGTTGATTCTGCATGTCCATGGGGGTTAATTTCACATCATTCATTTCGCCATCCGTCGAGTTGGATGTGGTCAACAACTCAGCATCTTCATCAGGCCGAGCTTGGGGCGCCGCCCTAACCTCCTCGTCACCTCCCTTTGCATCGTCTGTTCCGGCAGCGACCTCGTTTTTCATCGTCTCCACTTCCGTCCCCGCTCCTACATCTGCCTCGGGCGATGGTGTTGTTGCCGCCGTATCAGTTAGTATGGTGCTCCTCAAGAGTTCAAGTTCCTAAGGCTTGCCGCATACATACAGTTTACGTAAATAGCTCGCCGCTTCCGAAACACCTCCGAACAACAAGAACCGCGTGGGCGATGGCAGCAATAACGGCTCCTCAATAATATCTTCCAATGGCAGACGAGAATTACTTAATAACACTCCGCAATCGATCATCACCCGCCATCGAAGAAGTAGCACCAACATCCTCATTATCGAAGCAAATTGAATCGCTCGCTATAGAGCAAACGTCGACGAACACAACATCAGACAAGATGGCAGCGATCAACACATACTCGACCGATTCCAAAACAAACATCCTCCCCCTCCGACCAGCAGTGAAGGATTACGCCTGGGGAATCCGTGGTCTTGACTCACGCGTAGCACGATATGCCCTTGAGTCCGGTATCATCGATGAGGTCGATCCGGATGTTCCCTACGCCGAACTTTGGCTCGGGACTCACCCCAGCGGACCCACGACGATCCGGGATGGTACGTCCCTCGAGGACGTTAATGGTGGACAGCTCCCATTCATGTTCAAGATATTGAGTGCGGGGAAGGCATTGAGCATCCAGGCTCACCCCTCAAAAGACCTGGCGGCGAATTTGCATCGCGACAATCCGAAGGAGTATGCCGATGACAATCACAAGCCTGAACTGGCCGTGGCGCTCACGCCGTTCGAGGCGATGTGCGGCTTCCGTCGTCTCGAGGAGATTGCGATCCTCATTAAGAAACACCCGGAGTTCGCGGCATGTATCTCGAACGAGGCCAAGCTCAAGGTCTTCCTATGCAGTCAGGAGGAAGCAGACAAACAGGCGGCACTGCGGAGTCTCTTCCATAGCTTCATGAGTTGCCCACCGGAAACGTCATCAGCCCAGCTCAAGGTATTGCTCAAACGACTTCAGAAGGAGCAAAGCTGTGACTTCGTTCATCCACACGAGGAACCTCCATGGGAGAGAAAGTGTTCCCGTGCCATCTTGCGATTAGCACAGCAATTCCCAGGAGATTCCGGTGCCATGGCCCCCTTCCTTCTCAACTATCTCCTCATTGCGCCCGGTGAGAGTTTCTACATGGCTGCCAACGAACCGCATGCCTACGTCGCTGGGGAAATTATCGAATGTATGGCATGCAGTGACAACGTCGTTCGTGCTGGACTCACGCCTAAATTCAAGGACGTGGATAACCTCGTGAATATGCTTACGTATTCCATGGGCGGGCCGACGATCAATGCCGGAACTCCCGCATATGGTGACATACGGATTATGCGATACACCCCTCCCACGATGGAATTTGAGGTTATGGTCATCACTTGCAATCCAGGGGAGGATATCACATTGCCACGACTTCCAGTCCCAGCAATATTCATCGTCATTGAAGGATCGGGGAATACCGACAATGATGATGGACAGCGTCTTGTTATGCGTCCAGGACGGTCATATTATATGCCATCTGACTGTCCGCCACTAACGCTCGCGGTAAACTCGAATAAGCATGGTCCGTTACGCATTGCGCTCGCGCATGAGAATCAGCACATGGATCAACCCAATTTAAGTTCGAGTTCAGTGGGAACGAAAATGTGGAGTGGTGAGTTTGCGATACCGATTGAGAGTCCTAGTAGGGGACACAGCAACAGTCCGCGTAATCAAAAGATGAGTTTCAAGGAGAATATCAATAGGAATGGAATAAAGATTCCCTCTCCTATCATGGAACAGAAATAATGTACATGATAGCTTTAGCTGGGGGTACGACTTTCATTATTATGTTAGAAGTCCAATCTTACGGGCTGCATATATTTGTTGGCGATTTGCAATAAAGTTAGGAATGAGATCATTCTCTTGTAATAAGTAGAATAACACAATGACCTTTGAGCGATGTTGATTAGCATACACGTATTGTTTAATTTTTTTTGGCAATTCCTCATTTCATAACTTCCTCACAAATCTTCTGGTTCCTCATCTGATTCTTCACCACCCTCATCAACTACTGATTCTGATTCAAACGCCTTTTTGAGAGCGGCGATTAGCATTTCTCTTGACCCGTCAACATCTAGTCCCTTCTCGTGAGCCCTCTTGCGTAGTTCGCTGACACGCATGGAAGAAAAATGGTTACCACCGCTGCCTCCAACAATCCCATCCTCTTTCTCTCCTCGCAAAACAGTAGCCAATACATCCCTGATTAACGTCCCAGGGATGTCAGTGAAAGATAGCTCTTCGATGACATCGGCCTTGTTCTCTACTAAGAAATCCATCGCTGCCTCCTTCAATAAAGCACAGTTCTTGGAGTCAGAATAGAGTAGAAGCTCCATCACATTGTCCATTGTGATATTAGTATCTTCCACGATAGATGCTTCTGCCTCCAGCTTCAGACTGGTAACTCCATATCTATCAGCTGCGTTGACGAGCTCCTTGGCGTGTGACTTCATATCATCATCTGAGACTTTACCACCATACATGTAGAAGAGTAGGAGACGGAAAACATCCGGTGATACACCTGAGATTTCGATGGGTGATGACTCCCCCGTGTCACATCCTCTTGATGCACACATGTCAGCAAGTATGCTTGAGCAATTCTCCACGATACAACGGTGGGCTGGAAATAGAACTAGCTCAGTCTTGGCGACCTTCATTGCATTGTCCTTCACCTTATTTCCCCCAACCTCGAATACGATGTCGGCAGATTTATCGTTCAAGAAGAGTCCCTGAATGATCTTACACTCTGACGGATTTTCTGGGATGAATGGTGGTGGAGAGACCACTTTCATGTGAACTTGTATGACTAATGCACCGTCAACAAGAGAATTCAATAGCTTTGATCGCTTCTCATAATCTGTGTACACCCGGGCGCTCGTTGCTGTGCCCCCCATTGGTCCAAAATTACGTGGAGTTTTTGTTCGTTTGTACGCCACTAGGTTTCCATTGCCATCGTTGACACTGAAACCAAGATCAATTTCAATGGCCTTGTTTGACATATTAGCGAGGCGGAGGGACACCATTCCTTCTGCTGCGTCTTCGCATCCACCTGGATAGAGCTTCAGACGCCATTGATTGTCCAGGACATCAAATTCAGGCGACTGGACAGATTTTGCTGACAGTGCTATAAGACATAGATAATTATATTTAGCTGTAATTATGAGCTCTAACTAAACGGGTGGTAGCCATCACGCATTCGTGTGGCTCTCGCAATACGTTCTCAGTGAGAAGCTTTAGTGCTTCCAACGCCTTCCCGTAGTCTCTAGTATTAGGTCGTCCTGATACGTCTAGCAGATTTACCCCGCTCCGTGGACAGAATTGCGAATCCGTGAAAGCAAATCCTTTTCGTCGTCTTCTCTGATGATGTCCACTTGGTAAATTCAGGAGACGGTGTCCCTACGTGAATCGCTACGGCTTTATCAAACCTCATTGTATGAACCTATGCGTGTTGATTATCTTATAGCGGACATTCACTCACAGAACCGACGGTGACAAATAGAAAACTGTTGTGAGATTACGCTATATTCTGTGTGGTATCAGCCCTCGATCATGCGGGGTTTTCGCCATGATATGATTGTATTGTATCGATTATGTATCGTATGAAACCTAGAAAAATGGGGGTTGTATGATCGTATTGTATCGATTGTATCATGTGAAATGCAGAAACATGAAATCAAAAAATCAATTTACCATTTGACCAAGACAGATGCCGTGACCAGGAATCTCTCTCTTGCGGACATACCGATCCCGCCATCTGCTCTGACTCGACCCTCAAAACCACCCCCCATCATCATTCCGAGTACAGATCTCCCCACGAGATGTCCTTCTTACTTGTCGTCATACTCCTCATATGTTCAGCCGACAATGGAGTTCTTGCCTTCTCCCCGCCGTCGAAGTCGCATCTCCATCGCGTTCGACCGTCTTCGTCGTCTCAACCACATTTATCTTTCTCTCCTCTGACCTTTGACGTTTCATCCCTCATATCGGACGCCGCATCGTCCGTGGCAGAATCAGGTGATGCATCGTTCACCCCGACCTACTCCAACGCATCATACTACACGACGCTGGCGCTGTATGCAGCCAGTTTCCCAGGCCTGTGGAGTCAGATTAAACGCAGTACGAGTGCTAAGATCAAGAGGAAGACCTATGTTAGTCCTGGTGAAAAGACCGTTGGAGGAAAGGAATTGAGACAACAGGCTGGAGAGATTATGGCATACATGAAAGCGAACAACTACGAGGTAGCCGAAGCGGGAGAGACTATTACATTCCGTGGACTTGTGGCACGCAGTAAATCGCAGGCGTTCTTTCTCACATTCTGCACGGCTATTGGAATGGCAAGTTTGGCGTTAGTTTTGCAAATCCAGCTTCAAGACATAGTCCTTCCAGGCATTGGTGCCCCAAATTGGTTCTACCTTTGTTTACTTTCTCCATATGCTGGTGTTTACTATTGGCGATCTGGCGATCGCATGGATGACATAAAAGTGAAACTTGCGGCTAATGACGATGAAACGTTTAACGAGGTAACGATTGAAGGGAATGACGAGGAGATTGAGCGCATTTGGAGAACATTGGAGTTGAGTGAGAAGGGCATGGTTAAGGTAGAGGGAATCTTAGGCTGACAATCTTTAGTTATGTATGATCAGGAAATAAGAGGAAGACAACGGGAAGCAAGCAGCTGAATGTATTTTTTTCGGAATGGAAATCTATAAATATCCGCACTGTCCAGACTATCTGACTATCCAATGATACATTTCAAGATATTACAACTGGTTATTTACTATCTCAATTGCTCTCTTTCATTACAAGAAATTACAACTGGTTATTTACTATCTCAATTGCTCTCTTTCATTTGTGTTGGATGGATACACTACGTCTTTATTAATGATTCATGTCTCATAAATTGCCATCAAAACCGCATATGATGAATCCCTCCACAATCATTGGGCAAAGAATTTGTCTTGAACCACAGACCCCAACCTTCACTGGTAACGATTGGTGTATCTGACTCAATGTCATAGCGCATCCTAAATCCAGGAGTTACGACACTTGATAATTCGCAAAACAAAGGCAAATCAGCTCTCCTACCTGTTCCAGCTTCATTGTCGTCGACTCCGTTTAAACGTAAGGTTCGAATAAGAGCACCCGTGCTTATATCCCATACAGCGAATCGAATGCCATCATTCAGGTCAGCAAACGGCGCAATCACAATGCTTTCAGATGGATCCGTAGCGATTCCGGTGCATCTGACTGACCGTGTCCGATGAAGTATGTGATCTGGAAGAGAGAGATCCAATATTTGTGATCGAATTTTTCGAGTTTGATCCTTGGAGATACTCATACTGCGTAGATCGAAAATACAGCACTCTCCGAATGAACCCTTAACAGCCATTAGATTATCGTTGTTTTGCAATGAAAGCAAATTAGATACGGATCCAAATGAGGCACTTGGGGGATTCAAGAAAAGTACATCATTTGAAGACCGGCTGTCTAGCATGGAAACACTTCCATCTCGATGTCCAAATAATGTGTGATTAGATTCATTGTTACTGCGAAATTGAACGCACAGTGGCTCCGATTTTGACCACCTATTCCTTATGCTAGTATACGATCCGACTGTGACGTCAAGAAAGCTTGCATTGACATCACTATTGTCACCATGGGCAAATACAACCGATTCTGTTGAATTTGAGCCATTAATTTGCTTCGTTGAATTACGAGCGAAGCAGAAGTCATTGACAGGTGACACTAAAGCGTAAGTAACTTCGACCGCAACGTCTTCTTCTTCATGGACCATGTTGTGCATAGTTTGCTTAAGGCTAAAGCTATGTTGATCGTTCTGCTTATCATGTACGGTGTAGCCAACGAAGAAGTTCTGGCCATTTGTTGCAAGACGTACACACGATATCTGTTTACTTGAAGATCGTGAAATACACTCCAGTTCCGAATACCCGGTACCATACGAGGGTCTTTGATAGTGAACCCAGTTATTAGAATCTACATTATTTGCAATTGTGACAATGTGTGGCATAGCAATAGAGTGACTATCGCCGACATTAGGCATGACATCGAATGTTGGAGAAGTGGGTTGAGTATACGATTTACAATCGCAGTCATCGCTCCATTGCCGATTGCTGTTAGATAAAGGAAGAAGCATTGAGAATAATTCAATTGAAGAAGAATCAGATCGAGATGTTACGTCATTCCGAGACCATTTATGAATCGGAAAGGCATTAAATTGTCGTGCCTGCAACCTCTCATTACATTTTGTGAAATCTTCAGACTTACTCCGCAGCCTCTCCAACGTTGATAAATTTGGTGTGATGGTTGCCCTTTTTGCAATGATTATAGGTCCTAGCATGTTGTATATAAGATTCCTCTTGCGTGACATGGCACAATATTCTAACGATGTTGTAAGTAAAAGCTTAGTCCTTTCTGTACATGGAAAAAATGGTGGTGACTTCTTGACTGTATTGGCACGTAGCTTTTTCTTCTCATGAATAGCGGAAGGGCGCTGTCCATTGGTATGATACATGTTATCATTATACAGACGTGCTCTACGAAATGAAATCCTACGAATATCGCCAATCGTCAGAGCGCCAGCAGGCCGACGAAGTTGGTTATCAATTGTACTAACATCTGTTGTCACCAGTAAATGCTTTTGGACGCGTTGGATACAGGCATCATTGTTACCGTTAGCTGTAAAGGTAGATTTCGGAAAGTACCTTTTTGTTATCGGATTATACTGAAATTTGCCGACTCCTCTTTCCTTTGTAACAGCTTCTACAGAATTTTGTATGGGCGAATCGTTCAATTTTTGTTGTGCTTGCTTTTGTCGCTGTCGCTCGAGCTGTGCTACAATGTCATCATCATCGACACCACTAGCGTCATTATTATACTTTCCTCTATCTGAGTTAGATGCTGGATTCGAGCCATGGCGTCGCTTGGCAATCGATCGGCGGCTGTTGCTCCACGAGTTCGTCATGATAATTATCAAGGTCTATGTAATGAGGCGGGGAGAGAGCCCACGGCGGGAAGGAAGAAGGAAGGGGGGGCGGCGGGCGGGGGCGGGCGTGTGTACCTACCTAGGCATCCCACAGACCCAAGATGAAGTGGCTCCTCTTCCTTCTTGCGTCGTCGACGAATGCTTTCTCCACCATTGTTTCTGGCTCACCCTCCCTGCTAGCACGTGCAGTCGATGTCCGCGAGGCACTACAACAACCGACCGTATACCGACTTGATGGATCGCCTACATCGCTAGCTGTATCTGATGACGGAATTTCACTCATTTGCCTAACAAGATCATTTGGATGACCCTTCTGCCAGGAGCAGATCCTCCAGTATTCACAACGGAGGAATGATATGCTCAATGCCGGAGTAAAGACGTTTGCTCTTGTTTCAATTGGGAAGCCAGAAATCGGCCTTGCACTGTGTGACCATCTGGGAGTGAAGGATGGCGAGGAATGGATTTACGCAGACCCAGAAAACGAAGTGTATGATGGACTGGTCCTGAATAGAGGATGGGACACCATGGTCAGGCCAGCGACTGCATTGAAATTCAAAGATCGAATCCTTAATGGTGGAAAGGGAGGATCGTTAGACCAATTATTTGAAGTTTTAGGCAAATGGAACAAAGGTGAGTTTGCAACTTCTTCTGTGCTTGCATGTCATTATTTAGTCTCCACAATCATCACTTAGCCATTCTCTCTTGTCCTCAAAATTCGATCAAAGCCTTTTATATACCACCAAAAATAGAACAATCGACCATACACGGGGGAACATTCGTTCTATCTCCGTCCTCCGTCGTGTTTGCACACTATGACGAATCTCCTGGCACTCATGCAGATACGTCCGCGGTTGTAGATATCGCTATAAGCGAGGCGACAAAGTATGCAGCGCAGTTAAGTTAGTTTGTTATTGAACAATGGGCGTACCACAAAGTGATGTGGTTGCACGATGAGTATGGACGAATGACGCCGATCATGAGGGGTCTGTGATCCATTTGGATTGGCTGAAATGTTCACTACATTGCTTGCCTAAATTTCTCATGAATGGTAAACGTATTATAAAATAGAACCTTTAATAGCACACTCTGAAGTTTACTATTCCTCTACTGGTTCCTCTTCTGATTCTTCCATACCCTTGCCTGAGTCAAGTTCAAATGCCTTTTTGAGAGCAGCAATGAGCATTTCCCTTGACCCATCAACATTAAGACCAATCTCATAAGCCTTCTTGCGTAGCTCACTGATACGCAAGGTATTGTATTGACTATCCTCATTCCCATCAGTTCCCTTAATGCCCTTGCTCTCCCCCCTCCATATTGCTTCAATAAAATCATCAATAAAGACCCAGGAGCATCATGAAATGATATTTTCCCACGCACTTTATCTTTATTCTTAGCCATGTAATCCATCGCTGCCTCCTTCAGTAAGGCACAGTTCTTCGAATCGGCATAAAGAAGTATATCCTTCAAATTTTCTACTCCAAAAATTGTTGCATTGACAAGACAAACTTCTGCCTCCAATTTAAGACTCGAAACTCCGTACCTATCAGCTGCATCAATGATTTCCTTAGCATGAGACTTCATATCGTTATCTGGCACTTTACCACCGTACATGTAGAAGAGTAGGAGACGGAATACATCAGGTGATACACCTGTGATTTGGATTGGAGTTGTTCTGTCATCACCGTTGGATTCACACAGTTCTGCAAAAATGCTTGAGCAATTCTCTACAATGAGTCGATGAGCTGGGAAGGTAACTGGTGCTGTCTTGGCAATTTTCATCGCATTGTTCTTTGGCTTCTCCTCTCCTCTTACCTCGAACATAATGTCGGCAGATTCATCGTTCAAGAAAAGGCGTTGCATTTGTTTGCTAAAAGGATTTACAGGGATGAAGGGTTGTGGTACAGAATCAGCCGGCTTGGTTAATTTCATGCGGACCTCGATTACTAATGTACCATCAACGAGAGAACTCAATAGCTTTAAGCGCGACGCAACATTATCGTACCCCCAACGGGAAGATCCATTGTTCATAGGTCCAAAATTACGTGGAGTGGCTGTTCGTTTGAATGCTACTTGTTTTCCACTGCCATCAACGACACTGAAACCATAATTAATTTCAATGGCTTCGCTTGACCTATTATATAGGTCGACGGACACCATTCCTTCGGCTGCACCTTCGACTCCACCTGGACATATACACAGACGCCATTGATTCCCCAAGAGCATAAATTCGGGCGAGTCGATATATTCACCTCGCACCGTCACCTCGCACCGTCGACAGGCTCGCGAAGTCATGAAAGTGCACCGTGCGAGTCAACCATTCTCCATCATAACCCTGATTATATCCAGGCGGTGATGTCCCTACATGAATATGGGCTGCTGCGGTAGGAGGAACGACCATTCCTACCTTGTGGTTGTGTGATCACGTGGTGTAGAATTAATTGTGTATTCGTGTACGATACGTTTCCGCTCAATTTCTCACGCGCCACGATCGGAATGCGGACGCTATTCCGCCGCCGTATCGTCCTTCCGCTAACTCCATGCCATACGGCATCATTCCCATCATCATCACTGTCACCACCGACTTCATCGTCACCGTCTTTGAGATGTAGCAGCAATAGCGTAGACGGTGTGCGCGGCGTGCATAACGTCAGCAATGCCACAGGAGGAGAGCGTCGTCGTCATAGAAACAACAATAACAATAACAACATCTTCGACAGCGATCGTGGGGTGATGAGGGTGTACGACTCGCTCTCTTCAGATTTTCGTTCCATGCCCCCGTCGTCGTCATTGTCAGGTCTGGGCACAGCAACCTACGTTTGTGGCCCCACGGTCTACGACTCTGCCCATCTAGGACATGGTCGGACCTACGTCCTCCTCGACATTATGCGTCGTGTCCTCAATCGTGTTCACGAGATTAATGGCAACGATACATCTGATCGTCGTCCACGGCCATTGTATGTAGTGAACATTACTGATGTTGACGATAAGATTATTAAACGTTCACGAGAAGATGGCATTGCCGATCCATTAGATCTTGCAAGATATTACGAAAATGAATTCTGGGAGGATATGGATGCTCTCAATGTATTACGTCCTGACGTTATTTGTAGAGTAAGTGAACATGTCGAATCGACGATTGTTCCATACATTGAACGAATTGTTCAGGGTGGGATGGCGTACGTGATTCCTGATGCGGTAGACGACGAAGACGTAGTCGACAATGATGAACAGAATGGAGGTTCAGATGAGAGACGACATCCACAGCATTGGGGATCCGTCTACTTTGACGTCCATGCCTTTGAGACTAGAACCGGCGGCCGGACTAGTTATGGGAAGTTGGCACCAGACATTGTTTCCTCCTCCTCCTCAACATCATCGTCGTCTTTGTCATCGTCATTTTTCTCTTGGGACAAGAATGGCAACGAGGACGAGAAAGAGCAAATAATAGAAAATCCCGGAGAAGGAGGTGATATGGTGATGCTTGTGAGAACAAGAAAAGGGAAGAGAGATTCACGTGATTTTTGTCTCTGGAAATATCGATCTAGGACAAGAACGACGAGGCGGAAAACGATATCGGAAGACGACAATAACGACGAGGACGATGTTATCGAACCACCGTCAGTATCATACCTATCTCCGTGGGGACCTGGCAGACCTGGTTGGCATGTTGAATGTAGCGCCATGATTGAAAGATTGTCACGTGACTTTTGTCACACTCATGTTTTTGGTATGCACGCGGGAGGTGTCGACTTGAAGTTCCCCCACCACACGAACGAGATTGCACAGGCTGAGGCATATCGTTACGCTACGATGACATCAACAATGCCAATTGACGCTGACGGTGCTGATCCTGTAGATGACAATAGCGTGGGGAATGATAACGAATGGATTAATCATTGGGTGCACACCGGTCATTTGTACGTCAAGGGACGTAAAATGTCAAAGAGTTTAAAGAATTTTATCACCATACGTGAGATGCTATCGTCAGGCACTGATGATGGACTTTTTCAACAAAGCAGCAATGATGCATGTCACTCCCCATCCGATGACTTTCGACTTTGGTGTCTTGGACTTTCAGGATCGTACCGTGGACCGGCGACGTTTAATAGTGATCGCATGGCGGAGGCGCGAAACATACGTATGGAGTGGGTACGTTTCCTAATGGAAGGACAAGAGTGCTTGGCTCGGTTACAAAAATTGTCGGACACATTGAATGATTGTGGCGGTGACGCTATCATAGAGAGGAATCACAAGGCATCATCAACGAGATTATGGGGAGACGAGGAGCTGCAATTATTCCATTCCATCACAGGTAGCGACGTAGCCTGTCGCAAGGCCTTATTGGACGATCTCAATGGAACTTTATTTGTCAGAGAGATTTCGCGCATTGTAGAGACTGGACTTGCCTATGTAGAAGGTGCTGGCAGAAACAATGACGTTGGCAACGATCGCAACAGACCAGAGGAGCCGCTTCGATTCGTATTGGATACACTTCGTGACTTGTTGGGTCTTGTTGGATTCACACCACGAACTGTCAATGCGGGACTATCAATATCATTGTCAACAAACAATGCTAATCAACAGAGCCATGAGGGGGTTGGCAGCAATACCGTGCTTATCGACAAAGTTGTGGCATTTCGATCCGCTGTACGATCTGCAGCTCTGGGCGTCATCCGCAAGAAGAGTGAGGAGGGAGATTCATCTGGGTTGGATGCTGCCAAGAAAATACTTGTCTTGTGCGATGATCTGAGGGATGATATATTACCCAAGTTTGGATTGGAGGTATTAGACAACAAAGTAAGTATCGAAGATGAAAGCAATTTAGCAAGCAGACGAGGTTGGCGTCATTGCTCTCCTCGTGACTCAGCAACAACTAACAAGAGATAGAATCAAGGCATTAAATGATTCATTCAGCAATTCATTAAATGATTCATTCAGCAATTTCCAATTTTCTTATTAAATCAACACACAATCTATTATATTCTATGCACGTTGTAATGATAATGAATTCAAAAGAGACAACTCCAGCAAAACTATTCCCATGGCGGGACTCGAACCCGCAGCTTTCTGATTAGAAGTCAGACGCGCTACCATTGCGCCACACGAGACCATCACAAATATACCAAAAGTTTTGCACATAATTAGTGTCAATGAGAGATTTGATGTGGTGCGGCAAACGGACTCGTGCGGCGCTGACGGCAAATAACATGCTGCCGCTGCAAGGAGGTTAGACCTTCAGAACCCATACAACAAGCCCCCCATGTGAGCCCCATACCAAAGATCGCAGCGAGTCAAATGGTTCAATCGCAGAGCGGCAGCGGGACGTTTTCCGACTCGACCAATTTGGATTCACCACCTTCAGTCACTCCTGCTGCGAATTTCTTTAATCATGACAACTCTGCGACTTATGGACATGACAATGGTATCAATGTTGACAATATCTTCGCCAGCATGACTGATGAGGAGAATGACAGAGTGGATTTCCCAATCGCTGATGATACAAACTTTAACATCAATTTTACCAGCGTTACGAGCGCGAGTAAGAATTCATCTACATCGTCATTCGTCATGCATAATACCCCACCCAGAAAATATAGCGATCAAACTGATAGTAGCCGGCAAATACCATTTAGCATTAGATCGGAAAGCAATGACCTCCTGTTGTCCAAGTCGATGGGCAATAGCAACAACTCTTTATTACGGCTGGCAAGTAGGCACAGGACCGATTGCGAATCTGACCCTACCCCTGCTATACGATTTGCCGGCTACCTCCTTAAGCGGTCGAATATGCCATATGTGCCTGAGCAGAACGAATACTTGTTGAGAAACATTGCACCGCTGCCAGATTTAAGCGATCTAAATGGAGACAGTGATCATTCGTCTATGGGTGGCGTAGTTCCTTGGCAGGGAGGCGTCAAAGGCATATTAAAACTCGAAAGAAGTTCAACTCTATCCACCAATGTAAATTTTCTTGACGCAACAACAAGTGCCACATCTGATAACACCAAGATTACATCATCATCTGAAGAAGTCATGCTCGGGTCACTTGAGGAGGAGGTTTGCTTATGCTCTCCATTTGCAAAATTTATCAAACAAATATTCGACAATAAACGACCTAGCGATGCAATTACGCCGATTGACAGAACGAATGGTAGTAACGGAGGAATGTTGGATGACAAAATCATGTCCTCTCCTTTTGAATCACCACTGCCCATGTCAACGAAAGAAGAAACCCCTCCTCGAACTCCCGTCATTAATCAATACACCATGTCATTGAAGTCTCCAGCACGGAGTAATCCAGTGCCCATCTCACCTAATGGCAAAAATAACGCAACGTTTATTCCTCGACCACGATCATTCTCTACAACTACACACCCCATCGCTGCTGCTAATGCTGCTGCAGCACTGTCGTCGTCGCGGAGTAGGAAGGAGTATCCACCACCACCACCAGATTATACTGATCCAAAGGATGGACATTTATGGCGATCCAAGTATTGCATATTAGAAGAGGGGATACTATATTTTTATCGTACAGCAGAAGAGGGTGAGTCAGAAGAGGCACAGAGAGAACGATACGAACAACGTTTGTACAGTGAAGAGTTGGAGGACATTGTTTTGGGGGAAGAATTTGTTGTATCCTCTCCCAAGCGATCTTCCTCCTCTTCCTCTGAATCAAAACGATGGAGCGGCATAACATTCACAGAAAATAATCGAATGAGCAGTCGTGATATATACAACCTATCCAAGTCGCCGACGCCACAGAGGAAGTCGAATAAGTTTGGATTTCAGAATTCACCATTTCATAGACAGGGGAGCAGTCTTATCGTTGGATCGGCAAGTAATTTTGACGATGATGAAGGTTGTCCTGCTCCTGCTCCTGATCGCTTCTTACGACAAAGCAGTTCATTTAGTACATTTCAAAATGATGCTGATATATTATGGGAAAAGAGGGTGGCATTAGACTGCGTCGGTGCAGTCCGAAGTTCGGAGCAAGAGCATGGTAGACATTCATTTGAATTATTAGCATATGGTTGTGATGGACCAGACGATGACACTGCAAGCACCGCCTTCCGAGGAGGAGGCCGAAAAGAAAATATAATTGATAGATTGATATTACGTGCGAGTTGCTCCGATGATCGGAATGATTGGATGTTTCAGTTTCATCGATCGTTAACATCGTTTGTGATGCAGAAATTCTTAAAAGAGGGGTTGAGACCAAATTCGCCTTGCAGTCGTGGTGGGCAACAGCCTTTTCGTCTCCCAAGTGGTGGTACCGCTAGTAGTAAAGGAGGATCAATTGTTTCACCAATCGTTGCTAAATCGTGCTTAACTGGAAGTCTTACTGGGAACAGTTCATTTGGTGCTGGGCCCAGCTTTGTTGGGTCGCTTTCTCATGGTCATGGTCGAAATGCCTTGTATAGACGAAAAGTCCGCGATGGCAAAAGTGTCGGTGGCGATGCATCAGTTGCTTCTGTATTGTCACCGCTACAAGCATCGAACGGAATTTCTCGTGAAAGCTCTTTGTCAGAGGAATTCTTGATGCCCAGCACAATCATGATACAATCAGATTCGTCGATACTACAAAATAAGGTCGAGTTGCCGAGTCTAAAGGGCTTGAGGGTAAAGGACAAGCAGAGGGATGGTGACAAATCACCTACTAATGCTCCTGCAGTTGCGACGACCCCTCAAAAATATGTACCGCCTCACATGAGAAGAACATTAGTACCATTTAGCGGGGTTTACGATGTATCTGTCACCACGAAAAAGATGAAAGAGGATCATTCTTCATCTATGAATAATGAGTCAATGGAGAAAACTGATACGGACAAAACGTCACATATCACTCCGGCAGTCTCCTCAGAAACGTTGGGTGGATCTTTGTCTGATTCTCCATTAAGCTTACTGGATGACTCAGAGGATTACCATTTTGCATCAATACGTAGGGGAGGGTGTGCAGACCCGAAGGTCGTTGTTGGTTCCATTACTGATGATCACTACATAGACCGTAAAGCATCTGTGGTTGGTAATGCACGTCTCGATGCCTATGCTGGTAAAGGCGGAGGATATTATAGGCGCATGCATCACTTGGACGACTCGTCGGTGCTTGATGAGCTAGGTGTAAATAGAATGTTGGAACCAAGGACAGTCGCTCTGAAATGGGAAGTTGGATGTTCGTCAGAATGTGGGGTGCGCAACTCTAATGAGGATTCGTATGTCGCAGTGAACAATCTCGATGAACTTATGAAGGCACAAGGCTTCATATCATTCAGTGAACAGGATTTAGGGCAGACTAAGCAACAGGGATTATACGCCATTTTTGATGGACATGTAGGGAATCAAGCGGCAAGGTGAGAGGTCTTTAGGTGTAACTAGTCTTCTCCTTTTCCTAAAAGCATTCTGACTTTATCGTTTTTCAACAGATTTTCCGCTGAGAGATTTCCGGACCTTATAATGGAAGAACAAAGTGTACTAGCGAGCAGAGATTCAGCATTTTTGAGTACTATCGAAGAAAGGGCAGACAAAGTCTTGCGTGAGGCATTCGATCGACTTGATCGAGAATTCTGTACGTTGTGTACAAAAGACGGCAGAGATTGGGATTCCGGTTCGACTGCGCTGGTGGCCCTCATTGTCGACGACGTTGTGTCATTGGCCAATCTAGGCGATTGCCGGGGTGTGGTCTGTCGTCTCGTGACGGATAGTGTCAGTGAAGAAACAATTGACGGCTGGGAAACTCTTGATGGGCAGGATGATCACATAGAGAATCCTGTTTGGGATAGGGCCAGTGGAGGAGGCAACGGATGCGACTCAGATATTGGCAAGCTAATATGGAAAGAAATGACATCGACACACAGTCCATTGTTCGACGAAGAGCGCGAGCGAATTGAGAAGGCTAACGGGTGGATAATCCAAGAGACAGAAATCCCTATCGGTCAGCTTCATCGCATGGACATCTTTGATCAGGATGTTGTAGAGATTGTAAAACGCTGCTTTGCTGACCGTATGAAGCAGCATAGATCAGATCCCGTGAGACAAATTCAAATAGCTCGAACTTGCGGCGACTTGGCTGTGAGTAGAGCCATTGGCGATAGAGACTTTAAGGCAGCGTACAATATGCCTCCGAATCATGCCGCTCCTAAAACATCTTGGATTCCAAGGGACCCATTTGTATTCATCTATCCGGAAGGACATTCTGGAAGTTTCAATGGTGACATTGTCAGTAGTGTTCCTGACGTTCAAGTGTTCAAGTTAGGCCTAGAGCCCACGATATTGATCATGGCTTGTGATGGTTTATGGGACGTCATGGATGGCGACGATGCGGCTAGAATTGCGAAAGACTTACTGCTCGATAAGAAGCTTAGTGCCAAGGATGGGGCGGCGCGTCTGGCAGAGCTTGCTCAACATCTGGGTTCATCTGACAACATTACTGTTATATTGATCCGATTCTACTGGGAGGACTGACCGAAAAGAAGCAATCATCTCGCTTCTCATTTCTGTCTACAAGCAACGATATTAAGGTGAAGACAGAAATATACCAAACAATCTGGCATCCGGTACGACAAAACCCACCACTTCAGTGCAACCACAAATGGACCGAACACGTTATCATAACACCATAACCTAATCACTAAGACCACTCGCAAGCATCACTTCGCGTTCTTTCCAGCAATTTCCATGTGAATCTGGGTCTGAGTTGGATAAAACATGTTACTGAAGACCTTTCCCGTAACGTCAATGATGAGAGCAATTGTCTACCAAGATCGCATGATGACAATGATATACATAGTAAGGAAAAATGATTGCATCAGTCAGTTAGCCAAGCGACTCATAGTAACACTTACAGGAATCAATAACATCGAAACCATCCAATTCAGCGAACTTGTATTCAAAACATGTATGGATGTATCAACGAAGTAGAAGAATGTTCCAGTCTGCGGACCGCTTTTGCCAATGATCTGCGAGAAGAGTTACATAGAATGTTGGATATCTTGTCACCAACTGCACATGTCAAGGATGCATTGTTACACTTACCCCCAAGACATACAGAAACGCAATATAAAATAGAATTGAACACCATGATAATCCAACCCAACTCCACGCCACACGACTTTTCCATCCTTCACCCTTATTGCGCCTACATGTGAAAGCGGGGAATTCTCCCCAGACAATGGACCTTGTTTCCATCAAAGCCTAGGCAGAACAAAATGGAGTATTCAGCAAATGATGTGATGGAAATGGAAAACGTGACTGTAGTCCTCACCTTAAATGTCACCACACATATAAGTGAGGAGTAAATTGTTGTTCCAAAGACCTGTAAATCACCCCCCTCACCGTCCCCGGGAACATCTCGACCCCAATTTCCCATCAATCCGAAGAATGCCGACGAAACACCACCACCAAGTTTTAGCACTGGCAGAGATAGGAAATAAATTACGGATGCATGAATCATGGTAAGAATAGTCCAGCGGAGATTCATGCGTAGTGAAAGAAACTCATTGTCTTGGCTTGCTGCATAAACTTGTGGATTCGACAGCACGTACTCTCGTGGCAAGTCGCGGTCGAAGATAGCCGAGAATATGATTGGGACAGTGCCGCCCACAAAATTGAACATGCTTATAGCCCACGGGTCAACGAGAGGAGTGCCTGAATATAGATTACTTCCCATAAAGAGCATGAGAATACCAACCAGCGCGGCATTCTTGTAGAAAAAGTACAGGATTAGTTTGCTAAGACGCATAAAGTTCCAACGCCCATGTATCAGTAATAACTGCTCGAGGTAACGAAACTGTGCAATGGCAAAATCGGAAGAGTTTACTGCCTGAGTGCCCTCCAATCCTGAAATACCAACTCCGATGTGTGCCTCTTGAATCATTGGAACATCATTCGCTCCATCCCCAATAGCAAGTGTTATAGGGGTAGGGGAGACGTACTTTCTGACCATCTTCAAAAGAAGAGCCTTTTGTATGGGACTCACACGACATGCGATGACAGAATCGTTACAACTCGCCACCTTAAATAGCATCTCTTCCCACGTATGATCACCAAGGAGATGTTTCAATGCTGATCCTTCTACAACAAATCCTCTCTTCACTGAGCTTACGTCGAAAAGTGAGTCATCATTAGGAGGCGAAGCATGATGCTCATCAATCGGAGGTAAGGCATTTGTACCATTTTTCAAGTGCTTTGTCAACTTGCCATGTCGAACATCTTTGTCCACGGAAAATACCTTCTCGAGCACGGACGGCCGATGGAAATGGGTGCTTTGATGAGGAGAAAGGTAACTTGAGATGGATTCGTCGTCGTTCATATCTCGATTGGTAGTGGATATCTTGGATAGGGCTACTTTTTTGACTCTTGCGTTCAACGACTCTCTTGCTACTTTGGCACGCTCAAACACAGCAGGTGGATCGTCGGATAAGATTGATAAATCATCATGATCGGTCTTGTCTCGTAGGTGGGCGTGATTTGGATTCGCCCAAAAGTTCTTGATTGTAAGTTGAGCAAGCTCACGGACTTTTCTGCGTTGGACACTGGGATCGGTCGCCCTCAAAACGGCATCCTCTTCTTTGTTCAGAATTACAAGCTGGCGTGTAACGCTTTCATTTGAGAGAAACAAGCGCTTGATAGTCAGATAAACGCGACGCCACGCAATACAGATCTTCCTCCACCAATCACCGAGCAGGGATACGCAATTTAGTATCGACTTTAATGAGAATGTCTTCGTTGCATCAAGAGCAGAAAGTTGGTAATCCGGAAGATTTCCAATCTTAACGTGACGCATGAACTCCATAGCAACAAGAGCTCTAACATTCTCGGCTGGGCCATCAACCACTTCCGTCAAGGACATAGTAGAAGTCAACACTTGAACCGCAACGCTCGTTAGACTAGAGTTGATAATGGAACAGAAAAGGAACAAAAAAGAGCTTACCCTTCGTGGAATATCCAATTTCGATAGCCGTTTCTCTCTTGTCGCCTGTAAGCACCCAAAGCTTGATGCCAGCCTTTTTCAGGTTCGCTATTGTCTCGGGGACACCGTCCTGAAGTTTATCTTCTAGAGCTGTTGCACCTACGATGTGCAAGTCTCGCTCAATATCTACTGCCACAGCTGTCATCTTCTTATCTCTGTTTTCGATCGACGTCGACGCTGATTTGTACTTCGTTAGCCAGACTTCTGCGTCCTCCTTAGAGAGAATCTTGACTCCCAGAACTAGCGTTCGCAGCCCCTCTGAAGCAAACTCTGTAGATAATGAATCAGGTGAGAATGCGAACCATATGTCATATACTCGTCATTCGAACAAGGTACTCACCACCCAAGTGTGTCTGTAGGCCAAGTAGATTATCGATCTCCGAGCTGTCTGCCTCTGACTCAACAAATGGCGACTTGTCGCATTTACCGACAGTGCTACTACACAGCTTTTTCGAGCCTCGACATACCGCTTCTATCAACATCGAAGAATCTGCTCCCTTACACAATAACATATGAATCGATCCAAGCTCGGGAGGAGATTGAACTAAAACTGACATGCGCTTCCTATCTGAATCAAACTTATTGATGGCAAGGATCGCCCATGTCTCAATCCGAGGGGCAATACCAATTTTGATCATCGCGTCGACATCATTTGTGCGAGAGTACCTCGATGACGCCCCTGCAGGGGACGCATTTGTAACAGCGGCAAAAATTGTGGGAGACAGCGTCCCATCCTTCAACCAGCTCACAATGTCGCTGTTTTCAAGCAAGGACGGGTGAGGACAGGCTATCTGAACGCCGGATGCGTTACGCCCTATCAGCTGAAACCCGTAATGCTTACTCGCTGCCGATACCAGTGCTGCTTCGTCAGGACTCTCCGCTTGATACACAAATCCTACAGGAGCTCCATCCGCTTTCTTCTTCTTTGTGTTCTTCCTTGCTTTCACGGACATCGGCGCTACATGATCTTTTTCCACAACGACAGTGTGGCAGATGCTCAGAACTCGTAGAAACATCTCTGCATTGAAGGAGAGCTTGTCCTCGAGACCGGCGAATGCATCTGGGATAGACGGTAGACAAGAAGCCGATCCTGAATCTGCAAGGAGATTCGCCAGAGGATGAACCGAGGATGTAAGCTGTGATGCCCCTAACCCTAACCCAAAAACATGACCGTCAACAGAGCATCGTCTAAAGTCCATTTTATTGCACGTGAGAGTTCCTAAGAGAAGCGGTGATTCTGTTGAGAGAGATAAAGAATATTCAAGAGGCCAATGCACTATTGACCACACACCTGTTTTATCACTGAAGATATACTCCACGAGTCCAAGATCAGAGACGATGCTAGTTCGTGCAACAGCAGGTGTATCAGATTCTTTATGATACATGTGTAGATCCCAGCCGATGTATTGCATCATTATGACTGTCGTAATCTCCACTGACACATAGAGAGCGAGTGGGACGAAGTTGCTCAGCAAGGTGATGAACTGTGCAATATAAGGTTGACGGAAATGTCGTTAGAAATTGACACTTACAAGCATAAGAGAATCATTTCGACAAGCCTTACCAAAATAGTGCTCTGAATCCAATTTGGAGTCGCGGCTTCCCACTCCGGACTTCCAATATCAGAGGATTCACCCAAATTGAAGTACGGCCATGGATCAGAGGTGGCCGTGCTAAACCCGGTATACCATAATTGATCAAAGCACATCTTATTCTCGTAGACAGCAATCGCCCCCAACGAACAAACGCAAATCAACATGATAAACAGGACGAGGAATACTGTGCGATTTATGAGAACATCCATTTGGCTAAACTTAGACGGCGTAGCTACGGAGTTCATGACGAGTTTGGTATCGGCTCCAGTGAAACATGCTACACCAATAATCCACTCCGTATTCCGAAGTACGGCGCCGCGGAGGAGAAGATTCTCTATGTTCAGGGGTTGATGGACGCTTCGACCTCCCTCTGAGTCGGGTGGCAAAGATAGTTTACCAATGTAGGTGTTGACGTGAGTATTGGGTCGCTCGGAAGTCAAAGTGGCAATATAGGTAGCGCCTTCTCCAACTGTTGACCTTTTGGTATCATTTGGTACAACTTTCCCGAAGAGGAGTTTGAAGCGACCGCAATTGCCTGACACATTTCGTTCGAGAATGGGACCTTCATCAGCGTTAGCTGGGTTCGACAATGAAGAGATGGCGTATGGATGACCGATAACAGAGATGTTTGCAATCCTTTCCACGACTTGCTTCATCGATTCAACACCATGCGATTGTGCCGTTGCGTCTCCACCATTGAACTGGATCGGAGGGCTGTTGCGGATCTTCAAATTTGTCTCGCCATCGATGGAGCTTGTCTCAATGTACGCATTCCCTCCCTCATTGGCGCTCGCCAACAATATCAAATCGGCCGGGATCATCTCACGATTGCGTACCAAAACCAAGTCACCAGCATGAATGTTCATTCGATGGACAGATTCAAAGGCGATGCGAGTTTCGTGCCCAACACCACTAACTATGAGGTCCTTTCCATCATTCAAATGTGGGTCCCTCTTCACTGTTTTCGTCCACCATGACTTGGCTGCATCCTCCAACATTTCTGCTCGTCGCAAGACCACGCAAGGATGATAATTCGTCAAGATGTCACTACGGTGCCGTTTGACGTCAGAGTATGCCTCCTGCAAAAGCGAGATCGACACAACGAGTGCCAATGGACCGAGCGTCGTCCATGGACTTACACTTGTATGGAATAATGATGTATAATACCCCAAGAACATGAGGAGGCCAATTGATAGGAAGTAAATATTCCCAAATCGTCGAAATTGGTCTCGGATGGCCTGAGAAGTAAAGATAGGATGATAGGATTAGACGATGGATCGCATTCAGTCCCCCGTTGTGCCACCAAACCCCCCCCCCCCCCGATCTACCCCTAATTGTTGGAGCGCCACATCAATAACAAGAACCACCGTCGATCACTTTCCAGTCCCCCATCGGCCTCTGACGATAATAAATAAGCACTCACCAATGGAAAGAATGATAGAAGAGTGAATCTCGACGTCTTGATACTGTTGTCAGCAAAGGGGGGATTGCACTCAGAGCGACCAAGGTCGATGATGCGCTGATCCATCACCGTGCTCACTCCACTCGTGGTCGGTGTCGTCGTGGCGTTGGTGGTGTTAGGTGTTGTCGTATCTGATGATCCAGTTGTTCTCAGTCGGATAAAGGGCACGCCACACCTCCTCTCCAGCACCATTATGAATCGCGTCGTGCGGTGGGCTTGTTGGAGTAGGCGTCGTGCGATAGGGCTAACGCGACAGATAACCGTCCCGAATATTATGAGCTCTTACCCGACACTGTGTTACTTCGCGATGAGTCGCACTTTACCTTCCTTTTTTTGGCTCATGTGTGACTGAATCCGCGAATGGTATCCCCACACACCTGACACAATGCGTTTCTTGTATGTACTCATCCTTCCTCGCTTCAATAATGAGACTCCATTTGATATTTCCTGGATGATGATTCGTTTTACCTGTGAGCAAGGGAGGAAGGGGATATGTAATGTCAAGCGTGCGAACACCCGACAGTAAAATAGTAAAAGAACATATCGACACTTACCACCACGACCAAACGGTTGTCTCCCCAGCCACAGAAGTAAAATACCGCCAAACCATCAACAACGACGACGTCGACTTCAACATCTATGCCGAAGGGGGTAGCAACGATGACTAACAATTTGACGATTATTACATCCTTCGCGTGACCTACGAACCGACGTGTGGTACGTCCCGAATTGATGATCGAAGAACGCACCAAGCTCCAACAAACATGCCTCGCGTCAGCAGGTTACCATCATCCAAGGAGGGCTGTCCATAAGATTAGTTCAGCTGTCGTTCTTGCACTGGACCCGATCTCTTCCCTCCGGACGCCTCCATCTCCGCCAACCCAGCAGGTTCATATCGATTTAGTGGAGGCTATGAATCCTACATAAATGATACTACGCAACCTCATCGGCTCACTACTTTATCACAATCAAATGACACTTTCTTCTCCATTCCTAGATGACGAACCTACATTCTCGATGCCGTCATCCCCTAAATACATTGGGATAGAAATGCAGACAGACTATCGCGAAAGCTACCGGAAGGAATGTCGCCGCGATAATAGACTTTATTCTTTCCCATACCAATGGTACCTTGCTAATGAATCGAAAAACATGCAATTTCCGATCGTCAAAAGGAGGATGAACCAGCCAGACTGATGGATCCCATCGCGACGTGCTCCGATTGCCTCCGACCATTGTCCCACGCTCATGACTGAAAAAGTCAAAACCATATTTTCCTGTCGACGCTCCACCCATACCAGACAAACCAATACCACCAAATGGAAGGTTGAAGTTTCCACCAATCTTCAACACCTCATTAATCGAACACATTCCCGATGGTACAGCCTCCATTATTCTACATTGTTCGTCACTGGATTGGCTAAAAATGTATAGTACTAAAGGATACTCTGCTCGAGTAGTGAATCGTTCGTTTACGAACTGTAATGCATTGTCAATGTTCGGGACACAGACGATGGGGAGAATTGGACCGAATATCTCTTCGTTCATTACTGTCGAATCAATCGTGGCCTTGACTATTGTGGGCGCGACGAATCGTCTTTTAACATCATGGTGCTGTCCACCGTAAATAACTTCGCACGTCGAATCAAGGAGACTAACAACACGTTTGGCATGCTGAACTGATATCATCTTACCAACATCACCAAATCGTTTGTGTCTACCAACGTCAGCACTCCCATCATCATCATCATTCGCGTAGCTGGATATGGGATACATTTCTTCCATGGCCATGCATAGCTCATGTACAAATTCATCCTGTACACATTCCTCCACAAAAACAAAGTCTGGACAGATACACATTTGACCAGCATTGCCTGTAATCTTACCCCATGCAATCCTCATGGCTGCCGACCTGATATGTGCATTCTTGGTTACGAATACAAAGTTCTTACCCCCCAATTCAAGTAAAACGGGTGTTAAGTACTTTGCTGCAGCCAATGCCACAATCCGACCAACCTTACTACCACCAGTGTATGATATGGCATCGACTCTATGAGTAAGTAATTCCTGCACCACATCCGCGCCACCATTAATCAATCGTACAACTCTTGCATCGACGTAGGTGTTATTGGATAATAATTGTGATAACAACCGTGTTGTATAGCGACATTGGTCTGACATTTTCAGTATACATATACATCCTGCTGCCAATGCATCAATCAATGAACTCAATACCAATAATACTGGCATATTCCACGGTGTTATAATCGTTACGACGCCACGTGGTTCGATTCGTATTGTAGAATGTACGGGCATATTCAAATTTAATGGCCATGGCGTACATACGCGTCTTGTTTGCGTCCATTGTTTTACATGACATAATGCATATTGACATCGTGATAGAGCAACATTTAATTCAAATGCCATGGCGTACATTGGACCCTGACCTAAATCTTTATATATACAGTGTGATAATGCAACCGAGTTTTCAGTTAGTAGTCGTTCGATACCACGTAGCTGTGAGATACGGAAGGAATGAGACGATGAGATATGTGATGCATTCGTGTCGTGGGCCTCGGACACGATTGTGCCAATGGAGGAGATGTCTGTGAAGATATTTGCAATCGATATCTCATCTTCTTCTTCGTCATCATTGTCGAAGATAGGATCCATGCTATGCTCGTTCTCCTTGCTCTCGTATTTAATCGTTCGATCGAGTCGTTCGTTCTATCGTTGTTGGAATTGATAATTGATTGTTACATCTCAGTATAAGAGACGATTCCGGGCGCAGCGCGAGGATCAGGCTCATTTTACATTTTATTCTTTGTTTCGCGGCGGGAAGCCCACCACGTGGGCTTTTCTAGTGGACCACTAGAAAATTTTCGTCTAGTGGTCTTTTTTTCTAGTGGTGTTTTTGGCCCAAATCACCACTAGAAAAGTTGTTTTGCGAGGGGTGATGAAAATATACACTAGAAAAGATTAGCCTTAATTTTTTTTGGGTGATTAGGTAAAATCTACTCACCAAATGAAATTCACTTTTACTTTGCCATCACGCAAGAGTCTGGAATTTTGTATGTCACACGGACGAAAA
>Ga0247831_1001684_pt1 | contig 39826 bp, 35 predicted proteins | sample LaCruzMarch2015__9_FD_192406 | JGI IMG/M metagenome (GOLD analysis project Ga0247831, IMG submission 192406) | Freshwater microbial communities from meromictic Lake La Cruz, Castile-La Mancha, Spain - LaCruzMarch2015_1m | ecosystem: Environmental > Aquatic > Freshwater > Lake | place: Spain...
TGTTTGCTTGCATCCGCGAGTTTGAATTTCATCAGCCCGCGAGCAGGATCGTGGATCTCGATGTACTTCCGCGTCGCCCGCTTGAGCACGACGAAATGGTTCATGTCCCAGTGCAGGATGGCCGGCGTGCGCAGCTCGCGCAGTTCGCCTGGCTCGCAGCGAAGCGCCCGCGAGCCAAGACCGATCTGATTGGCGATCTCGATCACGTCCCGAAGTGTCGCGCCCTTCAGTGAAATCGGGAACTGGCGCCGGAGACCAGCAAGATCCGTTTCAAACCCATGCGCGCCGGCAACCATCCCGACACAGGCAAGGCCGCACTCCGCCGCCTCTGCCTGCCGCAACATCGGAAGCCTGCGCGTGCCGGAAAGGTTCAATAATGTCATTATCCGCCGCCGGACTGTTGCAGCCGCTGCGGAGAATGAACCGAACTGTGCGGGCCACGCCTTGAAAAAGGCGGCCGGCAATCATACTGTAAAAATTGCGTCACGTTGACATCTCCACATGCACGTGATTGCCGTCCCGGGGTTGCTTCACCAGCCCCGGGACAATTCATTTCAGATGATCAAACGGAATGCCTGTCCTGGGTCAAGCTCAGGTTGCGCGAATTCCTTGTGACGATGACTGGTCCGCGCTGGGTATCCGCGCGCGATGACTTATCCCGTCGTCGCAGGTCATGCTTGACACGCGTCCGCCGCTTGAACCTTCGCCAGTTCTTGATCGCTGCGTCACGCTTTGGGCAGCCGGCGATCAAAGCTGCTCAGACTGTTCCTTCGGCCCTTTGTTTCCGCTTTTTGGTGATCCGAGATTCGTTACTAACGCATGGTCTCATTTTCCGCGTGGCGCATCTCGCGGAACCCTTGTTTTCCGTCTCTTGCCGTTGGACCTGGACGGCCTGCACCAGGCCTGAAACCGCTCCAGGCAGGAGATTTCCCCTGCGCGTTCCGCGCATTCCTCGCGAGGCAAATTTCCTGCCTGGAGCGGTGCTCCACTCACGTTGCGCCCCTGACGGGTTCAGACCCGGCGCAGGCCGTCCTTTCGGTCCGGCGTCGACGGGAACAAAGGGTTCCCGGTAGACAGCCAAGGAAACGAAAAGGAGACCCCCATGGCAAATGCACTCGGATACGTCACGGAAACCAAAGCCGGTTTCGAAGGCACCCTCGCAATGATGAACCTGTCAGCTGCGATCCGCATCGAGAAGAACGCGGAAAAAGCCGGCGACGGCCAGCCGGACTACCGCATCTTCGCCGGAGAGACCTCGACCGAGATCGGCGGCGGCTGGATGCGCAAAGCGAAGCAATCGGGCCGCGAATACCTCTCGATCACGCTCGCAGACCCCCAAATCGGCCCCCGCAAGATCTTCGCGAACCTCGCGCCGGTCAAAGGCAAGAAGGGCCGTCATGTGATCCTCTGGAACCCGAAGGAATAACCATCTTCTTCAGCCAGAGCAGAGCCGCCCCGGAGAATCCCTCCGGGGCGGCTTATGCATTTTAGATGGCGCGGGACTTGCGTGTTTGAGCAGCGATGTCCGCGCCAACGCTCTCCTCTCGCGCGAAAACTCTGATCCTGGCCGGCGTGCTGGCCGGGATAGGGCTGGCCGTGTTTCGGCCGCACGACCTAATCCTCTACAACCCGTCGGACTCGATCCCGAACGGCTTTTATGTACGCGACGGGTCGGAACTGGCGCGCGGATCGGTTGTCACGATCCGCTCAATTCATGCTGCGCCGGACTACGCCGCCAAACGCAATTTCGCCGACGCGGGCGACCGGTTCCTGAAGCGGATCGCTGCGATGGAGGGCGATACGGTGTGCGCCGAAGGCACCGCGGTTTCTGTAAATGGCAAGCCGATTGCCGAACGCGCTGACGTGGGTGTCTTTGGCGATCCCCTACCCTCCTGGACCGGCTGCGTGACCCTCGATGCTGGCTATGTATTTCTCCTCGGCGATCATCCGGGCAGTTTTGACGGGCGGTATTGGGGCATCTCAAAACGCGCTGATCTCACCGGGCCCTGGCGCCCACTTCGCAGATCAGGCGACTGATCAACTTCGCCCATCGAATGAAACTGGAATCGCTGAAATCCGGGCGATGGTAGTCTCATCGTCATGGAGCGGACGAAAAGATTAAGAGGGCAAGATAAAGGCGCGGCCTGCAGGCCGCGCGAGACGCCAGTCGGCGCGGAGGTTTTTGCAGGCTGTAGCCTGCGCTACAGGCCGTGCCACAGCCTGTGGTTTGATCCGCATAGGGACGCTTTGAATTTCGCCTCAATGAAGCGAGTCGCCGATGACCGATAGCAGGAATGACCGGCTACTGAGCTTTTCGAAACTCGCGCGCGCCGCGAGTGGTGAGCGCCCTGCCCAGTCGAAGTCCTCGCGCTTCACGCGGCGGATCGATGGCGACCGGCTCGAGGGCAGCCTTGCTGGCAGCGCCCGCCGCGGCGAGGCCGGGGCCCAAGGTTCGCGCACGCTCACGCCCCTCTCGCGCCGCCTCGCCGAACGGGCACCGGTCAAGCGTCACGCGAAGGATGTCGGACGGGGGGACGCGTTCTCCGACTTGCGCCAGCGTGCCGCGGTCAAGCTGCACTATTTCAATCATGGCGGCGGGAGCGCCGGCGCCCTGAAGGCCCACACGCGCTATCTTGCCCGCGACGCCGCTGGCCGAGACGAGTTAAGCGAAAGGGCCGGAGCCCCTTCCCTCGAGCCCGCCCTCGGCACACCGGAAGACGGGGCCCGCGAGCATGCCCATTATCTCGCGAGAGGCGAGCGCGGAAGGGATGTCTTCTACGGCCCGGACGGCGAAGGAATTGACGGCGCAGCGCGCGCCGATGCCTGGGCTAGGTCCGACAAACGCCACTTCCGAATCATCCTTGCGCCAGAGGAAGGCGAGCGCCTGCGCGACCTGACGGGCTACACACGGCAAGTCATGGCGCAGGCCGAAGCCGAACTCGGCACCCGCTTCTCCTGGGTCGCGGTCAACCACCACGATACCGGTCACGCCCATACCCACATCATCCTGCGCGGGCGCCGGGCCAATGGGCAGGACCTGATCCTGCCGCGTGACTTCATCCGGCACCGGCTGCGCGAGATCGCCAGGGATGTAGCAACGAGCTGGCTCGGGCACCGCAAGCACGGCCAGGAACGCGAAGCACTTGAGCGAGAGACCACCCGGCATGCACCGACACGTCTCGACCGGATGATCGCCGGGCAGTTGCCTGAAAGCCAAGTGATAGAAATTCGCCGCCTGGAAGCACAGAACCGCGATCCCCATGTGACCGCTGCTATCAGGGCTCGGACGAAGGAGCTCCGACGCCTCGGACTTGCCCGAGAGGTCCGGCGGGGCGTGCTGCAGTTCGAGCCGGACTGGCAGGACCTCCTCAAGGCAATGGAGCTGCACCTTGATATCCGCAAGCAACTGATGGCCGAGCGACAACTTTCGCAGCAGGTAGAGCGTGAGCGGCTGGCGCGCCAGTTGTCTAGGAATGGACTGGAGCGTTAGGCTGCTTTGACCGCATTAGCAGTCAAGCGCTTTGGAATGGCAGGTCGGCTGGATTTGGTTTGCATTCCGAGACCCGCGAATGGCCGATTTGGAGAGCGCGAATGGCACGAGTTGGGTACCCTTCTACGACAGTCGTTGGCCCATTCTTGCCCTACAATATCTAACGTAATTTGCGTTACTGCTGCGTGAATTGTGGGGTTATGCGACTCAGGCTTCGGCGGAAGCCGTCCTGATCTGGCCTTCGCGGTCAGCTGCCAATTTGTTCGAGCGCGTTTAGCAACGCCCTTATCTCTGCCTCGGACGTGAATATTCCCGGGGTAATCCGAACACAGGCACCCGACGCAAGTCCAGAGCGAACGACGGTAAAGATGCCAAACTCCTTCAGCAGTCGCTCCACAAGTTCTCGGTTCTGTTCAATGCTTGTTTCGCCACTTCGCCTGAAAGCGGCGATGCCCGCTCGCAAAGCCGGGTCGGTAGGCGAAATGATCTCGATGCCGGGTAGCGACCTTGCAGGTTCGGTCCATGAGTTGGCCAGGAAGCGCAGGCGCGCGGCCTTGCGCTCTGCCCCGATACTTTCGTGGTAGTCCAGTGCGTCGGCTACGCTCAGCAAAGCCGCGAAGTTGGTGGTTCCGGTATGCAGACGTGTATCGATTTCAATCCCCAGTCCCTCCGGTTCACCCATGAAACGGTCAATGTCGGCAAGGCGGCCGCGGCGGATGAACATCAGTCCGACACCAATCGGTGCGCCGATCCACTTGTGCAGGTTCAGGCCGGCAAAATCAGTGCCCATGTCATTGAGCCTCAGATCGACCTGGCCCCAGGCGTGCGCACTATCGAGAATAACATCGACGCCGCGGGCGCGCGCCAGCGCCGTGATTTCTGCTATGGGCATAACGACACCATTGCGGTGGCTGACATGTGTCAGCAAAATCAGGCGGATATCCGGATGGGCATCCAACGCAGATTCATATGCGCGGATAAGGCCATCCTTGGTGGCCGGTTCAGGCAGAATGACTTCGCGAATCTGAGCACCGCGCCGGCTCTCGAGCCACCGCATTGCCGTCTGCATACTGTCATAGTCGAGATCACTGAGAAGGACGCCGTCACCGGGCACAAGGCGGTTATAACCGCCAATGAGAGCCTGCAACGCTTCGGTCGCATTGCGCGAGAAGGCAATTTCATCCGTATGCACACCAAGTGAGGCAGCGACGCGGGCTCGCACAGCGGTCACATCCGCGCCGAAATCGCGCCGCGTATAGTATGAGCCTTGCTGGTTAACCCGCGTTTGGTGTCGGAAGTAGGCCTCCCTCACGGGCAAGGACATGACACCCCAGGCGCCATTTTCCAGCTGGATGACGCCATCTGGAAGGTCGAAGTCCGCACGGACCGAAGGCCAGAAATTTTCGTCCAATCCCCCACCCTTTTCAGCAGCGCGATAAGGGGGAGTTGCGCATCCCGCCGAAAGGCCGACCAGCGTGCCTGCCGCTCCCTTCAGGAAGCTGCGCCTGTCAGGCACGTTGATCAACGGTTTCACAGCCGCTCAGACGGACCTAGAACTTCGCGTCAAGGCGAATGTAATACTGCCCGCCATCTGTGTCGTAGGGCGCGTTACGCGAGTAGATCAAGCCGCGATTGGCCTGGAACGTCGCCTCATCCGGATAGGTATCAAAGAGGTTCTCGGCGCCGATCCTGACAGAAACATTCGAAGTCAGATCATAAGCGACCGCAAGATCGAACAACGTGATGGCTCCGAACTCCTGGAAGATCAGTCCTGTCGTGTTCCCGGAACTATCCGTCCACGGGCCATAATAACGTGCCCGCGCCGTGACATTCAGCTTGCCGAGATCGTAGCTTGCGCTTGCCGTCGCGTTTTGCTTTGGCCGACCCTCTTCGAAGACGCGCCGCTGCTGGGCGCTGGTCACAACACTGGTTGTGCCGCCTTCAACTTCGGTTTCGTTGAGGTTCACCGCGCCCGTCAGGTTAAGCGTGCCCGGACCAAGGTCAGCCAGGTAATCAAGGGTCAGGTCGACACCCGTTGTCTTTGTGTCGAAGGCGTTGACGAAAAAGCTCACCCCTGTGAACAGATCCGGGTTTGGCGTCCCCGCCGGCACAGCCCGCGTCGCCGATTGGCTAAAACGGTCAGTCACCTTGATCTGATAGGCATCGATTGAACCCGAAAGTCCAAAGCCGGTCCGCCATGTCAGGCCCCCGCTCAGGGTTTCGGCTTCCTCCGGCGTCAGGGGCTCTGCTCCGAGAGCAATGGCGAGCGGATCTGACGGCGACAGGCGGCCAGAGTTGAAGATCTGTAGCGTGACGGTATCGAGGCCTTGCGTCGTCGCAGTCGAGAAGAGCTGGCCCGGTGTCGGGGCGCGGAACCCAGTTGAGTATGACGCGCGCGCGGCAAGGCTGTCTGTCAAGGCATATCGACCGGACGCCTTGTAGTCTGTGGAGCTGCCAAACTCGGAGAAATCTTCGTACCGGACAGCGCCGGCCAGGGTCAGGCGTGACGTCAGGTCTGCCTCGACATCAACATAGGCGGCATTGCTCGTCTGATCGAACTCACCGGCCTGACGCTGGCTGAAGCCAGGAAACCCGTTCGCATTTGGCGCAAGCCCAGTCGCCGCGCCTGGTCCGATTGCATAGGACGCCGGCTCACCGGCAGTGATCTCGTAGGTCTCGGAGCGACGCTCCAGCCCGAACGCGATGTTCAAAGGGTTAGCGAGGCTATCGACATCCAGCCTGTAGACAAAGTCTGCGTTGAGGTTGAATTCGCGCTGAGCAAGGCTGCCAAGGTCAAAGTCCAGCGGGCTGGCCGGGCCAAGCGAGGCGTTGATCGTGTTGGCGATCCGATAATCAATTTTGTTCGAACCGTAGGACGCGCTCACATCCCAGTTGAAGTCAGCGCCGTAAGCGCCGCGCAGGCCGGACGAGAGCTGATAATCCTCGTCGTCCTGTCCAAAGATGGGCGAAAAACCAACCGGATAAATCGACCGAGCCGTGAACCCAGGAAAAGCCGATGAGGTGTTGAAAACGCTACCGGTCGACGACGGATTGCGCCAGTTGAAGTCACTGTCGCCTTCTCCTTGGCCATAGGTCAGGAAGCCATAGGCTGAGACGGACGGGACCAAGTCATAGGAAAAGTTCAGATTAGCGCGCAGGGCGCTCGATTCCGGTTGTCCCCAGCGCTGGACGGGATTTGGAACCTGGAGGGTTGGGTTTGCCAACTGGAAAGCAATTGCGTCTGGCCGCTGGCGCGTGCGCGACGTGGGGTCGCTCGTCGTCCATTCGACCCCGCCATTCAGGAAACCGGCCTCGCCGAGCTGTACGCCGCCCTGTCCGCCGACTCTGTAATTGGCGCCGTCCCCTTCATAATACTGCCCATACTGGGCAAATCCTTCGAGCCCGGGCTCATCTTTCAGAATAACGTTGATCACCCCGGCGATTGCATCGGATCCGTATTGGGCAGAGGCACCGTCCCGAAGCACTTCAACGCGCTTGATTGCAAAGGATGGGATCTGGGCAAAATCAGGCGCTTGCGATCCGCGCGATCCGAGAAGAGCGGACCGGTGCAGTCTTTTTCCGTTGATCAGAACAAGCGTCTGATCAGGAGAGAGATTGCGGAGCGACGCCGGCCGGACGAAGACCTGTCCATCGGCGAGCGGCAGGCGCTGCACGTTGAAAGACGGCACGAGTTGAGCAAGCACATCGCCAAACTCGGCTGATGCTGACCCCTGAACGGCCGCCTCAGAAAGAACATCCACAGGCGCCAAAGACTCGAATTTCGTTCGGCCAGACTCCCGCGTGCCGGTGACAATCACGCGGTCCATGACGGCGGTTTCCTGACTATCTGAGGCACTTTCAGCCGCGATAGTTTGGGCGACGGCAGGGGATGTGAGGGCAAAGAAAAGCCCAACGCTCGTCCCAAGGAGTCTTGCGCGCTTCATGGTCGTCTCCAGTGTACAATGTCCGGTCGGCGACCGGGCCAAAATTCCGGTAGGCGGACACAGTGAAGCCGGCGTGACGTTAGCATCATGTTTTGGTGACGGCTGAAGCCGTTACTTGGAATTTCCGAAATCAGGACTGTTCGCTATGCCCGGTCGGAACTATTGGCGCCCGGGCTCTTTGAGAAACCTTACGTCGCCTTTCGGCGATCTCCAGCCTGGTGGCGGTGAGGCGGCCGAATGACAGGACTGAGGTTAGCATGCCGGATGCCGAACTGAATAATCGGAGCCGACCTGGCCCCAAGCCGCTGGTTGCTGTGCAACGAGACTTTGGCTCGAAAAACGTGGGGCAGGTCAACCCTGCGAAGCGCGCACGACCGACCCGCCATTTCTCGCAGTCCTGCCTTGAAACCGCCACAGGATTTTCCGACGGAGGCGCGAAGACTGAGGCGGGGTAGCGGACAGCCCAAATTGCAACCATTGGGGCCTTCGGACATTGAAATCTGTGCCCGTCTTGTTGCACTGCAACATCTCTTAACCAAACTTGTGTTCAACGGCCCGGCCTGAGGAGCGTTTCATTGCGGAAGCTGCGCACCGCTGTCTGGAACCTGAAAAGGGCTGCCCTCGGCGGCCTTTTTTTGGTGTGCGCATGTTCGGCGCCCTCGGGGTCTGGCACCGCAGGCGAGCAGGCGACCGAAGGCGGCGCCGCGATTGCCGGCAGCGAGTCGGCCGCGCCCGACGCCGCAGCGAGCGGCACGCCGGCCGCCGCCAGTGGCTTCGGCATCGACGATGTCCGCGCCCGCGCCCGCGATCTCGCCCTTCAGCCCTACGTGCCGCCGGAAGGCCTGCCCAAGGGCATGCCCGATCTCGACTATGACCAGTATCGCCGCATCCAGAACCGCTCCGAGGCCGCGATCTGGCCCCAGGCGGCCGCCGAACCCGGCGCTGGAGAGACCCCCGACATCGCCAGCGGCTTCCGCGTGCTGCCGGACCCGCGCGGCTACCTGTTCCATCAGGCCATCCGCCTCAATCTTGTCGAGGACGGCAAGGTCATCGCCCGGACGGCCTCGGCGCGCGACTTCGACTTCCAAGACCTCCCCGTGCCGAACCGGCTCAAGGGCGTTGTTGGCTTTGCCGGTTTCCGCATCCTGAGCGTCCTCAACCAGCCCGGCAAGTTCGACGAACTCGTCAGTTTCAAGGGCGCCAGCTTTTTCCGCGCGCTGGGGGCGGGCACCGTATACGGCGCCTCCGCCCGCGGCCTGTCGATCGGCACGGCCTCGCCGGACGGTGAGCAGTTCCCGCATTTCGCCGAATTCTGGCTGGTGCGCCCCGCGCCGGATGGGCCGAGCATGACTGTCTATGCCCTGATGGACGGCGAGAGCATCACCGGCGCGTTCGAGTTCACCATCACGCCCGGCGCCGAGACCCGCACCGATGTCTCCGCCCAGTTCTTCCCGCGCCGCGAGCTGACCTCCGTCGGCATCGCGCCGCTGACCTCGATGTACTTCTTTTCGCCGCATGACCTGCGCAAGTACCCGGACGATTTCCGGCCGGCCGTCCATGATTCCGAGGGCCTGCGCATCCACATGCACAATGGCGAATGGGTCTGGCGCCCGCTGATCAATCCCCAGTCGCTGCAGATTTCCGTGCTGGCCACCGCCGTGCCGAAGGGGTTCGGTCTCGTCCAGCGCCGCCGCGGCCTCGAAGCGTTCGCCGATGTCGAGGCGGACTACCACCGCCGTCCGAACGTCTGGATCGAGCCTTTCTCGGGCTGGGGCGAGGGCCACCTCTCGCTCGTCGAGATCCCGACCGCCAACGAATACAACGACAACATCGTCGCCTTCTGGAAGCCTGCCGCCCCCTGGCAGCCGGGTGAGGCCTACACCCTGTCTTATACGATGCAATGGAGCCTGACCGCGCCGCCCTCGCCGGAGGTGTTCCCGGTGGCCGGTACGCGCTCCGGCAAGACGCCCGACCGCCGCCGGCAGCTGTTCGTCATCGATTATGACACGGCCGGCGAGACATTGCCCGACAACATTGAAGCCAGCATCTCGACTTCGTCGGGCGCGATATTCAATCCGAACATCAAGCGACATGCCGAGACCGGGAAAACCCGGCTCACATTCGAGCTCGGCGCCGAGGGCGCCGATGTGGCCGAACTCAGGGCCCTGCTCACCTCGGGAGGAAAGCCGATCTCAGAAACCTGGCTCTACCGCTGGAGACCCGAATGAACGACCTGCGTGCCCGCCCGATCGAGTTCCCGGTTTCGATGCCGGACCAGGCCTTCGGCGCCCCCGCCGCCAGCCGGAGCCGGTTTGCGCCGAAATCCCTGATGTGGCGCAAGGTGTTCCTGTTCGTGTCCACGGTCCTGCTGACCGGCTGGGCGACGCATGAGATGTTCCAGGTCCTGTCGGTGTCCGGCCTGACCGTGTTCGAATGGGCCCTGCTCGCTGTCTTCGCCCTCAACATCAGCTGGGTCTGCTTTGCCTTCATCAACGCGCTGGCCGGCCTCGGCGCCAAGTTGGCCGCCAGCAGCCGCCCACCGGCAGACATCAGCGTGCGGAGGATCGCCGGCGCGAAAACCGTCATCGCCTTCCCGGTCTATAACGAGGACGTGGAGCAGATCTTCGCCACCGTGCTCTCCACGGCGCAGAGCCTGTCGGGCGCGCCCGGCCATTTCGAATGCTTCATCCTCAGCGATACCAACACGCCGGAAATCGCCCTCCAGGAAGAGGCCGCCTTCGAGCGCCTGCAGACCCTGCAACCGGCCGACGTGCGGATCCACTACCGCCGCCGCACGATCAACACGCACCGCAAGTCCGGCAACATCCGCGACTTCGTCACCCGCTGGGGCGGGCGCTACGACTACATGATCGTCTATGACGCCGACAGCTACATGGAGCGCGACACGATCCTGCGCCTCGTCGATGCGATGCAGGCGGCGCCCCACACCGGCCTGATCCAGACCATCCCGCAACTCGTCGGCGTCGACACGCTGTTCGGCCGCTGCCAGCAGTTCGCCGCCGCGCTCTACGGCCCTGTCCTCGGGCACGGCATCGCCTGGTGGGCGCAGAAGGAAGGCAATTTCTGGGGCCACAACGCCATCCTCCGCATCCGCGCCCTGGCCGAGGCCGCCGGCCTGCCGGAAATCCACGGCCGTGCTCCGTTCGGCGGCACGATCATGAGCCATGACTTTGTCGAGGCCGCCTTCCTGCGCCGCGCCGGCTGGGGGGTCGAGGTCCGGGCGGACATCACCGGATCGTACGAGCAGGGCCCGCCCACCATCATCGACATGGTCACCCGCGACCGGCGCTGGTGCCAGGGCAACATGCAGCACATGGCTGTGCTGCTGCAGGCCCGCAGCCTCACATGGACGAGCCGGTTCCATCTCGTCACCGGTATCTTCTCTTACCTCTCCTCGCCGCTCTGGCTCCTGTTCATCTGTATCGGGATGGTCCTCTCCCTGCAAAACAGCTTCCTCGTGCCGGACTATTTCGGCGATGGCGCCGCCCTGTTCCCGACCTGGCCCGTGATCGACTCCGAGCGTGCGCTGAAACTGTTCATCGCCACCATGACCATCCTGTTCACGCCAAAGATCTGCGGCCTCCTCTACGGCCTGCTCGACACCGACTGGCGCCGCGATGTCGGCGTCCTGCGCACCATCTCCGGCACGCTCTGCGAGACGTTGCTGTCCGTCCTGATCGCCCCGGTGCTGATGGTCACGCAAACCAGCGCGGTGATCAGCGTGCTGTCCGGCCGTGATTCTGGCTGGGGCCCCCAGAAGCGCGAGGATGGCGGCTATTCCTTCGCCGCCACCGTGCGCCACCACCTGCCGGCCACCCTGCTCGGCGTCGTGCTGACGGTCTCCGCTATCGCCATCTCGCCGGTCTATGCCGCCTGGCTTGCCCCGGCGACGATCGGCCTACTGCTCAGCGCGCCCGTGTCCTGGTTCACCGCCCAGCGCGCCGCGGGTCTCCGCTTCCGCCGTCTCGGCCTCCTGGCCTCGCCGCTTGAAACGAACCCGCCCGCCTCGCGTACGGCGTCCGTCCGGGCCCGGAAGGATTTTTCCGGCCTGGTGCCACTCGGCCTCAAGGCGCTGCTCCTCGACCTGCGCGCCCAGACCCGCCGCGCCCCGCTGGTCGATCCGTATTGGCCGCTCGCGCATGACGAGGTGCATGTCCCACTCGCGACCGCGCGGGCAAAAGCCGACAAGGCCGCCACCGCGCAGGACTATGCCGGGATGCTGACGCGCGCCGAGCAGATGGCCCTCGTCAATTCGGCTCGGGACCTGCGGATGGCCAACTTCCGCTTCGCCACTACCCGCGCGCCGGATCATCGCGGCTGGTCCTACGCCGCCACCGCCCGCCCCGCCGCCCGCCCGATCCAGTCGTCCCGGAAGGCCAACGCCGACTGGTCCTGACCCCAGCCGGCGCCTGAACGCAAATCGCCCCGGCGGTGAGGCCGGGGCGATCCGTGATCATCGGCCTCGAACTCGCCCGCCGGACGCGAGGCCAGCTTGTTGCCGACCAGTTTCTCGATGGCGCGCAGATAGTCCCGCTCTTCCTTCGTGACCTGAGCCCCTCCTGGTCCCTCATTCAATTCGATGATTCCGCCGAAGAATCTGTCGTTCGGCGGAATTCAGCCTATGACCGTTTCCGGCGATGAATTGCCTGATACGCAAATCTGGACTCTGTCTGCCATCGCGCGGATTGCTGCCGTTCGGCAGTTTGGATTACTCGCACATTTTCAGCGGGAATTTGGTCCGTCCGGCGCGATAGCAGACGATCGGTCCCCATATTTGAAGACTTCGTTCTGAGGCATCGCTGCACGGCGAAACGGTTCGAAACACACCCGCTATCTCGCCTCGGTCGCAATCTGGCGCGCTTCGTTGTGTCCATTTCCGAAGACCGGCGCTTCTTCGCTGCAAGAAACCGCCTCAAAACCATCCGCGCTTGTGCCCGCAACTTGTCCCCCAAGGAGCTGGCGATCGTGCGGGCAAAAGACCCAGGGGCTGCAACGAAACGGTCCGTGCCGATGCGAAACACTTGAGATGCTTCGCAGAACCGGATCGCGCCTCATTGAAGGGAAAAGCGCACGGCCCAAAAACACGAATGCACTAGCGAATGCACTAGGAGCCATTTTGAAAGAAAAAATACAATTAAAACAATGGTGGATGGCGGAGAGACAGGGATTCGAACCCTGGAGACGCGTTAACGTCTACACACTTTCCAGGCGTGCGCCATCGACCACTCGGCCACCTCTCCAACCCTGCCCACCGGGCAGAACGGAGCCAGATACCGGATGACCGCCCCCGTCGCAAGCTTGTGATTGCCGCGGCTGCAAACCATGCCCATATCCGGGGTCAAACCAAGGGAAACCCGCCCATGTTCTTCTCTCGCAAGCCTGCCGCCCTGCCGACGCGCGATACCGCCCTGCCCGGCCGCACCAAGCCCATCCCGACGGCCGCCGCCCATTTCGTCAATGGCCGACCGATCCAGGCCGAAGCCCCAGCCGGTTACGAGACCGCAGTCTTTGGCCTCGGCTGCTTCTGGGGCGCCGAGCGCATCTTCTGGAAAACCAAAGGCGTCTGGCTGACCCGCGTCGGCTATGCCGGCGGTGTCACGCCCAACCCGACATATGACGAAGTCTGCTCCGGCCAGACCGGCCATACAGAGATCGTCGAGGTCATCTTCAACCCCGCCGAAGTCTCCTTCGCGGACCTGATGAAGCTCTTTCTCGAGAGCCATGACCCGACCCAGGGCATGCGCCAGGGCAATGATGTCGGAACGCAGTACCGCTCAGCCCTCTATTTCACGACGCCCGAGCAGGAACGCACCGCGCGCGAGATGATTACCGCCTACAATGCCGAACTCTCCGCCAACGGCCACCGCGCACCGGTCACGACAGAGGTCGGCCCACGTCCCGGCGTCTTCCTTGCCGAAGACTACCACCAGCAATACCTGGCCAAGAACCCCAACGGCTATTGCGGCATCGGCGGCACGGGCGTGAGCTGCCCGCTCCCCCCGGTGCAGGCAGGTTGAACATATTCGCACCCCCCGCTTGCGGGGAGGGCCAGGGTGGGGGCTGCCTTTGGGATGCGAAGGAGCGGCTAAGACCCGAAATTCAGCGAAAACCGCTTGCGCGATTCAATCATCGCTTGCGCCTTGAACAAGGCGTCGGAGGCTGACTGCGCCCGCTGGATCGTCGGATCGCTACGCAAGCCTTCAACGGCCTGCGCAAGGTGGCTGATGGCTTCCTTCACCACCGCCTGGTCGAACTGTTTCTCGGCCCGCACGATCAGGGCGCGGCCAAGTTCGAGTTTGGCCTGGATGATGCGCCCTGTATCGGCCGCGAGCGAGGCCGCCTCGAGATGGCGCCGCCGCACCTGGATCACCTTTTCGAGGGGGCCGAGCTCGCCCATTTCTTCAGCCACACGGATACCGGCCGAGCAGAAGTCCGCCTCAACCTCATTGCGAAGTGCCTGCGACACTGAAAGATCCTGTGCGAGTACGCTGTCCAGTTCGGCCGCGAGTTCACGCATCTTCTCGGCGCGGAAGGCCTGCGGATCGCTGAGCGCCGGTTGCAGGTGTTTCGCGATCAGGTAGGCCGCCACACGCGCGGCGGACCCGGTCTGCGCCTTGCGCGCGCTTGGCAGCGCGATGCTGAACAGGCGCGCGTCCGCCGCGGTCAGTCCGCCGCCCCGGCTCAGACCATGCACTTCAAGGCCCCGCTCGCCCTTGTTCTGGCGGCTAGACCACACGAACAGGTCGGCGTCCGCGGTTGCCATGCGCTTGCGGGCCTTGGCCACCGCCGCGGTGGCAAGGCCGCCCCGGATCGGGCCCATCGGCACCAGCGAAAACGGCGCGCCAAACGAAAAAACCGGCAAGTCGCGCTCGAGCGCGCCGCTGAGCCAACGGGCATTGCGGGCGGACGCTGCGCCCACCGGGCGGGCCATCAGGATGCGGAAACCCGGCGTTTTGCTCGCTTTTGCGCGGGCTGCGCGGCTTGAATTGGCGATGGCGCTGGCCAGGCGCTGCAGCGCGACCATCAACCGGAAAAACAGCCAGAGGCAGGTCAGCACGAGCATGAGGGCGCCGAACAGGGCAAGCCATTCGGCGCCTGGTACGTAGGTTTTCAGCCACGTGTCAGCGGTTTCGAGCCAACCGGCAATCAACATCTAAGCTACCTTCAAATGCCCCAAGGCGATACGTTTCATACCAAATCCGTGCAACAGGGAAACTCTCTATTCTCAGGACACTGCCCCTGCTGCGCACCCGCTTTGCCCCTTCCCCAACCGGACGCCTGCATCTTGGGCATGCCGCCTCGGCCTTTGCTGTCTGGGACGCTGCTGCGATGCTCGGCGCCGAAGTGATCCTCCGCATCGAGAATATCGACGAAACCCGCTGCCGCCCGGCCTTCGAAGCCGCCATTCCGGACGACCTGGCCTGGCTCGGCCTTACCTGGCGCGGCCCCCTCCGCCGCCAGTGCGATCACATGGGCGAATATGAAGCCGCCCTCAATGCCCTTCGCGCAAGGGGCCTCGTCTATCGCTGCTTTCTCACCCGGCGCGAGATTTCCGCCCGCCTGCCGGCCGGGGCCGATCCGGACGAGGCCGGCTTCGTCAGCGGCCCGCTGCCGGAAACCGAGGAAGCGCGCCGCCTCATGCAGAACGCGCCCTTCGCCTGGCGCCTGTCGCTCTGCGCCGCCAGGCAAGCGCTCGGTCCCCGCTTCGACCAGCTGACCGTAACCGAATGGACCGCCGATGGCCCGCGCCTCTGGCCCGCCCGGCCGGAGGCGTTTGGGGACGTCGTGGTCGCCCGCAAGGACATGCCCACCAGCTACCACCTCGCCTGCTGCCACGATGACGCCTTGCAGGGCATCACGCATGTCGTGCGCGGCGAAGACCTGCGCGCCGTGACGGCCATTCACGCGCTCCTGCAAGCCCTGATGCACTGGCCGTCCCCGATCTACCGCTTCCATCCGCTCATCCGCGGCCCCGACGGCAAGAAGCTGTCGAAGCGCTTAGGCAGCAAATCTTTGGCAGACTACCGCGAAGAAGGGATGACGCCGGACGATATCCGCGCGATGACCCGGGACTGATGACAAATGCCGTTGCCCCGCCTCGTCCCGTGACCCAGCCGCGCCCCTGGCTTGGGCCGCTGATGGTGCTCGGCGGCGGCATCGCGCTCGGCTTTGCGCCGATTGGCCTGCGTTTGGGGTTGGACGAACTCGGCCCGCAGGCGATTGCCTTCTGGCGATACCTGTTCGCCGTGCCAATGCTGTTTACTCTGGTTCTCCTCGTGGATAGGCGGCTGCCGGGCAAACCGAACCCGGCCATCTTCGTCGCCGCCATGTTCTTCACGCTCGACATGGCGCTCTGGCATTGGAGCCTGACGATGACGAGCGTCTCGAATGCCACCTTTATCGTCAATCTCGGAAACGTTCTCGTCGGCCTCGCCGCCTGGGCCGTCCTGAAGGAGCGCCCGGGCCTCAACTGGGCCCTGGCCGCGATCCTCGCCATCCTCGGCGCTGCCGCCCTTGCGCTCGGCGGAAACGAACTGAGCGAAAGCGCGCTGCGCGGCGACCTCTTCGCCTTGCTCGCAGCCGTGTTCGTTTCCGGATACATGCTGTTCTCGAAACTCGCCCGGCGCACCTTGGGCGGTCTCGAGGCGATGTTCTGGCTGAGCGTGTTCGAAACCGCGATGGCCTTCTGCGTCGTCGCGGCTTCCGGCGAATCCTTCCTGCCCGAGACCCTTGCGGGATTTGGCGCGCCGCTTGCGCTCGCCATCATCGTGCAGGTGGCGGGGCAAGGCCTGATCATCTCCGGCCTCGGCTCCACCGACACCGCCGTTGCCGGCATCCTCGTGCTCGCGCAGCCTGTCGTGGCCGCCGCCATCTCGTGGTCGCTGTTCAAGGAACCGCTGACCGTCATCCAGTGCGCCGGCGCCGGCGCCATCCTCGTCGCCGTCTGGCTCGCCCAGCAAAAACGGCAAAGCCGGCCCGCCGCCTCCGTCTGAGGGTCGAAACCGTCACAAAGCTGGGCTACAGGGGATATGCCCTTTCCCGACCGGAGACTTTGTCGATGCGCTTCGCCCTCACCGCCCTCACCGCCAGCCTTGCCGTCCTTGCCGCCTGCGCCAGCGCGCCCGAGGCTACCGACACAGCCGCGGCGCGCGCCGTTGCCACGCCGAAACAGTCCACCGACGCGTATTATGTGAGCGCCGCGGCGGCCGTAGACGAACGCATCACCGAGCGCGGCATCAAGCCGGCCAAGAACGTCATCCTCTTCGTCGGCGACGGCATGGGCATTTCCACCATCACGGCTGCCCGCATCTATGCGGGTCAGTCGAAAGGCCTGGACGGCGAAAGCTACCACCTTGCGATGGACGACCTGCCGTATTCGGCGCTTTCGAAAACCTACAGCCACAATTTCCAGATCTCCGACTCGGCCGGCACCGCGACCGCGATGGTCAGCGGCGTGAAAACCCTCTCCGGCGTGCTCGGCGTCACCAGTGCCGCCAGCTACGGCAACTGCGCCACCGTTGCGGGCAATGAAACCGACACGCTGTTCGAACTCGCCGCCCGCGCGGGCCTCTCGGCCGGTCTCGTCTCCACCGCGCGCATCACGCACGCCACACCGGCCGCCACCTACGCAAAAGTGCCCCTGCGCGACTGGGAAGCCGACGCCAATATGCGCGGCGCTTCCTCCGACACCTGCAAGGACATTGCGCGCCAGCTGATCGAATGGCCGGCCGGCAATTTTGATATCGTCCTCGGCGGTGGCCGCTCGAAATTCCTCGCCAAAGATACGCCGGACCCGGAATATGCCGACCAGACCGGCGAGCGCGCTGATGGCCGCGACCTCACCAAGGAATGGACGGCGAAATCCGCCGATCACAACTTCATCTTCGACAAGGCGGGCTTCGACGCAACTGACTTCACAACCAGCGCCAAAGTCCTCGGCCTGTTCGAACCCTCGCACATGCAATACGAACTCGACCGCGAGAAAGACAAGGCCGGCGAGCCCCACATCGCCGACATGACGCGCGCCGCCATCACCCGCCTGTCGCAGGACAAGGACGGCTATATCCTGATGGTCGAAGGCGGCCGCATCGATCACGGCCATCATGGCGGCAACGCCATCCGTGCCCTCGAAGACGCAATGGCCTTTGACCTCGCGGTTGCCACCGCGCTGGAAATGACCAATCCAGAAGAGACGCTGATCATCGTCACCGCCGACCACTCGCACACCCTGACGATCAGCGGCTACGCGCAGCGCGGCAACCCGATCCTCGGCATCTCGGTCGCCGGCGCCGGCGGCGAAGGCGGCGCGATGGGCGCTGACGGCCTTCCGTACACGACGCTTTCCTATGCCAACGGCCCCGGCGCCTGCCGCGTCAATGGCACGGACAAGGACGGCAAGGACATCCTCGACTGCACCCGCCAGGACCTCACCAAAGTCGACACACTGGCGCCGGACTTCCGCCAGCCCGCCCTCGTTCCTCTAGGTTCGGAAACCCATGCCGGCGAAGACGTTGCCGCCTTCGCCTCCGGGCCCGGCGACAATCTCATCTCCGGCGTGATCGAGCAGAACGAGATCTTCCACGTCATGGGCCGGGCGCTCGGCCTGATCCCGGCCCCGGCACCCGTGCTTGGCGCGGCGACTTCCCCCGCGAAGTAACGAACTCGCGGGCGCGGGCCATTTCGAAAGGATGGTGGCGAGGTCGAAAAACTCGCGCCATACGGTGATCAGCCCGTTCTCGACTTCCCAGACGCCTGCGACCGGCAACTCCACCCAGCCGGTCGCGAGGCGGTGGCGGTCAAACCGTTCGGTGAAGACCGTCTTGCCGTTCGTCAACTCCCGGAGGATGCGGAACTCGTTCTCCAGCGTGGGCGAGAAGAATGGCTCCAGCACGCCCCGCACCCCGGCCGGCCCGATCGCCTTTCCCATTGGCATGTTTTCATATTCGCAGCCCGGCGTAATCAGCGTCATGGCGGCGTCATAGTCAAAAGCGGTGATGGCATTCAGGAAGGCGTGAACCGTCTCGGCGGCAGAAGTTTCGGTCGTCGTCACGGCAAGTCTCCGGTTGTGGAATGATCAGCGGGCAGATTTCAGGGCGCCGCTGGCGAGCAGCGGAATGAGAAGTAGGATGACGAGCACTGTGTTGGACACGGCATTGAGGGCAAAGCCGGTCATCACGGAAAAGGCGCTGTCGATCACGAACCAGATCATCATCGCTGCCACGAGCCCCCGCCAGGCCGGTGCGCCGGCGGCATGGATGGCCGGCAACAGGAACAGGATCGTGAAACCCCAGCCGAGCGTCACCGCGCCCATCAGCGCCACGGAGAAGCGCATGCCCGGCGGATCGAAATAGCTCGGCCCCACATCGGCGCCGCCGATCACGCTGAACGCCAGCCCGGCCATGCCTTCGGTTGCCGGAAGTCCGGCAGTGGCGAGCACCGCGCCGAAGAGAATGACGCCCCAGCACCAGAGGGTGATCCAGGTCTTCCAAAGTCCGCTCATGTCTGTCTCCTGTCATTGGACGGCCCATCCTCGCCCCAACGAGGTAAGTCCCGCAATTACCGCGCAGGTCATGGACAGGCGCACCCGGCCTTGCGAAAATGATCCCATGAGCCTGCGTGCCCCCATCCTTCCCGTCGCCGAGGGCGATGCCTTCGCCGCCCTCCTGCGCCGGTTTCGCGCCGGCCGCCGGATGAGCCAGCTCGACCTTGCGCTCGACTGCAATGTCTCCGCCCGCCACCTCTCCTTCCTCGAAACCGGGCGCGCGAAGCCTAGTCGCGAGATGGTGCTTCAACTGTCCGAAGGTCTCGTCCTGCCGCTCGGCAGCCAGAACGCGCTGCTGCAGGCCGCAGGCTTCGCGCCGGTGTTCCCCGCTTCCCCGCTCGATTCCGAAGCGCTCGGGCCGTTTCGGGCCGTGCTTCAGGAAATTATGGACCGCCACGCGCCGTGGCCGGCCATCCTGTGCGACCGGCACTGGCGGATGCGGGACGCCAACGCCGTCGCCGCCGCCCTGCTCGCGCCCTTGCAAGGTGAGACCGACGAAACAAATCTTGTCCGCATGCTGACGGACAGCGTCGCCGCTCAGGCCTTCATCGCCAACCTGCCTGAAGTCATCCATGAAATGCGCGGACGCATCGCGCTCGAAGCGCTGGAAGCCGGCAACGATCCTGTGCTGCGGGAACTGCTGGACGCGCTCGACGCCGCCAGCCTCAAGCACCCCCTTCCCGGCGGCGCGCCGCGGCGCCCGCTTGTTCCGCTTATCGTCAATGTGCCCGGCGGGCAGTTGAGCTTCCTCTCCACCATCGCCCATTTCGGCACCAGTGAAGACGTGACCGTCCGCGACCTGCGCCTTGAGCTGCTCTTCCCGGCGGACGACGTCACCCGCACCGCCCTGAAGGCGATGGCGGGTTGACGCGTTCTGATCGATCGCAGCGAACCTAATATCGCCCTTGCAAAGCGCCTGTCCGTATTGAAAGGTGTCGCAGATGAGCCAGTTTGAATGCCACCTGGAACAGCCTGTTATTAGCGCAGGCGACTATTTGTTTCCTGTGCCGATCAACACCTTTGAGCAGAAGATCATGCAGGTGGCTTTTGAAGGCGCCGAACCGGTCGACATCCTTCAAAGTCTTGATGGCACCACGTCCGCCTATCGCTTCTCGCTACAGGCGGGCGCCACGCCCGCGGTGCGCATGACGTATGACGAAGCCGGGCCTGGTCTCAATGACGATCATTTTGTCCCTCGCAACAGCCGTTTTGAACGACCCTCGCAAGCCCTCGTCGAACAAGTCTGCCAGCAGTTTCCCGAGATGGACCTGCCACTCCGGATCCCGCGAATCATTCAGTTCATCGGTGACCACTTTGAATACGGGAAAAGAGAAATCGCCTTGGGCGACGATCTCGAGTCGATGCCCGCATTGGAATGCGGGCTGACCTCTGGCACGTGTGTTGACATGCACACCGTCGCAGTCGCTGCCTTGCGCGCTCTGGGGGTCGAGGCAGCCTATGTCATGGGCGGACACGTCGCGACTCCAAAGCCGAATTGGCCGACGGGTCATTGCTGGATCAACGTGCGCCATCCGGGAGTGGCGCATCACTGGGACATTTCTCATCACGTTCAATACGGCGTGAGAGACATCACGCCAGACCTCAACCCGAAGCCCGGCCGCCGGTTTGCGTTGAGCATTGGCCGGGGCCACATCTTCGGGGGTGCCGACGGCCAGGTGGAGTTTCCAGCCCTTTCCGGTTTTCATGCCTTAAGCGGCGAACAGAAGGGTCAAAAGCTCCGAACGATCGGTCACTTCAGCGCGTGAGTTTCGGTCGGCGCTTCCGGGCGGCAGGGCTCAATCTTCCCCCAACGTCACTCTGGTCAATTCCGCCGCCTTGCGAGACACTCCGCAAAACACAAAAACCGGGAGGAAACCAAGCCATGAAAGCTGCCGTGATGCGGGAGGCCAACAAGCCTCTGACGATTGAGGAAGTTACCATTTCGAAGCCCGGCCCGCGCGAAGTGCTCGTGCGCCTGAAGGCCTTCGGTGTCTGCCATTCCGACGTTCACTTCTGGGATGGCAATTTCCCAACCGAAATGCCGGTCATCCTCGGCCACGAAAGCGCAGGCATCGTCGAACAGGTCGGCTCGATGGTCACCGCCGTGAAGCCGGGCGACCATGTCATCTCGATCCTCTCGCCGTTCTGCGGCGTGTGCGAGCATTGCCTCACCGGCCACATGTCCGTCTGCCACACGGTCAACGGCGCCCAGTTCAAGCGCGGCCCGGAAGAAGCGCCGCGTCTCTCCATCGGCAAGGAAAAGGTCGGCCAGTTCCTGAACCTCTCGTCCTTCGCCGAGCAGATCCTCGTCCACGAGAACGCCCTCTGCACCATCGACAAGGACATGCCGCTCGACCGCGCCTGCCTCATTGGCTGCGGCGTCATTACCGGCGTCGGCTCGGTCTTCCATTCGGCCAAGGTCGAACCCGGCTCCACCGTTGCCGTCGTCGGTTGCGGCGGTGTCGGCCTTGCAGCTATCAACGGCGCGGCGATTGCTGGCGCGTCCCGCATCATCGCGGTCGACCTGTCGGACGAAAAACTGCAGCTTGCCGTCCGCTTCGGCGCGACCGACGTGGTCAATCCCGGCAAGGTCAACGCCGTCGAAGCCGTCAAGGAACTCACCAAGGGCGGCGTACATTACTCCTTCGAATGCGTCGGCCTCAAGCAAACCGCCGAACAGGCCTATCACATGCTCCGCCCGCGCGGTGTTGCCACCATCATCGGGATGATCTCGCCCGGCGTGAACATTGAAGTGCCGGGCATCGAACTCCTCGTCACAGAGAAGCGCCTGCAAGGCGCGGTGATGGGCTCGAACCGGTTCCGGATCGACTTCCCGCGCTTTGTCGATCTCTACCGGCAGGGCAAGTTGCACCTCGACGATCTGATCTCCGACAGGATCGGCATGGACGGCATCACAGGCGCCATGCAGAACCTGAAGGCAAACAAAGGCACCGTCGCCCGCCAGGTCGTGGTGCTCTGAGCTGAGCTAAAGGCCCTTGCCCGTTGCTTCGGCAATCGAGGCAAGGCCGTCGCGGCGGCGGCAGGCTTCGAGTTCATCGCCGATGCGGGCGGCGAGGCCCGGGCCTTCATAGACGAGCATCGAGTAAAGCTGAACGGCGTGGGCGCCGGCGCGGAGTTTTGCATAGGCGTCCGCGCCGGACGCGATGCCGCCCGCACCGATGAGGTCGAACTCGCCGCGCAGCGCGCGGGCGACCTCGGCCAGGACCGCTGTAGACGGATGAAACAGCGGCGCGCCGGAGAGGCCGCCGGCCTCGCCCCTGTCCGCGCTCGCCAGCGAGCCGGGCCGCGCCAGCGTGGTGTTCGAGACGATGAGGCCCGAGAGCCACGCCCCTTCCCCGCGCACCACACCGCAGATGTCCGCGATGGCGTCGCTGTCGAGATCCGGCGCTACCTTCAGGAAAACGGGCTTGCATTTCCGATCCGCCGCGCCGCACCGCGCGAGGAGGGCGGTGAGCGAAGCCTTGTCCTGCAAGCCGCGCAGGCCCGGGGTGTTGGGTGAGGAGATATTGATCGTGATGTAGTCGGCATATGGCGCGACCGCCTCGATGCCCGTGACGTAATCGCCGGCGCGGTCCTCGCTATCCTTGTTCGCGCCGACGTTCGCGCCAATCGGCACGGCATGCGAGTAACGCGCGAGGCGGCGGACGAAATAGTCCAGCCCGAAATTGTTGAAGCCCATCCGGTTGATCACCGCGCGGTCTTCCTCCAGCCGGAAGAGGCGCGGCTTCGGGTTTCCCGCCTGCGGCTTCGGCGTCACGGTTCCGCACTCGACAAAACCGAAGCCGAAGCGCGCCACCGCGTCCGGCACTTCGCAATTCTTGTCGAACCCGGCCGCAAGCCCAACCGGCGAAGCGAACGTCAGCCCCGATTTCGGCAGCGTCACTTTCAGGCCCGGCGCAAGTTGAGGAGCCCGCCAGGGCACGCCCAGTCCCGTCGTCAGCAGGCGGAGGGTTGCATTATGAGCCGCTTCCGGCGGCAGGAGGCGGATGGCGCGGGCGCCGAAATCAGCCAGCATCACACATCCTCCGGAAATTGCGGTGCGCCGTCAGGCCCAGGCGTCAGCCACCAGGCCGCGTCGGCCTTCGAGATTTCGAGTGGGCCGTAAAGGTGCGGGAACATTTCTCCGCCCCGGCTTTTCTCCCAACGGATGTCGCCAAGCGCGGCGGGATCAAAACGGAGCAGCCGGACGCGCGGAATGCCGGAATAGTAACGCCGCGCCGTCTCACGCACCTGCGCGCCGGTCGACAGATGGACATAACCGTCGGCCATATCGAGCGCCGCCGCGGTGGCGCCCGCCGCTTCGGCAGCGGCCCAGTCGGCCTCAGTCAGCAGTTTGTAAACAGGTCCGCACGTCATGGCGAAGGCCTGTCGCAGGCTTTGGCGGGATGTGCAATCATGCGCGCACCCACGAGGAGACGGGCTTTGCAAAAAGCGTCAGCTGCCAATGACGAAGCCCTGCTGGACGTGCGCCTCGATAGCGGGCGAACGGCGAGAGAGGAACTGAAAGCGCTGCGCGAGCTGGCCAGATTGCTGGATTCCCGCTTTGAGGTTCTCGGCGTGAAGTTCGGCGCCGATGCGCTGGTTGGCCTCGTTCCGGTGGCCGGTGATGCCGTCACCTTTGTTACGGGAGCGACAGCGCTGTACACGTCGGTGCGGCTGCGATTGCCGTGGCATGTACATTCGCGGATTTTCCTGAATCTCATCACGGACGCAGGTATCGGCGCGGTCCCGGTTGCCGGCGACCTGTTCGATTTCTTTTTCCGCTCGCACAAACGCAATTTCGATCTCGTCGAACAGCACGTCCTGAAACGCGCTGCAAAACAGATCAAGGGCCCAGCCCGCCAGGCAGCCTTCTAGCAGTCTGCTGAAAAACTAGCCATCCGAACCGGATTATGATTCTCTTCGTTGAAACGAGCGAGGGAGATGGAGATGCGTGGTCGTCGGGTGAAGCAGGCGGGGATGTTTTCATACCTTTCGACGGAAGATCGCATTCCCCGGGATCATCCGCTGCGCACGATCCGCCCCGTTGTTGATGACGTTCTTTCGGCGATGAATGCCCGCCTGACGCGCCTTTATGCGCGCGAGGGGCGCCCTTCGATCCCGCCGGAGCAGCTGATGGCCGCGCTGATTTTGCAGGCGCTTTACGGCGTGCGGTCAGAGCGCCTGCTGATGGAGCAGATGAATTACAATCTGCTGTTCCGTTGGTTTGTCGGCCTGTCGCCGGACGACAAGGTTTGGGACGCCTCGAGTTTTTCGAAGAACCGTGACCGGCTTCTGGCGGGCGATGTGTTTCAGGATTTCCTGCGCACGCTTTTGGCGCATCCGAAAATTGCACCGCTGTTGTCGGACGATCATTTCTCGGTCGATGGCACGCTGATCGAGGCGTGGGCGGGCCATAAGAGTTTCCGGCCGAAGGACGGCTCCGGCGATGGCGATAATTTCCACAATGAGCAGCGCACGAACGCGACGCATGAGAGCACCAGCGATCGGGATGCAAAGCTTTATCGCAAGGCGGCCGGTAAAGAGGCAAAGCTCTGCTTTATGGGTCATGCGCTGATTGAAAACCGCCACGGTCTTGTGGTCGGCGGTTGCGTCACGCAGGCGAACGGCACGGCCGAGCGAGAAGCGGCCGAAAAGCTCATCAAACAAAGGAAGCGGCGGCGAAAAGGCCGCGTCACGCTGGGCGCCGACAAGGCCTATGACGCTGGCGCACATATCGCCCGCCTGCGCCGTCTCGGTGTCACGCCGCATGTCGCTCAGAACCAGTCGAAAACCAAAACCGGCAAGACGCGCAAAAGCGCCATTGACGGCCGCACGACACGCCATCCTGGTTACAGTGCCAGCCAGATCTGCCGCAAGGCGATTGAATGCGTCTTCGGCTTCGGCAAGCAGCATGGCACTATGCGCAAGGCGAAACTCACCGGCCTTGACCACGTCGCCAGCGTGTTCGATGTCAATCTCATCGCCTACAATCTCGCGAGGCTGCCAAAACTCCTCGCCGCATGAGGCAGACCACGCCCGGACTCCGTCCGGAAACTCAAAAATCAAACGCAAACCGCGAATGTCGCGGCGCAAAAGCGCTGAGACCGAAGGAAATACGCGCCATTTGTCGGTTTTTCAGCAGACTGCTAGATCGGTGTGCCGAGCGTTGCCGAAGCCCGGGCCATCGTCCAGGTGCCATTGGCGCCTTCGCAGGCGGCGAACCGGCCACGCTCCTGACCCGGGAATGCGTAGCTGACATCCCGGCACATGACTTTCACATTCATGTCCACCGGCTGAAGGTAAGCGCGGGTGACCAGGTTATCCGGCTGCGATGAGTAGCTGATCGCGTTGAAGCTGGCTTTCATCGGATCGATCGATACGGTCCGCTCGAAATGGATGAGCAGAGGGCGCCCGTCCGGCGTGGTCAGCTGATGATGGGCGCCGTCCGCGCTCGTCTCGACGAGGCGCAAGAAATCGGACTTGAGCGCGTCGAGCGCGGCGACATCCAGCGCGCGGCCGGCCGTGTATTCCGTGCGCTCGGCGATAAAGTCATCGACCGGGCGCGGCAGGCCCGCCATCGCGCGCACTTCCGGCGCGGCGGGTGTCAGCGTCTGCGGTGCGCCGCGCACGACCGGACCGAGTCCGGTCCCGGCAGGAACGGCCACAGCAAGGACAACCGGCGGCGCCGGACGCGCCGGCTTCAGCGAGGCGCGGCCCGGCGGATCGCGCCAGACGCGAGGCGCAGGCGCAGCGGCAGGCGCGGCCGAAAGAGCCGCGACCTGAGCAAGGCGGCCGGCTTCGACGTCGGCAAGGCGCCTGGCTTCAGCGTCTGCGAGGCGCCTCGCGTTCGCGGCGTCGGAAGCGCGCTTGGCTTCCAGCGCGGCGAGGCGTGTCGCTTCGGCCTGGGCGGCGCGTTTCGTTTCGATATCGGCAAGGCGTTTGGCTTCGGCGACCTGAGCCGCTTTCGCGGCCTCGGCATCTGCCAGGCGCCTGGCTTCGGCCTCGGCCGCTTTTTTCTTCGCGGCGAGATCGGCAAGGCGGGCGGCTTCCGCTTCAGCGGCGCGGGCCGCCTGCGCTTCGGCGATCCGCTGGCGCTCGGCGGCAGCGGCTGACGCGCGCGCGGCTTCTTCGGCGGCAATCCGGCCCGCTTCGACCCTGGCAACAGCGGCGGCTTTCTCGGATTGGAGCTGCATGGCAGCAGTCGCGGCCGCGGCGCGGGCGGCCTCCTCGGCGGCGAGCCGGTCGCGGAGGCGGTTGTCAATGATGGCAGGGCCGGGCGGATTGGGGGGCGCTTCGGCAGCAACGCGGGCGGCCTCGGCATTGGCGATAGCGGCGGCCGCGGTGCGTTCGGCCTCAGCCGTTTCAAGGCGCGCGGCGGCTTGTTCCTGAGCGCGGATTTCCGCGACGCGGGCCTTCAGCATGTCGGCCGTGCCGCGATAGTCGAACCATGGCGTGGCAGCCGCCTCGACCGGCAAGGAGGCCTGGGACACGGCGGCGACTGAAACGTTCGATGAGCCGGCACTCGCGGTGGTCCGCGTAAGGTCAGGATCGGTATCATCCGTGTCCGCCTTGTTGCCGAGGGCGTTTTCGGCCGCCATCACCGAAAGGCCAGCCAGGCCGAGAACGGCGAGACCGGCAAAGGCGAACTGGGAGAAATTTCCCATCCGGCGGAACAGACCGCCGCGATCTTCAGCCATGTCGTCATCCCCGTCTCCGCCGCCGCCGGTCTGGCTGCCTTTCGGGATGACCGCGACAGCGCCAGCAGACGCGGCGACGGGCGTCTTTGCGGGCGGGTGAGGCGCAGGCGGTTTGCGAAGGGTGCGCACTTCGGAAATGGCGAGCGGCGTGACGGGGCCCGCGCTGACCGGGCCGGACTGGGTGAGGATCGACAGGGTCGGCTGCGGGCGCACCGCGTCCCGGGCGCGAAGTCGGGCGCGGAAGGGCATTGCGAGCTGGGCGCGCTCTTCAGCGGCGCGGCCGATGGCTTCGGCTTCGCGGACGGCCTGGTGCAGGCTTTCCGGCAAAACGGGCTTGGTGCCCGGGGCACGGTCCATGGGATCATTCAGCATGAAAGCCACCTTTTTCCAGCCTTTCCTGTATAGCGCCTGGGGAAGTTGGAAACCACAGGATTCGCCCGGCTGCGCCGCCTTGTCAGGCCGAAGACGGGACTTTAAGGCAACACTTTTCCCTCTCCGCCGAAAATAACGTCAGGACCCCCATGCCGAAGCCCCGTATCGCGCCCCGAAAGGTTGTTCTTGCCTATTCCGGCGGGCTCGACACCTCGATCATTCTCAAGTGGCTGCAGGTCGAATTCGGCTGCGAAGTCGTCACCTTCACCGCCGATCTTGGCCAGGGCGAGGAGCTCGAGCCGGCCCGGAAGAAGGCACTCGCGGCGGGCGTGAAGCCCGAGAACATTTTCATCGAGGACGTACGTGAGGAATTCGTGCGCGATTTCGTCTTCCCGATGTTCCGCGCCAACGCCGTCTATGAAGGCGTCTATCTCCTCGGCACCTCGATTGCCCGGCCGCTGATCGCCAAGCGCCAGATCGAGATTGCCGACATGGTCGGCGCCGACGCCGTCTGCCACGGGGCGACCGGCAAGGGGAATGACCAGGTGCGGTTCGAGCTTGGCTATTATGGCCTGAGCCCGGATATCAAGGTGATTGCGCCCTGGCGGGACTGGGATTTCAAGTCGCGCACGGACCTTCTGCAATTTGCCGAGGAACACGGCATCGAGATTGCCAGGGACAAGCGGGGCGACGCGCCTTTTTCGGTGGATGCCAACCTGCTCCACTCCTCCTCAGAGGGCAAAGTGCTTGAGAACCCGGGCGAGCCGGCGCCGGAATTTGTGCATATGCGGACGATTGCGCCGGAAGACGCGCCCGACCAGGCGGAGATCATCAAGGTTGGCTTCGAGCGCGGCGACGCTGTCTCCATCAATGGCGAGGCGATGAGCCCGGCGACGCTGCTGACGGCGCTGAACGCTTACGGAAAAAAACACGGCATCGGGCGGCTGGACCTTCTGGAAAACCGGTTCGTCGGCATGAAGTCGCGCGGCATATACGAGACGCCGGGCGGGACGATCCTGCTGGTGGCGCACCGCGGCATCGAGCAGGCGACGCTCGACCGCGGCCAGAGCCATCTGAAAGACGAGCTTATGCCGCGTTATGCGGAGATGATTTACAATGGCTTCTGGTGGAGCCCGGAGCGGGAGATGCTGCAGGCGGCGATCGACCACTCGCAGCGCTGGGTGACCGGCGAAGTGACGATCAAGCTTTACAAGGGCACGGCGTATCTCATCGGGCGGTCGTCGCCGTACAGTCTGTACTCGGAGAAGATCGTGACCTTCGAGGATGACCATGGCGCGTATGACCAGAAGGATGCGGAAGGCTTCATCAAGCTGAACGCGCTGCGCCTGCGGCTGATGGCGGGACGCGACCGGAAGTTCGGGAAGAACTAGAGCGTTAACTGGCTGAGCGCTTTTGCTTCGGGAGGGGCGACAAAGTGGGTGTTCGGGCGCTTGATTGCGCCGAATTCCAGCTCTGCGGCGGGGCCAGCCAGATGTGCTACTTGATGTCCTTTGGTGCTTTCAGTCTGCGCTTGGTCTGGTGGGATTCGGCTTTGCCGCCTTCGGGAGTTTCGCCGCGCATGTAGTGGCGTTGCCAGCGTTCCTTCATGGCGTTTTCCTCGCGGCCCTTGAGGCGGGTGTTGAAGTCGGCGCGGCTGCCGCGCCAGGCTTCGTATTCCTTCACGAGCTCGGCATTGGTGCGCATCAGCTTGCGCTCGAGCTCGATCTCCTCGAGGCGCTTGTGTTCCATCAGGGTGATGAAGGCGAAGGGCTCGCCCTTGCGGAAGATGACTTCGCCGGGTCGGGTCATCTGCCAGTTCATCGTGAACGGAAAGGGCAGCCAGTCCGTCTCGACGAGGCCGGTGAGCGGGGCGATGCCATCCTTCGGCCAGTTCGGCGGGCCCGTGACCCAGACGCCCCAACCGGGCAGTGTACGGAACAGATGGCCGGTATGGAAGGTGACGATGCCGCGCTGGAAATGGCTGTCGGCGAAGCTGGCGATGGCGCGCGGGTCGCCGGTGGTTTTCAGCTCGATATCTTCGGTGCGCGGGCCGCCGTTCCAGATGACCTTGATATCCATCGGGCAGAGGATTTCCCAGCCCGTCGAGTTTGCCATGGTCAGCGGCAGGCAGCGGTAGGGATGGCGGTCGACGAAGACGTCCATCCAGACGCGGTCGGGCCGGCCAGGGACGATCTCGGGGGCGACGTCATAGATCTTGTAACAGTCGAGGCGCATGGGCGACTGGGCCTTTTTTGTTTCGCGGCGGTTTACCGAAAACCGGATCTCACGTTTCGGACCGCCGCTCGCAAGTGCTTGACGGAGCAGCAAAGTCTTGGCGAATGGGAGGCATGCATGCAAGCCCTGATGACCTGTTCGCCTATCTCGACGCGCTGGCAATTGCGCATTCAACCGTATGGCACGAGCCGCTGTTCACGGTGGACCAGTCGGCGGGCCTTAAGGCGCAGATGCCGGGCGCGCATACCAAGAACCTGTTCCTGAAGGACGGCGAGGGCGAGCTCGTGCTGATCGGGGCGGAGGCGCATAACCAGCTGAAGCTGAACCAGCTCCACAAGCTGATCGGCACGAAGCGGCTATCCTTCGGGCCCGCGGAGCTGATGACGCAAGTGCTCGGCGTTGTGCCGGGATCGGTGACGGCGTTTTCACTGATGAATGACCGCGCGGGGCGCGTGCGGTTCCTGGTGGACGCGGTGCTGGCCGGAGCCGAGACAGTGAACTTTCATCCGCTGGTGAATACCGGGACGACCGCGATCTCGGGAGGCGATTTCCGGCGCTTTGTCGAGGCGACGGGGCACGGGTTCGAGGTGGTTGATTTTTCGGTTTTGTGAGGAAGCCCCCCACTCGACCCCGCCCTTCGGGCCGGGCCGCCCTCTCCCGCCTTTGGCGGGAGAGGGATTAAAGGTCAGACCCGGGCCTTGGCCGATTCCGGTTTGACGATGCCGCGGTTGAGCAGTTCCTCGGCGATCTGGACAGCGTTGAGGGCGGCGCCCTTGCGCAGGTTGTCCGAGACGCACCAGAAGACGAGGCCGTTCTCGGTGCTGACATCCTTGCGGACGCGGCTGATGAAGGTGGCCCATTCGCCGACGCATTCCTTCGGCGTGACGTAAACGTCCTTGCCCGGCTCATCGAGCAGCATGATGCCGGGACTTTCGCGCAGGAGGGCCTGGGCTTCCTTGGCGCTCATCGGGCCGTTGAGCTCGACATGCACGGCTTCGGAGTGGCCGACGAAGACCGGCACGCGGACGCAGGTGACGGAGAGGTTGATCGCGGGATCGATCATCTTCTTCGTCTCGTTCCACATCTTGGCTTCTTCGTCCGTGTACCCGTCTGGCAGAAAGCTGCCGATCTTCGGGATCACATTGAAGGCGATCTCTTTCTCGAACACGGTGGGGGCAAGCTCCGCATTGACGAAGATGCCTTTGGTCTGGTTCCAGAGCTCGTCCATCGCTTCCTTGCCCGCCCCCGAGACGGACTGGTAGGTCGAGACGACGACGCGCTTGATGCCAACGGCGTCATGCAGGGGCTTCAGCGCCACGACCAGCTGGGCGGTGGAGCAGTTGGGGTTCGCGATGATGCGTTTCTTGGCATAGCCCATCACGGCATCGGCGTTCACTTCCGGCACCACGAGCGGCACATCCGGGTCCATCCGCCAGGCGGAGGAGTTGTCGATGACGATCGCGCCAGCGGCGGCGATCTTCGGGCACCATTCCTTCGAGACCTTGCCGCCAGCAGACATCAGCACGATGTCAACGCGCGAGAAGTCAAACTGCTCGAGATCATGGCATTTCAAGGTACGGTCGCCGAACGCGACTTCCTTGCCGATCGAGCGGCGGGAGGCGACGGCATAGACTTCGTCTGCCGGGAAGAGGCGCTCTTCGAGAATGTTGAAGAGCTCCCGCCCGACATTTCCCGTGGCGCCGACAACTGCGATGCGCGTACCCATGCTTGTCTCCGTCTTCAGAACTGGAGGCGGCTTATGGCTCAACTGTGGCAAAATCAAAAGCGGCTTGTGCAATTCGCTTGCCGCTGGCAGGAGACGGGGCGCCAGAAGAAGGGCCCGATTGCCATGCTGGACGAGATCATCCGCCGCTATATTGCCAGCTATAATGACCGGGATATCGACGCAATGCTGGCCTGCGTGACCGACGATGTCGTTTTCGAGAACATCTCGAATGCCGGCCAGTCCATGCGCCTCGATGGCAAACCGATGATGCGGCAGGTGGCGGAAGTGTCCGGCAACGCATTTTCCTACCGGCGCCAGCGGCTGATCAACCTCCTGACCGCGGGCGGCAAGGCGGCAGCCGAGATCGAATTCGAGGGCCGCGCGGCGGTGGACCTGCCGAATGGCATCAAGGCGGGCGAGACTGTCAAAGTGCGCGGGGCGAGCTTTTTCGAATTCCGAGGCCCCCTGCTCTGCCGGATCGCGGACTATAGCTGACGGCGCGGACGATGACCTTCGATGAGATCCGCGCCTCGGGGATGACGATGGTGAAGGTGGAGACCGGCGGCGACCCAGGGCATGACGCTTCGCGGGCGACCTGTGAGGCGGCACGTTGCGAACGTTGGCCCGCTGCGCGGTGTTTCAAGACGCTCTGACAGCGCCCTCCCCGGCGAGGCGCGCCTATTCCTTCGGCTTGAAGACGCCCGAATAGGTGATGCCGGCGAAGCTGACGAGGAATGTGCCGAGCAGGGCATAGATCGCCTTCGCCCAGGTCCAGAGAGCGCCTTCATTCAGCAGCAGGATGCCCGGGGCCGCCGGAAGCATGGGAAGGGCGCGCGTCAGTCCGGCGAGCGCAATGCCGGGAAAAAGACCGGGCTGGCCGACATCTGCGGGATCGCACAGGGTCTCCTGGCGAAGGTCGATGATCGGAATGGCGGTATCGAGGGCGTAAAGCGCGGGTATGAGCGTGTTGCAGGCCTGCGGATCGCGCGGGTTTTCGAGGTTCACGAGGACATGCCGGGCCTGCATGGTCTGCGCGCCAAGCGTGCCGGCGATCCAGAACAGGATGAGGGTGATCGTTGCGCGCAGGGCCGAGAGGCCGAAGCCGAAGGGTACTTCTGCGAACAGCCAGACGAACGGCCGGATCCAGAGGGGCCGCGCGCGGTTCGCCTCGCGGTAGCCTTCGCGCTGGATGCGGCGCGCATCTCCATGGCGGCCCGACCGGGCAAACGCCACGGCGCACTCCTGCCAGGGGTGGGGCGAGACGATGCGCTGGCCCTTGGCGGTGCGGTCGGTGCTGCGCTGCAGCCAGCGCATCCGGGCCTGCCAGGCGACGCCGTCCGACGGGTCCACTTCGATCTGGCGCAGGCTGATACTGTCGAGCCGGATGCGGCGGGCGCCGCTCCAGGCCGAACCGGCGAAACTGCCGAGCGTGTCGATCCGGGCATTCGCCAGGTCGACGATGCCGTCGAGCGTGTTATCATGCGCGTACAATCCGCCGTCCACGGAGCATGCGCAGGCGTTGAGTGCGACACCGTCCGGCCGGGTGAAGCGGGCGCCCTGGCAGACGAAGTCTCCCGAGACCCGGGCCTTCCAGAAGGTGGTCGTGCCATCCGCTTCGAACTTGTGGTCGTTCATCGCGACCAGCCGGACATGGCCGCCGACGTTGCAGGCGCTGGCATCCAGCGCGTCGCCGTCCGGATGGCTCAAGGCGGCGCCGAAGAAGCTGAGCGACTTGCCGATGCTTGCATTGGACAGCCTGACTTCACCGGCAGATTCGAACCGGAATTCCTCATAGACATCAAAGATCGCGAGGCCGCCGATCTCGATCCCGGCGGCGGCGAGCGCAAGCCCGCCGGGATTGCTCAAGCGCGCGCCGTGACAGGCAAAGTCTCCGGCGACCCGGGCGTCCCAGAACAAAGACGCGCCCTCGGTTTCGAACCGGTGCCCGTCGATCGGCATGAGCTGGACATGGCCGCCGACGCTGCAGGCATTGGCGTCAAGCGCGTCGGCGCCGGGATTACGCAGGCAGGCGCCGAAAAAGCTGAGCGCCTTGCCGATGCTGGCATTCGCGAGCCGCACCTCGCCGTCGGCTTCAAAGCGCGCACCATCCGACACATCGAAGCTTGCCCGCCCGCCGACCTGGAGATTGCCGGCGGAGAGCGCGATGCGGCCGGGCGCCGACAGGCGGGCGCCGTTACATATAAAGTCGCCAGAGACTTTCGTGTCCCAGAAGACGGCCTGGCCCTCCGCCTCGAACCGGTGGCCGTTGGCGATGGTCAGGCGGAGGTGTCCGCCGATGGTGCTGGCGCTCACATCGAGGGCGTCTGCGTCCACATGCGAGAGGCTCGCGCCAAAGAAGCTGAGGGTCTTGCCGATACTGGCGTTTGAAACGCGCACTTCGCCTGTTGCCGTGAAGCGGCGATCGTCGAGCAGGTCGAAGGTTGCCTCGCCGCCGATGTTGACGCCCGCCGCATCAAGCGCGAGGCCGTCGCGGCCCGTGATGACGGCGCCGTCGAATGCCAGATCGCCGCCGATGAAGGCGCTCGACATGCGCACGTCGCCCTCGGCGACGAAGCCCATCTCGAACAGGGCGCTGCCTTCGATCCGGGCGAGCCAGAGGTTCAGGGCCGGGGGCACCACGGTGAGGCCGCGCGGCACTTCGGCGGGGCATTTCAGCACGGCCCCGCGCGCCCAGAGATCGCCGCCGATGCGGGCTGCCCTCAGGCGGATATAGGCCACGGCGTCATCTGTGGCGGGCAAAGGGACCGCGCCTCGGAAGTCGAAGTCTCCGCCGACCTTGACGCCTTCACCCCAGAGTTCGCGGAACCGGCTCTGGCGGATCGAGAAGCGGGAAAGCTCCGCGTTGGTGATGTCGATACGGCCAGTGAAATCGCATTGCTCAAGGGCGAGCACGCCGAAGCCGCCGCCGCCCGGCGCGGGACAGTCTGCGAGGTCGAGATCGCCCTCAACCCGCACGCCGCGGATCCGCAGGCCCGAGGGCAGCCCGGCGACGCGGCTGTCGAGACCGAGCAGCATGTCCCGGAGGAACCGGGCTTCGTTTCGGGATCATAACCGGGCGCCTGTGTGAGATCGGCCCAGACACCGGCGCGCAGGGCCGCGATCAGCGCCTGCTCATCGGCCAGTGGCCCGGCTCCACCCCCGCTTTGCATCTCCAAGACCCCCGACTGAGCTTATGCACAGGATGGATAGGCGAGACGCCGGCTGAGGCAATAGCCGTTTGCCAGAACGCACGCAGTGGCCTGGGCCCGGGGCGTTCAGGCCGACTGCTGGAGTTTCGGGCGGCGGAGGTCTGCGGCGAGGCCCTCGCCCATCAGGTCGATGAAGTTTTCGGAGTAGAAGTTCGTGATCTGCGTGGGGGTGCAGCCTGTGAGTGTTTCATCGAAGCGTTTGAGCGGATTGCGGCCGCCTTCGACGTGGGGATAATCTGACGAGAAAAGGCAGATCTCGTCGCCCGAGTTGCGAATAATCCAGCCGGCGTCTTCGTGGGGATAGGGCGCGGCGCGAAAGGAGCGGCGGACGATTTCGGAGGGTTTCGCAGAGAGCTTCTGCAGGCGCTCTTCGTTGCGAACGAAGGCATGGGCGGCGGAATCCATGGACCGCATCCAACCGGGCACCCAGGCCGCGCCAAGTTCGATGGCGCCCCATTTCAGGCGCGGGAACCGGTCGAACACGCCATCGAAGATCAGGGTGGCGAGGGTCTGCATCGCCGATTGCGGGATAGGCATGTAGGAGACGGAGGTGAAGTTGTCGTCCCCGCCGTGGAAGTCCGGCACCGGCGGCAGGCCGTTCTGTTTGTACACGGTGTTCATTTTTTCCTCGCCGCCGACATGCAGGAGGATGGGAAGGCCCGCCTCTTCGGCGAGGCGCCAAACGGGGTCGAGGCCGATATGGCTGGGCGAATGCTTTTGTGGGCATACGGACGCCACCATAATGGCTTTCGCCCCAAGCTTGATGGCAAGGCGCGTCGCGGCCTCGGCGCGGGCGAAGTCTTCCAGCGGGACATAGGCGACGGCGAGGAGGCGGCGGTCGATGGAACAGAAGTCCGTCATCATGCGGTTGTGGGCATCGGCGGCGGCGTAGCAGAGTTCCATGTCTACTGACTGGTCGAGGCCGAAATTGCCGAGGCAGAAGGTAGTAAAGACAAGCTGGCTGGCGAAGCCGAGCCGGTCCATCGCGGCAGGGCGATCCTCTCGGCGGAATGATCCGAGCGCGGCGTAGTTCTTGTTGAGCAGCACCGCGTCTGCGGCGGCGGCGCGGTAGGCGGCGTCCTCATGCCGGGCCCGCTCCTCGTTCATCCAACCGGCGTGCGAGTGTTTCCATTTGTAGACGGGCAGGTCGTGGTAGCGCGCGAGGAGGTGTTTCTCAAAGTACGGGTCGAGAACGTCGGTCATCTCCATGAGATGGCTGTCGGCGTCGTGGATCAGGCGTCCAGCGGCGTATGACATGGTAACTTCCTCCCGGGCAGTCTTGTTTTCCGGGAGGATGTCACAACTAGGGGCGTTGTCAAAAGGGGCGTGCTTGTCGCCGTAAGGCGGGATGAAATCCCGCCAGCTTCGAGCCGCGGCGTTTGCATCGGCGGGATTTAATCGGCCCTACAATGCGGCGATGACCGCGTCGGCCATCTGCTTGGTGGTGAGATCTGCGCCAAGGTCGCGGGTGCGGGCGCCGCGGTCGAGCGCCTTGCCGACGGCGGCGAGGAGCTGGTCGGCGGCCTTCTCCTTGCCGAGCGACCAGCGCAGGGACATCTCCAGCGAGAGGATTGCGGCGCAGGGGTTGGCGACGCCCTGCCCAGCAATATCGGGGGCAGAGCCGTGGACGGGTTCATAAAGGCCGGGAGCGCCGGGAGCGCCAAGGGAGGCAGAGGGCAGCATACCGATCGAACCGGTGAGCATCGCGGCTTCGTCCGAGAGCAGATCACCGAAGAGGTTGTCAGCGAGGATCACATCGAACTGCTTGGGCTGGCGGACGAGTTCCATCGCGCAGGCATCGGCATACATGTGGCTGAGCGCGACGCCGCCCCCGAATTCGGCATGCGCGAGCGTGACTTCCTGGCGCCAGAAGAGGCCGGATTCCATGACATTCGATTTCTCGACCGAGGTGACCTTGCCCGAACGCCCGCGCGCGATGTCGAAGGCGACCCGGGCGACGCGCTCGATCTCAGGATGGGTGTAGATCGCGGTGTCGTAGCCGCGGCGCAGACCGTGGGCTTCGTCAATGCCGCGGGGCGTGCCGAAATAAACGCCGCCGGTCAGTTCACGGACGATCATCAGGTCGAGGCCTTCGACACGGTCTCGCTTCAGGCTGGAGGCGTCGACGAGCGCGGGAAAGCAGAAAGCGGGGCGCAGGTTTGCAAATACGTCGAGGCCCTTGCGCAGAGCGAGGAGGCCCGCTTCCGGGCGCTTGTCCCGGGCGGCGCCCGCCCATTTCGGGCCGCCGACGGCGCCGAGCAGGACGGCGTGCGATTTGCGGGCACGGGCGAGGGTCTCGTCCGTAAGCGGGACGCCATGCGCATCAAGGCTCGCGCCGCCGACGAGGCCGGTCTCGATGATGATATCGGACACGAGGAGTTCGGCGATCCGGCGCGCCTCGGCGATGACTTCCGGACCGATGCCGTCACCCGGCAGGAGGAGGAGTGTCTTTTTCATGGGGTGCGGTCTCCGCGAACAGGCCTGACGGGCTGACTAGCGGCGCAGCGGGCAGCGCGCAACGGATCAGATGGGCTCGGGGTCGGCCTCGTAGAGGCGCAGCGAGCGGTCCGTCAGGCCGAGCTGCGGATAGAAGGCCCGCCAAGTGGTCATATGGGCCGTCTTGAAATGCGCCGCGAGCGCCTCGCGGCTCTCCCATTTCTCGATCACGCGCACGAGGCCGGGGTCGAGCACATCAATGCTGTAGGCGTACTCATGACAGCCGGGCTCGGCGCGGCTGGCGCGGATCATCTGCTCCATGACGGGACGCGCCTTCTCGACGTTCTCCGGCGGGACGCGGACGGTGCCTTCGATGACGATCATGGCTGGGCCTCCTCGGCTTTGGTTGCGGGCCCCGTCTTTTCAGGCGCACGCGGCTTTTCCGGGATCCGGACGCCTGGTACTTCGGGCTTCACGCCGAAGGGATCGGTGTTGCAGGCGGCGAGGCCGGCGATGAGGGCGAGCGCTAGGAGCAGGCGGGCGGCGCGGGACATGGGTCGGTTCTCCGGTAATGGCCCGCGCTGGATCAGCGGGCGGGTTCAAGCCAGGGCATGGCAAGGCGGCGGCCGGTCTCGAAGGCATCAATCTCCGGCGCGGCGTTGAGCGAGGCGCCGATCTCGTCGAGGCCCGCCATCAGGTTGGATTTACGGCCGGGGTCGATATCGAATTTGTGGGTCTCGCCGTCCGGGGTGGTGACGGTTTGAGTGGCGAGATCCACCGTGAAGATGTGGTTCGAGCCACCGGCAGCCTTGGCGAGCTTCTCGCAGACGTCCACGGGGAGGCGGACGGGCAAGATGGCGTTCTTGTAGCAGTTATTGTGGAAGATATCGGCGAAGCTCGGGGCGATGACGCAGGTGATGCCCTGGTCAAGCAGCGCCCAGGGGGCGTGTTCGCGCGAGGAGCCGCAGCCGAAATTCTCGCCCGCAATCAGGATCGAGGCTTTCGCATATTCGGGACGGTTCAGTACGAAGTCCGGATTGGGCGAGCCGTCCGCGTTGGTTTTCAGTTCGTGAAACAGGCCGGTGGCGAGGCCGGTGCGCGTTGTCGTTTTCAGGAACTGTTTGGGGATGATCATGTCGGTGTCGACATTGGGCATCGGTCTTCCCTTCTCGAGGAGGGGCGCGGCAGTTCCGGTGAGGGCGGTGAACGGGGTCATGGCACCAGTTTAATCGGCCCCGCCGGAAATGAACAGGGTGGGCACGTTCAGCGTGCCGTCGCGGACAGTGAAGACGCGGGTACCGGCGCGGCGGCCGGTGCGGACTTCGGAGACACTGAAGCCCTGTCCGGCAAGGCGGTCATGCGCGGCCTCGATATCGCCGACGCGCCAGGTAAGTCCCCAGAACGCATCCGGCCCCGAGGCGTCTTCGGCCTGCACCAGCCGGTGTGCGATCTCGACGGTGAGCCCGCCGGTGCGCAAGAAGATGAGACGCACGCCCCACTCCGGCGCGGTGCGGTCCATCGCGGGTCGAAGGCCAAGCTTGGCGCCATAGAGCGCCATCGCACGGTCCGGGTTCGGCGTGTTGATCACGAGATGGTCCAGCGCGTGAACATGGCCGAGGGGGACTTCCGCAGGCTCGAGTGCGCCTTCGCCGGGCTCTACGAAGAACCAGCGGATGCCGGCGCTGTTTTCCCGCGGCGTGCGGAAGCTGCGCCAGGTGCGGCGGGTCTCGCGGCTGATGTCTTCGCTGAGGCGTTCCTCGATCGCAGTGGGCGCGAGGGCGAGGCGGGAGAGCGTGCGGTGGTCGCCGGCGATGTCGCTGCTTGCGAAAGCCAGCGATTTGAGGCCGGGGCCCTCTTCCTTGATGCGGGCGCGCAGGTGTTCAGCGCTCTCTCCGTGCCCGGAGGGAGCGACCAGTTCCAGCGACGTGTTGCCGAGCCGGAACAGCGCCGTCGCGGCGCCGCCATCGCTGACCGCGCGCCAGTCCGGCGCCCGGCCGAGGAGTGAGCCATAGACGGCGGCGCCCGTCTCGATCTCGGGCGCGAGGATCACGATGTGATCGACGCCGGTGATCATGCTGCGGCGCTGGCCTGCGGCAGGCAGTCGGTCACGCTCTTGAAGCCGGGCAGCGCTTCGACGCGGGCGAGCCAGGCGGCAAGGTTCGGGAAGGGCGCGAGGTCGATACCGGCCTGCGCGGAGTAGCCGGCAATGGCGTAGATATCGATATCGGCAATCGTCGGACTATTGCCGACGAGCCAGGTGCAGCCTTCGAGAAGGGTGTTGAGTTCCTTCAGTCCGGCGAGCGCGGTCTGGAGGTTTGCCTCGACGACCGCTTCCGGGAATTTGGCAAAGCCGAGCTTCGCGCCGCGCGTGCGGTAGATGCCGGTGGAGAGATTGCCTGCGCCCCAGAGTTGCCATTCACGGGCGCGCAGGCGCTCGGCGCGGGAAGCGCCGCCGAACTGGCCGGTTTCGTCGGCGAGATAATCCAGGATGACGCAGGACTGGCAAAGCACGAAGCCGGTCTGGCTGTCTTCGAGGGCGGGCACCTGGCCGAAGCGGTTGCGGGCGAGGAAGTCCGGCGCCTTGTGTGCGCCGCCGCGCAGATCGACGTGGACATAGTTGAACGGCGTGTTCGTCAGATTAAACATCAGGCCGACCCTGTAGGCCGGGCCGGAGGCGAAGATGCCGTGAAGGGTGTAGCGGGCCATGATGTTTCCTCAGGCTGGTTTTTCAACGGCCCTTATTCACCATGACCCGGGGCTTGGCGAGGCCTGCCGTGGCAGCCCAAAGGCAGAGCCTTGGGGATGGCGGGAGATTGCCGATAGAAGTCATTGATACCGCGCCGCCGCACGAGCGCTCGTGCCAAGCAATGTGTAGGGAATTCCACAACCGCCAGCTGTTCAAACGAACCGAGCTACCTCTCCCATCCAAGGCGGCGAGCAGCCTGGACCAAGCGATCAAAGCTGACAGAAGATCTTGCAAGGGATGCTCCAAAACGTGCTATAAAGCACCAATAGTATGATTTCTGCGCCCGAAGGAGCCCAGCCATGACCACCGTCCGAAAGACCATTACCCTCACCGATACGCAGAATGACTGGATCAAGGCGCAGATCGACAGCGGCGCTTACACGAACGACAGCGAGGTGTTGCGCG